>Ga0256407_10001352_pt1 | contig 52326 bp, 32 predicted proteins | sample RumenRJG_04DNA_FD_193489 | JGI IMG/M metagenome (GOLD analysis project Ga0256407, IMG submission 193489) | Bovine rumen microbial communities from Lethbridge, Alberta, Canada - RJG_04 | ecosystem: Host-associated > Mammals > Digestive system > Stomach > Rumen | place: Canada: Alberta... | reverse complement strand
ATATCGACTTGGAGTTAGGCCAGCCTGAGCAGGCCATCATCATCCCTCGCGGCACCTTCTTCCAGACCACAGGCGGACAGTGGATCTTCGTCCTCTCGAAGGATGGCTCGCAAGCCTATCGCCGAAACATCCGCATCGGTCGCCAGAATCCGCAGCACTACGAAGTGCTCGAAGGTTTGGAGCCAGGCGAACGCGTCGTCACCAGCGGCTACGAGGCATTCAAGGACAATGAAGTATTAGTAATCAAATAAGAGATATGAAGACTATTATCAGAAACTTTACATCGATATTCAGGAAGTTTGTTACGGCGAACCTGTTAAATATGCTGGGGCTGAGCTTGGCCTTCGCTTCCTTCTTCGTCATTATGACGCAGGTGAACTACGACTTAGACTATAATAAAAGTTTTACTGAGCACGAGAACCTGTTCCGCATGACGATGAAATTAGGACCTGGTGCGGAGGACTATGGCACTCATCTGCCTCGTCCTGTGGTAGAGCAACTGGCGGCAGCTTCGCCTCACGTCACAGGCTATAGCATCGGAAACGGGTGGACAAACTTCGACCAGTTTGTGGTAGATAATCAGGAGTATTCACTGAATCTTATATATGGTGAGCGTGACTTCCTCAGTGTATTCAAGCCTACAGTCATTGATGGCGATGTGAAAGGTTTGAATCAAAATGGCAATATCGTATTGCCACGCTCTGAAGCGATACGCATTTTCGGTACTACTGATGCGGCAGGCAAGACGATGAAGTACAAATGGGATGACAAGACTATCTACAATGTATGTGCTGTGATAGAGGATTATCCTACTAACAACCTCCTGCATGGAGTTTGCTTTATTGGCAGTAATTCCAATGAAGACAATTACAACAACTGGAACTACGACGCTTACATCCGGGTGGATGATGCCGCGAACCTGCCAATGGTGCAGAATATCTTGCGTCAGACAGCCATCGAGCTCTTCAAGGAAAAGTTCAACCTGACTACCAAGGAGGAGGAAGAAGCCCTGCAAGTGGTGCTTACCAGCGTTGCTGACGCTCATTTCTCCAAAGTCCTTGACAAAGCCGCTCCGAGTCGCAGTTCTATCTATCTGCTCATCTGCTTCTCTCTGCTGATAATAGTGATAGCAGCAGTCAACTTCATGAATTTCACTTTGGCCGAGACACCTATGCGCATTCGCAGCATCAATACCCAGAAGGTGCTGGGTGCTACGACGACAAAACTGAGGAGCAGTCTGTTGGCAGAAGCAGTCTTGATTAGCCTGATTGCCTTCGTGGTGGCTATGGCATTCGTGTATCTGGCTCACGACTTGGGCTTGCAGGAACTGGTGCAGGGCAGCATCCTATTGAAAGATCACCTCTGGCTCATTGGCGCCACCTTGTTGCTCAGCATCGTAGTGGGTCTGCTGGCAGGTTCCTATCCGTCATATTATGTCACTTCCTTCCCGCCAGCCTTGGTGCTGAAAGGCTCGTTTGGTCTGTCGCCCAAAGGTCGTATGCTGCGCACCATCCTGATTTGTTTGCAATTCATCATATCCTTCATGCTGGTGATTGGCGTGGGCATCATGTACTTGCAGAGTTATCTCATCTATCATACTGACTACGGCTTCGATAAGGATGAAGTGATGGTAGTGCAAACTGCACCTGATACCCGCAACAAGGCTGACGCCATCGATGCAGAGCTGCATAAGATTCCTGGGATAGAGGGTGCAAGTCTGGCTATGACCGTCTTAGGCACTGGTGACAGTTATATGACGTGGGGCAGAGGCGAAGGCGACAAGCACATGAACTTTACTTGCATCTTTGTGGACTGGCGGTTCCTCGATGTGATGGGCATTGACATCGTTGAAGGTCGTAACTTCAAAAAAGGCGATGGCGATATGTACATCTTCAACGAGTCGGCAAAGAAACAATATCCCTGGATCGCTACCGACCAGCCCATCACCGATGGCGATTATCCTGTCGTTGGTTTCTGCAAAGACATCAAGTATGCCACCCTACGAGTGGATGACAGCCAGCAACCCATTGCTTTCTTTGTACCCAGTCCGAATGGCCGTTATTGGAGTAATGGCTCCTGGCGCAATGTATTGATGGTACGAGTGGCAAAAGGTATGGACAAGCGCGAAGCCAAACAAAAAGTGATGGAAGTTGTGAATAAGTATGAGAAAGGCCAGCCTCTTGACATCAGCGGCCTGCGCTATATGGACGTGGAGCTGGAAAAGGCTTACAAGCAGGAAGGCCGCTTCACCAAACAAATTCTGCTTTTCTCTCTGCTCGCCATCTTGATAAGCATCATTGGTGTGTTTGGCATGACGATGTTCGAGAGCGAGTACCGTCGCAAGGAGATTGGCATCCGCAAGGTGTTTGGCAGTTCCACCAGGGAGATACTGCTGATGTTCAACCGTCGCTACCTCTACATCCTGTTGGGTTGCTTCGCAGTGGCGGCTCCGCTTGGCTACCTGGTGGGCCAGCACTGGCTCGAGGGCTTCGCCGTCCGCACCGCCATATCGCCCCTGCTGTTCGTGGTGTCCTTCCTGCTCATCACCCTGATCACCATGCTGACGGTGACTTATCAGAGTTGGAAGAATGCTAACGAGAACCCCGTCAACAGCATCAAGACGGAGTGACACCATCGGGCGGAATCGGGCGAAATCTACCTACGTGTGGATAGATTTCGCCCGAAATATTTGCTGGTTTGACGGAAAAGCTGTACCTTTGGCCAAATTTTAAGTCCAACTTTAAATTTGCCCAATGTATGAGTAAGGCTTTAATAAATAGGACGTTAGCATCCTCATTTTCTGATGTGTTTAGTGTTTTACCCGTCATTACGCTGACTGGACCGCGCCAATCGGGCAAGACAACGTTGTGCCGCGAGCTGTTCCCAGACCTCCCATACGTCAGTCTGGAGGATGCCGACACACTGGCTGAGGTTCAGGCTGACCCTAAAGCATTCTTCAACCGCCATCCAAAAGGAGTAATCATCGATGAGGCACACCATTTTCCCAACGTTTTCTCATATATTCAGGTCATTGTAGATGAGGACCGTTTCCAGGGTACCGACCAGCATCACTATATTGTGACTGGCAGCAGCAATTTCGCCATGATGGAGAAAATTACGCAGTCGATGGCCGGGCGTACCGCTGTCTATTCGCTTCTTCCCCTTAGTACGGCTGAAATTATGTCATATCAACCAGGAGCCAGCACGTCGAAGATGCTGCTCTATGGTGGGTTTCCCGCTGTGTGGACAGCAGACAACGAACTGCTTCGCCAGCAACTGCTAAGCAATTACTATACTACTTATATAGAGCGCGATGTGCGTACACTTATCAACGTGAAAGACCTGCAGGCATTCCAAACGTTCATCCGCTTGTGTGCCAGCCGTGTAGGACAGGAGTTCAACGCGTCGGCTGTGTCAAACGAGGTTGGTGTCAGCGTACCTACCATCAAGCATTGGCTCAGCATCCTTGCTGCTTCATACGTGGTCTATCTGCTGCACCCATACTATACCAACATCGGCAAGCGGCTGACGAAGACGCCGAAACTCTATTTCTACGACACGGGACTGGCAGCTTTCCTGTTAGGCATCAGTACAGAGCAGCAGATGGATGTCCATCCGCTGCGCGGCTCGCTGTTCGAGAACATGGTGATTAACGACATGATGAAGCTCGACCTGAACCGAGGCAACAACATGCAACAACTGTTCTTCTATCGCGACAAGAGCCAGCGAGAGGTGGATGTGCTGCGCATCCTGCCGCCCAATCTGGTTGAGGCATACGAAATCAAGTCAGCACAGACATGGAACGCAGACTTTTTTGCCAACCTCAACTACCTGCGTCCACTGTTGAAGGAGCGAATGCTAAAGACGACGGTTGTTTACGATGGCACGCAGGAGAGTTCTCAGGCGGATAATGGCATCATTAACTTCCGGCATCTTACTTGGTAGCCTTGCTGACTGTCTAAAAATCATACGCTCGACTGTCTATTTTTTAGACAATTTGCTTCCGCCGGGGTCAAAAACCTTGGCGGATTTGCTTTATTGGCTTAACTTTGCATTGTCAATAAACGAATAGAAGATATGATCAATGCATTCAAGACACTGAACAAGCGAGGGCAGCACAACTGGACAAAGATTGTCTGTCTGGCCGTCGGGCTGGTGGCTGGCGTGGTACTGTTAGGAAAGGCAGGCTTCGAACTGTCGTGGGACAATTTCTTCCCGACGAGCGAACGTATCTACGTGGTCTATGAGGATGTGATTCGCGATGGCGAATACCTGCACTACTCGCAGACCCCCGGAGCCGCAGCGCCAGGACTGAAGCGCTACTGTCCGCAGGTGGAGGCGGCTACGCGCTATACGACTTTTGCGTGGGATATGCCCATCGTGACGGACGATGACAAGCGCGTGCGTACCAATTTTGCCCTCGTGGACAGCTGTTTCTTCGACGTGTTTCCTTTCCGCGTGCTGGCGGGACACCCGAAGAAGGTGCTCAGCCAGGTGGAGTGCTGCTTGATTTCCCTCTCGCTCGCTGAGAAGTTAGCGGGGACCGACAATCCCCTCGGACTCGTCGGCAAGAAGGTATTTTACAACAAACGAGGCGGCTGGGCACTGACCATTGGCGGTATCTATGAAGACATACCCCTGAACTCGAAGCTGCATGGTTTGGAGGTGATGGTGTCGATGCCCACGATTACAGAACTGATGTACGACGGGCGCGACAACTGGGTGGGCAACGACCGCTACATGGCCTACGTCCGACTGGCTGAGGGCACCGGGCCCGACGACCTGAAGCCTCAGATAGAGAAGATGCAGCGCGAGAACCTGCCTGAGGATATGCTGAAGAAGGCCGGCGTGGACCTCGGTTTCTCTGTCCGCCCGTTGCGCGACTATCATAAGAACGACGAGGACACGCGCCGCATGACGTGGATTCTCTCGCTGTTGGCCGTCGTGCTCATCAGCTGTGCCGTGCTCAACTATCTGCTGCTCGTCATTGGCGGCATCAGTCGCAGGGCGCGCGAGATGGCTGTTCACATGTGCTATGGTGCGACGGCTCGCAATATATATAAAAAGGTGGTAGCCGAGAGCACCGTCCACCTGCTGTTGTCGCTGGCACTGGCAGCCCTGTTGCTGCTCCTGGCCAAGGACACGGTAGAGGAACTGGTCGGTGCGCCTTTGTCGGTGCTGCTGACCGCGGGCGACAACGTATGGATGATCGCCGCGACCTGCATCGTCGTGCTGCTCGTCACGGGCTTGGTGCCGGGCTATATCTACACCCACGTGCCTGTGGCGGCGGCGTTCAAGAACTACAGCCAGAGCCACCGTCTGTGGAAACTGCTGCTGCTGGGCTTGCAGTTCGCCTCGGCCACGTTCCTTATCGTGCTGCTCTCCGTCGTGGGGCGACAGTACCGGATGATGGTCAACGATGATGCCGGCTACGACTACGCCACGCTCGGCGCGGTGCTGAAAGACGGTGTCAGTAGCGAGCAGTGCCAGTTGGCGATGGAGGAACTGCGCAAACTGTCGGGTGTGAAGGGCGTCACGATGGCCTACGCCAACCTGACGGAGTACCAAAGCGGCGACAATGTCTATCTGCCCGGCAGCGAGAAGGAGAACATGAACATCGCCGACCTCTTCTACGTGGGCGACGGCTATTTCGACGTGATGGGCATCCCCATCGTCTCCGGTCGTACTTTCACGGAGCAGGCTGACACGCTGCGCGAGGTGATGGTGAGCCGACAGTTTGAGGAGCGCATGCGGAAGATAGCCGGTTGGGACCGTGCCGTGGGCAAGCAGATTATCTGCACCTCGTTCCAGGGACCTTACACCATCGTCGGCGTGTATGAGGACACCCGCATCGGTAGCATCACCGATCCCGATACCCGCCCCAGCGTCTGCTATTACAGTCGCAAGCCCGACCAGATGCGCTATCTCTACATCCGCTTCCACTCGATGGACTGTCTCGAGGAAGCCAACAAAGTGGTGCAGCGGCTGATGACCGACAATCCCGACATTGCCGTTACGCCCTATAGTCAGATGATGACCGAACTCTACACCGATGCCCACCGTTTCCGCACGACGGTGATGATAGGCGGCGTGGTAGCCCTGCTCATCGCCCTTATTGGACTCATCGGCTATCTGGCAGGCGAGATAGCCCGCCGGCAGAAAGAGATAGCCATCCGTAAGGTGAACGGAGCACGGACGCGCGACGTGCTGCACCTGTTCTTCACCGACATCCTCCGCGTCGCCCTGCCGGCCGTGCTTGTCGGGGCCGTAGCGGCCTGGTATGTGGCCCGCCTGTGGCTGGAGCAGTTCAGCGAGAAGGCGCCTCTGTCACCCTTGCTCTTTGCAGGCTGCGCCCTGCTGGTCGTCGTCGTTATCCTCTCGGTAGTGAGTCTGGGCTGCTATCGCGTGGCCACCGGCAATCCCGTGAATTATCTCAAGACAGAATAAAATTCGTTTAATTAGTTAAATTCGTTGTTCAAATAATAAATCGTATGATTAAACTTGAAAACATTCAGAAGGTGTTCCGCACGGAGGAGGTGGAGACCGTGGCACTGGGCGGCGTGTCGCTCGAAGTGAACAAAGGAGAGTTCGTGGCCATCATGGGGCCGTCGGGCTGTGGCAAGTCGACGCTGCTGAATATCCTGGGCCTGCTCGACAATCCCACCGCCGGCCAATACTGGCTCGACGGCCAGGAGGTTGGCACGCTCCGTGAGAGCCAGCGCACGGCAGTGCGCAAGGGCCAGATCGGCTTCGTGTTCCAGAGCTTCAACCTCATCGACGAGCTCAATGTCGAGGAGAATGTGGAGCTGCCGCTGACCTACCTGGGCGTGCCGAAAAAGGAGCGCCGCGCGAGGGTGGAGGAGGTGCTGCGCCGCATGGCCATCTCGCACCGCGCCCACCACTTCCCCCAGCAGCTCTCGGGCGGTCAGCAGCAACGCGTGGCCATCGCCCGCGCCGTGGTGATGAACCCGAAACTGATCCTGGCGGACGAGCCGACGGGTAACCTCGACTCGAAGAACGGTCTGGAGGTGATGCACCTGCTCACCCAGCTGAACCAGGACGGCACCACCGTCGTGATGGTGACCCACTCGGAGCGCGACGCCGGCTACGCCCAGCGCATCATCAACTTGTTCGACGGTCAAGTGGTGCCCGAGGTGCAACTCTGACGCCGTCAGTAGTTGTCGAGCATCTCCTGATGACGCTGGCGGCGCCGCTCCTTGCGGCTGGGGCGGTCCTTCTTGAACAGATAGCCTAAGAAGCCGAGCAGGTTGAAGCCCTGCTGGACGGGCTGCTGCAGCTGCAGCTCCGTCTTGTCGAGGCGGAAGTTCTGGTTGATGTCCTTGCGCTTGCCCCACACCTCCACCTCGCCGAGCATATTCTGGGAAGGGAGAAGCGCGATGGTGTCGGTGAGTTCGTCGCGACTGACGGAGTGCTTCTCAAAGCCGGGGTGGGCAAAACTGACCACGGCGAAGCTGTCGCAGAGGGTGAAGGAGCCGTCCCATGCGGTGACGACCGACTCGCCCCCGTCAGTATAGACAATGATGTCGCACTGGGGGACGCCAGTCTCCATATTCACCACGACGCCACGCCGCTGTGCACTCAGCTGAAGGCTGGCCGTGATGAGCAAGACAAGAATGTGGGCTCTGCGATTCATCGCTGCAAAAATAGCGATAATCAGCAGAACCCACAAATCTTTTTAGACACGTTAGGAGGATTTAACCCCATGAAACGATGGTTAAGTTTATTTCATGTGGTGACAAGTCCCTGTTTAGTGTCAGAAATATTTACATTTACAATTTTCCATCCAAAGAAGCGGTGCTTTTCGGGCAGAGAAGCGGTGCTTTTCGACTCAAAAAGCACCGCTTCTTTCATCGAAAAGCACCGCTTCTCTGATGCCATTCCGCAAACGCACTGATTGACAAATGGTTAGCAAACGGTGAAGAAATATTGCGAAATTTTATTACAATAAGACCAGATTTATTCCGCCTTCTTAGCCCGGTTGCGCACCTTGAAGTGGTCGAAGCCCTTGCCGTAGACGCCGATGACGGCGCTCTGCGAGACGAAGGCGTGAGGGTCGACCTCGTTGATGAGCTGGAAGATGAGGTTGCTCTGGCGGCGCTTGCAGAGCACGAAGAGCATCTTCACGTCGTGGCCGGAGTAGAAGCCGGTGGCGTCGATGACGGTGCAGCCGCGATGGCCCTCCTCGTTGATGCGGTGGCCTATCTCCTGCCAGCGGTCGCTGATGATGAAGAACTGCACGGAGCGGCGCATCGAGTTGACCACCTGGTCGATGCAGAAGGCGGTGACGTAGAGCACGACGTAGCCATAGAGCACCTTCTCGAAGTCGCGCAGGACGAAGTAGCTGCACGAGATGATGATGATGTCGCAGATCATGATGACGCGGCCGAGCGACACGTCGCGATACTTGTTGATGATGGCGGCCAGGATGTCGGTGCCGCCCGTGGAGCCGTTGCTGGCCAGTCCCAGGCCTACGCCGCCGCCGCAGAAGACGCCGCCGATGATGGCGGCCATGAAGGGCTGGTCGGCCAGCAGGTGGGCGTCAGCATAGGAGGCCGTCAGCGAGAGGGCCACGGTGAGCACGGAGACGGCATAGATGGTCTTCACGCAGAACTTCCACCCCAGGATGCAGAGGGCGAAGAGCAGCAGGACGGCATTGATGCCGAAATAGGATATCTGGATGGGGAATCCCGTGGCCCAGTAGAGGATAGAGGTCAGACCGGCCAGTCCGCCCGTAGTGATATTGTTAGGCAGCAGGAAGACGTTCCAGCCGATGCAATAGCTCATCATGGCGATGGCAATCATCACATAGTCGCGTGAGGCATGCCAGAGTGATTTCTTCGTTGGTCTTTGCATATATTCTTCGTCGTTTTTTCGTAACCAGTGTGCAAAGGTACTAAATAATTCCTAATTCATAGGTCTTTATTCGATTTTTTTTCGTACTTTTGCACTCCATAACCGTAATCTCCACTTTAAAAGAGAATCATGAAGAAACTATATATCGAGACCTACGGCTGCCAGATGAACGTGGCCGACTCGGAGGTGGTGGCCTCGGTGATGAAGATGGCCGGCTACGAGACGACCGACGCCATCGACGAGGCCGACTGCGTGCTGCTCAACACGTGCTCCGTGCGCGACAATGCCGAGCAGAAGATCTATCACCGGCTGGAAGCCCTGGGCGCCATGCGGCGGCAGCGCGACGGCAGACTCATCGTCGGCGTGCTGGGATGCATGGCCGAGCGCGTCCGCGACGAGCTGCTCAACCGATGGGATGCCGACCTCGTGGCGGGCCCTGACGCCTACCTCGCGCTGCCCGACCTCGTGGCGCAGTGCGAGCTGGGCCATAAGGCCATCAACGTGGAGCTGTCGACGACGGAGACCTATCGCGACGTCGTGCCCCAGCGCATCGGCCTGGGCCACAAGATCGGCGGCTTCGTGAGCATCATGCGCGGCTGCAACAACTTCTGCCACTACTGCATCGTGCCCTACACCCGAGGCCGGGAGCGCTCACGCGACGTGGAGAGCATCCTGCGCGAGGTGCGCGACCTCCGTGACCGCGGATTCAAGGAGGTGACGCTGCTGGGGCAGAATGTCAACAGCTATCGAGCTGAGAACTTAGAACTTAGAACTGAGAGGTATGATAACCTTCAGGGCGACAAGCCTGACCACACCTCTCAGTTCTCAACTCTCAACTCTCAGTTCCCTCAACTATTGAGGGCCGTGGCCGAGGCTGCGCCCGAGATGCGCATCCGCTTTACCACAAGCCACCCCAAGGACATGTCGGACGAGACGCTACGCGTCATTGCCGAGATGCCCAACGTCTGCCGCCACATCCACCTGCCCGTGCAGTCGGGCTCAGACCGCATCCTGAAGCTGATGAACCGCAAATATACGCGTGAGTGGTACATGGACCGCGTCCGGGCCATCCGGCGCATCATTCCCGACTGCGGCCTGTCGACCGACATCTTCGTCGGCTACCACTCGGAGACGGAGGAGGACCACCAGCTGTCGCTCTCGCTGATGCGCGAGGTGGGCTACGACTCGGCCTTCATGTTCAAATACTCGGAGCGGCCCGGCACCTATGCGTCGAAGCACCTGCCCGACGACGTGCCCGAGGAGGTGAAGCTGCGCCGGCTGAACGAGCTCATCCAGCTGCAGACCGAGATCTCGGCCCAGCAGAACCGCAAGGACGAGGGCAAGGAGTTCGACGTGCTCGTCGAGGGCTTCTCGAAGCGCTCGCGCGAACAGCTCTGTGGCCGCACGGAGCAGAACAAGATGGTCGTCTTCGACAAGGGCGCCCATCACATCGGCGAGACCGTCCGCGTGCGCATCACGGGGTCGACCAGCGCCACGCTCCTGGGGACCGAAGTCGTCTGAGGATTATTCTTTTTTTCTAAGAATCATTCTTATATTCTAAGGATTATGGGATTAAAGGATTTAAAACACGATGGACAGGAATTACACATATAGGCTCATGGAATCAAAGGATTTAGAACACGATGGACAGGGATTACACATATAGGATTCTGGGATGTGTCTATGAGGTCTACAATCAGTTGGGGCCCGGACTCTTGGAAAGCATCTACGAATCTGCTATGATTCACGAACTGCGCAGTAATGGATTTGAAGTAAGGAATCAGGTCCAAGTGCCTGTCTATTATAAAGGTGAACTCATCAACCACGACCTACGTCTGGACTTGATTATTGACGGCAGACTGATACTGGAACTGAAATCCGTCGTTGACTACCGCAAACTCTTTGAAAAACAGCTTTTCACTTATCTGCGCCTCATGAACTGCGAATTGGGTTATGTCATCAACTTCAACACCGACGACATCCGCAACAGTATTCACCCTGTCGTAAACACCCGATACAAGAGAATCCCATTAATAAAAAAGACCTGAAATAATTCCCAAAATCCCAAAATCCTTAGAATAAAAACAATCCGTAGAATAAAACAATCCTTAGAATAAAAACAATCCCAGAATCCCATTAATAAAAAAACCTGGAATAATTCCCAGAATCCCAAAATCCTTAGAATAAAAAAAATCCGTAGAATAAAATAATCCGTAGAATAAAGATCATCCCAATATCCTTAGAAACAGAATGAAAGAATTCCTCAGAGTGCTCAGGCGGTTTGTGCCGCCCTATAAGAAATACCTGGTGCTGTCGGTGGTGTTCAACCTGCTGTCGGCCGTGCTCAATATCTTCTCGTTTGCCGCACTCATTCCCATCCTGCAGATCCTCTTCCAGACGGGCGACGCCGAGGCGGCCACTGCATGGATGGCGTGGGACTGGGGCAACGTGCAGACGGTGCTGATGAACAACCTGAACTACGCCGTCAACCTGCTCATCGAACGCTTCGGACAGACGACGACGCTGCTCTTCATCGGGCTCTTCCTGGCCGTGACCACCGCACTGAAGACCAGCGCCTACTTTGCCTCGGCCGCCACCATCGTGCCCATTCGGACGGGCGTCGTGCGCGACATCCGCAACCAGCTCTACCAGAAGATCACGTCGCTGCCACTGGGCTTCTTCACCGAAGAGCGCAAGGGCGACATCATCGCCCGCATGAGCGGCGACGTGCAGGAGGTGGAGTCGTCGATCATGGCGTCGCTCGAGATGCTCTTCAAGAATCCCATCCTCATCGTCGTCTACTTCACCACGCTCCTCTTCGTCTCATGGCAGCTGACGCTCTTCACCATCATCTTCGTCCCCCTCTTCGGATGGTTCATGGGCATGGTGGGGCGCCGCCTGAAGCAGAAGAGCATCAAGGCGCAGGCCCTCTGGAGCGACACGATGAGCCAGGTGGAGGAGACGCTCGGCGGACTGCGCATCATCAAGGCCTTCTGCGCCGAGGAGAAGATGAACGAGCGCTTCGACTGCATCAACACGCAATACCGCACGGACATCATGCGCGTCAACATCCGGCAGGCGTCGGCCCACCCCATGTCGGAGTTTCTCGGCACGGTGATGATCATCATCGTCTTGTGGTTCGGCGGCATCCTGGTGCTCAACAACCGCGCCATCACGGGACCCACATTTATTTATTACATGGTGATCCTCTACTCGATCATCCAGCCGCTGAAGGACTTCTCGAAAGCCGGCTACAACATCCCCAAGGGTCTGGCCTCGATGGAGCGCATCGACAAGATCCTGATGGCCGAGAACAATATCCGCGAAGCAGAGAGCCCGCAGCACATCACGGCCTTCGAGCATCAGATTGAGCTGCGAGGCGTCAGCTTCAAGTATGGCGAGCAGTGGGTGCTGCGCGACATCAACCTCACGATTCCGCGCGGAAAGACCATCGCGCTCGTCGGGCAGTCGGGCTCCGGCAAGTCGACGCTCGTCGACCTCATTCCCCGCTACTACGACGTGCAGGAGGGCGAGGTGCTCATCGACGGCATCAACGTGCGCGACCTGGGGCTCCACGACCTGCGCAGCCTCATCGGCAACGTCAACCAGGAGGCCATCCTCTTCAACGACTCGTTCCGCAACAACATCGCCTTCGGCGTGGACAATGCCACTGACCAGCAGATAGCCGACGCTGCTCGCATCGCCAATGCCTACGACTTCATCATGGCGTCGGAGCACGGATTCGACACCAACATCGGCGACCGCGGATCGCGACTCTCCGGCGGACAGCGCCAGCGCGTCTCCATCGCCCGCGCCATCCTGAAGAACCCGCCCATCCTGATCCTCGACGAGGCCACGTCGGCCCTCGACACGGAGAGCGAGCGACTGGTGCAGCAGGCGCTGGAGCGACTCATGAAGACGCGGACGACCATCGCCATCGCCCACCGCCTCTCGACCATCCATAATGCCGACGAGATCTGCGTGCTCCACGAGGGCCGCATCGTCGAGCGCGGCTCCCACGACGAGCTCATAGCCCTCGACGGCTACTACAAGCGGCTCAACGACATGCAACAAGTGTGAGGAAAATCAAATACCAAGGAAATTGATACAACGGTTGTCATATCTCATAAGGTTCTACCTGCTGACGGTCTTACTGTTCGTCGCAGCCAAGGTGGTCTTCATGCTCGTCTGTCATGAAGCCACGCCCGCGCTGACCATTGCCGACATGTGGCAGGCCGTGCGCCACGGCCTGTCGCTCGACCTCTCGACGGCGCTCTATTTTCTCATCGTGCCGTTCCTGCTGACGGCCGTGTCCGTCTGGCTGCGCGTGCCCCGATGGCTCTACAGCGCTTATCATTGTGTTGTGGCCCTGGCCCTGGCCCTGGCCTTCGTGGCCGACACGAGCCTCTACCCCTTCTGGCAGTTCAAGCTCGACGCCTCATGTCTGGGCTATCTTTCAAACCCCACCGAGGCCATGGCCAGCGTCACGACGGGCTATCTGCTCGTGCGCCTCGCGGCCGTCGTCATTGTGGCGGGGGTGATCTTCGGGCTTTTCCGATATTCCGCTATTCCGTTATTCCGTTATAACATTATAATGAAACGCCGGAATAACGACATATCGAAGTTTCGTCATCATGAGAAGTTTCGCCTCGCTGAAACGCTCCTTTATCTCCTTTGCATTCCCTTCATCGTCGTCGGCATCCGCGGCGGCGTGAGCGAGTCGACCACAAACATCGGACAGGTCTACTTCTCGCAGAACCAATTCCTCAACCACTCGGCCGTCAATCCCGTCTTCTCGTTCCTCTCCTCACTGTCGAAGTCGGGCGACTACATCGTCAGCTACGATTATTATGACGACGACGAGCTGGCCCGACTGACCGAAGGGCTCTACGACACCCGTAGCATCAGCCCCGACACGCTGCTCAACACCCGGCGGCCTAACATCCTCATCATCCTGATGGAGAGCTGCGGCGGCCAGTTCACCGAACTGGGCGGCCATCACGAGATCACGCCCCGGCTGAACCAGCTCTGCCACGAGGGCATCTACTTCACCGAGTGCTACGCCAACTCATGGCGCACCGACCGCGGCGTCATCAGCACGCTGAGCGGCTATCCGTCGTTCCCGACCGTCTCGGTCATGAAGATTCCGGAGAAGAGCCGCAAACTGCCCAGCATCGCAAAGAGTCTGAAGGCAGAGGGCTACGCCACGGCCTTCTATCATGGTGGCGACATTAACTTCACCAACATGCGCAGCTATGTCGTCAGCTCCGGCTACGAGCATCTCAACTGGAAGGCCGACTATCCGCGCGAGCAGCAGTCCACGGCCCAATGGGGCGTGCGCGACGACCTCGTCTTCAGTCGGTTGCTTCGCGACATCAAGGCCGAGGCGCCGTCTTCCGGTCGCTGGATGAAGACCGTGCTGACGCTCTCGAGCCATGAGCCATGGGATGTGCCCGAGCAGGTGCTCGACGACAAGGTCTACAATGCCTTCCACTATCTTGACCATTGTCTCGGCACGTTCATCGACAGTCTGAGGCAGACCCCGCAGTGGCGCGATCTGCTCGTCGTCATATTGCCCGACCACGGCGTGCGCTATAAGGACATCGGCGAGACGACCCGCCTCTACAACCACATCCCCATGCTGTGGCTGGGCGGTGCCGTCAAGTCCGCCAGACGCATCAGCCAGGTGTGCAACCAGAGCGACCTGCCGGCCACACTGCTGGGACAGCTGGGCCTGCCACACGACGACTTCACCTTCAGTCGCGACGTCGTCAGCCGCAACTACCGCCGTCCCATGGCCTATCATACGTTTGTCAACGGCATGACCCTCATCGATGCCGACAGCTTCATGGCCTACGACCTGGATGCCGACACCTGGCTGGCCCATGAGGGGCCGACGCCGCCCGACTCACTGCTGCCTCAGGCCAAGGCCTTATTACAATTAACATCACATGATCTCATCAAGAAATAACACCCACAAACTGTCGATACTTCGCCCGCTCACCGCTGTGCTGGCCGACCTGCTACTGGCCTATGCGGTCTATATGCTGGCCCGCCTCGTCTTCCTCTGGGAGAACTGGAGCCTCTTCGCCGAAGGCATGACGGGCGGCCACCTGCTGGAGCTGCTGCGTGGCGGTCTCGCCTTCGACACGACGGCCATCCTCTATACCAATGTCCTGTGGGTTGTCATGGTGCTCCTGCCTTTGCCGCAAAAGGAGAACCGCACCTACCAGCGCATCTGCCGCACACTGTTCGTTGCGGTCAACACGCTGGCGCTGGCCGTCAACCTGTGTGACGTAGTCTACTTTCCCTTCACCATGCGGCGCACGACGACCACCGTGTTCAATGAGTTTGCCAACGAAGGCAACCTCGCGGCCATCATCGGCCACGAACTGGTTGCCCACTGGTATCTGGTGCTCCTGACCATCGTCGTGGCCATCGTGCTCTGGCGGCTCTATCGCGTGCCGCGGCTCGATGCCAGGCGCATGAGTGGACTGGCCTACGCGGCGGTCATGCTGCTGTTGCTCCTGATCTTCGCCCCCTTCTGCATCGCCGGCATGCGCGGCGGATGGACCCGCCAGGTGAGGCCCATCACGCTGTCGAATGCCAATGCCTACTGCAAACGGCCCGCCGAGGTCGGCATCGTGCTCAACACGCCCTTCTCGCTCATCCGCACCATCGGCAAGAGCCACTTCGACGTGCCGGCCTACTTCGCATCCGAGGAGCTCGACGACATCTATTCGCCCCTGCACCTGCCGCCCGACTCCGCTGTCATGACCAAGAAGAATGTGGTCGTACTGATCGTCGAGAGCTTCGGCCGCGAATATATCGGCGCGCTCAACCGAACCCTGGAGCACGGCCGATACAAAGGCTACACACCCTTCACCGACTCGCTCATCCAGCACAGCGCCACGTTCACCCGCAGCTACTGCAACGGCCGCAAGTCGATCGACGGCATGCCCAGCATCCTCTCGTCGATTCCCATGTTCGTCGAGCCGTTCTTCCTCTCGCCCTACAGCGTCAACCACGTCTCGGGCCTGGCCGACTGCCTCGGCCGCAAGGGCTATCAGACGGCTTTCTTCCACGGAGCGGCCCGCGGATCGATGGGTTTCCTGGCCTTCGCTCGTGCCACAGGCTTTACGGACTATTACGGCCGTGAGGACTTCGAGGCCGCGACGCCCGACGCGGCCGGCGACCACGGCGTGTGGGGCATCGACGACGAGCCCTTCCTGCAATACTTCTGCCGCACGATGTCGGCCATGCAGGAGCCCTTCATGACGGCTCTTTTCACCCTGTCGAGCCATCACCCCTTCGAGGTGCCTGAGCCTTACCGCGACGTCTACCGCGAGGAGGAGCTGCCCATCCACAAGGTGATACGCTACACCGACCATGCCCTCGCCCAGTTCTTCGGGCAGGCCCGGAAGGAGCCGTGGTACGAACATACGCTGTTCGTCCTGACCAGCGACCACACCAACCAGAGCAACCACCCCGAATACCAGACCGACCTGGGCGGATTCTCGTCGCCCATCATCTTCTTCGACCCCTCGGGCGACATCGCCACCGGCATGCACGACGCCATCGCCCAGCAGACCGACATCATGCCCACCGTGCTGGGCCATCTGGGCTACGACGAGCCCTACGTCGCCTTCGGCCTCGACCTGTTCTCGACGCCGGCCGACGAGACATGGGCCGTCAACTACCTGAACGGCACCTACCAATATGTGAAGAATGGCTGCGTCATGCAGTTCGACGGCCGGCAGCCGACCGCCGTCTATGCCCTCAGCGACAGTCTGATGCAGAAGAACCTGCTGGGCAGCGTCCCCCAGCAGGCACAGATGGAGCGCGAGCTGAAGGCCATCATCCAGCAGTATATGGAGCGCATGACGCAGGACCGCCTAAGCAAGCCTTAAGCAGTCGTCTGCCGCTCACGCACCTTTCCGTCGACCACCTCGAAGCGCAGGTTGAACTTCTCGCGGGTGCGCTTCCATCGGTTGTGGGTCCAGAGCCAGAACTCGGGATGCCGGCAGATGGTCTGCTCTAAGTTTTGGAAGTAGATGTCGGTCAGTTCAAAGTCCTCATACTTCTTAGGCTCACGCGTCATGAGCTTCAGCTCAGCCTCATAGTAGCCCCGGCGAGGACGACTGACCTCCATATAGAAAACAGCATGGTTCATTTTCTTCGCGATGCGCTCAGTGCCCGTCAGCACAGGAGTGTCATGGTGAAGAAAAAGACACCAGTGGTGAATATTGTTCCAGAAAGGCGTCTGGTCAGCGATGTAGCCGATGACCACCGGCCGCCCCTCGCGCTTATAGTCAACGAGGCGGCGCAGCGTCTCAGCCATGGGGATGCAGACGGCCCCCATGCGCTGGCGCACCTTCAGGAAGAGGCGGTCCATCCCAGCGTTCTCGAGCGGATGATAGATCTGGCCGCACTGTGCCTCGTTGTCGAACCACAGCGGCAGCGACGTGATCCACTCCCAGTTGCAGTAATGCCCCAGATAGACGGCACACGACTGTCCCTGGCGCACACACTCGTCGACGAGCTCCGTGCCCCGGAAGGTCATCCGGCGCTTCAGCTGCTCGGGGCTGATGCTCATCAGCTTGATGCTCTCCACCAGATAGTCGCAGAACCAGCGGTAGAAGCGCCGCTCGATGTCCTCCTTGTCCTCCTCAGCCTTCTCGGGGAACGACGTCACGAGGTTGACCCACACCGTGCGCCGACGATAGTGCATGACGTAGAAGACAAAGAAGAACAGCACGTCGCTCAGCACGTAAAGCACGCGGAGCGGGAGCAGCGAGACGGCATACCAGAGGCCGTAGACTACGTAGTACATCAGTTTCATGCCCACAAAAGTAACGATTTCCGCCCGATTTTGCAAATTATCGGGCTATATTTTTGTGTTTATCCGCTTTTTTGACTACCTTTGCCCCACGATGACGACAACCCGAAGACCCTTGGTGACGGTGATCACCGTCTGCCGCAATGCCATCGACCCGCTCCGGAAGACCATGGAGAGCGTCGGCGGGCAAACGTATGAGAACCTGGAATATCTGGTCGTTGACGGCGCATCAACGGATGGTACGCCTGAGATGCTGGCCGGCTATGCCGGGCGGCTGTCAAGCTATGTCTCAGAACCCGACGGCGGCATCTACGACGCCATGAACAAGGGTGCCGCGATGGCTACGGGCGAATGGCTCATCTTTATGAACGCCGGCGACGTCTTTGCTGCGCCCGACGTGCTCAGCCGTGTCTTTGCCGAGGACCGTCGGCAGGCTGACGTCATCTATGGCGACGTGGTGAAGGGCGGGCAAGTCAAGCCGGCCGAATCGCCCCGCAACGGTCATCGCATGTACTTCTGCCACCAGAGTTCGCTCGTCCGGAGAAGCGTATTCCTGACCTTACCCTTCGACGTCAGCCACCGCCAGTCGGCCGACTTCAAGCAGATGAAGCAGCTGTGGCTGGCGGGCCGTCACTTCTGTCAGCTCCACTTCCCCATTGCCGACTTCGACACCACGGGCATCTCCAACACCCAGCGCTCGGCCGGGCTGATGGACAACATCCGCATTGTGCGCGAGGTCGACAGCCTCGGCGAGCAGCTCCGACTGTTGCCACGTCTCTGCTTCACGTGGCTCATGTGCCGCCTGCGAGGCAAATAATCCTTATTCTTTCTTGTCGTCGCTGATATGCAGCTGCCCCTCAAAGGTGAGCAGCTCGTCGCGTGTGAATCGGTAGCGGGGCGAGGCCAGCGAGGCCGTCTCGTCGTAATGCTCGCTCTCCACGTCGAGCACGCCGCACATCAGCTCGTAGAGCAGGTCATTGGTCCAGTAGCGGTCGCGGTTCTGCCGCAGCGCCTCGAACTGTCCGGGATGCAGCTGCTGCCACGCATCGCTCATCCAGCAGACCAGCGGGATGCGCGTGTCGCCGAAATCACTGAAGTTAGGCGAGCGATGGCGGTCGGGCACCGTCGCATGGTCGCTGCAGTAGACCCACGCCTGCAGGTTGAGCCGCTCGCGACAGTAGTCGAAGGCCCTTTGCAGCACTCCGTCGGTATAGCGCAGCGAGTTATGATAGTTCAGCAGGTGGTCCTCGCGCTCTGGCTCACCCCACACCGTGCGGTCGGCGGGGTAGCGGTTCAGGAAGTTGAAGTGGCTGCCCTTCAGGTGGAGCACCAGCAGGTTGTTGCACGTGGGGTCCAGCTCGTCGAGATAGCCCAGCAGCTCCTCATCATATTGCACCTTCCCCAAGTCTTGCTTTGTCCATTTCGCCACGTCGGCCGTCTCGGCAACGAGCGTGACGGGTGTGTCGGCTGCCCCCAGGTGCCCCTGATTGCTGTACCAGTGGACACGATAGCCCAGCCGGTGGGCAATGTCGACGATGGAACAGGAGTCATAAAACTGGCGGCCGTTGTACTGATTATATTCCGTCAACGACTTCTCCAGCACCTGCACCGTGTGCATCGCGCAGCTATAGGCATGGGGGAAGCCAACGGCATGACGGTCGTCGAGCATCAACTCGCGGAGCCAGGGGGTCGTGTCGTGGTCCATCGGCGTGAAGGCGCTCATGTGGTCGCGCGAGGCCGACTCCCCGATGACCATCACTACGGTGTGGGGGTCGCCCATCGCCTCCCCCCGCTGTCTGACTGTCAGCCGGCTGATTCGCTGTGCCATCTCCTCCCTATAGCGCATATTGCCACGGCGATAGTCGCGGATGGTCAGCCACAGGGCGACGATGCCCGAGCGGACGAACATGCCCCGGTGCGGCTTGAAGACATACCATGCAAAGAACAAGGCCACGGCTACGAGGAAGACGGTCTGCCAGAGGCCAGACACGTGAAACGTGTTGACGGCCACGCAGACAGCCAGCAACCCCACGACCAGGCCGACAACCAGCACGACAAAATACCATTTGTAGGAGCGTCCGAACTCCAGGATCTCATTATAGTGGGTGTCCTGGACAATCTTCATGCCGTTGGCATTGATGCACGAGCCATAAAGCAGATAGTAGCCCACCAGCACTATACTGACCATCAGCACCAGCCACTCCATCAGGGCAGCGACGACGCCGCCCCCGGCCAGCCACAAGGCAGCGAAAAGTCCGAAGAAATAGATGCCGCACGCGATTTCGCCATAATTCTCATAGTCGGGCGACAGCCGACGGTTGGTCAGATGGAAGAGCGCCGGATAGGTGGCCGCCCAGATCATGCCGACCACCCACGCCAACCCAATGGGCAGCTGAAGCGGCGAGGCGCCCACCATGGCCAGCGTCGCCCACACCAGCAGCGCAGCGATGGCGAACCGGCGCGTCTGCTGCCCGCGGGCCTTCCGGGCCATGCCCTTGTTAAAGCCGAAATAGATGCCAAAGCTCGCGGCCACCGTCAGCAGAAACCCTGCAACGACATAAAGCCTGTTATAAAAAAGAGTCACATCAACAATATATCCGTTCATAATCTACATATTCGTATGTGCAAAGGTACGAAAAATAATGCTTTTCTATTCACGTTTGCCGTTTTTTTTGTACCTTTGCGCCCAAAATTAAAGTAAGCATGATTATCGGATTCGATGCCAAGCGCATCGTGCGCAATGCCACCGGGCTGGGCAGCTATGGCCGCACACTGGTGAACGACCTGGCCGGGATGGACGACTTGTCGCTGCGGCTCTATGCCCCCGACGAGGGGCGCCAAGAGCTGAGGGCGCAGATCGTGGGCCGCGAGAACGTCACGTTCTGCTATCCCAAGCGCTGCCACACCGCCCTGGGGCGCGCCCTCTGGCGGTCGCGAGGCATGGTGAAGCAGCTCCTGAGCGACGGCGTCGAGGTCTACCACGGGCTCTCGGGCGAGCTGCCGGCCGGCATCAGCCGGGCGGGCATCCCCTCGGTGGTCACGATTCACGACCTCATCTTCATGCGCCATCCCGAATTCTACAAGCCGGTCGACGTCAGGCTCTACACCCGCAAGTTCCGCCAGACCCTGCGCGAGGCCGACCGCATCGTGGCCATCTCGGAGTGCACCCGCCGCGACATCTGCGAGCTGGGCGAGATCGACCGCAGCCGCGTCGACCTGATCTATCAGAGCTGCGCCATGCGCTTCACCGAGGAGCCTGAGCCGAGGCTGCTGTGGCAGGTGCGCGACCAGTATAACCTGCCCGACCGCTACGTGCTCTCCGTCGGCACCATCGAGGAGCGCAAGAACGTGCTGCTGGCCGTCGAGGCCCTCGGCAGGCTGCCCGACGACGTGTCGCTCGTCATCGTGGGCCGCCCGACGGCCTATGCCGACCGCGTGCAGGACTACATCGACCACCATCGGCTCCACCCGCGGGTGATGATGCTCCACGGCGTGCCCGACGAGCACCTGCCGGCCCTCTATCGCATGGCCGACGCCTTCGTCTATCCCTCGCGCTACGAGGGCTTCGGCATCCCCGTCATCGAGGGCATCCGCATGGGCCTGCCCGTCGTCGCCTGTACAGGCTCCTGTCTGGAGGAGGCCGGCGGACCGGACAGCCTCTACGTCTCGCCCGACGACCCTGAGGCCATGGCCCACGCCATCAGCCAGGTGCTCTACGGTGCCCCCGGCCGCGAGCGCCGCATCGAGCTGAGCCGCCAGTATGTGCGCCGCTTCGACAACACGGGCGCCGCCAGCAGGTTTGCAGAACTATACCGGGAGGTCATCAACACAAATTCAGCAAGCTAAACGTTTTTTCCCAGCAAGCTTTTCATATCAACATGAATATAAATATTACAGACCCCACCCCCAACCCCTCCCCTTGAAGGGAGGGGAGTAAGCCTCCCCCAACCCCTCCAAAGGAGGGGAGTCGGCTGGCGCACAGCTCGAAGGGAATGACGGCGCAACCCGATGGGAATGACGGCGCAACCCGATGGGAATGACGGCGCAGCCCGATGGGAATGACGGCGCAGCCGCTCCCCTCCCTTCCGCTCGGCATCCCGAAGGGTGACGCTTGCTACCGAAGGGACGCAAGAAGGGGAGGGGTTGGGGGTGGGGTCTGTAACTAAATATAGTGGAGTCTGTAACTTAATATAATAGAAGATCGAGACAAGAATTTTTATGGAAAAGAAACATTTCGCACTGAAGAAACTCCTCGAGGCCGTCGAGAAGGAACTCCTGAAGAAGCCCAACCGCAAGACGCTCGACCGTCTGTCGCTGCTGGCCGGTTTCCAGGACTGGGACTCGTTCCAGGATGCACTCCACGGCGACGCCGACGCTAAAGCCAACTACGAGGTCTGAATTTATTTTACATTCCGGCATCCGGTTTACGAAAAGCACCGCTTCTCGCTTCAAGAAGTGCCGCTTTTCGACTCAAAAAGGACCGCTTCTCGCATCGAAAAGCGGCCCTTCTTTTTTATAATTCCACAAATCACCTAATAATCAATTAGTTATAATTTTGCCCCTGAACACTGTCAATAAAGTTTACAAAATGACACAAAAAAAGGGGGGGGGGGATAGCAGGTCTGACCTTACTTCTCTCCTTAGCGCTCGAGCTCTGCTCGCTTGCTACCGAAGGGACGCAAGAAGGAAGGGAGTATGGTTACCTCAAAAAAAGCCCCCTCCTTGGGAGGGGGTTGGGGGAGGCTTTTTAATACGTAAACGACGAGCCGCCGATGAACTCGCGCAGGAGGCTGGTGGGCGGAACCTGGTCCATGGGCATGGGGTGGATGTAGCTCAGGAACTTGCGCAGACGGTAGGCCTCGGCATACTCTTCGCAGCTCTCGGGCACCTGCTCGAGCAGCGGCTCGGCCTGGCTCTTGATGGCGGCGAGCTCGAAGAGCATGGCCGTGTTGAACATCTGGTCGGCCTGTTCCTGGAAGGGGAAGATCCACTTGTTCTCGCCCCGCCGCACGGAGGGCCAGCGGCGGATGGTCTCCTGGGCCGAGACGGCGCGATACTTGTGGTCGCGGATGATGCGGCGCAGCAGGCGGTTGTCGGTCGTCGGCACGTAGTTGTGGTTGTCGAGCAGGATGGTGGTCAGGGCCGAGGCATAGACGCGATACTTCAGCTCGTCGGGAATCTGGGCCGTCAGTTCGGGGTTGAGGGCGTGGATGCCCTCGACGACGAGCACCTCGTCGTCCTTCAGACGCAGGTGGCGGCCGCTGCTGACGCTGCGGCCCGTGGGGAAGTCGTAGCGGGGCAGCTCCACCTCGTCGCCGCGGAAGAGGGCTGCGAGCTGCTCGTTGAGCAGGGGCAGGTTGAGGGCGTAGATGCTCTCGAAGTCGTAGTCGCCATGGGCGTCGCGGGGCGTCTTGTCGCGGTCGAGGAACCAGTCGTCGAGCGACAGCGGCACGGGCTTGATGCCGTTGGTGAGCAGCTGTACGGAGAGGCGCTTGCAGGTGGTCGTCTTGCCGCTCGAGGAGGGTCCGGCGATGAGCACCATGCGCACTTCGCCGCGGCGCTTGGCTATCTCGTCGGCAATCTTGGCAATCTTCTTCTCCTGCAGGGCCTCGCTGACCATGATGAGGAGGCTGGAGCGTCCCTGGTCGATGACCTCGTTGAGGTCGCCGATGGTGCGCAGTCCCAAGAGGTCCTGCCAGCGGTGGTGCTCCTTGAAGATGCCGAACATCTTGTCCTGATGCACCAGCTCGCCCAGCTCCTCGGGGTGTTCGGTCGAGGGGATGCGCAGGAGCACGCCGTCGAAGTATTTCTCGAGGCCGAAGAGGTAGATCTGCGAGGTGCGGGTGAGCAGGGCGCCGTAGTAGTAGTCCTCGTAGCCGTCGAGGTCGTAGTAGGTCGTGTAGAGGTTGCCCTGCGAGCGCAGCAGCTTCACCTTCGACGTGGCGCCGTTCTGGCGGAACAGCTCGATGGCCTCGTCGGTCGTCGTCTCATGGCGGTGGATAGGCAGGTCCTGGTCGATGATCTCCTGCATGCGGCGGCGCAGCTGGCCGACGTCGTCGAGCGTCAGCGGGCGGCCGAGCTGCAGGTCGACGTAGTAGCCGTTGGAGACGGGGATGTCGATCGACACGCGGCACTGGGGGAAGAGGTCGTGGGCTGCCTTCGAGAGGATGAAGAAGAGGGTGCGGGTGTAGGTGCGCAGAGCCGTCGCCGACGTGATGTCGAGGAATTCGATGTCCTTGGGCTTATACAGGCGGAAGTGCAAGCCCTCCACCTTGTTGTTCACTTTGGCCACGATGGGCCCGTGGGGCAGACGCAGCCCCGCCATCTGATAGACCTCGTCGAGCTTTGTGCCCATGGGCACGTCCATGCTCGTTCCGAGGTTCTTGATACGTATTCTGACTGTCTGGTTCATAGGTTCATAGATTGTCCTTGAGCGCAAAATTACAAATAATCTTTCAAAATAGTATGTGATTTAGATTTTTTTTAGTAATTTTGCAACCGCAAACATTCATCTTATAGTTTTAAGACATGCTGATCATTCTAAAACTTCTCGGATCGCTCGCACTTCTCATGTTTGGTATGAAGTCCATGAGCGACGCCCTACAGAAGATGGCCGGCTCGCAGCTTCGACATGTGCTGGGAGCCATGACCACAAATCGCTTTACGGGAATGCTGACGGGTATGCTGGTGACGGCATCCGTACAGTCGTCGACGGCCACTACGGTGATGACCGTCTCGTTCGTCAACGCCGGACTGCTGACGCTGGCGCAGGCCATCTCGGTCATCATGGGTGCCAACATCGGCACGACGCTGACCGCATGGATCATGTCGGCAGGTATGTCGTTCGACATCACGATGGCGGTCTACCCCGCCTTCCTCATCGGCATCGTGCTCATCTATCAGAAGCGCTACCGATACATCGGCGACTTCCTCTTCGGACTCTCCTTCCTGCTGCTCGGACTGGGCACGCTGCGCGCCACGGGCACCGAGATGCACCTGGGCGAGAACCAGATGCTGCTCGACTTCTTCGCATCGTTCAACCCCGACTCGTTCCTCACCACGATCGTCTTCCTCGTCCTGGGCGGCATACTGACCTTCTGCGTACAGTCGTCGGCTGCCGTCATGGCTATCACGATGATCCTCTGCTCCAGCGGCGCACTGCCCATCTATCAGGGCATCGCGCTGGTCATGGGTGAGAACATCGGAACGACGGTCACGTCGAACCTGGCAGCCCTCTCGGCCAACACGCAGGCACGCCGCGCCGCACTGGCCCACATGTTCTTCAACGTCTTCGGCGTCGTCTGGATCCTCTTCGTCTTCCGACCCTTCATCGACATGGTCTGCGGATGGGTGGGCTACGACGTCGAGATGACCAAGGAGACGGCGGGCGCCGCTGCCTTCCTGGCCAACGCCGCCAAGCTGAGCTTCGTGCTGGCCGCCTTCCACACGACGTTCAACGTGGCCAACACGATGATCCTCATTTGGTTTATCCCGCAGATTGAGCGCTTCGTCTGCTGGGTCATCAAGCCGAAGAAGGTAGACGAGGAGGAGGACTTCCGCCTCCACTTCATCACCGCCGGATTCATGAAGACGCCTGAGCTCTCCGTCTTCGAGGCCCAGAAGGAGATACAGTCGTTCTCGGAGCGCATGCAGCGCATGTTCGGCATGGTCAAGGACCTGCTCGACTTCTCCAGCAGCATCGGCGGCAAGGAGCACGGCGACAAGGAGATGGAGCAGTTCAAGAAGCTCTTCGCCCGCATCGAGAAGTACGAGGACATCTCGGACAACATGGAGCTCGAGATTGCCAAATACCTCGACCAGGTCTCCGACGCCCACCTCTCTGACGAGACGAAGGCCAAGATCCGCGCCATGCTCCGCGAAATCTCGGAGCTCGAGTCAATCGGCGACGCCTGCTACAACATGGCCCGCACCATCAACCGCAAGTACAGCGCCAAGGAGGACCACTTCACCGAAGGCCTCTACAACCACCTGCACCAGATGATGGGCCTGACCGACCAGGCACTGACGCAGATGAACCTGCTGATGATGGGCCGCAAGGAGAGCTACAACGTCAACAACACGTTCAACATCGAGAACGAGATCAACAGCTTCCGCAACCAGCTCAAGCAGCAGAACATCGTCGACATCAACAACCACGAGTACACCTACGCCGTGGGCACCATCTACATGGACCTCATCAACGAGTGCGAGAAGCTGGGCGACTACGTCGTCAACGTCGTCGAGGCCCGCATGGGACTGCGGTGAGGAATGATGATTAACAGTGAAAAGTGAATAGTGAATAGTGATGATTAGACTTGCAGCTTGTTAGAGCTTAGATAGTGCCACATTGAGGAATTTGGTAATCATAACTGTTCACTATTCACTGTTCACTATTCACTTAGCTTAAAAAGAGCCATGAGTTTTCGTGAGAGCTACAGGAGGTTCTGGCGGCGACAGCAGGAGGCACGGCGCTTCCGCATGAGCGACGAACAGCACGTCTGCAAGAACTGCGGACGGACCTTCACGGGCAACTACTGTCCCTGCTGCGGACAGCGCCACAGCGTAGGGGCCGTCACGTGGGACAGCATCCGCGAGGGCATCATGGACCTCTGGGGCGTGGGCACGCGGTCGATGCCGTTCACCATCTGGCAGCTGCTCTGGCGCCCGGGCTACCTCATCGGCGACTACATCAGCGGGCGGCGCCAGGTGAGCTTCCCGCCGGTGAAGATGCTCGTCTTCACCGCCATGATCATCTATATCTTAGACCATCTGCTCGGCCTCAACGTCTTCGGCAGCACCGACTCCAGCGAGACCGCAGAGACGGCAGAGGCCGTCGCCACCAACTCGTCGACCATCATCGACCGGTTTTTCGCCTGGTTCGAGAGCCACTACGACTGGTCGGTGCTGCTCATCTTCTCGCTGCTCATCCTGCCCACCTGGATCGTCTTCCGACACTCGCCGCGACAGACGTGTCACTCGCTGCCACAGGGATTCTTCATACAGGTGTTCAACAGCGTCCTCTTCCTCGTCCTCGTCTTCCTCTTCGCCATCCTCAAGTATCCCCTCATGCTGGGCGACGCCAGCGACGACCTCCTGATGTGCGTCTCACTCGTCATCTTCGCCGGACAGGTCGTCGTGGTCTACCGGCAGCTCTTTGGCTACAGCCTGCGGGGCACCCTCTGGCGCATGCTGCCACTGCTCGGACTGACCATCATCGAGCTGACCATCCTGGCCGTCATCGCAAGCCTCGTCGTGGGGGCTGCCGAAAACGATCACAAGCCCTGGGTCTACGTGGTCTTCGGCATCGTCTTCATCGCCCTGGTCGCCATCAGCTTCAAGATATTCGCCGTCGTCTTCACCAAGCGGCCGGCACAGACGGCCGGCCAGCGCCGATGGCAGAAGGTCGTCATGGGGCTGCTCTGGTTCGGCTTCGTCGTCAACACCGCCATGCTGCTCCGCATCGCCTATGTCGACATCACGGGCAATTACAGCAAGGATACCACGCTGAGCGACTCGACCCTGACCTTCATGTCCATCGCCTTCACCATCATCTCGGCGGCTGCCGAGGCCCTCATGATCTACATGATCCGCCGGCTCCACAGGATGATGCGCAAATAACTTAGTACGACTTTTATTATTAAACCACGAATTTCACAAATTACACGAATTGGCTGCGCGTTCATGATTCGTGTAATTTGTGAAATTCGTGGTCAAGAATAATCCCAGCGTGGATGTCCATCGCCTTCACCATCATCTCAGCAGCCGCCGATGTTCTCCTGATTTACATGATCCGCCGGCTCCACAGGATGATGCGCAAACAACTAAATTAAACCACGAATATCACAAATTACACGAATGAATGCGCGTTCATGATTCGTGTAATTCGTGAAATTCGTGGTCAAGAATGATTGCCTTGTTTCTGGCGGTCAGCGGAGGAGCCTATGCCTTGGCAGTCTTCGTCGCCCGGATGAAGTAGGCGATCAGGCAGATGTAGGCCACGAGGGCGCAGAGCTCCGACAGGGGGTTCTGCATCCATGCCTCAGAGACGAAGTTGAGGTTGCCGAAGCGCATCAGGGCGCTGACCACACCCATCAGTGCGCCGCCGGCGATGAAGCCCGAGGCGATGAGCGTGCCGCGCTCGCCGCGTGCGTCGTTCACGGCCTTGTCCTTCGAGCGGGTCGTCACATACCAGTTGATGGCACCGCCGACGAGCAGCGGCATGTTGAGCTGCAGGGGGATGAACATGCCCAGGGCGACGGGCAGGGCGGGAACCTTCAGGAACGTCAGGATGAGGGCCAGTGCGGCGCCGATGGCGTAGAGCAGCCAGGGTGCGCCCTGTCCGTTCATCAGCGGGTCGATGACGGCAGCCATGGCGTTGGCCTGGGGTGCGGCCAGCTCGCCCGAGGCGAAGCCGTAGGTCTCGTTGAGCAGCATGATGACGCCGCCGACGGTGGCCGCCGAGACAAGCGTGCCGAGGAATTTCCACGACTCCTGCTTGCGGGGCGTCGAGCCCAGCCAGTAGCCTATCTTCAGGTCGGTGATGAAGGCGCCGGCCATCGACAGGGCCGTGCAGACGACGCCGCCCATGACGAGTGCGGCCACCATGCCCTCCGTGCCGCTCAGTCCCACGCCGGCCAGCACGACGGAGGCGAGGATGAGCGTCATGAGCGTCATGCCCGAGACGGGGTTGGAGCCGACGATGGCGATGGCGTTGGCCGCGACGGTAGTGAAGAGGAAGGCGATGACGGTGGTGAGGAGGATGCTGACGACGGCAAACCAGACGTTGTGCATCACGCCCAGCCAGAAGAAGACGAACGTCACGATCAGGGCCAAGCCCGAGGCCAGTCCGATGAACTTGAACGACAGGTCGCGCTGGGTGCGGCGGGCTGTGGCCTCCGCCCCGCCTGCGGCGCCGCCCTTCAGCTCACGGCCGGCCAGCGAGACGGCACTCTTGATGACGCCCCACGAGCGGACGATGCCAATGATGCCGGCCATGGCGATGCCGCCGATGCCAATGGAGCGGGCATAGGTGGTGAAGATCTGCTCGGGCGACATCTCGCCGACGGTCATCGAGGCCGTGGCACTGCCGATGGTGAGCACCTGGTCGTGGAACAGCAGGCCGATGGCGGGCACGACGAGCCACCAGATGAACAGCGAGCCGAGGCAGATGAACAGCGCATACTTCAGGCCGATGATATAGCCCAGGCCGAGCACGGCGGCCGACGTGTTGACCTTGAACACGAGCTTGGCCCTCTCGGCCACGTCGGCACCCCACTCCACCATGCGCGTCGTCACGTTCTCGTTCCACCAGCCGAAGGTCGACACGATGAAGTCGTACAGGCCGCCGATGAGTCCGGCCACGAGCAGCGGACGGGCCTGGTCGCCGCCCTTGGCACCGCTAACGAGCACCTGCGTCGTGGCCGTGGCCTCGGGGAAGGGATACTTGCCGTGCATGTCGCTGACGAAATACTTGCGGAAGGGGATGAGGAACAGGATGCCCAGACAGCCGCCCAGGGCCGAGGCCATGAACACCTTCATGAACGAGGCCGACATCTCGGGATACTTGGCCTGCAGGATATAAATGGCGGGCAGGGTGAAGATGGCACCGGCCACGACGGCCCCCGAGCAGGCGCCGATGCTCTGGATGATGACGTTCTCGCCCAGGGCCTTCGACCGCTTCGTGGCCGTCGACAGTCCCACGGCGATAATGGCAATGGGAATGGCGGCCTCAAACACCTGGCCCACCTTCAGTCCCAGATAGGCGGCGGCTGCCGAGAAGACGACGGCCATCAACACGCCCCACGTCACTGACCAGCCGGTCACCTCGGGATACTGTCCGCCAGGCGACATCAGCGGTTCATACTGTTCTCCTTCATGCAACTCCCGAAACGCATTCTCGGGCAGCTGACTCTTGATCTGTTCTTCCATATACTGTTGTTTGTTTTAATGATAATTCAAGACAATGGGGAAATATTCTATAAGACATTAAGCCGAATGAGGAAAGTTAGAGACCCCACCCCCATCCCCTCCCCTTGGAAGGGAGGGGAGAAGCCACTCGACTTGAGGAGCGGGGAGAAGGCACTCGACCTGAGGGGGATGACGGCGCAGCTGCTCCCCTCCCCTCCGAGGGGAGGGGTTGGGGGTGGGGTCCCTAACTTATTCATACTGCATCACGACGCGCTTGATCCGACGGAGCCCCTCCATGAGCTGTGCGCGGGGGCAGGCGATGTTGAGGCGGATATAGCCGCGGCCGCTCACGGGGCCGTACATCGTGCCGGGGTTGACCCAGACGCGGCCCTCGCGCAGCAGACGGTCGCAGAGCGCCTCGACGGGCACGCCCAGCGCCGACACGTCGACCCACGGCAGGTAGGTGCCCTCCAGCCGGCTGACCCTCAGCTGCGGCAGCTCGCGGGCCATGAACTCGCAGAGCGCCACGTAGTTCTGCCAGAGATACTGGCAGAGCTCGTCGATCCAGTCTTCGCTCTCGTTGTAGGCCGCCACGAGGGCCACGGGCCCGAAGGGGTTGAGGTCGCACACCTCGTTGATATTGATGGCGCGGTTCAGTCGGCGGCGCCACTCGGCGTTGGCGCAGATGATGTTAGCCGCCTGCAGACCGGCGATGTTGAACGACTTCGACGGCGAGTTCAGGATGACGCTGTTCTGCCGGCACGCCTCGCTGACGGCGGCGAAGGGCTGGAACGTGTAGCCCGGCATCGTGAGCTCACAGTGTATCTCGTCCGAGACCACCTTCACGCCGTGGCGAAGGCAGATGTCGTTCATCCGCTCGAGCTCCTCCCGCGTCCAGACGCGCCCCGTCGGGTTGTGGGGGTTGCAGAGCAGGAAGACGGTCGTCTTCTCGTCAGCACACTGCGCCTCGAAGTCGGACCAATCGATAGCCCACCCCCTTACCCCTCCCGAGGGGAGGGGAGCAAAGTCACCTTCAACCGCAGAACATTGCCCACCTTCAGCCGCAGAGCAATGGCCACCTTCAGCCGCAGAACATTGCCCACCTTCAGCCGCAGAGCTATCCTTTCTCCCCTCCCCTCGGGAGGGGCAGGGGGTGGGCCTCAGCACCGCTTCCCCCACCTGGCAACCATTATTTAGAATAGAGGAGAAGAAGCAGTTATAATCAGGCGAGAGGATGAGCACCCGCTCGCCGGGCATCGTCAGCGCCTTGATGGCCACCGACATGGCGGGCACGACGCCCGTCGTATAGAGAATCTCCTCGCGGCGGATGGTCCACCCGTGGCGCCGCCGGAACCACCCGATGACGGCGTCATAATACTCGTCGCCCACGACCGTATAGCCGAACACAGGGTGCTCGGCGCGCCGACGGACGGCCTCCTGGATAGCCGGTGCGACGGCGAAGTCCATGTCGGCCACCCACAGCGGCACGACGTCCTGCATCTCCTCCGCGGTGAAGCCCTCAGGCACCTCGTCCCACTTGACGCAGCCCGTGCCGCGCCGGCTGACGTTCTGATCGAAATCGTATTTCTGCATGTTCCTTCCTTTTATAGTTATTGCGTTTAAAGCGCAAATATACGGATTTTCCCCGTAACTGGCAAACGATTTGCGAAGATTAACGCAAAAACACGACAGACAGAAGGGCGCAAGAAGGGGATGACGGCGCAGCCGCTCCCCTCCCCTCCGAGGGGAGGGGTTGGGGGTGGGGTCCCTATCTTTCTCTATGAAAACCTTCCAAGAGGGTGGGGCTACAACGTAAAGCGTCTTTACAAAAACAAATAAAAACAAAAAAAACAAAAGAAAACAATCATGTTTTTCCTTGTTTTTTTTGTTTTTATTTGTTTTTTATTAGAGCATTAAACAGCGTATGTGTTTAAGTTAGAGACCCCACCCCCAGCCCCTCCCCTTGAAGGGAGGGGAGCGGCTGCGCCGTCATCCCCAATGAAGGGGCAGGGGGCGGCCGCCGCATTTCACTTCCTCAAACTGATGCCTACGATCTCGGCGGCGTCGGCGACGCTGATGCGGGCGTCGGCGTTGACGTCGGCGCTCTGCTCGTAGAACGGGCCGGACTGCGGCTTGCCGAGGATGTGGCTCACCACGGCCGTGGCGTCCGCCAGGTCGACGCGGCCGTCGCGGTTGACGTCGCCCTTCAGGAACTTACCCACCAGCATGACGGGCAGCACGTTGTTCGACGGGCGCACGTCCTTCAGCGTCTCGCCGCCCTGCATGGGCGTGGTGCGCAGGTAGAGCACCTGCGAGAGATCCGGCTGCGGGGCCGTCAGGGTGACGACCTTCACCTTGTTCTTCTGCTCGGCCGAGGCGTCGTAGAGGTCGGCGGCGCTGATCGTCACCTCCGTCGTTCCGGCGACCTTCTCAGTGGCGAGCGGTGAGTCGTAGAGGCCTACCTTCACGCTCATATCGTCGGCCAGCGGCAGCAGCGAGGCGTTATTCACTTCCGCAACCACCGTCGTCTTGCCGTCGGCATCGACGCTCTTGCTCAGCATCTTCAGTGCCATGTCCACCTGGCGCACGTCCATCTCCGTGCCGTTGCGCTTGATGCGGTTCGGACGTGAGGCAGCCCTGCGGCGCAGCTTCAGCGAGTTGCTGTTGGCGGGTACGAAGTCGGCCGTCACCTGATAGTCGATCGTGCCGTTGAAGTCCTCTGTCACGGGATAGCGGTCGGTTAACTCCATCGTCTGCCTTGGCAGCAGTGTCATCGCGTGGTTATATGTGCTGTCGCCCAGCACTACCTCAACGTTGCTGATCGGGCTGAAGCCGTTGTTCGCCACCGTGATGGTCACCGGCACGAACTTCTCGTCAGTCACCTCGTAGGCGTTGTAGTCCACCTTATAGTCAAAGGCGTTGGTGAATTCCACAGGCGTCTCCAGCACGGCGGCGCCCTCGTCGTCGTTGGCCACGCAGTAGGCAACCTTCATGTCCAGTGCGTCGAGCCAGCCGTCCATCGACACCAGGCTCACGTCGTCGGGCATCGTGGCAATCCCAATGGGAGTCGAGAAATATAGTTCTTTGTCGTGGCTGCATAGCTTCGACGCATAGATGCGATTCTTGATGTTGGTTGTTGCAACGCCATTCTCGTCGGTCGTCACCTCCTGGTCGTTTTGGTTCCAGAGCAGGGCCACGCCGTCCAGATCAACGGCCTCGTCGTCGACCACTAGTCGGAAGTCGTTCACCATGCGTCGCTCCATGCCCAGCGAGCCCGACAGCTTGCCCGTGGGCACGCCCCGCATGTTCACCGTGCTCAGCGTGATGTCGCGGCCGTCCTCCTTCTGCTGAAGGAAGCCCACGAGGTTCACGCCGCCGACATGCACCATCTGCGGCTTGCTGCCCTCGGCCTGCGTGTAGCGCTCGCGCACCTGGTTCTCAGGCGACACGCTCACGTAGACCACCGACGGCTGCTTTGCCGGGTTGTTCACGTCCTGCTTCAGCGTCATCATCACCAGCACAGAGTCGTCCTTCATCGTCATCTGGTAGTCGGTGGGCACGCTGCGGCTGTTCAGTCGCTTGATCTCCACGGGCTCGCTCCATGCCGAGCCGTCGTAGCGTGAGAGCATCAGCGTGCCGTCGATATAGCGGTCGTCGTCGGTGCTGTACTTAGCTACGCCCTGCTGCCACACCACGGCCGCCTTGCCGTCGGTCTGCACGGCTGCCACGGGCGTCACGCTGGCGTTGTTCCAGTAGGGGTCGCCCAGTGCCTCTGTCGTCCACGCGCCGCCATCGCCCTGGCGCATCGCCACGCGGATGCCAGTGTTCTCCGTGACGGTCTTCATCTGCGTCTCCTCCGACATCGCCTCCAGCTCGCCGGTGTTGATAGCCGACTTCACCTGCTCGAACGCCACTACCTCCGTGCCACTGCTGTTGCGGGCGGCGCTGAAGTCGTACATCGGTGCGCTGATGCCCGTGTTAACCAGGTCGCTCTTGCTGCCGCCCGAGTACACCTGCAGACGGTCGTCATTGTAGTCGCTGGCCGTCTTCAGGTTGTTGAACAGCACCGATGAGCCACCCAGCAGATAGGTGGGTCGTGCCATTCCGCTCACGTTGCTGATAATAGGTGTGCCCAGGTCGGCAATCACCTTCCGGCGCAGGCGCTTGTAACTCTTCGTCACGTTCTTGCTGCTATAGGAGAAGATGGCTTTACCATAGTCAGGATGCAGGGGGTTTGACGGGTCGTTAGGCGACAGCCAGGTCTTCTCCACGTCGAAGATCTTCCACGACTTCTTTTTCTTGAAGCACAGGAAACGTGCCTCGGCATAGGCTTCCATTGCCGCGCGTACGCTCATCATCGTGCCGTCAGTCATATTGTCGTTGTAGGTCGGAATGACCACCCGCGACTGTACGTCGAAACTTGCACCGCCGCGCACACCTGCCACTGCCTTCGCTATCCAGATGTCGATGCCCGCCTCGGCCCATGCGCACACCTTCAGGCGGGCCTGGTTGTCGAGCACAAAGTCGATCTTCGGCAGGCCGCCCACGTCGCCAAGGGCGGCGGCGCGGTTCACCAGCGCCATTGTCGAGGCGATCCTCGCATCCACCGACACGCCGAAGCCGCCGATGAAGAAACTCACACGGGCCGACGCACGGGCTGATGCCTCCATCGTCAGGCCGCCGTCGTAGAAGTTGATGTCAATCTTCTTCGTATCGGGGTTGTAGTGGCCGATGCCGCTCAGGAAGCCCTTGATGCCCACGTAGGCAGACGGGAAGCTTGGGATGTCGTCGAAGAAGTCATCGTCGGCAGGCTTTGCCGCATTCACCGCGTCCATGCACGCTTGGTATTGTTCGTCAAAGAACTGCAGGTTGTCCAGTTTGTCCAGAACATCCATAATCGCGCCACCGGGGACGAAGTTGCGCTCGCAAACGGCACGCACCAGGAAGTAGTCGCCTTCGCGCTCAATGTTCACCGTGAACGGCAGCACTGGCGGCATCTGGAAGTTGAACTTGTCGAACGCCTTGTTCATGTCCTTCATGTCGATGCCCTGGCTGCTTGTATTGTCGTCCACCTTTGTCAGATCAATACCGCCACTGGGAATCTCAATGTTGCTGGCCTCCGAGAGGGCTATCAGGTCGATGGTACTGTTGTGCAGAGAGGGCAGGTTGGCAAGGGTCTTCGTGCCGTCGGTCAGCGAGACCTTCACCGTAGCATCCTCGGCTATCTGATCCACAAGGTCGAACTCAAACAGGCAGTGGTTGTAACTGAAGGCCGGGAAGTTGTTCTTCTCTATAAGAGTGGCGGTAGCTGGCTGCAGGTTGAGCGATTCGCCCACCAGCGACAACTGCTTCGGGTCGAAACTATTGGCATAGGAAAGACTGCCCGTGAGGCGTGCATACTTCGTGCCGCTCCAGCCGCCTTCGCCAAATTTCTCGTCGTCAACCGTCTTCGTCACCGTCTCGTAATCGCCGTTCTGGGAGTAGTCGTGCGTCTCTTCAGGGTTGATCGACAGCAAGTCGGTTGTTGCGAGTTTGGCGGTCATCCGACCGTCCTTCACATTGCCGAAGCGCTTCAGTGTCTCCAGTGAGGCTGTGCCCACCTGGCCTTCATTCTCGTGCAGCACGATGGTGTGGCGGCGCGTCTTGTTGCGGTTCTCACGGCTGAAGTAGTCGTAGTTCCACAGATACATTGTCGAGAGCGTAGGCTGATAGCCCGGTGCCACCACCTCTATCAGTTCAGCATACTGGTCTGGGTCAGTGTCGATAAGATAGCCGCCGAACGAGGCTACATAGGTAGCCGACCCCGTTTCGGTCTTGCGCTGCATGCTGTTGTCCACGCAGGCAAAGTGGAGGGTAGCGTTCGTGACCGGTTCGCCCTTACTGTCGATAACTTTTACGAGGCTGTTGTTGTTGCCCATCTCGTCCCAGTTAAAGATCAGCCGAGGGCCGCAAGAGGTCCACTTTCCTTCAGGATAGAAAGTAAGAGCCACGTCATAAAGTGCTGAATAGTTATCGGCCCATTCCCTTGCGCTTTCCATAGAGTAGAGTTTCCGGAGTTCCTTCAGTTCTGGTTTGTATTTATACTCAAGCGGTTTGAACCATTCAGGGAAAGAGACGCGTGCAAAGGTTTCGCCGTTGGTGACGTAGAAGTCAACAGGTTCCTCGGCATACATATAGGCATCAACGTTTTCAAAGCCCTCAGCTGCAAGCTGTTCAAGACTGTATTCCTTTCCGTCCCGGACAAAACTGATTGTGCATGTTTGGAAGTCTTGCCCATTATGGATTTTTCCATCAAAAATCTCCGAGTAGAAACTGATCTTATGAAAATTCGTTAGGGGTGGAGAGATATAACTACGCTTATAGCGTCTATCGAACCCCGGGTAGTAGATTTCCAAATCATAGGTGCGCCCATCAGTGGGGGGCATGAAGGTGAAACAGCCATTGTAGTTAGCCATCTTCTGAATCACGTCACCGTCGCACGACAATGTTACTTCTGCACCACCATAGAAGTCGTCGTAGATTGTAAAGGTCTCCATGACATAATGGGGCAGAACATGGGCGTAGCCCCAGGTAATTCCATATTCCTTGAGAGACTCTTCTATCATTTCCAGGTTGCTGGTGTTATCATTGATGACAGGTTCTTCTGTCCAAGACCTGTCTAAACCATTGACACGATAGATCATGTGATCCGTTGGGTTGATATATTCGAATGTCACATGGGCGGTCTTTTCACTTTGCACAGTGTCATTGCTTGTGGGTTGAACCAGTGTGTAAAACGTCAAGTCAGTAGTTGCATTATCCAATTGAAGTTCATAGTTGATGGTGGCACGCCAGTACATACCATCCAGCTCTATATACAGCCAGTCGTTGATTTGACACGAAGTAGCGCCGCCTATGGCGATGGGCAAACCGGAAATCTTTCTGATACCGAGTTCAGGTATTTCAAAACCGACACGGCACGTTTCTCCTCGGGGCAAATACATCACTTCTGTGGTCAGCGTGGGAAGATGTCTGTCGTGGTATTGGACTACACCCTCAAAATAGTCACTAAACGAAATATCACGATACGTAGGTGACAGGTAGGTATTTGCCTCCACTCGTTTCGTCCGATTCTGCCCATCTTGTAAAATCAAGACGATTGTAGCGGTAACGAAGATATTGTTGTTATTTTTCAACATCCATAAATCTTCAGTGTCAATCTCTGGATGCTCCTCGGTAAAGCTGAAAGGCAGGTCGTAGAGCATCACACCCTCGCCCTGATGCTTCTTCAGACTGCTGAACGTGTAGTGCTCGGTCCACGGGGTGCCTTCTAAACGCTGGTAGGTGACGGTGATCTCGTCGTTGAGTACGGTCCACCCTTCCAGGATATTCAACTCAAACTGGAACAGCGGGAATGTAGTACCTATGTAATAGGGACTGACATGCGATGTGCGTATGGATTTCGCCGAATCCACCTCTATTTTCCATATATAGTCCTGTTTGAAACTATAGCCCGCCACGGGACTACTTCCGTCGGTATTGGCTGTCCAGTAGGTGTTGCCATACAGAGCCTGGCCACTCTCACCGGTAGCGGCATTTGTCGAGCGGATGGCATAGCGCCCCATCCAGTCGAGCAGGAACACTTGTGATGCCCACGTGTCACTGGCCGTCGATGTAGTGGTGTTCAGGTGGCCTGGTGTCAGGGCGGCATCGGTCGTACCAGCGGGTCCGGTAAAGTAGTTGTCTTCGTTCAGGAGCCTGAAGCCGTAGTCGTATTCTTCGCCATCAGTCTTGAGGAATTGGAACGACGATGCATCGGTCTCGTCGTCGGTCAGTGTGCCGTCGGCTGCGACGTAGTACTTCTGATCATTCACTTCCGTAAACACACGATAGGAGTTGTATTCCTCTATGGCACCGCAAGCGCGCCCATATGTATCGTCCTCCTCCAAATGCCACTCGTAGCATTTCTCATTACTGTATCCACAGCGGTGATAGACCTCGTTATTGTAAATCTCTTTTTTGTTTTTCCAATAAATTTCCTTGTCGGCTAAATTCGTTGCGCGAATAGCATAACGACCTTCATCGTTGAGGAGAAACACCTGAGTAGTTCTAGGACTGTTTGGATCGTATGAAGTAACAGCCAAATTATAACTGTCCTCAAAATCTTCTATATAAGAAAAGACATGCTTTCCGCCTCCGTACTGTTCGTATTCGCTGACTAACTGAAAACCGTATTCAAACTTTTCACCGCCGGTGGACTTCTTAAAAACGAAGTGTCGGGCATCTTCCAAGTATGATGAGGGTACGTTATTTCTATCGAGATAATACTTCTGACCGTCAATCTCCATGAAAATGCGGTAGTAGCGGTCTTCCTTGATGGAGGCGAGGGCTCGCTCGTAGTCGGCCTGATCGCTATTAACATTGAAAGAGAGTTTTTTCGAGCCGCTGTAACTACCTTTACCCGTAATAGTCAAAACGTAATCACCTTTTTCCTTCACTGCGGCAGGAAGTCCGTCCTTGGTGATGCTTTCCGTGTAGTCGGTGCCTTTCGTCAGTATCGTTCCATCATAGGCTGTCACCGTGTAAACGAGCGGAATAACGGAACCCGTGTAAACATACTCAGAGGTGATGCCCGTAATGGTAGCATACTGCAGGTCGTTGGGGTCTCCGGTTAATTCAAAGAACTGCAGCTCAGCAAGTTGAAACTCACCATTGCTGGCGCGAGTGGCCTCGAAGCGGTAATACTGGAAGGACTGGGGGGTGCGAATATAGAATGTGGTCGAGGTGTTGTCGGCCATAGGTAGTTTGTCGCCGTTGGAGTTGTCCACTTCGGCAATCGTTGTCCAGTCGGCATCTCCGCTGTTCTTACCTTTGATGGTCCACGACCGCGGATTGCGCTTGCCCAGCTCATCATTGGCGGTCCACAGAATATAACCGTTCGGCGTGATGGGACTGGCATAGTGGAACTCCACCCAGGGATTGTTACTACTAAGACCATATTTCGTTCCAGTGTCACCGTCCACGAGTTTCGCGGGGCTTTCGTCGTAGAAATTCCAGTTGGAATTCTCTCCACTGTCAAAGGTGGGTATCTCGCTGATGACCGAGATGGCCGGTGAATCCTGTGCTGAGGCGGGAGAAATTATCCCCATAACATTTGTTAACACTAATACGAGCAGCATCAGCCATCGGCTGCCTTGCCTCGGCGCGCGCCCAGCGTCGGCGGGCGGCGATGAAAATCTTCTCTCTGTCATGGTCATGTCGCTTTTGTCTTATTTTTACTTTTCTAATTTAGTCGCTTATTTCCCGACAAAGATACGAAAAAAACGTGGTGTACGTATGAAAAGGCGCGTGGTATTTTCGCAAGACACGAAAAATACCACGCGCCGATAGGGCTTTTTTCGTATAAAAACACGCTTTGGAGGTGATTTTCGGGCTTTTTTCGTCGCCGCCGAACGGTCGTTCAGCGCCGCCGAATACTATTTCAGCGCCGCTGAAATAGTGTTCAACGACGCTGAAATAGTTTTTCCGGGAGCGTTTCGGGGGGCGTGCCGTCACCTGATGATGACCTTGCGGCCGCCGTGGACGTAGACGCCGGGGACGGCGGGGCGGCTCTGGAGGCGCTGACCCTGGAGGCTGTACCAGGCGTCATTGGCCGGCGCCGTGGCCTTGGGAGTGTCGACGGCGAGAAGGTCGGGGTCGACGTAGTTGCGCTGACTATAGTAATAGGAGTCTACCTGGCCGTTGGACCACTGGGCCTGCTGGGGCCAGCGGGTGTCGGCGTACCACGTGAAGCGGTCGGTGCCCTGGGTGCGCTCGCGCATGACGACGCGCTGACGGTCGTCGAGGGTGAAGTATTCGGCTGAGACGAAGACCATGTCCTCGGCCGTCTTGTCCCACCTGTAGTATTCGCTGGCGATGGTGCCGTCGTCGAGGGTGCGGGTGGCATAGGCCTCGCCGCTGCCGGAGAAGTCGGCCATGACCCACTTGCCGAGCTCGCGGTTCCAGTCGTAGATGACCATTGACGCCTCTTCAACAACAAGATCTTCTTCTTCATAGCCGCTATCGAGGGGTCCGCGGGGATCGCGGTAGGTGTCGAGTGTGAAGAAGAAGCGGTGGCCCTGCCAGTACTTGGTCTTTTGGCCGTGGAGGATGATGGTGGGGTCGGCGTCGTCGGTCTCGACGTACTCCTCGACATACCAGTTGCCCTCCTCGTAGGTGCGATTGCTCCAGAGGCGCTTGCGGGGACTGTATTCGAAGTGGCTGCTTTCGTAGTTTTCCTCCCAGGGGCCGTCGGGCGAGGTGGAGAAATACCACGTGACGCGGGTGAGGATGCCCCAGCGGTCGTAGGTGAAGACGGCGCGGTCGTAGCCGTCGGCAGGCACGTCGGTCTGATTGATCAGCTGGGCAATCTTGCCGTCCTCACGATAGGAGAGCCAGGACTCGTAGTTGCCTTCTTGGTCGGAGGTCACGGCGTGGGTGATGCGGCCGGCCTGGTCCCAGGTGTCGACGGTCATGGTGTAGTTGTCATCAGGATAGCGCACGTCGGCATATTTCATCGTGGCGAGGCGCCCGAACCAGTTGAACATGAGGTCGCCCTCGTAGTCGTCCATGCCGCCGCCCTCCCACGAGTCGTTGTCCTCGACGTCGAGCAGCTTGCTGAGGGGCACGTCGAAGGCCTGGTCGTCGGCATAGGTGAAGAGGATGGAGCGGTCGACGTCGAAACTGCTGCTGCCGTAGCCGAAGAAGGTGAGGCGGGTCAGGCGGCCCTTGTCGTCCCAGGCCATGTCGAGCGACTGGTCGGCAGAGTCGTCCCAGCGCAGGACCTTGCGGGGGCCCTGCACGACGTCATAGTCGGAGGCCCGCTGATAGCGCATGGTGAGGGGTCGGGTGTGGGCGGCGTTGAGCTGCCACACCAGCCGGTGGTCGGGGGCCCAGTAGGGCGTGAGGTCCTGGTCGAGGGTCACCTCGTAGGCGTTCTGCAGCTCGTAGTAGGTGGTGACGACGCTGTCGCCGGCGGTGACCATCTCGCGGCGCTCGCCCTCGGCGCGGTATTTCTCTGAGCCGCTGCCGATGCGGTCGTAGATGACGCTGCTGACGAGGCGGTGGTGCAGCAGCAACTTAAGACGGCCCTCCTTGACGGCATAGGCACGGCCGGTGAACTGCTGGTGGGCGACGTAGGTGACAATGAGGGGTGCGTCGTCAGTGGCGGCGATGCCATGGTCGTACTGGCGGCCGATGCCGTAGACGGGGTTCATCCACTGGTCGTAGCCGATCTCCTCGGCGGCATAGCGGCGGCCGTCGTCCCACTCGTAGCGGATCTCGTAGTAGTGGTAGCCGTTGTAGTCGTAGTGGGCCTCGGTGCGCTCGGTCTCCTCGCCGCGCTGGCCGTTGGGCTGGCAGCGGCTCATGGAGCGGAGGGTGCAGCGGCCCTGGGCGTCGAAGGCGTAGTCGACGAAGTAGTTCTGGTCGGTGGTGTCGTAGGTGCCGTCGGCGCGGCGGGTGAGCCTCGAGGTCAGGTAGCCGTGCTCGTCGTAGGTGTAGGTGGTCTTGTAGTTGAGCGACCCGTCGGCATTGCGGCTGACGATGCTGTCGCGCAGGACGGTGGGTGTGCCGACCTGCTGCGCCTTCATCCCGTAGAGGGCGGGGGCCCTGAAGGTCTTCACTTGTGCCGTGGCGCCGATTGCGACGACCGCCAGCAGCATGAGCAATAGTGTTCTTGACTTGTTCATAATACCTTTATTTTTTGTTTATACTTTATTCATGAATACTGACCTTGCGGCCGCCTTCGATGTAGAGGCCGCGGCGCGGACGGTGGCTGAGGCGCTGACCCTGCAGGTTGTAGATGGCGCCTGGCTCCGGCTGGTGGCTGACGTTGCGGATGGCGTCGGGCTCGTCGCCATAGACGATGCGCAGGGGGCGCGAGCGGTCGGCGGGGGCAGGCAGGTGGAGCCATGCCGTCGAGGGTTCGACGTAGGTGGGGCGCGTCAGTGGGACGAAGGTGGCCGTGTCGGCGTCAGGGCTGAGCACGTAGTTGACGTAGCCCTCCTCGACGGGCCGCACGAGGAGCGACTCGGTGGTGCCGCGCAGGAGGTTGGCATAGACGGAATAGGAGTCGCTGCAGCGCACGCGGTAGTCGCCGGGCTCGCCCTCGATGTAGAGGCCCTCGAAGGCCGGCGCGTCGTTGATGCGGAGGGCCGTCACCTCATAGCTGTGGCGATTGAAGCCCGCGATGATGTAGGCCCTGAGGCCCTCGACGCTGGTGAAGTCGAGGTCGTCGTCGGCACAGTAGGTGGTGGCAAATCCCGTCAGCCGGATGGTCTTATAGCGCACCACTTCGAACTCGAGCGAGTCGGCGGCGAGGAGGTCGCCCTGGCTGTTGCGCAGCTCGGCCGTGACGATGTGGAGGCCGCGGCGCAGCTGGTCGGTCGTGAGCGTGATGTCGTCGCCGGTGTAGGTGAAGGTCTGGGCCTGCGAGCGGTCGGCGTCGAACCATGCGGTGAGGGTCAGCTCTTCGGCGGGGTCGTCCTTCAGGTAGAAGTAGCGGGTGAGGACGGCAGAGGGGCCGATGCCGTCGGCCACGGTCTGGAAGTGGAGCGCATGCAGTCCGGCCTTCAGCCCGCGGAGGTCGACGCTGACGGTCGGCTCGAGGCCCGTCAGGTTGTGGAGGGTGCTGACGTCGTTGTCGAACCAGTAGCGGCAGGCGGTGGGCTGCGGCTGGGGCGCGGCGACACAGAAATAGCGGGTCAGCGGTGCGCTCCACGCATGGCCGTCGCGGCTCACCTGCAGGTGGAGGGCATGGACGCCGGGCGACAGCTGCCCCAGATCGGCGCCGACGCTGAAGGGGCCCTCAGCAGCGCGGCCCTGCCTGAGGGTCGACGCGTCGTTGTCGGTCCAGTAGCGATAGGCGGTCTGCTGGGCCGCTGCCGTCATGGCTGCGCTGAGGAGCAGTGCGGAAAGAAATGTTTTCAGCATAGGCCTCGAAGCGTTTATTCTACGTTGATCGTTACCTTGATGTTGCCGTCGGCATCCTGTGCGGTCTTCAAGCCGTACTTCTTCACCTGTGCCGTCGAGGGCAGCGGGTCGAAGGGTGCCGAGCCGCCATGGATGCCCACCTGAGAGTCGTCGTCGCCCAGATACTTGGCGGCAGCCTCGTCGGTCAGGTCGAAAAGCTCGCCGTCAGCAGGGGAAAGGCCCTTAAATGTCTTGAAGAAGTCTTCGAAGCCAAACACCATCTTATTGTTCTGGTCATTGTGATTGACGAAGAAATTGTAGGTGGTATTTTCACTGTTGGTCACACCCACGCAGTTGATGCAGGAGGCTTCCGAAGGGATGACAGCATCGCTATATCTTGAAACAAAGACGGAGTTACGGACGTCCATACGCTTAATGCTGTTAAAGCTCCCATCAATGATGCAATGGTCAAATGTCATCGAGCTATAACCTTGGTCTTGAAGCCATGTCAGTACGCAGTTAGTGCAATATGCCTGAGTGGCTTTCTCATAGCCGTCCACATAGAAATGGTTAGTTATCAGACAATCGATAAACTTCGAGAAGGCATTTCGGGTCGACATGGAGTAAATCTTGCACTTCAGGAATGAGACTTCGTCAGTCGCCCCATTGCCAAAAACATATACATAATCCCAGACGATACCTTCAATGTCGATACTCTTACCTTTGGGCTGCGCTTTAATATTGCAGGTACCTTTCATGATTGTTGAGCGCGACTCGCCTATGCTCATCATCCCTGCCCCCTTGAGGCTGATGGCCTTGCGGATGGTGTCGGGACAAGAAAAGGTGCCGCTGGAGAGGGTGATGACGTCGCCGTCCTGTGCGGCGGCATAGGCTTCCTTGAGGGCCTCCTCGCCGTAGTAGGCGGTGAGTTTGTCGTTGTGGGAGAGCGATGCGATGAGGTTAGTCTGGGCAGCGGCGTTGAGGCAGGCTGCGAGGACAAGAGTTAAACAGAGAAAAAGTCTTTTCATAATTATACGGTGTGACGGTTTATGAATGTTTCACTTTGATGTATCCCTTGGCGATGCCCTCCTTGACGAGCTGCGCCATGTTGGTGACGCCGAGCTTGCGCATGATGCGCTTGCGGTGGAACTCGATGGTGTTGGGCGAGACGAAGAGGCGGTCGGCGATGTCCTTCGTCATGAGGCCCTCGGCGATGAGCTTGAGGATCTCGCGCTCGCGGTCGGAGAGGGGCTGATAGCGCTCCATCTGCTCGCAGCACTCGCGGAAGTGGGGGCTGAAGTAGTTGTTGCCCTCGAGGACGCAGCTGATGGCGGTGAGGAGCTCGGTGGTGTCCTCGGTCTTCATGACGATGGCGTTGACGTCGCTGTTGATCATCTGGCGCAGGGTCCAGAGCTCGTCGTGGATGGTGTGGAAGATGAAGGCGCTGTCTGGCGAGAGGGTCTTCAGACTCTTGACGAGCTCGATGCCGGTCATGTCGGGCAGTTCCACGTCGATGATATAGACGTCGTAGGGGTGGCTGACGGTGAGCTCCATTGCCTGCCGGGCTGTGGTGGCGCAGTCGACGGTGGTGAATGTGGTCATGGATGCGACGAGGGTTTTCAGTCCGAGCGCCACGATCTCATGGTCTTCGATGATGAGCAGCGACGGGTTAGCCGTCTGCCCAGTAGTATTCTGCTGTAGTGTATAGGTATTCATATTGTGGCAAAGGTAATAAAAAAACATCAAAGAGACGTCGTCGGACGTATTGAAAATGTTTTCTTACACCTTAAAACTACGGCAAGCCGTAGTCGCCGCGGGATTATTCGCCAGCGACGGTCAGCACCCACGCGTCGCCCTCGCTCGCTGTGGTGAGGCGGCAGCCGATGCTGGCGGCACGGTCGGCCATCGACTGCAGGCCGATGCCGCCGCCGTCGCCGTCCTTGGGCTGGCCGACGGAGGTGACGGTCAGGCGGGGGTGGCCGCCGTTGTATTGCAGCACGACGCTGCCGCGGGCCTGCTCGCCCTGGTGCTCGGCCATGTTGCCGACGGCCTCCTGGACGATGCGATAGAGCTGGTAGCTGGTGTTGGCGGGCAACTGCTGCCAGGGGCCCTCGTCGGCGCGGAAGCTGACGGCGGGCTGCTCGATGTGGCTGAGGTAGTGAGCCAGGGCGTCGGGCAGGGTGACGCCCTCGACGAACTGGGGCGGCATGAGCTCGTGGGAGAGGCGGCGCAGGTGGGTGCGCAGCGTGCCGACCTGGGTGGCGATGGCCGTATGGTCGGGCTGGGCGGTGCGCAGCTGCATGCCGATGGCCAGGAGGTCGTTGCAGGCGCCGTCGTGCAGCTCGTGGGCGAAGCGCGAGCGCTCCTGCTCCATGCCCTCGACGTATTTGCGCGTCTCGCGCATCTGGGCCTGCTGGCGGCGCTGGCGCATCCAGACGGCCATGGTCACCACGGCGGCGACCAGCACGGCCAGGGCGGCGGCCAGCAGGCCGATGCTGCGCTGGCTGCGGGCCTGGCGAGCGGTGAGCTGAGCCACCTCGAGCTCCTTCTCCATCACGCGGTAGTTGGTGGCGAGCTCGTCAAGGCGGCGCTGGCTCTCGGCGCTGTGCAGCGAGTCGGCCAGCACGGCAGCCTCATGCTCCAGGCGGTAAGCCTCGTCGTAGCGGCCCAGTGCGGCCAGGCAGCGGCTCTTGTTGCCTAACAGTTTATGTGGGGGGATGACCTGCTGCAGCTGCATCAGCTCCTCCAGCCGGCTGATGGTCTGGAGCGCCTCAGCATAGCGGCCCTGCTCGGTGAGGATGATCATGCGCGACTCCAGGATGCCGGCGGCGGCCGTGTTGCCGGGCGGCAGCTGTGCGGCGATCTCCTCGCCCCGCTGCAGGTAGCGGCTGACGGCGGGCGAGGCGGGCTGACTGGACAGCGCCTTCAGCAGGTAGTTGATGGTCTTGAGCTTGAGCGGCGTGCTGTCGGTGCTGTCGGCCGCCTCGAAGGTGGCGGTGAGCAGGCTGACGGCCTCGTCGTCGCGATGGCTCATCAGCAGCGCGATGCCTTTGTTGGCCTGGGCCGAGAGGCGCTCTACGTCGTCGCCGCCGGCAGTGGCAGCGGCGATGGCCTTGTCAGCATAGCCGAGGCTCTCGTCCAGGCGCCCCATCTCGGCAAAGAGCACGCTGAGGTTGTTGGCCAGATAGGCCTCGCTGTCGTGGTCGCCGGCGGCGAGGGCGGCCTCGAGGCCCTGCTGGTAGCAGATGGCGGCCGAGTCGTTGCGGCCCAGGCGGCGGTAGGCAATGCCCGTGTTACCGCACATGACGGCATAGTCCTCGCTCGTGCCGTAGCGCTGCATCAGCGGCAGGGCCAGACGTCCCCACTCCACCGCCGCCGCCATGTCGCCCATGACGTTGCTGGTGGCCGACAGCTCGGCATAATACTGGGCCAGGACGGAGTCAGGAGCCTGGGGCCAGGCGTCGAGACCGCGCCGCAGACAGCTGAGGGCCGAGTCGGGGCGGTCCATCATGTTGTGATGGCGGGCCATGGCCAGCAGGGCCTCGGCGCGCCCGCCGTCGTCGTGCTGTCCGGCAGCATAGTCGTAGGCATGCTCCAGGAGCACCCATGCCGAGTCGATGTCGTCGGCCTCGAGACGCTGTTCTGACTCAAGGACGAGCTGCTGCACCCGGCTGCGGCTGTCAGACTGACGGCCGCAGGCGACGCAGAGGATCAGGGCGGTGAGGAGGGCGACGACGTGTTTCATCACTTGCGGGTTTCGATGACGCAGTTGGCCGGCTGCTTGATGTTCTCGTCAATGGTGACCGAGCCGATGGAGTCGGCCACGATGTGGCCTGACGACGGGTTCTTGATGTTGGCGATGTGGCCGCGGATGTCGGCCTGGACGTCGCTGTATTCGAAGACACGGTCGCACAGCGGATCGAAGGTGCAGCCCTCGAGCACGAGGTTGTCGGCATAGCAGAGCAGCTGCTCGCCCGAGAGGTGGCAGTTGACGAGGCGCACGTTCTTGGAGTGCCAGGCGAGGTATTCGCCGTCGAGCTCGGAGTCGTAGATGGTGATGTTCTCGCACTCCCAGAACGAGTCCTTCGTGACGATGTGGGCGTCGCGCAGCGTGACGTTCTTGCAGTACTGGAAGACATACTTCGAGTCGCTGCGCAGACCGTCGATCTCGATGTTCTCCGAGAACATGAAGGGATAGGTGCCGTCGTGCAGCTTCAGGTTGCGGGCACGCACGTTGCGGCAGCGCCAGAAGGTCTCGTCGGCATCGTTGATGACGACGTTCTCCAGGTAGAGGTCGTCCATCTCGCGGAACATCTTCGGCCCGTCGATGCGCGTGTTGCGCATGTCCATGTGGTCGCTGTACCAGAGGGCCGAGCGGGCGCCGACGTCAAACTGGCAGCGGTTGATCCGGAAGCCGTGGACATGCCAGAAGGGATACTTGCCCCAGAAGCGGCAGTCCTCTGCCTCGATGTTGCTACACTCCTTGATGGCGCTCTCGCCGTCGCCGATGGTCACCTGTTCCAGTCTCACGTTGTGGGTTTCGAAGAGCGGACGCTCGCCCTCGAAATGCTGATTCTTAATGATTTCCATAATTAGTTTCTAAAAGCGATGCAAAGGTACATATAAAAAATAAAACCGCAAAGCTTTTTTGCGGTTTTTAAGAATCGGTACTAATCCGTGGAATCAGTGTTAATTCGTGAAATCAGTATTAATTCGTTCAATTCGTGTAATTCGTCTTCATTCGCTGTTTTAAAAAGAGCGTCAGCGGGTCCAGAAGCGCGAGGTGATGTCCTCGAAGGTGCCGTCGGGGCGGCGGCGATAGAGGCGCTGGTTGGTCGTCGGCTGCTTCAGGGGGCCGAGGTGGCGGATGTAGGGCCCGATCTTGATGTAGTCGAAGTCCTGCTTCCTGACCGCCGAGGGCAGGCGCAGCCGTCCGCTGTACCAAGCCACGCGCAGCTGCGGCCAGCGCTCGTGGACATAGCGGGCCAGACGGTTCACCTCCTGCGGGTCTGCGTCGCCGCCCATGAAGGCGAGGCAGGTGATGTCGGCGCCATACTGGACGACGAAATCGTCCAGCACACTCTGCGTGAGCGGCTCGCCTACGTCGTCCCAAAGATACTGGCTGTGGCAGCCCGGGCATCGGCACGGGCAGCCGGAGATATTGATGGCCAGCGTCGTCTCGTCGGGGATTTCCTGGAAGACGACGCCCGTATTAACATATTTCAGCATGGTTCTTTCTTTTTAATTCATCGACCGCTTTGGTTGGCCCGAAGCGGTGCTTCGCGGGGCGCGAAGCGACGGTTCGGGCAGAAAGAAACGGCACTTCTCGACAGTAATATAGGGGTATATTACCTTCGAAAAGCGCCACTTTCCGGTTTCAGCACGTTGCGTCGCTCAAGCGTGAATCAGCTCACGTGTGCATAGTATCGGCGCGAGGCCTCCTCCTGGCGGGCCTGCGAGAAGTTGGAGACGCGCTTGAGGTAGCCGATGATGCGGGTCATGTAGTCGACGTTCTTCGAGTGGCAGTGGGGGCACTCCTTGAGGTAGCGCTTGTCGATATGGCCGCAGTCGTTGCAGACGGTGTTGGGAATGTTGAACGTGAAGTAGTTGCAGCCCTCCTGCGCAGCCACCTTCAGCAGCTGGCGATACTGCTCCTTCGAGAGGTGCTCCTCGAGGTTCATGTGGAGGGCCGAGCCGCCCGTGAGGTGCTCGATGTAGGGGGCGCCGTGGAGCTTGAACTTGTCGATGATGGAGAGCGAGTCGTCCTCGACGACGTAGAAGTAGGAGTTGTAGCAGTCGCGGGGCACGAAGTAGCCGTCCTCGCGGTCCCACTTGGCGTGCTTGACGCCGACGTTCTCGGCCGGGATCATCTCGCAGTTGAACATGACCTCCTTCGTGCGGTACTGCTTGTTGTACTTCTCGATCAGACCCAGGATGCCCTGCACGAAGTGGAGGTAGTCGTCGTTGGGCGTGATCTTGAGGCCCATGAACTCGGCAGCCTCGACGAGGCCGTTGATGCCGATGGTCAGATACTGGCGGGCGATGTTGATATAGCCGGCATCGAAGAGCGGCAGCATGCCGTGGGCCTGCAGCTCCTTGAGGTTCTCGTTGTAGGCCAGCTGCACCTTGTGGCAGAGGTCGATGATGCCGCCGAGATACTCCAGATAGTCCTTGCCGTGGTTGACGGCATACTGGATGCAGCGGTTGAGGTTGATGGTCAGCACCGACTTCGAGCCGGTGGAGACGCCGCCAGCGCCGAGCGTGTAGGAGAAGCCGTTGTCGGTGATCTCGTTGCGCAGGCGGCAGCACGACGAGAGCGAGTCGGCATTGTCGCTCATGTAGGTGAAGAACGAGTGGCCCTCGGCGTACATCTCGGCCGTGAAGTCGCCCCACTCCTTGTCGAGGCACTCGCCGTTGCCGTCGGTCAGCAGGGCCATGGTCTCGACGGGGAAGGTCAGGAGGGTCTTGGTGCGCTCCTTGTTGAACCACTTCATGAAGCGCTTCTGGAGCCACGAGAGTCCGTTCCAGTCGGGCTTCTCGCCGTTGGGGAAGTAGAACTCGCCGAAGATCGACTCGAAGTAGTAGCGGTCATAGTAGGCCACATTCCAGAAGACGGCCTGGTAGTTGCGGGCGCCGGTGGGCTGGTTGAGGGTGTAGACGATCTGCTCGAAGCAGTCGGTGATGACCTTGTCGATGGTGCGGTGCTTGAGCGAGAGGTCGACGACCTCGTCGGCGCGCTCGAAGTAGTCCTTGCCGTACTCCAGTCCGAGGAAGTAGTTCATGTACATGAGGAACTCGGGCGTGGCGCAGGCGCCGGAGAGCATCGACGAGACCATGAACACCATGTTGGCGAAGCCGCCGCAGAACGACTTGAGGTTGGTCGGGGCGGTCGAGTTGCCGCCGATGGAGGCGGTGCCGCCGATGAGCCAGGGGTACATCGTGATCGATGCGCAGTAGTTGGCCAGCGAGGTCTCGTCGTTCTTATAAATAAAGTGGTGGGTCAGCTTGTCGATGTACTCGTCGGCCAGCTGCTTGCCGAACATCTTCTTGATGCGGTCGGTCAGCAGGCGGCGGTTCAGTCGGATGAAGTTCGACTTGGGCAACTCGCCGATGAGCGTGGCGATATTTTTGTGCTCAACGTTGGCATTGGCGTCGTACTTCGAACCGGTGGCCGCATTGACGGAGTCCATGTAGTCGGAGAGGAACTGCATCTTCTGCAGCGTCTCGCGATCCTCGGTGTGCTCCTGGCGATAGATGATGAACGACTTGGCCACGCGGTAGTGGCCCTCGTGCATCAGAGCCTCCTCCACCTGGTTCTGGATGTCCTCGACGGTGATGTCGTCATGGATGTCCAAGTGGCTGAGAATCTTCGAGATAGTGCCCAGGTCGGAGGGCTCATCGACGCTCTGGAACGCCTTGATGATGGCGTTCATGATCTTGTCGAGCGAGAAGCGGTCTTTCGAGCCATCCCGCTTCGTGATGGTAAAGTTCTTGATTTCCATTATTGCTTAGTATCTCTAATTTATTGTTGCTTTCCTGCCGTCGAAGTTTTCCGTTTTGGAAAACTTTTCGTTTCGCTTTCGTCAAAAAGTTATCCGTTTTGGCAAACCGGAATCGGTTGCAAAGTTACGAAATATATCTCATACGGCAATGCTTTTTCCAATATTTTTTTCGGAATAGACAAAAAAAGTTTATCGACGGGGGACGGAGAATTAAAGACGGATGTACGGATGGACTATTTTTAAGACGGACGTACGGAAGAACGGGGCTGCGCCAAACAAAAAATTTTAAGACGGATGTACGAGAATTATAAGACGGATGTACGGATGAACGGGACTGCGCCAAAGAAAAATTTTAAGACGGATGAACGGGAATTATAAGACGGATGTACGGATGAACGGGGCTGCGCCAAAGAAAAATTATAAATCGGCGCAGCCCCGTCCATCCGTACATCCGTCTTAATTATTGTTCATCCGTACATCCGTCTTAATTATTATTGTACATCCGTACATCCGTCTTAATTATTATTGTACATCCGTACATCCGTCTTAAAAATCCCGTACATCCGTCTAAAATTCTCGTACATCCGTCGGGGCGGGGGTAGCTCAGAGGAGCTTGCCGATGAGCGTGCTGACGTCGGCGATGTCGACCAGGCCGTCGCCGTTGACGTCGGCTGCGGTGGTGCTGAAGGTTGAGGGGACGTCGCGGCCGAGGATGTAGTCGACGACGAGCAGCAGGTCGGCGGTGGTGAGGCTGCCGCTGGCGTCGACGTCGCCGCTGCCCGGGCCGATCTCGACGATGTTGGCGAAGCGGCCCCAGACGGAATGGGCCCTGTAGACAGCCGTCAGACCCGGCAGGACGTAGAGCGTGGCGTCGGTGTAGGTCTTGCTTGTGAAGGAATAGTAGTCGGCTTGCGGGGGCGTGGTGGCCAGCACCTTGACATATTCGATCGGCGTGACGTCGCTACCATAGATGGCGTAGAAGCCTATACGCTCGACTGAGGCCGGCAGGGTGATGCCTCTCAGGCCTGCCAGATAGAAGGAGTAATCACTTATCAACGTGATGCCGTCGGGGACGACGAACTCCTCGGGCAGGTAGTGGTTTTGCATCCAGGCAGCATAGATGGCGGTCACCGTCGAGGGGATCCGCGTCTGCCGGCTGGCCTGTATGAGCAGGTTCTCAGCCGTAAGGATGATGGCGTTGCAGTTCTCGCGCGAGTCGTAGGTCGTGTTGGCGGCATCCACCGTGATGGTCTCCAGGTTGGGGCAGCCGGCTAAGACGCCCTTTCCGATCTTATTCACGTTGGCGGGGATATGGATGGTCGTCAGGGCCGTGCTGAAGAAGGCGTCTTCTCCGATCGAGGTGACGCTGGCCGACAGCTGGACTTCCGACAACTGCTTGCATGCCGAGAAAGCCGCTTTGCTGAGGGTCGTCAAGGTCTTGTTCCTTGTCAGGTTTGCCCACGTCAGGTTATTGCAATAGTAAATTGGAATTTATTTAATTCGTATCAGTGTTATCTATAACCATAATCGTATCGCACTCAACAGGTAGAGTGTTGAAACTCGTAGGAGTCATATATGCGGAGGAAAGAGGCTTGACTGAAAGCAGAATCGCAACTACAAGCAGAAATAAAGAAATAAGGAACTTATGCCATAGTTTACTTGATAATAGTATAGCCCAAGAAGTTAGTAAGGCTATAATCGTCAGAATCAGCACAACACCCCATATCAGACGTAGAAGCATTACCTGTATTTTCACAGACCAGACGGCTGAATAAAGCCATGTATGTAAGCCTGCGTCTATTAATAAAAGCAATCCTAACAGACAGGGTAATGCCCACCAATATTTTGTAATAATATGTTTCATTATATATTCTGCTAAATTCCGATTTATCTGTCTGCATTCTCTCGCTGGCCCGCTCCGAGGCATCATGAATAGACGGCCTCGCCATCCCAATTTGTCTTCATAGGTTTATGTGCTTTATACCACATCTCAATTTTCAAGTCAATGTTTTTGAAATCGTGTTTCAAAACATTTTCAAGTTCACATTGCCTCTTAACCAATCCGGAATAAGTAAAAAAATTTTTCAATCTATATTCTTTTTTGGGAAAAATGAAATCAATGAAATTCCTTTTGGGTAACTCAATATCCAATCTCATCTGAGTCCTATTATTTGGAGCCAATCGAAATGCAATTCCATTGATTTTATTCAATTCTGATAGTGTTTTTGGAATTGGGAACAAATCAAAAATGTTTAAATATGCTTTAATCCATTT
>Ga0256407_10001350_pt1 | contig 52341 bp, 37 predicted proteins | sample RumenRJG_04DNA_FD_193489 | JGI IMG/M metagenome (GOLD analysis project Ga0256407, IMG submission 193489) | Bovine rumen microbial communities from Lethbridge, Alberta, Canada - RJG_04 | ecosystem: Host-associated > Mammals > Digestive system > Stomach > Rumen | place: Canada: Alberta... | reverse complement strand
AAGAATGACCGCCGTGGGGAGGAGAAGATGCCCGCGCTCATCTGTACGCTGATTCATAAGTTCGGCATTGCTGACGATCCGGAGGAAGAAGAGGGACGTGATGGCCGTCTTCGTGGTTCCCGCTCGCCGGAACAGTATCTGCGTGACCTCGCAGAGAAGTTGCCGGAAGGATTCTCAGCAAAGGGCAACATCTTCGTCTTCGTGGATGAGTGCCATCGTACCCAGGGCGGTATCCTAAATAAGGCGATGAAGAAGATTATGGGCGACGGTGTGATGATGATTGGTTTCACCGGCACGCCACTGCTCAAGGATGAGAAGGGACGCCTTACCAGCCGGGATAACTTCGGCCCCTGGATTCATACTTACAAGTTTGACGAGGCCGTAAAGGATAAAGTAATTCTGGACCTCCGTTATGAGGCCCGGGACGTGGAGCAGGAATTGTCGGACGAGATGTCGTTTGACGAACTGTTTGAGGATACCACCAAGAAACTCACGCCGAAGGCCCGTAAGGCCCTGCAAGACCGATGGGCACAGATGCAGAACCTCTTCTCCAGCAAGTCCCGCGTGGACCGCATCGTGGGTCAGATTACAAAGGACTTCCAGTTGATTACTTCCCTTAAAGAGGGGTGGGGTAACGCCATGTTGGTGGCCGGCAGCATCTACCAGGCTTACCGCTTCTGGTCCGCATTCCAGGAAACGGCACTGGCCGGTAAGTGTGCTGTTGTGACCAGTTACGACGGTGCAGATCCTTCGCTAGAGGAAGGATTCAGCGGAGAGCTGAAGACTGAGGCTGACTATAAGTTCAACACCAATAAAATGATGCTGGGCGACAAGACCCCGGAGGACTTCGAGGAGTGGGCCAAGTATGAGTTTGTGAATCATCCGGGCAGCATGAAACTCCTCATCGTGGTGGATAAGCTGCTCACCGGTTTTGACGCTCCTGCTGCCACGTATCTCTATATCGACAAGGAGATGCGTGACCACAATCTGTTCCAGGCCATTTGCCGCGTGAACCGTGTGAATGGTGAGCGCAAAGACTACGGTTATATCGTGGACTACAAGCATCTGTTCGAGAATATCGAGGGTGCAATTGAGGACTATACCAACGGAGCCTTCTCCGGCTATGATAAGTCGGATATTGAGGGCCTGCTGAAGAGCAAGGTAGAGGAAGGCCGTAAGGATCTGGACGCTGCCCTGGAACGCTGCTACAGGCTGAGCGAGCCGGTGGCCGACCCGAAGAAGGTGGACGAATTCTTTGACTGGTTCTGCTACGATCAGCACAAGGGCACCGAAGAAGAACATCAGGCAGAAATCATCCTGAATGCCCGTAAGCGTGAAGACTTCTACGAGGCCTGCTACGCACTCGTGCGTCGATATACGGCCATTGCCATGCAGATGAAGGAAGCCGGCTACTCCGAGGAGGAGGCCGACAAGATCTATCTCAAGGTCAAGACCTACGACGAACTTCGCAACGCCATCTCCAAGCGCTGCGGAGATTTCGTGGAGCTGAAAAAATATGACGCCGAGATGCGGGCGCTGCTGGACAATTATGTAATTTCTTCCCGCGTGGAGGTGTTGGAGAAACTGGATGACTTCTCCTTCCTGGACATCATTGATATCAAAGATAATGGAGAGGTGGAGGTTTCTGAAGGAGCAGAGACAGAGCTGGGTGGGCAAAAGGGCGTTGCCGAAACGATGGCTGCTAACGTTCGCCGTGTCATTAACCGTAAGCGTGAGAGTAACCCGGAGGAGTACAAGAAGTTCTCCGAGCGCATCAACCGCCTGCTGGAAGAATATCAGCAATCCAAGCTGGAGTATAAGGAACTACTCAAGTCCATCAAGGCGCTGGCCGAGGAAATCCGTAAGGGAGAGAACGTTGACCCTCGTATCAATTCAGAGGGGAAGAAGGCCCTCTACGACAACCTGGGCAGGAATGTGGATCTGGCTCTGATGCTAAACGGCGTCATTGAAGCCAATGCGGCCCACGGTTTCCGTACCAGCGAGGTCCGTAAGAAGAAACTCCTTATCGCCATCAAGAATGCGCTGGTGGGCACTTCCTTCGACCCTGAGAAGATCCTGAACATCGTCATCCATAATCCGGAGTTTGGCAACTGATGAACATCGACGGACTAGTAATAGAGGTTGAGCGCAAGCCCATTAAGAACATGCACCTGTCGGTGTACCCACCAGACGGGCGTGTGCATTTGTCTCTGCCGGATTATCTGAGCGAGGCCGATGCCCGCAGCTACGTCATATCCAAGTGGGAATGGATCAGGAAGCAGCAGGCTGACATCGAGGCCCAGGCCCGGCAGACCAAGCGCGAGTATGTCTCCGGCGAGAACCATTACTTCTTTGGCGTCCGGTATCGGCTCCGCGTCAACTACATCACCAGCGGAGCAAATTCCGTGGAAGTCCGTGGCGATACTATGACTATGCGCGTCCGAAAAGATTCCACCACAGAGCGCCGGGCAGAACTGATGATGGAATGGTATCGCGAGCGGCTCAAGGAGTACATCGGCCCTCTGGTCGAACGCTGGGCAGAGAAGTTGGAGGAGCCGGATATAACCTGGCAGGTGAAGGAGATGAAAACCATGTGGGGCAGTTGCGGCATCAAGCGCCGTGCCCTCCTTTTCAACCTGGAACTGGCCCGCGTTCCCAAGGAATGTATCGAATACGTCGTCGTCCACGAACTCACACACCTAAAAGTCCAGAACCACAACAAAGTCTTCGAGACCCTAATGACCCAGCGCCTCCCCGGCTGGCGTAACCTCCGACAGAAGTTGAACGAATTCATTGCGTTACCCCTGTAGGATCGTAGGTACTGCGTTTATTATCCATACAATTGTTGGAAATGGCTGTCACGGGCATAATATATCGTCGATTCATCGTTAACGACAAAGGACTAGAAATGTCCTATATCGGTCAGACTTGCGACCCGAAGAAAAGGAACAATGATTTCTTAAATCTCCGGGTTCAGTATAGTGGAAACAGAATCGAGAATGCTCGCAAAAAATACGGTCCACAGAACTTTCATTACGAAGTTTTGGAAACCGTTCAATGTGACAGTGAACAAGAGCTTGCCCAAAAGCTTAACGAACTTGAGATAGCATACATAGAGAAGTATGATTCGTTCAACAACGGGTATAATAACACTATTGGTGGAGGTGGGGCTTCGGGATATCAACACACTGCTGAGTACAAGGAATGGCAGAGTCAAAGGAGCGCTGAGTTGAACAGCGACCCTGAGTTCAAACAGCGCCAGAAAGAGGGTATGGCGGCTTATTTCAGTAAGCCAGAAGCCCGTGCTAAAGCCAGTGCCTCAGTTCGGAAACGGTATTCAAATCCAGAAGAGCGCCAACGTACAAGCATGATTCAGAAAAAGAGTCATGCGGAAGATCCGGAAAGGGCGAAAAGGCAAGGGCGGAAACTTAGTAAAAAATGCTCAACGCCTGAAGGTCGTAAACGGATGAGTGAGACCAGTAAAGCCGGCTGGAAAAAGCCCGAAGTTCAGTTGCGCCAGCAGGAAAGAATGAAACAACAATGGTCGCAGCCGGGATATAAGCAGGAGTTCCATAAAAAACACCTCGGAATGAACGGCAAGCCAGTCCGGCAATTGACGATGGACGGAGTGCTCATCAAGGAATATGTCTCCGCATGTGCGGCAGCTGAAGAATTAGGGTATTGCTTCGGAAGTATTGCTCGTGTGTGCCGAGGGGAACGTTCTCACTATAAAGGATACAAGTGGGAATATGTTTAGTGATTCGGCTTATTTAGGCTGCCATACATTTTTGCACCAAATTGGCATTGCGCAAATATATTTCACACCTTTACCTTACCTTTGTACCGTCAATGGAAAACATCCCCATTGTCGGTATATTTGAATGCAGACCTTCACCTTTGGCTTACGCTTCCGTTTCGATACTGCCGAATACTACGAGACCTCCTTTGATATGGCCCTTTCCGATGAGGAAATCGCCTTTGTGAAAGCCTGGCTCAAAGAGAATGGCGACATACCGTTCTGGGCCTTCGAGTTCGAGAACGAGGCGCTGTTCAATCGGTTCATGACAGCTCACACCAACGCAATCCTCAACTACGTCAATAAGAACGTAATCGAGCCTGATGACGAACCCTTCACTGAGGATACGGTGTATTGGGAAGATATCTGGCCCGAATTCAATTGGCCAGTAGACCTCCTTGAAATAGAGTAGTAGCTTGTTTATTTCCCGGTGTAAGCTTTTAGCAGGTTCGCCACAGCCTGTTCTTTATTTCGCGCTTCGGCCTCTATTTCTTCTATTGGTCGTAAGTCTCTTTCAAATTGTTTTCTGAAAATCTTTGTATCAGTCAAGACGGGAACTGATAGGTTGTCAAGTGCTGCATTATAATTCAAAAACTTGACTGGTACTGAACCATTCACAAGTTTTTCAGTCATGAGACACTCAACTGACCTGAAAGAAGTTAGATATACTGCTGTTATGGCACCGGAGATATCAAGATAATCATCGTCTTTGGACACCACTCGATACTCATTCTCTGAACGCCATCCAGCTTGTTTCGTAAACAGAATCTTTTTTGCATTCCTACGGATAAACTTGTCAATATCCTCCAAGTCTCTGATATTAGATGGTATAGTTGTGTAGTGCTCCAACGCCATTCTATATCTTATCGGCTGGTGAAGGGCTTTCTCCGGGAAAGATAGTTTCGAAGGGTCAAATTCAATGCAGATCCCATTACACTTGTCGGCATAATGCCCCCACATTACGGGAGACATACAACCCTTTAAGTAAGAATCATAATCCATCGTAAAGCTGATTTGCTTATACTCCCGACGGATTTTATCAAATGCTTGAAGAAAAGGAATGCTATTAGCCATGTGAGACGCGCACCTGACACTCTTTTCTTGAAGATCATTCATTTTCGACAAAGAAGAGAAAAGAAGGCGTTGAGACAACCATATTTTCACAAAGGAATCGAATGAAGTATAGTGGTATAAGTGGGCTTTCTTCTCCTTCATCGAAAGCCGCTGTCCTGGGTATTTACCCAACGTCGTGAAATATTCTTTTCTTTTCATAATGGCTTAATTAATAGTACTTTGGCACGTAATTCGTCTTTCCACCTAGAGTGTCTTCAAGAATAGCTTCAACGAAATCATCTGCAGCAAGATTCATAGTTGTTTCCTGAACCGTGCTTTCGTATTCGAACTTTACCTCACGGATTCTAACCGGACCCCAGTAGCGGGATTCTACCCAGCCATCCTCAAAAGGAAAGATAATCTCTGTGCCCGGTTCAGGATTGTCCGGGAGCTGTTTCTCGAGTTCTTCACGAGAGGATATAATTTTTCCCTTCGCGTTCCTAATGTAGTAATCCTTCGTCTCAATGGGAAGGTGAGTTGCCGCTTTCCAATAATCTGCCTTATCGAACTGGAGATTCGCATAAAAACTGCGTATCTTATCAAGATCGATGTTCTGTTCTTTGACCCATTCGTCATCAAAGAGGTAAAGGGTGTGAAAGGTTTCGGCATGTACAACGGTTTTGATGGAGCCAATAATCTCATTCCATCCCGGTCGGCGCAACTCCTTTAGGGAAATGCCGTACTCGGTCGCATATTTCTTAGCGCCATTCTGAAATCCTTTTTTAGAAACCATGATACCGTTGACATTGTTTAGGTCAGAAAGTACACCATAGAAATCACGGACTTTCCCGACAGGAACCAGTGAATCGTAGTTCTTACACTCGATTGCCACGCGGTGCATATTGCCAGCAATCTCATACTCCCAATATACATCAATCTGGTGTTCGCACCCGGACTTACCCTTCAGCTTTACATTATGCATAACAGTCGTTGGCTTAAGAACATCATTATTCACAAGTTTCTGGTAAATCCGCTGGGTAAAGCGCTCAAATTCTGTATTGGGGTTCATATAGTGTCAATTATATATCGCTAAGTTACACAGAATTCTGTAAATTCGCACATTATGAAACTCGAAGAAGCCAAAGTGTACCTGCTGGCAAGTTCTGGCAATGCATGAGAATCGAGCAGATTGTGCGGAAAACCAATGGCCCGGAGACTATATTTTCGTGGGGATAGGGCGCCAATGACGGACAAGCAGGTCTATGTCGAAATAATGTCCACTCCGACACCTTCGTCAAGATGTTGGTCGGAGTAAAGAAAAGCGATAAATCAAAGGTTCAGTATTGCATAACGGCAATCGATGCTACAAAAAAACAGGAGGCCAAATGACCTCCTGTAAGCTTTGCCCCAAGACGACGTGGCGGAATTACTTCGAAAGCGAGGATTAAGCGGGCGGGGACTTCGCACTACCCTGAGTCCATCCGTATCACGAATTACTGTCTCGCTGCAAAGGTAGATAGAAAATCAAAAAAATCAATTATCTTTCAGAAAAAATTAGAAATGAGCATAATAGGAAATCTTATCTGGCTGGTGCTGGGCGGACTTGTGGTCGCCATAATCTATTTCGTCGTGGGGCTGTTGATGTGCTTTACCATCATCGGCATTCCGTTCGGGCTGCAGTTGTTCAAGCTTGGAGCATATGCCCTGCATCCTTTCGGACATGAGCTGGTGAACGGCCCGAACGAGCCGGGCTGTCTCTCGGTGGTGATGAATCTCCTGTGGATATTGTGCGGCTGGTGGGAGGTTGCGATCATCCATCTGTTCTGCGGTCTCATATTCTGCGTCAGCATCATCGGCATTCCGCTGGGGCTCAAGCATTTCAGCATGGCTCTCGCCAGCATCTTCCCGTTCGGAAAAGAAATCCGGTAGGGCGACTATAGGAAATAAGCCATATACGCGGGAATGTACTTCACGGCTCCATCCTTGAAGAAATCTTTTGTATAGACGAGGTAACGATCATTGGTAATACGGGAAGAGTATTTGCTGCAAAAAGCATCCAACGAAACATGGGTTTTATAAGAAGAAGATTTTACTTCAATCGGCAGTATCTTAGTCCCGCGTGACAGAAGGAAATCCACTTCATAATTATGCTTTCCATTCTCTGTAGGCCAGGTATGGTAATATAGTTTATTACCGGAGGCCGTAAGCATCTGAGCTACTACATTTTCATAGAGATATCCCAGATTTGCGGCCAACTTATCGCTTAAGAGACGTTCATAAATGACATTCTCAGTAAAAGCCTTGTCTCTGAACGCAAGCGTGACGAACAATCCAGTATCTCCGACATACATCTTGTATTGTATCAAATCCTCTGAGCATCCAAGGCCGACATTTGGATCGTCACAATGGTGACAAATGTTCACAGTCCTGGTCTTTTCCATCTCAGAAATAACTTCGATGAAGTCCTTGGCACGAGAATTCGGGATGACCTGAGAGATCCGATATCTTGATGCATTACTGTTAAGCTGGGCCGGAATAGCGGAGAATATTCTGGCCGCCTTCCCTGAAGGATCAATCTTGTTGAAATCCTCATCATACAGATCCAGAATGAGCCTTTTTGCTCTGTCGACAACTTCGAAATTATTAGACTCCAGATATGCCTCGACCGCCTGTGGCATACCGCCGACAAGCATATATAACCTAAAGTCTCTCATGAGTTTACGATGGGCCTCATTTAACGGCTGAGGATTCATCCATACACTGTTGAGCAATGGAACAGTGGCCGTATCACCGAGAGCCCAACGGAATTCTTCATAATCCATAGGATACATACTTATTCGTTCTTCTTCGCTTGGAATAAGTATCTTTTCAGTGTTCTTCCGGATGGAAATGAGGGACCCCGTCTCAATATAATCATAACGGCGATCCTCCACTAAAGACTTTATCGCCTGACGGGCCAGAGGTTGGAACTGCACTTCATCAAAAATTATCAGAGATTTGCGTTCGACTAGCCGGACGTCATATATAAGCTGAAGCCTGAGGAAGATATAGCTAAGGTCTGAAATATCATTGAAGAGGTCTTTTACTTCCTGTGAGCATTTTGTAAAATCTATAAGAATGTACGACTCATACTCATTTTGGGCAAAAGTCTTAACGATGGTAGACTTACCAATACGGCGGGCGCCCTCGATAAGAAGCGCGCTCTTACCGTTACTTTCTTGCTTCCATCTTAGCAAGCGATCGTATATCTTTCTTTTAAAGAGATGTCTATCGTCCATAACTCATTGATTACACGACACAAAGATAGCGTTTTTACAATTTCCTCAAAATTTTTTTCGCCAAAAACTACAGTTTCCTCAAAATTTATTTTGCCAAAAACTACAATTTCCTCAAAATTTGAGAGCAAAAGACCTGGTCGACAATATACGCCCAGGTGTGCGTATGGGTCCAAGTTTTGGACCCATAAACACGTTTAACCCCCTTTTTCGTGCACATGGGTCCACGGAATGGACCCATATGCACACCTCTGTTGTTCAAAAGCCGGTTTTTGCGACAAAAAAAGCGATACCGCGGGGCGGTATCGCTGGATATAATCTTTCACTGATTCTCAGAAAATCAATGAGCAGTGATCGGACTAAAGATTGTGGAAGATGACTTTGTGGAGGATTGAAGGATGGTCATCGCTGCAGTCATCGGCAATCCATACGCAGTCGTGCTCATGGTCTACGAAGATGCTCTCAGGGTTCCAGTCAGCGAAGCCGCTGATGTCGACGGTGGTAACCAACTCTGTGATGGCACCATTGAAGATGAAGATCTTATATTTTTCTGAGTCCAGAACCCAGAGAAGGTCGGTCTCTGAATCATAGTACAGGTCGGCCACCTCGGAGATGCTGGATTCGATATCCCTGAGACTCTTGCGGCTCATGACCTTGGATCCACTTGTAGAGTATGCCCATACATAGGCTCCGGTCTGGCTTCCGACGAGAAGGTTACCCTTGTACCAGGTAATACCCTCAAGACCTGAGTTATCATAATTCTCGGCATCGGTAACAGTAGCGACGTTTGTCCTGCTGTTATAGCTTGAAGCGGCGATCTTGGCGATGCGCTTAGGCTCGATGCAAACATAGAGATCCTTGGTATCAGGATGCATGGTGACGCCTTCAAGGTCGGTATCTAAATCCGTGTATAATGAGTATGAACCGTCGAGGTTGATCTTGTATACATGGCCGTTGTCGCCTACTCCCCAGAGGAAGTCCTTGCCCTCGCTGAGGCAGAGACCTGAAAGCTCGACCACATAATCTCTATCACTCTTCTTGAGTGACTTTGACCATGCAACATAGTTTATATAAGGTTTTTTGACCTCGCCAGGATCGCTGCCGCCGCCAGGGTTGCCGCCGTTAGAAAGGGCTGAGGTGATGTCGCCGAGGTTGGTCACCCTGCCGCGCTTGACAGAAACGACTGAGCTTGTGGTGTAGGTTGCAACAACGTTTCCGTTCTTGTAGAAGTCGATGGTGATACCCTTGTTGAAGTCGATGTAGTCGGTCACATGAACATAGTTCTTGGTAGAACCGTCGGTAATCAGATAATCATTGTAGATCTTCTTGATCTTTTCGCCTGTGCCGCCGAGGTCGGAACCGGTATAAGGGAGTTCCTTGATGACGCCGCTGTTGGTCTGGACGTATCTGGCCATGTAGTGCTTGTAACCGATGGTCTCGCCGTCATTTCCGTAGAAGGCATATTCGTCAAAGTCGCCCTTTACCTTGAATGACAGGGAGCTGGTCACATTGTAGAAAGTGAAGTTTTTGTTTCCGTCGTCGCAGCCGATCCTCATGATCTTGTTGGTGCTGTTGAATACGGAGAAGTAGTAGAGTTTGCCGTCCGGAGCTGCGTCTGCAGGATACTGTGCGTAGTATTTGCTGATGTAGCCCTTGTCGGAACGGTCATAAGCCTTGAGTCCTGACGGAACTTTCACGGTAGCCGTAAGACCGTCTGAAGAGATGTTGGATGAAGAAAGAGTGACTACCTGTCTGTAGCTTGAACCTGAACCCTCACCGTGGACGAGAATCTTGTCGCCGCTCTTCCATACAACTTTGTTGTCTGAATTGTATCCGGCCTTGGTGTCGAGGTCGTCCTGGGCAATTGTAAAAGTGAAAGTCTGTTCCTGGTTGTCGGAACCTTCATTGTCTAAGCAGGCTTTTTCCTGCTGGCATGCCAATGCCATCGCAGCTGCGCAGATGGACACTGTAATAAAACTAAGTTTGTGCATTTTAATAAGTTGTTAGTTAAGTTATTGGGTAAAACCCGATGCCAACTTAGCTTATTTTAACACACGTTGACTTGCATTTTTCGTAAAAAGGACGTTCAATTTGCGAAAATCGTTATGCAACTGCTTGAAAATTAAGAAATACGGCTTTTGATTCTTTCTAAAATATGTCTGGAAGATGAGGCTGGAATGATGCTCCAGTAGGCTGCCAGAAGGAATCCGACGAGGGCGAAAATGCAGCGGAAAGTAAGAATCGCGAGGGCGGCGAGAAGGACGGCGAAGAACACCTTGCGCAGCCAGCCGGAGGCGTTCCCTTCCTTGAAGGTCACGGCATAGCGGCGGATTTCCCGGTCTTCGGAATCAGTCCGTCCGGTCGAGCCGGCATCCTCGACAGTGCATGAGATGCGGCGGCGCCTCCATGAATTGGAGAAGTCCATGCTGAACCCGAGATCGGTCGCCTCGACTTCACCATATTCGGCGAGTTCGGCCTTGACGCATCCGATAACGCTGCCAAAACCCTCTCCTGTCTCAATAAGGACGCTTCCCGCATCCATCATCTGAAGATCCTTCATCTTATTCTACGTCTTTGATATCTATGCAAAAATACAATTTTTTACTATTTTTACATTCTGAAAAAAGCCCGTAACGTGGAGAAAGTATTATTTATAGTCAATCCGATATCCGGAGGCAAGGACAAAAACCGGATAATCGCGCTCATAGACAAGCTGATAGACAAAGCCCGCTTCGGGTATGAAATAATTAAGACAACCCGCCGCGGACAGGCCACCGAAATCGCCAGAGACTGCGATGCAGACATAGTAGTGGCTGTCGGAGGCGATGGCACCGTCAGCGAAGTCGCCCAGGGACTTGTCGGCAGCGGAAAAGCCCTCGGCATCATACCATGCGGCAGCGGCGACGGCCTCGCCCTCCATCTGGGCATCAGCCGCAACCCGAAAAAAGCCATACTGCAGCTCAACAAAGCGACGGTCACGTCGATGGATCATGGAATCGTCAACGGCCGTCCGTTCTTCTGCACCACCGGCGTCGGCTTCGATGCGATCGTAGGCCGTGACTTCGCTTCCTCGAAGTCCAGGGGCTTATGGACATACATCACGACAGCGATGAAGGACTGGCTGAACTTCGAGCCGGAGAGCTATACGGTCGAAGTCGACGGGCAGAAATGGGCCGGGCGCGCTGCCATGATCACTGTCGGAAATGTCAATCAGTGGGGCAACCAGGCGCGGATCACTCCGCTCGCTTCCGTGACTGACGGCCTTTTCGACGTAACTATCGTAGAGCCGTTCCGGACCTGGGAGATCCCCAGCCTGGCGCTGAAACTGCTGACAGGACAGGCGCACAAGTCCCGGAGGACAGTATGTCTGCGCGGCGCCGAGGTCATGATCCACAGGTCATCCGAGGGAGCCATGCACTACGACGGAGACCCTTGCGAAGAAGGAAAAGAAATAAAGATAACAATGGTTCCGGCGGCGCTGCGCGTTGCCGCCCCCGATAACAAAAAGATATGAGAAAGAAAAAAGTTTACGATTGGTTCGGTTTCTATGCGCCCAAATTCTATCTTCTGGCGCTGATTGTGGGCTTCATTACCAGAATCATACTGCTGTTCCACCCTCTTACTGTCGTCAGTTTCTCTGCTGTGGAGTGGCTAAAGATTTTCCTTATCGGACCTCTCAACGACATTGCTTTCGCGACGATCGCGCTTGTGCCGGCATTCCTTATATACTCTTTCCTGACGGACGCCAAATACCGCAAGCCGTTCGGAGCGATAATCGAAATCCTTCTTCTCGCGCTGACGGCCTACGTATTCCTGTTCAACGATATTACTGACGAATACGGCGGACCGCTTCCACGCATCGTTAAGGGCGTGCTGGTATTCTTCCTCGTATGTTTTTCCCTCAAGCTCTTCATCCCGGGCATCCGCAAAGGCTGGAGAAAGACGATGATCTGGCTGACGATGATGGTCTATGCATGCTGCGTGATCACCAACGCCTTCAGCGAAGTGGTCTTCTGGAGCGAGTTCGGAGTGCGATACAACTTCATCGCCGTCGATTATCTCGTCTATACGCACGAAGTGATCGGCAACATTTTCGAGTCCTATCCGATGGTTCCGATGATCCTCGCCATGCTGGCAGTATCGGGAATCATATGCTGGTTCATGACCCGGAAGCATGCTATCAGCGAGTCCGGAATCGGCAGCCCCGGCCAGTATATCCTTACCTTCATAGGAATGGCCGCCGCAGTCTCCCTGAGCATATTCTGGCTGCACTGGGGCTACCGCAATCTCGGCAGCGCCAATGTCTTCGCCACCCAGCTTCAGGAGAACGGCTGCTGGGACTTCCTGGAGGCATTCACGAGCAACGAGCTCGACTACGAGCAGTTCTACAGCATGCTCCCTGAGGAGGAGGCTACGGCCATCAAGCAGGAGCTCTGCAACCAGAACGCCGAGGGCGTCCAGGAGATCCGTTGCGAGGGCGACCCGATAAAGAAGAACATCGTGCTGATCACTATCGAGAGCATGAGCGCCGATTTCATGGCGACCTACGGGGACACCCGTGGAATCACTCCGTACATGGACTCTCTGGTCGGAAAGAGCCTTGTGTTCGACAATCTCTATGCGACCGGCAACAGGACGGTGCGCGGCCTGGAGGCAGTCACTCTCTGCATCCCGCCAAGCTCCGGCGAGAGCATCGTGAAGCGTCCGGACAACGGAGGCCTGTTCTCTACCGGCAGCATTCTCGAGGGTCTCGGCTATAGCCGCAAGTACATCTACGGAGGCGACAGCTATTTCGACAACATGGGCACATTCTTCGGCGGCAACGGCTATGAAATCGTCGACAAGAAGACCTACGAGCAGGACAAGATCATATTTGCGAACATCTGGGGCACATCCGACGAGGACACCTACAGGGAGGCCCTGAAACGCTTCGACGCGGACGCCGCATCCGGCACTCCGTTCTTCGCACATATAATGACCATCAGCAACCACCGCCCGTACACCTATCCGGAGGGCCGCATCGAGTATGACGGCAATCCGATGTCCCGCGCGGCTGCCGTTAAATACACCGACTACGCTATCGGAAAGTTCATCGAGGAGGCCAAGACTAAGCCATGGTTCGAGAATACAGTGTTCGTGATCATGGCCGACCACTGCGCTTCGAGCGCTGGCAAGACCAGCCTGCCTCTGGACTGCTACCATATTCCTGCGATCATCTACGCCCCTGGCTTCATCGAGCCGCAGAGGGTTGCGAAGACATGTTCGCAGATCGATGTGATGCCGACTCTGTTCAAGCTGCTGAACTTCTCTTATGACTCGAAGTTCTATGGCCAGGACATCCTGGACCCGGACTTCAAGGAGAGGGCTTTCATGGCTACGTATCAGGATCTGGGATATTTCGCCGACGGAGTGCTGACGGTGCTTTCGCCGGTGAGGATGGTGCGCCAGTTCAAGATAGAGCAGCATGACGGCTGGCAGTATGACGAGACCTTGGCCGAGGCTCCTTACGAGAAGCAGCTTCTCGAGGCCCAGGCCTTCTATCAGAGAGCAAACATAGATTTTTCTAAATAGGGATTTTTATGGCAAGCATGAAGACCTTGGCGAAGGATACCGCCATCTACGGTCTGAGCAGCATCATAGGACGATTCCTTAACTACCTGCTCACTCCGCTCTATACCTACAAGCTTACCGCTGCGAGCGGCGGCTTCGGAGTGATAACCAACGTGTATGCCTACACGGCTTTGCTGCTGGTTATCCTGACGTATGGTATGGAGACGGCCTTCTTCCGCTTTGCCAACAAGGACGGCGAGGATCCCAAGAAGGTGTTCTCCACGGCCTTGTGGTCGGTATTTACGACTTCCGTGGTTTTCGTGGCCCTGGTGCTGGGATTCATCGGTCCGGTCTCGGAATTCATGAAATATCCGGACCATCCGTTCTTCATCTGGTCGATGGCCATCGTGGTCGCCCTGGATGCGTTCCAGTCGATCATGTTCGCATATCTGAGATATAGCAAGAGGCCGCTGCGCTTCGCTTTCCTGAAGCTTCTGTTCATTTTCCTGAACATCGGTCTCAACCTGCTGTTCTTCGTGGGCCTGCCATGGCTCTACGCCAAGAGTCCGGAGCTCGTGGGAAAGATATATGACCCTGCAGTCGGGATCGGATATGCTTTCGGAATCAACCTGTTCTGCACCTCGTCCATCACTTTCTTCTTCTGGAAGGAGATCCGCTGTATGCGGGACGGATTCGATTTCAGCCTTCTCAAGCGAATGCTCGGATACGGCTGGCCGATCCTGTTGCTCGGAATCGCGGGTTCCCTCAACCAGAGCGCGGACAAGATAATCTTCCCTAAGGTCTATCCGGGAACTGACGGCAACGCCCAGCTGGGCATCTATGCGGCCGGATTCAAGATTGCGATGATCATGGCCATGATAACCCAGGCCTTCCGGTTTGCTTATGAGCCTTTCGTGTTCGGCTCGTCGAAGGAGAAGGAGTCGGACCAGAAGGAGACCTATTCGAAGGGCATGAGGTATTTCATCATCTTCACCCTGCTGGCCTATCTCTGCGTCATCGGTTATATGGACATACTGAGGTATATCGTCCCGAAGGATTACTGGGGAGGTCTCAAGGTAGTGCCGATAGTGATGGCGGGAGAGCTGATGATGGGCATATATTTCAACCTTTCGTTCTGGTACAAGCTCATCGACAAGACTATCTGGGGGGCCGTGTTTTCGGGAATCGGCTGCCTTGTGTTGATCGCCATCAACGTGCTGCTGATCCCTAAGTTCGGGTACATGGCCTGCGCATGGGGCGGAGTGGCCGGATATGGCATATCGATGTTGCTGTCCTATCTCGTGGGACAGAAGTATTATCCTATAGATTACAAGCTCAGGGATATCAGTGTCTATGCCCTGCTCGCAGCCGTGATCTTCGCTGCGATGACATTCGTGAACGGACGTCTTTCCATGATTCCGGCCCTGCTGGCCAACACTGTGCTGATTGCAGGATTCGCTGCCTTCATCGTCAGGAAGGACTTCATGGACCTGGTGGACAAGTTACGTCACAGACCATAGACGCTGGCGGTCTCCGACAGAGGAGTGTCGCCCCAGCGTTCGGCAACGTAGTCGAGAAGTTTCATGACTTCGTCGGCATCGTTGGTCGTGACGAGTTTCATCCTTGTCTCGCGGAAGTCAGGCAAGCCTTTGAAGTAGCAGCTGAGATGCCTGCGCATCTCATAGACTCCGGTCACCGGGCCTTTCAGGTCGAGGGAAAGCTGCATCTGTCTCTTGGCCAGGGCGACTCTTTCGCGCACGCCGAGAGGCGGCATTTCTTCCCCGGTCCTGAGGTAGTGCTTGATCTCGGAGAATATCCATGGATGGCCGAAAGAAGCGCGGCCGACCATGATCGCGTCGACTCCGTAGCGGTCGAACATTTCTTTCGCTTTTACGGCAGAATTGACGTCGCCGTTGCCGATGATCGGGATGGTCATCCTCGGGTTGGCCTTGACTGCTCCGATGAGGGTCCAGTCGGCTTCGCCTTTGTACATCTGGCAGCGGGTGCGCCCGTGTATGGTCAGAGCCTTGATGCCGACGTCCTGGAGCCTTTCGGCGAGCTCTACTATGATCTTGGAGTTGTCATCCCAGCCGAGCCTGGTCTTGACGGTGACGGGCTTTCCGACAGCCTCGACGATGGCTTTTGTGATTGCGACCATCTTGTCTGGCTCGCGCATCATGCCGGAGCCTGCTCCCCTGCCGGCGATCTTGCTGACCGGGCAGCCGAAGTTGATGTCCACGAGGTCGCAGCCATGACCTCCGGCGATTTCAGCGGCATGGTCGGCCATCTTGGCGGCCTCGACCATGTTCTCGAGGACATTGCCGTAGATCTGGATGCCGATCGGGGCCTCCTGGTCGGAGGTTCGCATCTTGGCGATGGCCTTGGAGGCGTCGCGGATCAGGCCCTCCGAGGGTACGAATTCAGTATAGACCATGTCGGCTCCGCATTCTCTGCATATGACTCTGAAGGATGCGTCTGTCACATCCTCCATCGGGGCCAGCAGGACGGGCCTGTCTCCAAGATCTATATTTCCTATTTTCATACCTTAAATCTACGCGGCAAAGTTAACAATTATTACGCAGGATTTTGCTAAATTTGCATGATTTAGAAGATTTGACCGATGCTGGATAAAGTTTTATTGTTACCCTATTACTTGACGCTCAAGATCAGAAACGGCCTCTATAACTGCGGGCTGAAGAAAGTGCATACGTGCGACGTGCCGACTATATGTATCGGAAATATAACGGTCGGCGGCACCGGCAAGACTCCGCATACCGAGATGGTCCTGAGGACTCTTCTAGCCAGCGAGGAATGGGGAATGAAGAATATCGCCGTGCTTTCCCGCGGTTATAAGCGCAGGAGCAAGGGCTTCCAGCAGGTCACCAGGGACGGCAGCGCCAAGCTTTTCGGAGACGAGCCTCTCCAGATAAAGAAGAAGTTCCCGGCAGTTACCGTCGCCGTCGACAAGAACCGTGTCGAGGGCTGCGATTTTCTTACTTGTCCCGATAAGCTCCAGACTTCCCGCAAGGCCCGCAAATGCATTGACAAGGACCTGCCGGCAGCAGATGTGATTGTGCTTGACGACGCTTTCCAGTACAGGGCTCTGAAAGCTAAGTACAATATCGTGCTTATCGACTATAACCGTCCTATCTATGATGACAGTCTTATGCCTTTCGGTCGTCTGCGTGATCTTCCGGAGAGGATTTCCGAGGCTGATACCATAGTGGTCACCAAGTGCCCGGCATACATGGAGAGCTGGGAGCGGACTGAATGGCTCAAGCCACTGGGTATAAGCAATTTCAACCCGGAGACTTGCGTGGGCACATACTCGAACGGCAAGAAGATGACTATCGTGTTCACGAGTATCACTTATAGTGAGCTCGAGGCTGTCTACGAGGAGGGAGATCCGAGGTACATCTATTCCAAGAAGGCGATTCTGTTTACCGGTATTGCGAAGGATACTCCGCTCCGCCGTTTTCTCAGCGACTCATATAAGATTGTGCGCCACTTCAGATACGGAGACCACCACCGTTTCTCCAATTCCGACATAAGGGAGATTGCGGCTGCTGCCAAGGAGTATGCGACATCCGTGGTAATCACCACCGAGAAGGACAGCCAGCGCGTTCTGGACAATAAAAAAGTACCCGAGACTCTCCGCAAGCGGATGTTCCGGATACCAATCGAAGTCTTCTTCCTCTCCGACAGGGAAAAGGAAGTGTTCGAATCTACTCTTCTGGGCGCTTTGAGATAATCTCGTTCTGGGTCTGGACGGAGGCTTCGTGGATGGCGTTGAAGAATGCCGTCACGAATTCCTCTGAAAGATCGTATTCCTTTCCTTTGGCAACCATCGACGCTAGGATAGAATCCCATCTCGCTGTCTGGAGGATGGCGATGTTGTGCTCTTTCTTGTACTGGCCGATCTTGCGGCTGACTTCCATACGGTTCTTCAGCAGGAAAAGCAGGTTTTCGTCGATGACGTCGATCTGGGCCCTGAGCTGGTCGATGTTCTCCTTGTATTCGAGGCTGTCGGAGTCGTTGTCCCTGACGACGATTTCGCCGAGCATGCGGCCGAGATCCGCAGGGGTGAGCTGCTGCTTGGCGTCGCTGAGGGCGCATGAAGGGTCGCAGTGGGACTCGACCATGAGTCCGTCAAGTCCGAGGTCGAGAGCTCTCTGGGAGAGCTCCAGGAGGTATTTCCTGTCGCCGGCCATGTGGCTCGGGTCTGCGAAGAACGGGAGTTCCGGGTAGCGTGTCCTAAGCTCGATGGCTATCTTCCAGCCCGGATCGTTGCGGTAGAGTATCTTCTGGGATGTGGAGAATCCGCGGTGGATGACTCCGAGTTTCTTGACTCCGGCCCTGTTGAGACGCTCGAGGGCGCCTACCCAGAGATCGAGGTCCGGGTTGACCGGATTCTTGACGAGTACCGGGATGTCAGTATCCTTGAGGGCGTCGGCGATTTCCTGCATGAGGAAAGGATTGGCGGAAGAGCGGGCTCCCACCCATACCATGTCGACACCGAACTTTATGCATTCATATACGTGCTTTTCGCTGGCCACCTCGGTGCAGATCTTCATTCCGAGTTCTTTCTTGACTTTCTGCATCCACTTGAGGCCTGGCACGCCCACGCCTTCGAAGCAGCCAGGATGGGTCCTTGGCTTCCATATTCCGGCACGGAAGACGTGGATTCCTAATTCGCTGAGCCCCCTGGCAGTCTCCATGACCTGGTCTTCGGACTCCGCGCTGCACGGACCGGCGATGACCATTGGTCTCGGGGGTGTAAAGAATCCCCATTCGGAAACGGGGATCAGGTCTAATTCTCTGCCCATATCAAATGTCTATTGTTAAATCGTATTTGGACAAATGTATAAAAAATTATGATAGAAGACAAACTGCCTTATCGTATGATCTTGCGGATGCGGTTGGCTTCTTCGATGAGCTCGCGCACTTTGTCTTCGTCATAGTCGGCTATAGCATCGCGGAAGGCCTTCATCTTGTCGAGATAGGTGTCGATGACGTGGAGGACGTTGTCCCTGTTCTGTGACAGGATCGGGACCCACATGTCAGGGCTGCTCTTTGCAAGACGTACGGTCGAGGAGAAACCGCCTGATGCCAGGTCGAATATGTGCTTTTCGTCTTTCTCCTTGTCGAGCACGGTCAGGGCCAGGGCGAAGGAGGTGACGTGGGATATGTGGGATACATAGGCCGTATGGACGTCGTGATTGTCTGCGTTCATGTACAGCGGCCTCATGTTGAGCGTGTCGTACAGACGCTCTACCGTGCTGACGGCCTTGGCGCCGGATTCTTCGGCGTTGGCGATGATGCAGGCCCTGCCGTCGAAGAGGTTAGGCATTGCCGCCCATGGTCCCGAATACTCGGTACCGGCCATCGGATGCGTAGCGACGTAGTTCTTGCGCATCTTGTGGTAGTGGACGCAGCGGACGATCTGGCTCTTGGTGGAGCATGTGTCAATCACTATCTTGTCTTTGGCTCCGGACTCTGCAAAGCGGTCCAGCACTTGCGGGAGCATCTTCACGGCGGTGCCTACAGGGACGGCGATGACTACGAGGTCGCTGCGGTCGATGCATTCATCGAAACTGACGATCTCATCGGCGAGACCTATCTTTTCGGCGGCTCCGGCGTTGACGGGATCAGCCTCGACGCCGAGGATCTTTTCTGCGAATCCCCGGCGTTTAAGGTCGATAGCCATGGAGCCTCCGATGAGGCCGAGACCTATGATTCCTACGATCATAAAACTTTCTTGATTCTTTCGTTGGCTTCATCAAGCACCTCCGGGTTGGCGCAGAGGGATACGCGGACGTAATTCTCTCCGTTGTGGCCGAAGATGTATCCCGGAGTGATGAATACTCCTGCTTCATAGAGGAACTTGTCGGAGAGCTGCTCGCCGCGGGTCTTCTGGGAGCCGGCGGTCAGGTTAGGGTTGTCTGCCTCAACCTTGCCGAACACGAACAGACCTGCTGAGTCAGGGTTGTACTTCGCTCCGATGGTGTCCATGATGCGGCATGCTGCAGCCCTGCGGCGACGATACTCTTCGTTGAGTTTCTCGAACCATTCAGGTCCCTGAGAGAGGGCTTTGATGGCTGCGAGCTGGAGAGGCTTGAACATACCTGAGTCCATCTGGCTCTTTACCTTGAGGATGAGGGAGATGGCCTCGGCGTCTCCGGCGATCATTCCGACACGCCAGCCGGCCATGTTGTGGGCCTTACTGAGGGAGTTCATCTCGAGGCAGCACTCTCTTGCTCCTTCGATGGAAAAGATGGAGATAGGGTCCTCGTTAAGTATGAAGCTGTATGGGTTGTCGTTGATGATAAGTATCTTGTGGCGGCGGCCGAAGTCCACGATCTTCTTGTAGAGCTCGCGGGATGCCTTGGCGCCGGTCGGCATGTTCGGATAGTTGGTCCACATGAGCTTGACTCCTGTGAGATCCATTTTCTCGAGGGCGTCGAAGTCAGGATACCAGCCGTCCTCTGCCTTGAGGTCGTAGCGTACGAGCTCGGCTTCAGCCATGAGGGCTGAAGATGCGTATGTAGGGTAGCCAGGGTCCGGGACGAGGATCTTCTCGCCTTTGTCTACGAATGCGAGGGTAGCGATGAGGATACCTTCCTTGGATCCGGTAAGAGGCTGGATTTCGGTCTTAGGGTCGAGCTTGACGTTGTAATATCTTTCATACCATTTGGCAAAGGCCTCTCTGAGGGCAGGAATACCCATGTAGCTCTGATATCCATGGACATCCGGCTTCGGAGCGTTCTCTATGAGAGCGTCGATTGCCTCCTTTGGAGGGACACCGTTAGGAGAGCCTATACCGAGATTGATGATTTTAGGCAATCCCTTTTCTGCACGGGCGGCATTGAGGGCGTCCATTTCCCTGTTCTTGCGTGAGAAATAATACTCCTGGACACTTTCTGTCCTTTTGGCTGGTTTGATGATCATATTAAAATACTTTAAATTGCCGATACATATTCGCCCAGTATGTCCAAATCTTCAAGCAGCGGCCTTACGGCTGAGAGCGCCTGGGTATAACGCTTGTAGCTGTCGAACTTGATGTCCGCGTAGAAGAAATACTGCCATTTCTTTCCCGGTATCGGGAGCGACTGGATCCTGGTGAGGTTCATGTCGTAGAAGGACAGTATGGTAAGGATGTGCGCGAGGGACCCTGGCACATGATGGAGTGTGAAGCAGAGGCTCGCTTTGTTGACGAGCTCCTGTGGTACGGAAAGGGATTCGTCGAAGACGAGGAATCTCGTGAAGTTCTCTTTGTATGTCTCTATTTCGGGACGGAGGATTTCCAGACCGTATTTTTCCGCGGCGAGCGATGATGCCACCGCGCCGACGCCTTTCAGGCCTCCGCGGGCTATGTCGCCTGCGCTCTTGGCGGTGTCTTCGGTCTCGACCATGCGGATCCATGGACATTCAGACTCGAAGAATACTCGTGTCTGGTTTATGGCCATGTAGTGGGTATGGACCTCGCGGATGTCTTCCAGTTTCTGTCCCGGAAGGGCCATCAGGTTCTGGTGTATATGCAGATAGACCTCACCCTTGATCTTCTGCGGGTATTTGCGCAGAAGCTCGAAGTTCGGGATGAGTCCGCCCGACGTGGTGTTCTCGATGGCCATCACCGCAGCCTGCGCCTTGCCTTCGCCCATGGACTTGAAGAGCCCGTCGAATGTCGAGCATTCGACGATCTCTATGTCCTGGTCGAAATGCTTCTTGTAGAAAGAAGCGGCGGCCTGCTCATGGAAACAGCCAGAGAAGCCTTGTATTGCAACTTTTGTCATTTGTCAAGTCCGTTATTGTGGGGAATCTAAACGGTCAGGATGTCCTTTTCTTTGGCTGCGATTACGTTGTCCACCTCTTTGACGTTCTTGTCGGTGAGTTTCTGGATCTCGTCCTCGCCCTCCTTCTGGGCATCTTCCGTGAGCTCGCCGGCTTTCTGGGCTTTCTTGAGCTGGTCTACAGCGTCACGGCGTGCATTTCTTACGACCACCTTGGCGCTCTCGCCTGCGGCCTTTGCTTTCTTGATGAGTTCCTTACGCCTGTCCTCGGTGAGGGCCGGAACGATGCAGCGGATAGTCTCGCCGTTGTTTGACGGGGTGAGTCCGAGATTGGCGTCGATGATGGCCTTCTCGATCTTTGCGATCATGCTCTTCTCCCATGGCTGGATTGCGAGAGTCCTGGCGTCCGGAGCGGTAATGGATGCAACCTGAGGAATAGGAGTGGCGGTGCCATAGTAATCTACAGTCACGTTATTGAAAACTGTCGGATTGGCTTTGCCTACCCTGTATGTCTTGAGGTCTTCCTCGAGGAATGTCAATGCATCCTTCATCTTTGCTTCAACTGCGGAAACAATGTTCTTTGCGTTTTCCGGTAACATATGATTCTTGTTTAGTTGTTTGTTATACGTGTACTAATGTCCCCACTTTCTCTCCTTTGAGGAGCTTGGTGAGGTTGCCGCGGCTGTTCATGTCGAACACGATTATAGGCATGTTCCCCTCGCGGCAGAGGGAATATGCAGTCTGGTCCATGACCTTGAGGGATTTTGCTATCGCCTCATCGAAGGTGAGCTCGTCGTACTTGACTGCCGTCGGGTCTTTCTCCGGGTCGGCCGTGTAGACTCCGTCGACTCTGGTGCCCTTGAGGAGGGCGTCAGCCTTGAGCTCGAGGGCCCTGAGAGCTGCTCCTGAGTCGGTCGTGAAGAACGGGTTTCCGGTACCTCCGGCGATCAGCGCCACTCCGCCTCTTTCGAGGACTTCGACTGCCTTGTCTCTCATGTAATAGTTCGCAACCGGTTCCATAGGGGTGGCCGTGAATACCACGGCTTCGACTCCTTGTTCGCGGATGAACATCGACAGGGCGAGGGAGTTGATCACGGTCGCAAGCATGCCCATCTTGTCTCCGTCGACGCGGTCGAAACCTTTGCCGACTCCCTGGAGTCCGCGGAATATGTTGCCGCCGCCGTTGACGATGGCTACCTGCAATCCGGCCTTTGCGGCCGCAGCGATCTCCTGGGCATATGCGGTGAGGCTTTCGGTATCAAGACCTTTGCCTTCATGTCCGCCCAGACTTTCGCCGCTGAGTTTTAATAATACCCTTTTGTACATACCTGTCTATACCATTATAAGAGGTAACAAAATTATCGAAATATTATGAAACTTGCAAGAAACGCGTTATATTTGCCCTCATAATGCATCTTTACGGATAAAAAATTATAACTATATGGCAAACGCATTCCACTATTCAATCGGTAAAAAGTTCCTTCAGGCTGTCAGCGGAGCCTTTCTAATTTTCTTCCTCCTGCTGCACATGACGATCAACTTTTTCTCTGTAATCGATACCTTTACCGGAAAATACGGTGCTGATGACGGCTTGTTCAAGCTGGGTTGCGAGTTCATGGCCCTTCCTATCGTGAAGCTCATGGTTCCTATCCTCGCCCTCGGTTTCCTTGTCCACATCATCTACGGTATCTACCTTACGATTTATAACTTCAAGGCTCGTGGCGGTGTCAAGAGATATGAGGTTGCAAGCAAGGCTGCCGCAGATTCATGGTCAGCTACCAACATGTTTGTGCTTGGAATCGTAATTCTCGGTATCCTCTTCGTCCACCTCAGTCACTTCTGGGCTAAAATGCAGCTTCTGGAGTTCATGGGACAGGAGGCAGAGAATCCTTATCTCCTGCTGAACGCTACTTTCCATAGCTGGATTTCCCTTGCCCTCTATCTGGTTTGGTTCACCGCTATCTTCCTCCACCTTATCCATGGTTTCTGGAGCATGTTCCAGACAGTGGGTTGGAACAACCAGATTTGGATGAAGCGACTGAAAGTGATTGGCGTGATCGTCGCCCTCGTGATCGTTCTCGGTTTCGTGGCAGTCGCCGTCAATGCCTTCCTGCATTCTAACGCGATTATCTAACGACAGTTAAATACTATAACAGCCAAAGGGGACCAGATTTCTGGTTCCCTTTTTTTGACTTCTTTCTGAACTTCTTTTCCGGGGCTCCTGTGTTTTTGCACCCTTCGGAGGACCTTTTAGGCACCACCCCACACATCCCCGCCGACCGGCTGACGGGCCGCCTCCGTCAGCGGAGGGAAATCGTATAGTGTACTTATTGGGTCTTCGTAAGCGCCAATAAGTACGTTTTACCCCTATTTTCGTATCTATTGGGTCACATTTAGTACCCAATAAGTACATCGGAGAGCCAAAATATCTGAATTGGCACAACCTCCGGTGTCTACGCCACCAGGCTGCGACAAAATCGCTGGTAGTCTGCTGAAAATTGCCATCCGGCAGCACTGAAGGGTGGAAAACGCTGGTGGCCTGTCAAAAAAATGCAGACCTCCAGCACTATAGGCCCGAAAATGCTAGTGGTCTGTCAAAAAAAAGCAGACCTCCAGCACCGCAGCCGGAATATACGCCCTCCGGCTGCTACAGATCGGGCGCTGCGGCGGGCTCTTGCCCTGAAGGCCCTCCTCGCGCCCGACTGTTGCGCGGTTGGTTCCGGGAAATTAAGAGAGTGCAGGGAACCATTGAGGTACGATATATCCGGAGAAAAAAGATTCGGAAGATTGCCCAGATTGCCAGACTTTCATATTCGTAGACAGAGGAATTTCTTGATCATCCGGCACCGTTTCCCTGCAAAAGTGAGCCAGGTGATACATTTTCAGCATCACCTGGCACGGTTCTCCTGCAAAAGTGAGCCAGGTGGTTCATTTTGAGCATCACCTGGCACGTTTTACCCCCGAAAGTGAGCCAGGTGATACATTTTCAGCATCACCTGGCACGGTTTACCCCCGAAAGTGAGCCAGGTGATACATTTTCAGCATCACCTGGCACGGTTTACCCACAAAAGTGCGCCAGGTGGTATATTCTCAGCAGCACCTGGCGCAATCTGATGGAGTGGATGGGGCCAGAGAAAGAGTTTGGTAGAAAAAAAGATGATCGAAGTAGCTGGCAGGGATGGATGGAGAAGGGTTGAGAAGGGTTGGGCGATTGCCGGATGTGGCGGGTGGATCAGCTGGCCGGCGGCGACGTGAAGAACGGCGTGGAGCATTTTAATGCTGAGGGTGCGGCAAACCATAGTACAGGGCACTCAGAGGCACATTGTTGCACCCTCAGTGCCGAAAAAACAGGGATGAGGGTGCAACATCCCGCAATAGAAATGTCTCTGTCCATATGTCGTGCACCCTCAACGCTTTATCCGACGGATTAGAGGACTCGTAAAGCGAGGCGTTTCCTTCCGCTGCAGGATACGGCCGCACCGCAGTGGCGAGAATGCGGCGGGTGTCCTCTGGTCTCGGCGAGCGTGGCCACCCTCGGCCACGTTAGAGGGAGGGACCCGATGGATACGAGTTCTGCAAAGCAGGACGAAGTAGACATTGGGAGGGATGGAGCCGACGGAGTCGGCGGAACAGAGCCGTGACCACGAGGATTCCCGACGCGGACGGCGGGGGAAGGCTAGTTCTCCGGAGGGGTCATGGACTTGAGGATGTCGTCCTTGATGCCGTCACGGTATTCCTTGGGAGTCATGCCCTTCGCCTCCTTGAAATTCCTGTAGAACGTGCTGCGGTTGTCGTATCCGACACGATACATGATCTCGTCAATCGTAAGCCTCGAAGAATACAGCAGCTTCGTGGCCATCTCGATACGAGACTCCTTGAGCATCTGATGGAGAGTCTTGTCCGTAATCTCCGCAAGCTTCCTGTACATGACGCGCAGACTAAGACCAAGCTTCGCAGCAATCATAGAAGCACTCAGCTCAGGACTGGACAAATTCTCATCAATAATCTTGAAAACACTGTTCATGAACTCCTTGTCATCGCGATGGATGATCTTGCCATCGTTCACCACATACGTACTGATAGGCGACTTGTAATACTCAGCCATGCTCTCACGCTTGTTCAGCATCTTCTCCAGAGCAGCATTCAGATAATCCATGTTGAACGGGAAAGTGATGCAGAGGTCCGCACCCAGCTTCATGCACTCCTCCTTCTCCGTCACCTGAAGCGAAGAAGTCAGGGCAATCACAGGAATCTGCCCGGTCCGCTTGCCCTCCTTCATCTTCTCCATGAACCCGGCAAAACTGTTTATCATCGAAGTCGCATCATAAACGATAGCGACAGGCATCTGGTTCAGCATGTCCGCAAGAGCAGCCTCGGTGCCGTTGTACTCCTGCACATTGTACTTCTCCGACATGAAATAATTCATGAACGAAGAAATCTCCTTGTTGGAACTGATCAGGCAGAGATTCTCCAGGTGGCGGTCAGTCCTCATCTTCGCCGGGAACTGATTCTCCACGAGAGTATTCAGCATATTGATGTTCTCGGAAATCGACGAATCCTCATATCGGATATGATTCTCCCCGATGTTCTGCTGAGGAATCTCGATGACCATCTTCAATTTCTCGGACGCCCTGTCATAATCATGAGTGATGACACCCTTCATCTCCTTGACAAGCTTGCTGACCAATATCAAATCAAAGTTCCTGACATTCTCATCCTTGTCGTCCGTATCCGACAAAGCCAGAGAGTCATCGGTGGTCACACTCATGTCCATGACGATTCCCCCCTTGTCGCCCCTCCTCAAGCCCAGATAGATCTCCTTCTTGCCCGAAGCGATTGCCAGGAATTTATACAGCAGCGTATTGAACATGGTAAGGAACGCCTCCTTGTTGATAGGGATTATGATATCCTTCTCCACTTCATGTAGCATGGTCACCTCCCGGATCTTCGCGCTGGACTTCATCAGGTCCAGCATCTCATTGGCAATCTGGCTTACATGAATGAGCGAAACCTTGCCGGAAGAAGTCTCCGAGATGCCCTTGTACTCGTTCAGAATCTGCAGAGTCTTGTTGATCCTGGCGATGTTATACTCGACAAGGTTCACCTTGCCGGCAACATAAGGGTTGTTGCTGGTCTGCTGACGGATCTGCTGGCAGAGTCCGAGCATGAACGTTATCTGCAGGGAAAGTTCCTCGGTAATAGTGCTGGTCGTCTCGGACTTGACCTTCATGATCTCCTTCTCATATCTCTTCTTCAGCCTTTCCTTCATGGAGGCATACTTGTTCTGGACATACCTGAAAGTCTGGAAAATCATGGCCAGGAAAATCAGGACATAGATCATCTTGGCCCACCAGCGCTTGTAGACAGGAGGAATGATATAGATGTCAAGGCAGTAATCCCTGCTTTCGTAGAGCGTCGCCCGGTTGAGATACTTTATCCTGAGCGTATAGTTCCCGGGGTCCAGGGATGGGAAATAGATCACATTGCTGTTGTTAGTGATCCATTCGTCATCATACCCGTCAATCTTATAGCTGAACTGGTAATCCGGGTAATTGAGGTTGTCCACGAGCGAGAACTCGATGGCAAAGATAGACTTCGAATATGGTATCCTCAGCTTGCCCTTGTCCATCTTCAGGCTTATGTGAGAATACTTGTTGTTCTGGATGAAATTCGTGATGTTGATGTCAGGATTGTAGTCCGTCTTCGGGTCATCAAACGATGACGCCTCGTCAATGACAGTGAAGCCATTGATGCCGCCGAAGAACAGGGTGCCGCTCCTCGGATCGCGATAGCATGCGCCGTCAGAATACTCCAGAACATCGATGCCGGAGAAGCGGTCGAAGGATGAACGATATCGGAAATTCTCGTCAAGGGAGATGATGCCCGAGTTGGTCGTTATCCAGATGTTGCCGTTCCCGTCGGGCAGGATTGCGTGTATCGCTCTTTTCGGGACGCTGTCGGGGAACTTGGCCGAGTCGGCGGCCGAAGAATATGCCACGATTCCGTTTCCTGTCGCGAAAAGCATGTCCCTGGTCTTAGTCGCGAAGACCGTCTCATTTATGGCCAGTCCGTTGTTCGTCGGGAACTGCACCACGCGCGACTGCCCGGTGGTCATATTGTATGAAAGCACGCCGTTCCCCCTGCTGGCGAACCATATGGTGGAGTCATTCTCCATCGCTATCGAGAAGACGGACGAACTGGAGTTGAACGGCTCCACGAACCGCAGTTCTTCGGTCTCGGTGATGACAGGCACGCCGTTGACCGTCTTGAACTTACATCTGTGGCACCCCTGTTTATGGGTCGCCACCCAGAGCACCGACCCGTCAGTCTCCAGGAGGTCGTGAACCTTAGCGAGTCCCTCGCTTCCCTTCACATGTTCGATGCGTCCCGTCTTGTATGAATAACAGTTCAGTCCGCTACCTTCGCTGCTGATCCATAAAAAGCCATTTTTGCTTTCTATGATTGAATACACGGCGTTATTGCTCAATGCGCTGTTCTCAGCCGTGAACCTGTCTATATTGTTCCGCTCAAACGGGCCTTTTGGCGAGAAACCGTGCAACCTGTAGATTCCGTCGCCCTTCGTACCTATCCAGAGGTCCTCCTTGCCGTCCAGATAAATGCTTCTTATCGGCATCTCGATATTGTAAGGAAGGTCGTCAAAGGTTATGCAGGAAATATCCGTAGCCTTGTCACTCCATTGCATAAGCCCGTTACAGTCCGTTCCGACCCAAACTATAGGCTGGTTGTTGTCCGGAATCATCGAGAAGACTCCGCAGTGGATATCCGTCTTCTCCAGAGTCTTCTTTCCGTAGGTGTGGCGCATCACGCCGTGCTGCATGAAACTTATCAAGCATTCTTTCTCGCCGGCAATGATTCCCGTGACTTCGTCAGTCTTGAGAAGGTCTGACTCTATTTCCGAGATCATCTCCATCTTTCCATTGCTGCCGTCAACCTTGTACAGCTTGCCCTCCGGCGAGATGACGTAATGGTATCCATCATGTCTGGCTGTCACAAAAAGACACTTCAGGCCTATATTCTCAACCTTTCTTATGGAAGGAACACGTTCGTCGCTGAAAGTGATGAGATCGATGTCACGGCGTGAAAATATGCACAGCCGGCCATCGCCGAGAATGGACATGTGCCGTACCGCCTCTCCTTCGGCATATGTCATGTCCGGGTATATAGTCTGTGCGGACGACTCCGTATCGAGATACAGCAGCTTGCCCTCGCCGTTTATCGAGAACAGGTTTCCCTCCTCAGTCACGGCCAGTCCGGAGCTGAAAGCCAGATTGTCGTAAAAAAACACATCCTGGGTGATCATGTCCAGACGGGCGGTCCCGTAGTTTGTCTGCAAATACAGATACTCCCCCGTTCCCGGAATGATATGCCTGATCTGGTTGCCGGAAAAGTAATTCTTGCCGTCGGATGCAACAAATGTTTTCAGCGTGTTGCCGTCCCATATGTTCAGACCGTCCATAGTACCTATGTACAGGTGTCCGAGAGAGTTCTGATATATGGCGCAGATGGCATTGTTCGACATGCCCTCTTGTGACGAAATAGTCTTTACGCGCGCACCTGAGGCACCGACTGACAACAACATCAGCCATAGTGCCGCAGTATATTTCAATGCTTTTGTTTTCATGAAGGCCACAGTCTTGACGATATCGCCGCAAAGATAGCCAATAATTGCCATTTTATGACAAAATGCATGATTCTTTCCTAAATAATGCATTTTTGTCACAAAATGAGACAACGACACGGATACGAAATATTATTATTGCAACGTTAAAATTAGAGGAAGTAAAAACGTTACAATGACTACAAATTAAATATCATGAAAAGACTGATTCCTATCATCCTACTTTTATGCGTCGCATCGTCTCTGGCATGCAATGCGAGAAAATATGAGTCGCAGCGTCCGGCTGAAGATGAAAGACTCTTTGTCTCAGCTGCAGTCGAGGCCAAGATCCAGGAAGTGACAAAGCTGCTTAAGAATGACAGGCTGGCATGGATGTTTGCCAACTGCTTCCCGAACACGCTTGACACTACGATCCATCCGGTAGGAGAATATGATACCTTCGTATATACAGGAGACATCCATGCGATGTGGCTCAGGGATTCGGGCGCGCAGGTATGGCCATACATCACCCTGATCAACGATGATCCCGAGCTCAAGAAGCTCATCGCAGGCGTGATTCTGCGCCAGTTCAAATGCATCTGCATCGACCCTTATGCAAATGCATTCTATAAAGAGGAAGACAAGAGGGGCGAATGGGCCAAGGACGTAACGGACATGAAGCCGGGAGTTCATGAGAGAAAATGGGAAATCGATTCCCATTGCTATCCGATCCGCCTCGCGTATAAATATTGGAAGGTATCCGGCGATTCTTCGATCTTCTCCGACCTCTGGATCGAGACGGTCGAGAATGTGCTGAAGACCTTCCATGAGCAGCAGAGAAAGGATGGCGTGGGCCCATATACGTTCATGCGCAACACCACCAGAGCCTTCGATACGCTGAACAACAACGGTAAAGGCGCTCCGGTAAATCCGGTAGGCCTTATAGTGTCTTCGTTCCGTCCTTCCGACGACGCCACTACACTTCAGTTCCTTGTCCCTTCCAATTTCTTCGCGGTCACTTCGCTCAGGAAGGCTGCCGAGATTCTTACCGAGGTGAACAAGAGGGAGGACCTTGCAACCCAGTGCCTCGAACTTGCAGACGAGGTGGAGACTGCCCTTAAGAAATATGCGACGTACGAGCATCCTGAGTTCGGAACCATCTACGCTTTCGAGGTGGACGGCTTTGGCAACCATCTGCTCATGGACGATGCTAACGTACCTAGTCTCCTGGCTATGCCTTACCTTGGCGACGTTGACATCAACGACCCGATTTACCAGAACACACGCCGCTTCGTATGGAGCGAGAGCAACCCATACTTCTTCAGGGGCAAGGCTGCCGAAGGAATCGGCGGTCCGCACATCGGTTACGACATGGCCTGGCCTATGTCCATAATGATGAAGGCTTTCACAAGCCAGGATGACAAAGAAATCAAGTGGTGCGTCGAGACGCTCATGAAGACAGATGCCGGGACAGGCTTCATGCATGAGTCGTTCAACGTCGATGACCCGGACAACTATACACGTTCATGGTTTGCATGGCAGAACGGTCTTTTCGGAGAACTGATTCTGAAACTCATCGATGACGGCAAACTTGGACTGCTCAACAGCATCAAAGTGAAATAGCAACAACCTACTAATCACAAAAAACAACTAAATTCCTTTCAATTATCAATTATGAGTGCAATTCAAGTATCTAAACATTGGCTGATTTCAGCAATCCTATGTTTAGTGGGCTTCTTCGGTACCGCAGCCGGAGCGGCGGCTCAGAGCAAGACATTCCAGACAGTACAGGGTATTGTCACGGATGCCGCTACGAATGAACCGGTTGCAGGCGCTCAGGTATGGATCAAGGATTCGTCCTATGGTACGATAGCTGATGCCGAAGGCCGCTATTCAATCAAGTATGAAGGCAAATTTGCCACCCTTTGCATCTCTTTCTTCGGATATGAAGATGCTTTCGTAGAACTTACAGGAAAAGACCAGACCGCAAACGTGGTCCTTAATGAAGGCTCCCTCATGGTCGAGGAGACCGTGGTTGTCGGATACGGCACGCAGAAGAAAGCAAGTGTCGTCGGAGCGATTACGACCATCGCTCCTGACCAGCTCACCGCTCCCGTAGGCAAGCTTTCAAACATGCTCGGTGGTAAGGTGTCAGGTATCATCTCCTTCCAGAACAACGGCGAGCCTGGAGCAAGCTCTACCTTCTGGATCCGTGGTGTATCCTCCTTCTCCGGCGGAAACACTCCTCTCTGTCTCGTCGATGGTGTAGAGCGCTCGCTTGACCTCGTGGACCCTAACGACATCAAGGAGTTCTCCGTCCTCAAGGATGCATCCGCAACCGCAATCTACGGTGTGCGAGGCGCAAACGGAGTTATCCTCATCACCACTCATACCGGTACGGATTCAAAGGCCCAGATAACCGCAAAATATGAAGTAGGCGCCGTTTCAGCCACCAAGATTCCAGATGTGTGCGACGGCCGCCAGTATATGGAAATGATGAATGCTGCCGCAGGATATGAATATTATTCTCCTGAGGTGATGCAGAAGCATCTCAGCGGCGTGGATCCGGATCTCTATCCGAACATTGACTGGATGGACAAGATCTTCAAGCCTATGTCCACCAGCCATCGCGCAAACGTCCAGATCACAGGTGGTAACAGCACCGTGAAGTATTATGTAGGTGGTGGTTTCTATAGTGAAGGTGGTCTCTACAAAGAGGATTCATCCGTAAAATATGGCACCGAGATGAGATACACGAAGTATAACTTCCGTGCCAACGTTGACATCCAGGTAGAGAAGAACACGACCCTCAACCTCAACCTCGCTACAATCTTCGAGCAGCGCAACAAACCAGGCACTGACTCAAAGCAGATATTCCAGTACTCACTCATGGTACCGGGCGTACTCTTCCCAGAGAAATACTCTACAGGCGAGACCGCCGGTATGGCAGTGAACCCTTACGCCATGGTCACCGAGACCGGTTACCGTCAGGCATTCGACAACAATGCCCAGGCGCTTATCGGACTCACCCATGACTTCGGCTGGCTCACCCCTGGCCTGAAAGCCAACGCCAAGGTATCTTTCGACGCATACAACGCTCATTGGTTCGACCACACTCGCGCATACGACTGCTACTATGCGACTGGCCGTGACGAGGAAGGAAACCTCATCCTCGAACAGTCAAAGACCGGAAGCCAAACCCTCAACTACAACAAGGGTGGTTCCGGTAACCGCAGGCTCTACATAGAGGCATCCCTCAACTATGCAAGGTCATTCGGCAAGAACAACGTGACAGGTCTCTTCCTGTTCCAGGAGTCAAGCCGCAGCTTGCTTGGTGACAGCGCAGGTTCTTCCCAGTACTCTCTCCCATACAGGAACCAGGGTATCGCAGGACGTGTCACATACAACTATGACAACCGCTACTTCTTCGAGTTCAACGCCGGATACAACGGTTCCGAGAACTTCTCTCCTGGGAAGCGCTTCGGTTTCTTCCCTTCAGTAGCCTTGGGTTATCTCGTATCAGAGGAGCCATGGTGGGGCAAGATGAAGAACGTTGTGGACATGTTCAAGATCCGCGGTTCATGGGGTCTTGTAGGTAACGACCAGATCGGCGGCAACCGCCGTTTCATCTACCTCGGCACCATCACGAACTCCGGTTCTGCCTACTTCGGCACAGGAGTCAGCGGCCACAGCGGTATCAAGGAAGGCGATATCTCCAACCCTAACGTAAGCTGGGAGGTAGCCGAGAAACTTGATGTCGGCGTCGACTTCTCTCTCTACGGAAAGCTCAAGGTTCAGGCCGACGTCTTCAAGGAGCATCGTTCCGGAATCTTCCTTGACAGAAAGTCACTTCCATTCTTCTCAGGAATCTCAGTCACCCCATACGTAAACATGGGTGAGATGGACAACTCCGGCTTCGACCTCTCTGCCGACTACCACCAGAAACTCGGCGAGTTCATGGTTACGGCCAAGGGTACATACACCTTCGCAAGAAACGTACTCGTCAACTGCGATGAGGCCGCTTACGAATATCCATACCTCAACAGCACCGGCCAGGCATACTGGCAGCCATTCGGCTATGTTTCAGACGGACTCTTCCAGAACCAGGCTGAAATCAACGCCCATGCCGACCAGTCCCTCTTCAATCCGGTACCTGGCGACATCCGCTATGTGGACCTCAACGGTGACGGCGTGATCAACACGAACGACCGCAAGCCAATCGGCTACAGGGACATTCCTGAGATCTACTATGGCTTCGGCGCATCAGTAGAATGGAGAGGCATCGATTTCTCAGTGTTCTTCAAGGGTGTCGACCATGTTTCACTGAACATGATGTCACAGGCCAAGCTCCTCGTGACCGGTATCACTTCTACCGACGGCCGTCTTGAGACTTCAAACATGCTCTCAGACCTCTACAACAACTATTGGACTCCTGAAAGACCTAATGCGAAGTATCCTCGCCTCACATATCTGAACGAGTCTACCAACAACACTCAGGTTTCAGATTTCTGGACAAGAAACGCTAAATACATCAGCCTCCAGAATGTCGAGCTCGGATATTCCTTCCCTACCAAGTGGACATCCAAGATGCACATGAGCGCGTTCCGTGTCTACTTCCAGGGCCAGAACGTATTTACATTCAGCAAGTTCAAACTTTGGGACCCTAATCTTACCGGTTCCGGAGGCGGTAATGTATATTCATACCCTACCACACGTGTATTCAGTTTCGGTATCAGCGCCAGCTTCTAAAAATGACACTCAAAATGAAAAGATTATATATACTCATATTTATATCAGCGTTCTTCCTTGCCGGTTGCGACGACTATCTTGACCGCCAGCCGGATGATGCCCTGACATCAGACACAATCTGGGAGAAGAGAAACACCACGATGCAGTATTTGTGGAACGTTTACAGCTGGATTCCTAACGACGCCGATCCTTGCAGCAACAACGATGCATTTGACGCATGTGTTTCTGACGAGACTTCCGGTTCCTTCCCGAACAGCCGTTTCGGAAAATACATGTTCGAGACACAGACTCCTGACGACACATTCACCGGAACCAAGTACAGGAACATGTACTACGGTATCCGCGAGGCAGGTATCTTCATGGAGAACGTAGACCGCTGTCCTGAACTCACAGGCGAGCAGAAGAACGAGTACAAGGCCGAGGCAAGATTCCTCCGCGCATACTATTACTTCTACATAATGAAGAACTACGGACCGACCTTCTTCAACGGCGATTCATCATTCGGTCTCCTCGACGAGGACGTCAACAAAGTTGACCGCACCGCATGGCAACCGCTGGTAGACTGGGTTTGCGAGCAGCTTGACATGGCTGCAGCCGAGCTTCCTTCCACAAGGGATGCAAGCTCAGAGCTCGGCCGTGCAACAAAAGGCATGGCACTCGCCATCAAGGCCCGCCTCCTACTCTACAGTGCCCGTCCTCTCTTCAACGGACAGGTCTACATCGACGAAAACGGCACCATTACCCCGTCCCACATGTATGACGGCATCAAGAACCGCAACGGCAACCAGCTCTTCAATACTTCATATGATGCGAAGCGTTGGGAAGAGGCAGCTAAGGCTGCTAAGGCCGTCATCGACCTTCCGACATACTCCCTTGTAGACAACTCTACAAAGACTGACGACTTCGAGCGCGGACTCGAGAACCTTACCAACCTCTTCGTCGAGGACCTCGACAATGACGAGATCATCTTCCCGTTCATGCGTGGGGGCTCTACATGGAGACACAAAGCCTTCCCTCAGTGGATAATTGACGGCGTTGACGGCTGGGCTTCAATCTGCCCTACCCAGAAGCTTGTCGATGCATTCGCGATGGCAGACGGAGTATACCCTGTCAAGACAGAATACTGGGATACCGAAGCATACGCCCAGGGCAAGAATGTCGATGTCGAGAATCCTGCACAAGTTGACCCTAGGGCCGGCTACGCAGAGTCTGGTTCCGTGAACATGAAGAACCCTCTCCTCAACCTCGTGGTTCCTGAGAAGGCCGCCGACAGAGCTACTCCTGCCCAGTTCGCAAACCGTGAGGCACGTTTCTACCGCAACGTAGGCTGGAGCGGAATGCAGTGGGTTGCAGGCAATGCCAACGTCAAGACCGACCTCGAGTATTATACGAACGGTCAGAACGCATGGCCTTCAGCAAACAATGTCCCTCCTACCGGATACCTCGCCCTCAAGTGGTACGCACCTACCATCAACCCTCTCCAGGGATGGGGCAACATCACATGGCCGATCGTCCGTCTCGGCAACGTCTATCTCGACTACATCGAGGCTCTCAACGAGTATGACCCGGCCAACCCTGACATCGAAACATACTGGAACAAGATCCGCCACCGCGCAGGTGTCCCTGACATCTTCACAGTATATCCTGAGATCAAGGGTGACAAGAACCTCCAGAGAAAGTATATCCGTCGTGAAAGGATGGTAGAGCTCTGCTATGAGTGCATGCGCTATGCCGATATCCGTACATGGATGGTTGCAGAGAAAGCAAGGAGCGGATACACTATCGGATGTAACGTAAAAGTCAACAACGACAATATCGACGGTGATTTCTGGCAGCGCAGGGAGATAGGCATGGAGCAGTATGGCTATGGCGAGACTTACAGGTACGGTCCACGCAAGTTTACCAAGAAATCCTATCTCGAACCTTTCGAGACTGCCGAAGTGAACCGCGTCCCGGCCCTCCGCAGCGACCAGAACCTTGGATGGTAATTTTAAAATTGAATGAAAATGAAAAACATATTTATAGTTTCATCAGTCATGGTCCTGGGCATGCTCTGCAGCTGCGTGTCAGACCACAGAGACTTCAATATGCCGGATTCTGCCGTCTATTTCACCGACAATACCGCCAACAACGGTATCCAGAAGGTCAAGCTATACAACGTGCAGACTGAAGTAGAGACTACCGTAAACGTATATTGCGCCGGTCTCAAGGCAGCGGAAGCTACAGTGACGGCCAAAGTTGCGGAAGACTACATCGACTACTACAACAAGATCAATTACACGGATCTCAAGGCCCTTCCTGAGAATTGCTACAAACTGACTAAGAGCACCGACCAGCTCAAAGGCAGGAACGCATCTTTCTCAGTAAGCTTCGATGTCAACAACATCATTGAATTCTCAAAGGAAGACGGAGTAGACCTGAATGACTATGTGCTCGCTCTCGCACTCGAAGCAGACAACGTCAAGGTAGCATCCGTCAAGGATACCACCTCTCTCGGATATTACATGGCTACTCCTGTCCTCAGCAACGCTACCCTCAGGATCAAATCCACCGAGCTCACGCTTGACGGCAACATGACCATCACGGCAGAGCTTCCTTTCGAGAACTCATGGGATCTCACCTACGACGTGGAGTTCGCGACAACGGACGTCGACGAGCTTTTCACCACGAAGGGCAATTCAATTCCTGCAAAATATGTGTTCGCAGACAAGTTCCCTGAAGGAACTGTCATCGAGAACGAGGATGTGAAGTCAATGTCAGCCGGCACCAACAAGGTTGAGTACAACATCACAATCCCTGCAGAAGGCCTGAAATGGGCTCCTGGCAAGTCGTTCAACTATGCAGTCAGGTTCAGCAACGCAGTCCTCAACGGAATGGAGATTCCTATCGAGAACCCTCTGCAGACGGCTTCCGTCAACGTCGGAATCGACATCAAGGCTTCAAACGGAAACACCGAACTCGGAACACGCCTTGCAGAATACGGACTCACCCCACTCGACGACAAGCAGGGTGGCGGCCGTTCAGGAAACTTCCTTGAGAACATAGTGCCGGGCGGCGGATTCATTTTCCATCCGCAGACATCCCAGGACAAGAGGCCTATGGCAGACTACTCCGTATCAGGCGTATTCGACGACAGAGTATCCAATGCAGCCCACTCATGGATGCAGAACTGGGGCTGGAACGGTGACAACGGATATGGTGCCACATCATTCTCAACTCCTTACTGGCTTCTCGTCGATATGCAGGAAGAATTCGGCATGGGCGGCATCGAGTTCTGGACAAGGTCCGACGGCAGATACAACATGAAGGCCGTCGAAGTCTATGCCCTCGACGACTGCACATACACGCTGAACCAGAGCATTCTGAACTATGAGGCATCCGACGTCACCTATCTCGGAAAGCTCAGGTTCACGGGCGGCGCCCAGAGTGTAAGCATATCTCTTGACCCGGCCAAGACCCGCTACATCATGATGGTCATCACAGAAGCCAGCGGCGGTCTTGACTGCCAGGAGCTTGTGCTCTGGGGCTATTAACAGGATTCAATAACTATATTGAATGTAGTTTGTTTTTTTATACGATAGGAGGCTGGCTGGGAACATCCGATTCCAGCCAGCCTTTTATAATGCGATACTTAGTTTCGCAGGATTATATATATTTGGAACATATTAGCGATTTGTCATGAGATTAACTTTGATTTCAGCCATTGCCTCCGGCATCCTTTCACTATGTGCAGGCGCCTCTCTTTCAGCAGGCGTCCCGGTAATCCCGGCTCCGCAGTCTGCGGAAATGACAGGAAAGACATTCAACAAGAAGAACATCGAAAGGGTAAAGTATGTAGAGGAGAAGAACCTTCCTGCAGAGGCATATGAAATCCAGATAAAGAAAAACAGGATTGTCGTCAAGTCTTCGGACGATGCCGGCAGGTTCTATGCGCAGCAGACACTGAAGCAGCTTGCAGAAGCAGACGTGATGTACTGCGGAGTCATAAAGGACGCCCCCCGCTACGAGTGGAGAGGCTTCATGCTTGACGAGTCCCGCCACTTCTTCGGAAAGGACCAGGTAAAGGAAATCCTGGACCTCATGGCACGTTACAAGCTGAACAAGTTCCACTGGCATCTTTCGGACGACCAGGGCTGGAGAGTCGAGATAAAGGCTTATCCGGAGCTGTGCACGGTCGGCGGCATAGGATGCTATTCCGACCCGAACGCTCCAGCAAGGTACTATACCCAGGATGACATCCGCGAGATCGTCGCCTACGCGGCGGAGAGACACATAGAGGTCATCCCTGAGATCGACATGCCCGGACACGCAACGGCTTTCACCAAGACATTCCCCGAATTTGCCGCAGGAAATCGTACGGTCAACCCTGCTGACGAGAATCTATATACGGTACTCGAGACCATAATCAAGGAACTCGCAGACCTGTTCCCGGGCCGATACATACATATCGGAGGCGACGAGGTCTCGACGCAGGGATGGAGAGAGCATCCCGACATGAAAGCCTTCATGGAGAAAAACGGAATAGCCTCATACAATGACATCCAGAAGTATTTCGAGCGCCGTCTTTCAGACATCGTATCCGGAACCGGGAAGGTGGCAATAGCATGGGACGACGTGATCGGCAGCGGCATGGACAAAGACAGGACCATCATCCACTGGTGGCGCGCCGACCATCCTGAATCCCTGGAAAAGACTCTGGAAAACGGCTACAGGACCATCATCTCGCCATGGGACCCGTTCTACCTCGACTACATACAGGATATCCGATGCAAGGAAGGACACCTGGCATGGGAACAGCGGAGCAACGAGATGAATGAGATATACGGATACAAGCTGGCCGATGACCAGCATGTAATCGGAATCCAGGCCAACCTCTGGACAGAAAGAGTCCGCACCGGGGAGAGACTCGGCTACATGGTCTTCCCAAGGCTCATAGCCATCGCCGAAAAGGCATGGACGTCGCAGGAAAACCTTGACTACGACGGCTTCCTGAAGAGGCTGGAGAACGAATACAAGTATCTGGATTCGCTAAATGTCTATTACTACGACTTCCGGGACTTCGACGCTCATCCGGAGCCCAAGAGATAAGACTATTTGTTCAGATCGTCTGCGTCTTTGATGAAGCGGGCGATTTCTTCGTCTGAGATCTCGAAGTCCTGGAGGTTGCCCTCGAAATACTGGTCGTAGGCAGCCATGTCCACGAAACCATGGCCTGAGAGGTTGAAGAGGATTGTCTTGGCCTCGCCGGTCTCCTTGCACTTGAGCGCCTCGCGGACGGTAGCTGCGATGGCATGGCAGGACTCAGGAGCCGGGATGATACCCTCGGTGCGGGCGAAAAGCACTCCGGCCTTGAAGCTTTCGGTCTGCTTGATGTCGACCGCCTCCATGAAACCGTCCTTCATTAGCTGGGAGAGAATGACTCCGGCACCATGGTAACGAAGTCCGCCGGCATGGATGTTGGCCGGCTTGAAACCATGACCGAGAGTATACATAGGGAGAAGCGGAGTCAGTCCGGCCTCGTCTCCGAAGTCATACTCAAACTTACCCTTGGTCAGCTTAGGACAGGCTGCAGGCTCGGCAGCGATGAAACGGGTCTTCTTGCCGTCCTGGATATTGTGGCGCATGAAAGGGAAAGAGATTCCGCAGAAATTGGAACCTCCGCCGAAGCATCCGATCACGATGTCAGGATACTCTCCGGCCATCGCCATCTGCTTCTCAGCCTCCAGTCCGATCACGGTCTGGTGCAGACAGACATGGTTCAGCACGGAACCGAGAGTATATTTGCAATTAGGGGTGGTCACTGCGAGCTCGATGGCCTCGGAAATGGCGCAGCCGAGGGAACCGTTGTCGTTAGGATTCTTGGTGATGATATCCTTTCCGGCGCGGGTGGACATCGAAGGAGAAGGAGTGATCGCAGCTCCGAAGGTCTGCATGATCGAGCGCCTGTACGGCTTCTGCTGATAGCTGATCTTAACCATATAGACAGCGCACTCCAGGCCGAACTTCTTGGCGGCATATGAAAGGGCTCCGCCCCACTGTCCGGCACCTGTCTCGGTCGTAATATTGGTAATGCCCTGCTTCTTGGCATAATAAGCCTGAGCAAGAGCCGAATTCAACTTATGCGAACCGGCAGGGCTGACACTTTCATTCTTGAAATAAATATGGGCAGGCGTCCCAAGCGCTGCCTCGAGCTCATATGCACGCACGAGAGGGGTGCTGCGGTAATAAGTGTACTGCTCGCGGACAGGCTCCGGAATGTCTATCCATTCATGGGTCTGGTCGAGCTCCTGGTTGGCGCATTCCTCACAGAAAATCGGGTAGAGGTCCTCCGCTTTCAGAGGTTCGCGGGTAGCCGGGTTGAGGATGGGGAGCGGCTTGTTAGGCATTATAGCCTGGATGTTGAACCACTGCGTAGGAATCTCGCTTTCGGGGAGAATGAATTTTTTCTGTCTCATTGTCAAGTATTGAATTTTTATATTAGTCGTATAATGTTATTCTTTCTCAAAAATACTTACAAATTTTTACAAAGAAAAGTCTTTTTCGGAAATGGCCCGAAAATTACTATCTTTGGACCAGGTATTTAAACTTACGATGCTATGAAAGGAAAATCTATTCTGGCCCTTCTTGCCGGAGCGGCAGCGGGACTGACCCTCGGAGTGCTTTTCGCCCCGGAAAAAGGAGAAGTAACCCGTAAGAAACTCGGGAAGCTCAAACAGAACCTCGCCGAACAGGGCGAAGACATAAAAGAAGAAGCCAAAGCAAGAATCATGGAGCAGCTCGACAAAATCGAGAACTACTTGAAAGACGACAGCTCCGAAGAGAAAGAAGACGAAAACGAGAATAAAGAATAACAACTATGGGCGAATTCACCAGACCGGTCGAAGAACTCGGGAAAAGCGCCAAGGCGTATGCTGACCTGAGATTCGAAGACATAAAACTCCGCCTCGTCAAAAGCCTGTCCTACAGCCTCGGAAGACTGCTTTCGATGGTCGTATTACTTTTCGTATGCTCGATAGTATTCCTGGCTCTGGCGATCGGACTCATACTGATCATAGGCAAGGCAATTGACAACTATGCCGTCGGCGCATTCATCGTTGCCGGCGTATTCGCCGTCATCGCCGCCATACTCTACGCGCTGCGCAAGGTCCTCTTTGTCAGCAGTTTCGTAGAGATAATGCAAGACCTCGGCAAGGTCTCCAGCCTCAAGGAACTCGAAAAAGAGCAGATAAAAGTCAGCGAAGAAATCCACCGCAAAGAAGACGAGATTTCATATCGCATAGACGGGCTGAAAGAGACATACTCCCCTGCAAACCTCTTCCTTTCAGGACTCCGCAAGACCGGCGGAGACGTTGCAATCATCTCAATCCTGCACAAGATCAGGGAATTCCTTACAAGACAGGCTTAGTCTTGACGGCAAGCCATTCGGCGACCTCGGACGGAAGTCTCGGGGCAAGCGTCTCGTATACCCTCCGGTTATAGGCATTAAGCCAGTCCAGCTCATCCTTGTCGAGAAGTTCCGGAAGAAGGACCGAGGTATCGAAATGGCATAGAGTCAGCGTCTCGAACCTTAGCCAGCTGCCGAAATCATTCTTCCCGTCCTCCACGCAAAGCAGGATATTCTCGTGCCGCACTCCATGACTCCCCTCGCGGTAGATTCCCGGCTCGTCCGTAATGGTCATTCCAGGTCTGAAAGGCACGTTGGAAAGGTTCTGGCGAAGCGACTGCGGCCCCTCATGGACATTCAGATACTGTCCGACACCGTGGCCGGTACCATGCCCGAAATTACGCTTCGAACGCCAGAGCGGCTCCCTCGCCAGCACGTCTATATGGGCCCCGCAAGTCCCCGCCGGAAATACGGCCATCGCCAGGTCGATATGGCCCTTCAGTACGAGAGTATAGTCCTCCCGTTCCAGGGCGGTGCATGGTCCCAGCGGAACAGTCCTCGTGATGTCGGTCGTCCCGAAAAGATAATGGGCGCCGGAATCGCAGAGATACAACCCCTGCGGCAGGAGTACCGGGACGTCCTCCTCCGGAGAAACATAATGCGGCAACGCCGCTCCTTCGCCATAAGCAGAAATGGTCTCGAAACTCTCCCCTCTGAATCCCGGAATCGAAGACCGGAGCTCATGCAGTTTGTCGGCGGCATCGCGCTCTGTAATGATGTCCTTGAGCCTGAGCCGGCTGTCCAGCCAGAACAGGAATTGCTCCACGGCCAGACCGTCCTCGACATGGGCTTCATGCATCCCGGCGATTTCGGTCTCGTTCTTGACCGCCTTACGCAGCGGCACCGGAGAAGGGCCGAGCCTGAGATTGTCGCCTTCGAGCAGAGTATAGAGATGGTAGTTCAGAGTCGCCGAATCAGCGTACAGACGCCCGCCGTCGCCGACCAGAGTCGACAGGGCCAGGTCTATCTCGTCGTAGCCATGGATCCCGACCCCTTCGCCGCGTAGTTCGTCGAAGCTGTCGCGGGTCTCTTCGTCCATATGGCGGCCCTTGGTCACATACCAGTCGACGCTGTCGAGACTGACCACCAGATAAGAGATCACCAGCGGATTATAAGGGATATCCGAGCCGCGGACATTAAGCAGCCAGGCTATCTCGTCGAGAGCCGAAACAAGTATCGCATCGCATCCGCTGTCGATAATGAAATTCCTGATCCACAATATCTTGTCCTGGCGGGACTCGCCCGTCAGATCGTCCCCGAGAGTAATTACCGGTTCCGACGGAATGCGCGGCCTGTCCTCCCAGACTTCGTCCGGCAGATCCGGCACATCCACAATACGGACTTCATCCTCCGGATCCCTGCCGGCATCGGCAAAAGCGGAACGGATCTCCCTGACCGAGGCCGCATCCTGACAGAGACCGTCAACCGCGATGACGACCGTCCCCTCTTTGTCACAGAAACGCTGCGCCAGCCATTCCGGTATCATGACAGCGCCCGGAACACGGGTCTTGTGCAGTTCTATCCCGGAATCCTCGAGCTCCCGGCCGGCCAGGATGAAATATCGGGAATCGGTCCAGATTCCGGCACTGTCGAGGGTCACGACAAAGTCCCCCTCGCCGGTAAATCCGCTGAGCCGACGCACCTGCTCCCAGCGCGGGGCAAAATACTCGCTACCATGAGGGTCGCTGCCGCGGATCACGACGGCATCCCAGCCTCTGGCTTCCATTAGATTTCTGAGTTCTTCCATAAGCTATAGCAATTCACGGATTATTTCGTCCGATACAAACATTCTGTCTTCCGGGATTCTGACCATATCCCCGATGCGCACGAGGGCCCCTTCGCCAAGCAGCCTGCCGAGACTTCCCTGAGCCGAAACGGCAGCAAGGAACTCCTCCGGGACTCCGGCGTCCGTCCTCAACCCGAGCATTATCTTTTCGACGCGGATATCCTCCTCCGAGAGTTTCTCGGACGAAGGTTCATAAACCGGCAGAGTCGCGGAATTCCAGCTGCGGACGTCCGTCCCGCGGAGCGAATGGGCTCCGGCCCCGAGTCCGACGTACGGAACCCGGCGCCAGTAGGCGGAATTATGGACGGCCTCATGGCCCGGAATCGCAAAGTTCGAGACCTCGTAGTGCCGGTAGCCGGCGGCAGAGAGCTCCCGGCAGAGGAGATCATACTGACTGCGGCAGAGTTCTTCAGGGGCCTCTTTCGCCCGGCCCCGGCGGATCAGGGCCTCGAGGGAGCTTCCCTCTTCGACCGACAGCTGGTAGGCGGAGATATGTTCAGGATGCAGGTCCAGCGCCTGACGGACTGTCGGGAGCCATGATTCCTGAAAATCGGCAATACCGAAGATTAGGTCGATGCTCATGTTGCCGACCCCCGCTTCGCGCAGTATGCGGACTGCTTCCAGAGCTCTTTCCGAGTTGTGCCGGCGGTTCATCCACCGGAGCACCCGGTCATCGAAAGACTGAATCCCCATGCTGACTCTGTTGACGCCCAGAGAGAGCAGTCCGGAGACATATTCCGGTCCCTTTTTCACAATGTCCTCGGGATTGACTTCGATTGTGAATTCCCTGAACGGGCCGAAAGGGCTGACAGCCCCGACGATACGTTCAAGAACAGAAAGGGGCAGCACCGATGGGGTGCCGCCTCCTATGTACAAAGTATTCGTTTCTGCCGTATCCCGGATTTCTGCGGAACGGGCTGCAGCCTCAGCGCATATGGCATCGGCATAAGTCCCGTAGGATTCCTCCCCGGCGACCTCGGAATAGAAGCCGCAATAGGTGCAGAAGCTCCTGCAGAAAGGGATATGGATATAAATCATCTGAGATAAAGTTCAGACGAGCCGAGGAAAGCATCCTCGGTATAAGCCTCGACCGTATAGGTACCCTTGGTGTAGGAAGGGATATCATTGAGGTAGATGCTCAGATCGACCTCGCGTCCCTCATAATCGACTTCGCGGGAAGCGGAAGCGATCATGGTCTCGCCATTGTAGGTAAAGGATTCCCTGTTGGCATTGGTGAGGATGATTCCCTCCGGATCCTTTACGCGGATGAATACCCTGACAGGGCCCTTGGCGGCGAGATCGTTCTCCACAAGGCTGAGAGTAGCCATGAGACGCCTTGTCCTGCTGCTTCTGTCGGTCTTCTTGTCAGAACCGTTGAAGGCCTGCAGGTTAAGACCTCTGGCCTTGATTACCGAACCGGCCTTTACCTGACCGGCGAGATCCTCGACCTGACGGGTAAGGTCCTCGTTCTGCCTCTTGCTCTCTGCCGCTTCCTTGCGGGCTGCAGCCGCGTCAGCAGTGAGCTTATGGTTGAGAGTATTGAGGGAGTCGATCTGCACGATATATCCCTTCATTATGCTTCTGAGGGTACCGAGTTCCTTTTCGTACTGACGCATCTTAGTCCTGTTGGTAGCGTCGGTCTTCTTTATCCTGTCGATCAGTTCGGCGACTTCCGCACGGGAAGTGTCGAGCTGCGAGTTGATGCTGTCGTAGTCTGAAGAAAGGGTCGCATAGTCCTGCTGGAGGGCTACCATCTGCTCGGTGAGATCCTGTTTTTCCGCTTCAAGGTCTTTCACGAGGGCTGATTTCTGCATCCATACGTACGCGAGTACGCCGGCGAGAGCGACAGCCACAACTGCAAGGATTATCATTACGGAACGCAAAGTCCTTGACTTCGCTTCCTGAGCTTCGTGCGCTCTTCTTTCGAGAATCGGATCGTTTTCCATAACTGTAATTCTTTTAAACTTACATTTCTGTTCTCTGCAAGTATTATGCAAAAATAACAAATCATATCATATTCCGCAAACGGATATAAGAATACTGCCTGAATATCAGGACGTTACGCCGGATAAATCTGATAATCAGCAGATTGTTGTCCGGCAATATGATTTATCCGCACAAAAAACACGGGCCACACAGGCTTCAGCCGGGATTCCGCGTCTTATCCGTTTGCGTCCATTGGCAAACGGATAAATCTCGCGGTCTTTGCAGAAAAATTGACGCGTTATGAAAAAGTATCTGTATATGTTTATGATTCTGGCAGTTGCCGGATGCGAAGAAATCGATCACGAAGGAGAATGGACGAGGGAACAGCCCGGACAAGGGGTCGTCCGGATGGAAGACGTCGCACGGCTTCTGACAGCCATCGATATAGGACATGAGCAGATTACGGAGGTCCATGATGCAGTATCGTCTTCGTCGTCCAACGGATACGACGAGGAGTATATGATGAAGGATCTTTTCTCCAGTCCGGGGGCCGGAGTCGGGGACCGGGAAGGAATGAACCGCACCAAAAACACGGAGAAAACCTATTCCAGACCTCTCAGAGACCTGATTTCGGAATATCTCGGCAGGACAAAGGCGTCCACGTCGGCGGAAGAATATATCGAATCTCTCAGCGCGTCCGGACTCCAGATATACTGGCCGTTCTCGGAAGAATATGACGGTTTCTCGGAACCGGTCATCACTTTTGACCCCGGAGACGGTTCCGAAGCGAACACAGGCTTCCGGATTGACAGAGACGGCAAGGGAGTCAAATCCGTCGAAGAGATAATAATAGACGAGGATTATGCCCGGGCCCATCCGGTCTGGGTGATAAACCGCAACGACGACAGCGGCTACCAGAGTCTGGAAATGCTCCGGCGCAACGACCCTGACTGGGGTACGGGAGGCGGGACGATAACGGTCAAGGCCTCGGAGAAGAAACTCAGGACGCTTATCCTGAAAGACTTCATAATGCATCGGAATTATGATACCTGGTTCGCCGGAGGATCCGAGTTTTTCGTGAAGATCGGGGCGCTCGACGACTTTACCGCCTCAACCGAAGCGGAGCTGCTTATCTACCAGCCGCTGATAACCGATTTCATGATTACCGTAAAGAGAAGCCAGAGAGGGAAGCCGGTCCCGTTCAATGCCGTACTGATCTCCAACTGGACGTCCCAGCTTGAGAATTGCGCGTTCATGATAACCGAAGACGACGGAGGGACGAGGACATCCTGGAAGACAGAGGCTGAGGTAAAGATCAAGTCCAAGACCTACGGTGTAAATGTCAACCTTCCTTACAATAGCAGGGATGACATAGTCTGGAGAGGTCATCTGGCGGCTCCGTTCCTGGAGAAATACAGCAATGTGCCGTCAAGGTTCGGGGATATAGAAATCACTTTTGAGATTCTTGAGAAGTGAAATCCCTGACAGCCATTTCACAGGAGGCGCAGTCGAAGACAAGTTCCAGACGCCGTCCGTTATTCAGAAGATACAGAGGCCCCTTGACAGCTTTGCCGGCAGGGGTCTTCAGGCATATGCCCAGCTCATGGCGGATACAGTATTTCGAGCGCATCAGTTCGACGTCGCTCTGATGTGCGAGTTCGTAGGCCGGTTCGACCGAGGCGGCGCCGGCTGCCCGGTATGCCCTTTCAGAAAGGGCGTTGGAGACATTCGCCTTATACGAGAGCTCTGCAGGAATGGCCGGAGCGGAGGCATGGTCAGGAGCCGGGGCCATCGGTCTGCGATTGCATGGTACCCGGTCGAGAGCATCCGCCAGAGACCTGCGCAGCTCGTTAATCGTCGATGCTGGGACATGGGGCAGCCCGTCCGGGGCGGAGATATCTCCGGCCGCGAGCGAAAAGCGGTAATCGGAGGTCTTCTTCCCGGTCTGGGCAATGAACATGGAGGCCATACGGGCCTGGTCGGTCGCGACCGGGGCATCGACGCGGATTGTCGCGGCGGCGGTGCGGCCGTCTTCGGTGGTGGCGGTGGCGGAGAGGCTGAATGTTGAAAGATTCTTCGCTACGCCCAGAATGACGCTGGCCGGGATAAGGCGTTCGCATGGCTGACGGTCGAGGATCTTCTCGAACTCTGCGCTGATGTTCCTGAAAAGGACCGTTCCGGGACGGAGGCCCTTGACAGGGCGGCAGATTATCCGGTCGCCTTCGCAGACATCTCCCCTGAAACCTACTATCGAACCGTCTGTCGCAAAGGCGAATCCGTCGCCGTTGGACAGGCGCAGTCCTCTCCCCGAAGGACGGACGGTTATCTCCATGGAATCGCGCCCGGAAGCCCGGACCGTCGACACGATGCCGATCTCCTCACCCATGCTCTTAGGCGTATCCATGGAAGCCCAGCGCCCCCGTTTGCCGTCAATGAAAAGAGAAGTATAGCCGCGATTGAAAGTCTTGGCCGGATCCGGAGTGAATCCCTTTTCTACGCGGCCGAAAGAGGCGCGGCAGTATTTATCAGGATGGGCGGCGACAAGGGCGTCCATGGCGAGAGAATACTCCCGGACCACGTTGCGTACATATGAACTGTTCTTGAGCCGTCCTTCAATCTTGAAAGAACATACTCCCGCTTCTGCGAGCTCCCCTATCCTTTCGAGCAGATTATAGTCCTTGAGCGACAGCAGCGCCTTGTTTCGCACCAGTACTTTTCCATTCCCGTCGAAAAGGTCATATCTGGACCGGCAGGCCTGGATGCAGGCTCCACGGTTGGCGCTGCGGCCGGAAATATTCTCGGAAAGGTAGCACTGGCCACTATAGCATACGCACAGGGCACCGTGGACGAAGAATTCCAGCTCGGCGGAGACGGATTTGCGTATACGGCGTATATCGTCAAGGGAGAGCTGCCTCTCCAGCACGAGCCGGCTGAATCCCTGGCTTTCGTAGAATGCCGCAGCCTCCGGAGTGCGGATGGCGCACTGGGTAGAGGCGTGCATCGGTATGGTTACTTTGCGTCCTTTCCCGTCCGGTCCTCCGTCAGCCAGGGCAAGGACGGCCAGATCCTGTACGATAAAAGCATCCGCACCGGCGTCCTGCACGTCCAGCATCATCCGGTATGCAGCCTCCAGTTCGGAATCGTAAAGTATGGTATTGAGGGTTATGAAGATCCTTGCACCGAAACGGTGCGCGTAATCGCAGAGCCGCCTTATGTCTTCTATACTGTTGCCGGCGGCTTGTCTTGCACCGAACTCGGGTCCGGCGATATACACAGCATCGGCACCGCAGCTTATTGCCGCGATGCCGATATCTGCATTCCTGGCCGGAGCCAGAAGTTCGAGTCCGATCATTACTTGCTGAGAGCGTCGATCATCTGCTTGGCGTTTGCGCCGAACTGAGGATCGCTGAGCACCTTCTTGTAGTTCTCGATAGCCTTAGCCTTGTTGCCAGCGCCCTGATAGAGAGCACCAACGGTAAAGATGATAGCGTTGGCATTCTTTGCGGTAGGGGCAGCCTCGAGATACTGCTCGAAGTATTTGATTGCATCGTCATTCTTGTTGAGCTTCTGGGAAGCCTGGCCTGCTACGAGGAAAGCCTGGGCATTCTCCTGGAAGTTGTTGGCCTCAAGAGCGTTCTCTACTGCGGCGGCATAGTTCTTTGCCTTAAGATCTGCAGCGGCCTGCTTGAGGTAAGAACCACCGAGTACCTTGGCGGCATTTCCACCCTGGCCGTTAGCCTCAGCCTTTGCGAAAGCTTCCTTGGCACCGGCGAGGTCACCGAGGTTTGCAAGGCTCTGTACGAGACGGAAAGCGGCTACGCCATTCTCGCCGTCGAGCTCGAGGACTTTGCGGAAACCGGCAGCTGCGGTCTCGAAATCCTTAGCCTTGAAAGCGTCGTTTGCAGGTACAAGCTCTTTGTTGATATTGGCCTGAGGGAGAAGTTCTGCAACCTCAGCTATAGTAGCATCATCACCATATTCTTCTGCGATCTTTGCGGCCTCGTTGAATCTGGCGATAGCTGAATCGAAATCGTGCTCGTTATAAGCCTCTTTTCCGATAGAAAGGATGATTCCTGGGATGACACTCTTGCAGGTAGAAGCAAGCTCATTGCCAGCCTCTCCGCAACTTTCTGCCATCTGGAGAGCCTCCTGGAAAGATGCAAGAGCAGCAGCCTTGTCACCATTCTGAAGGGCCTCGTTTCCTTCTTTCGCTTTCTCTGTGGCAGTTGCCATGTCCTGTGCGAATACCATACCGGCAGACAATGCGACAGCTGCCAGCGCCAGAATAATTTTTTTCATGATTTCTGATATTTTTATATTAAACATATTTTCAAGCGCGTATTTCACAAAAATAGTAAAAATATCTTAATTTTGTAAGTCGATATATCTACAACTTTATGCGCAGACGGATAAACCCGCTAATAATCTTGTTACTGGCATTATTCCCAATAATTGTGCCAGCGGCGGACCTGCCTACCCTCGAGAAGGCTTCCAATATCCGCGAAGGATACCTCGACAACGGCATAAAGTATTATATAGCAAGTAATAAAGGTTCGAAGGGGATAGTCGACATGGCCCTGGTGCAAAAGACCGGTTTCATCGACGAAACAAAGAAATCAAGAGGCGCGGCTACAGTCCAGGCCCGCGGTTCCCTTACTGAACTTCAGCATTTTTCAAGAATATCTCCGCAGACTTTCCTGACTTCCAACGGTATCCGCCCGGCTGCCGAAGGCTACGTCGAGATAAGATCCGACGCGACCATCTTCCGCTTCAGCGACATCCCGGTTTCGGACGGAACGGACGCAGCCGATTCGACAATGCTGCTTATCTTCGACATTACCGGCAGAGGCTTCAAGGCCGACGGCATGGACTACTCTCCGCAGAACCAGGCGATAATAGTCTCCGGCGACGTCGACCCGGACCAGCTTATCAATAAGATGAACATGCTGTCGATGCTGGTTACCCGCCAGAATCCCGGCAGGACGAGCCGTAAGCCTTATGTATGGATCGGAACCAGCGACATCAAGGTCGAAATGGTACCGGCCCGCACCTCCGGACTCGTTTCGTTCACGATACGCTACCGCCTCCCGAGGACTCCGGACGGGAACATGGCTACGGTCCAGCCTCTGGTCGCATGGAAATATGCCTCCGAACTCGAGATCCTGCTCCGGCGCAGGCTCGGGAAAGCTCTCCGCAGCTCCGGAATTCCGACCGCCGGAATCGAAGTGGAGTACCGCAGCAGCGACGCCGGCAACTCCGATGAGACTTTCAGCATTTCGGTATCATGCCGTCCCGCAGAGGCCCGCGATGCGATGAAGGCTGTTGCCGCCGAGATGGCCTCTATCGACCGTGAGGGCATCAATCCGGAGGAATACAGAGGCGTGACCCGCGAGCTGGCGACCCGCCTCCGCTCCAGCGTCAGGACATCCGGCAGCAGCAATTCAAGCTACGTCCGCATGTGCATTGCATCATATCTTTATGGCGCCTCACTGGCCGACCCTAAGGACAGGATGGACTTCTTCCTTTCAAGGAATCTGGACGACGCGACGGGAGCGAGACTATTCAACGGCTTCGTGACGGCGCTGCTCGACAAGAGCGCCAACATGGACGTCATTACCAGCGCGGAATCGCTGGACGAGAATTCCGTCTGGAGGATTTTCCGGGATGCCTGGGAGGAGCCGAAGGCCCTCTCTCCGGTCAAGGGCTATGCAGATACCCTTTTGCTGCGCAAGAGCGCTCCAAAAGTCAAGATCAAGACGACCGACAAGGATCCTATATCCGACGGTCAGCTTTATACTTTCTCGAACGGCCAGAGGGTCGTATACAAAGAGATCGCCGACGACGGTCTGATCCACTTCTCCTGGAGAGTCAAGGGAGGCTATTCGCAGATCCCGGGGCTCCGCAGGGGCGAAGGTGCCTGCATCACCGACGTCGCCGCGCTGGCCAAGATTTCCGGCCTTGGCGGGGACGATTTCAGGGATATACTCATGTCCAACGGCATCGTGATGAGGCTGGACATCGGCCTGTCCGAGCTCAGGATCAGCGGCGAGTCTCCAGCCCAGAAGTTCCCTCTCGCGATGAAGGCCATGCTTTCGCTGACCGGAGATAGGGAGCAGGACGCCAAGGCCTATGTCTACTACCGGGACTGCGCCGGGCTCCAGGGCCTCGCCGACAGAGGAACTCCATACAGAAGACTGTCTGTCCTCGACAGTATCATGACCCCGGAAAACAATTATTCCGCCTTCAGGAATTCTTCCGCCCTGTCGGACGACCTGCCGAAGAAGGTGGAGCGCTTCCTGGACGCCCAGTTCTCGAAGATGAACGACGGAGTGCTGGTCATAGCCGGAAAGATCGACGAAGCAACGCTCAGGAAAACTCTGGTCCGCTATATGGGCGGCTTCAGGAGCGACAGGGTCGCCTCCAACAGGTCCAGAAGGTTCGGCGACGTCAAGACCGGGAGAATCACCGAATGGACTGACAGCCTCGATGCTTCGGCCTATGATATTGCTCTTTCTACAAGACTCGACTATAATCTGGACAATAATATCGCAGCCCGGATCGCCGCGGGCTATATCGAAGAGGTAGCGGCTTCGGCGGCGGCAAGACTGGGATGGTATAGTATCGTCAGGACCGATTTCAGCATGTTCCCGGAAGAAAGGCTCAGTCTCTCGATCCTGACTTCTCCGGCCGGGGAATCAGGTCTGCCGGCCGACATGGTCCAGTCCGACGATGCCGTGGCCGTGGCTGCAGCCGTGCGCAGGGCGATTGCTCTGGCCGCCAGGGAAGGAATAAGCCGTCACCGGCTGGAAGAGGGTCGCAAGAGGGCTCTGGCGATGATTGACAAGACCACGCCGGCGGGTGTCATCCGGCTCGTCGAGATGCGGTATTCTTATGGAAAGGACATGATCTCGAGATATGAGGACAGGGCTAAGGCCGTCTCGGCGGAGGATGTCAACAGGATCCTGACCGCACTTGCCGGAGGCAGCGTCGCAGAACACGTTCTGAGGCTGAGGGATACGGAGGAAAAAGTCTTCGAGCCGGAAGTCGAGGCCGTGATTCCTGACAGTCCGGAGTTGCCGGAATATGTACCTTCAGCCCCTGAGAAAGCGGATCCGGAGGGGCTCGGCGGGCTTTTCCGCGAACTATTCAACATGGAGTAGCTTATGGGCAGGGAAGATTTCGGGACAATAATCCAGATAGGGGATATCCTCGTTTCTGAGGAGGTCGTCACAGAGTATTTCGCATGCGACTACGAAAAATGCCGCGGATGCTGCTGCGTCCATGGAGACAGCGGCGCGCCTCTGAGGGAAGAGGAGACTGAAGAGCTCGAAAAGCATTATCCGGTCTATTCATC
>Ga0256407_10001349_pt1 | contig 52397 bp, 50 predicted proteins | sample RumenRJG_04DNA_FD_193489 | JGI IMG/M metagenome (GOLD analysis project Ga0256407, IMG submission 193489) | Bovine rumen microbial communities from Lethbridge, Alberta, Canada - RJG_04 | ecosystem: Host-associated > Mammals > Digestive system > Stomach > Rumen | place: Canada: Alberta... | reverse complement strand
CGGATCATTCCTTCGCTGTCGAACTCCAGGCGGTCGATGCAGGTCACGCGGAAGTCGCGCGCTGTCTCCCCTTTCGGCCGACGATGATAGACAATGTAATACTCATCAGGCCCTGCCCCACGGACGACGGAATGATGGCCGGCGCTGGTGGCCACTTGCGGGTCTTGCTGCAAGATTTTCCCAATGCGATGGAACGGACCGAAAGGCGAGTCGCTGATGGCGTAGCTCACACAGTAGTCGGGGCCGCCCCACCCTCCTTCGCTCCACATGAAATAGTATTTGCCATTGCGCTTCAGCATGAACGGTCCCTCCACATAGTTCTCTGGGGTGATCTCTTTGTAGAGCGTGCCGTCAGGGAAGGGTACAATGCTGAGCAGGTCATCGGCCAGCCGCACCACGTTGCAATGGCGCCAACCACCATAATACATATAATATTGTCCATTGTCGCAAAACACGAATTGGTCGATGGGCTGTGCGCCGTTCACGATGTCCTGTATCAGCGGATGTCCCAGCGCGTCCTTGTAGGGACCGCCAGGCTTCTTGCTCACGGCCACGCCGATGCCGCCCACCTCGCCCTGATGGACGTCGTTGGCAGAGAAGAAGAGATAGTACTTCCCGTCTTTCTCCACGACGGCGGGCGCCCACATGGCCATGCGTGCCCAACTGACGTTCTCGCTGGTGAGCACGTTGGGGTGTTTCTTCCACTTGACCAAGTCTTTCGACGAGAAAGCATCGAAGTGCAACTGATTCTCGTATTCAGCCGAGAAGGTGGGGAACACCCAGCAGCGATGGCCAAACACCACTGCCTCTGGGTCGGCATACCACCCTTCGAAGATGGGGTTGCCACTGGTTTTCTTCGGCTTTTGGGCAAGCAAAGGCTGTGCCGATGCTACCAGCAAAAGGCTAACTATCCATAAGATTTTATTCATATCCGTATTATTTATTCGTTCAACTCTTGACCTCCCCTAACCCCTCCTGTAGGAGGGGAACCAGTTTGCTTCAAGCACTCATTCTAAGTCCCACTCCTTTCTCATATACATTCTAAGTCCCCCTCCTACAGGAGGGGATAGGGGAGGTCACCCTCCTTTCTTATGTACTTTCCAGGTCCCCCTCCTACAGGAGGGGTTAGGGGAGGTCTTCCACCTTTCTTATATACTCATTCCAAGTCCCCCTCCTACAGGAGGGGTTAGGGGAGGTCATTCCTCCTTTCTCATATACTTTCTAAGTCCCCCTCCCAAGCTACCCTCTCCCCTTGGAGAGGGGCTGGGGGTGAGGCCGGAGGGGTAAGGGGAGGTCATCCTCCTTTTCTCATATACATTCTAAGTCCCCCTCCTACAGGAGGGGTTAGGGGAGGTCATCCCTCCTTTCTCATATACATTCCAAGTCCCCCTCCCAAGCTACCCTCTCCCCTTGGAGAGGGGCTGGGGGTGAGGCCGGAGGGGTTAGGGGAGGTCCCACTCCTTTCTTATATACTTTCTAAGTCCCCCTCCTACAGGAGGGGATAGGGGAGGTCATTCCTCCTTTCTTATATACTTTCTAAGTCCCCCTCCTACAGGAGGGGATAGGGGAGGTCACCCTCCTTTCTTATGTACTTTCCAAGTCCCCCTCCTACAGGAGGGGTTAGGGGAGGTCATTCCTCCTTTCTCATATACATTCTAAGTCCCCCTCCTACAGGAGGGGCAAGGGGAGGTCATCCCTCCTTTTCATATACATTCCAAGTCCCCCTCCTACAGGAGGGGTTAGGGGAGGTCCCACTCCTTTCTCATATACATTCTAAGTCCCCCTCCCAAGCTACCCTCTCCCCTTGGAGAGGGGCTGGGGGTGAGGCCGGAGGGGTTAGGGGAGGTCATTCCTCCTTTCTGATATATTCGTTCATATGCCATCCTCGCATCAGAACTGGATGAGCAGCATAATTCCCAATACTCTCTAAAATACCTTCGATGTTCTGAAAAACCACATCATTGCTATATCTCAGAACAGTAATGCCCATAGAATTCAGGAACTGAGTACGTATTTCATCATGCCTTTCCGCCCCATGCTCATCATGTACACTTCCATCCAATTCTATGCAAAGATTCAAAGGATAACAGAAAAAATCAAGAACATAGGACCCAATAGGATGTTGGCGACGGAAGCGATACCCCGTTTGGCTATTTCTCAGATAGCTCCATAGCACGGATTCTGCCGTCGTCATCGTCCGTCTGAGTTGACGGGCCCGATTCTTATCCCCGTAATCCTCTGTCTTATACTGCATCACCTTACAGACCTTATACGTCACGATTCACTTCCAAATATACTTCCGTCCCTGATGGATGTACACGCCTGGAGCAGAGGGGCTGCTCTGGCGATGACCAGCCAGCGTGTAATAGCCATCCTCAGAAACCGACTGCACGAAAGCCGTCGATGCGCCGTTCATGCCCGTGGCTGTGGCACTCCGCCGCAGGGAAATCTTATCCAGATAAGGGGCCGTGTTGGTGTCGTCGCCAAACAACAAGGTGTTCGTGCCGCTCTTCAGTTGCAAACTACCCACCACCAAGTCGGTCCACCCGCTGACACCTGGATACACGCTATTCTGTTTATCCCCATTGTTCACACGCACATACATCTGGCGATTCTGTGCCGTATAGTAGGTCACCGTCAGCTCGTAGTCGCCCGCCACAGGGGCATCGAAGCGAAATATCACGCGATTGCCATTGCTGCCGCCCACATGGCTCACGTACTGTCCTCCAGAGGCTTTGGTATCGCTGCCCACACTGACCTGTCCGCTGAGGACGGCATGTTCAGCCTCCAAAACATCGGAGATCGGGGCGAGGTAGGTCAGCACAATGCGCTCCACGGTGGGCATCTCCCCGCTGTCGTTTCCGAAGGTCAGGGTGTTCATGCCGCGATGCAAGGCCACAAACAGCGTGCGCTGATGGCAGGCACTTTGTGTGGGGGCATAGACGGTGGACACCTTGTCGCCATCGTTCACCGACAGAAACATGTTGCGCTTGTCATCAGTGCGGTAGAAGACGGTCAGGGCATAGTGGCCGTCAGCGGCAGCCGCATAGTCAAACGTCATGTAGTCGCCGTCGGCACGGGCTTCTTCGATCGTCAGCTCGGCCTGCTCGATGCTGCTTTCCAGCACCGTATTGAGGGTAATCTTGTCAATGTTGGGCGCACCGCCGTTGGGGTTGCTCAGGGTAATGGCGTTGTTGCCCTGCGACAAATCCACCGCGATGGTCATCCGTCCAGCTTCAGAAAGTTTGTTCCACGTGTCGACGTCAGGACAGGTGACGGTCTGCTTCTTGCTACCGATGGCCACCTGCAGGTTGCGGCTCTGGTCTGTCAGATAATAGATGTCCATGAGATAACGGCCTGCCGAAGGGCAGTCGTAGGTGAAGCGGAGCTGTCCGCCGTTGTTGTCAAGACCGGTGACGTACTTTCCTTGGTCGTTGCCGTTCTCCACCCGCGCATTGCCGCTGCGCCGTGCATCCTCGGCCTCCAAGGTGGCAACGCACTGCATCCTGTCCTCCAGACCGACGGCGCTGGCGGCTGCCAAGGCCGTGGATCCTCCAAAGGCTGAGCCCGATGCACCATAGTCTACATCACCAAAGCGCAGGTTCTCGGCGGCCTTCGTCAGCCAAGCCGAATGGCCGAACGAGCGGGAATTCAGGTTGTTATAGGCATGGAAGGCGTTGGCCAAGGCCCACGACTGGTACACGGGGTCGTTGAACGTGCGTACATACAACCCTACATAACGCATCAAGATGCCCTTGAAGCCCTGGAAGTCTTCGTTGGCATTCTGACACACACGCACAATGCCATGATTGTTGCACAGCGCACTACGGGCGTAGGAGATGATCTTCTCTGCATCTCTCTTGTACTGCTCGTCGCCATAATGACGGTAGAGCAGCACAGCGGCGCCCAGCATGGTGCCTTGGTTGTAGGTCGAAGCCCACGTATTCTTGGAGGTCACCGTGACGTCGTCGGGATTGAACACCACGCTGTCGAACACCTTTCCCGTTCCTGGTTCGAAGAGATATTGTCGCTGGTTACTATACAGCTCGCGTGCTTTCTCATAATAGCTCTCGTCGCCCGTGGCCAAAGCGATGTAGCAGGCTGCCACCTCAGCCGGACCGTTCACGCAGGAGTTGGCGCCGTTGCGGTCGCCGTCTTGCTCAGCCCATCGCAGCAGGCCCACATAGCCGAGGTAGGCGCGGTTCCAGATAAGGTCGAAGTTGCGCTTCGCATCGTTCAGGTACATCTGCTTGCCCGTCAGCAAATAGGCACGGATGGCATCGATGATGAGCCACATCACGTCGTCGTTGTAGTTGTAGCCCCACCAGTTGTAGCCGCTGACGGCCACACCGTTGTCCCAATATTCGCCCACATGATACTTCATGTAGTTGTAGCACGACTCATGGATGTTGAGCAACCGCTGGTCGCCTGTGGCCTCATACACATCGAGGATGGTCTCCAGGGTCTCCGCCTCACCCCAGCCTCCGTTCATGAATGTGCGGTAGCCCTGCCCCTTGTCCTGCAGGTACTGCTTCAGGTAGCCGTCGATCATGCGCTTGCGGGCAGTCTCGTTGAAGGCCGTCAGCGCCTCCACTTCCTCGAAGCGCCAGGCTTGGTCGCCGCCCAAAGCGGGCCGCTGCCCATCGTTTGTATTGGTGATGCGCAGGTACTGTCCGTCGCTATACCTTATTTTATATAGGCCATTCCCCTCATCTACAGCATCGAGTTCCCATGCCTGGGGTTCATCGGCCTGCGCCACCACACCGTCGGCCATCGCCATAAAGAGGCCACTGTATACATTCCTCAGGGCATAGCCGCCTTCCGGCAACGCCTCCACAAACCACTGTTGGGCAGGCACGTCGGTCTCTGTCCAAATCACTACGGCAGCGCCTGCGTCCAACGAGGCGTTGCTCACAAACAATGACTTCTGCGCACTACTCTCAGGAACAATGCGATAAGCCTTGCCTACTTCCACTTCAGCAACCATCTGCATGATGCCCAACGACAACAGCAAACTCAACACGAATGATTTCTTGCCCGAAAACGTCATAGGATTTTCTCTTTTGTTTGAGATGAACGTTGACACGACCTTTGCCAGCCAGCCTCCGACCTCTCTGATGTCATCTAGTTTAAAATTCGTTATTCTGGTGCAAAGATACAATTTGTTTCTTGAATAAACAACAAAAAGGGAGATATTTTACAAAAAAACGACAGCAGCTACAACAAATGAAGTTATAGCTGCTGTCGTTATAATAAGCTTATCTGCCGCTTACTGCCCTTCCATGATTCTCCGGATTTTCTTCACCGCTTTCTTACTCATCGTTCCTTCCATGAAATACTCCACCTGTTGCATCGAGTGCGTGTCCGTACCACAATAGTCGTACATATTCTCTCGCAACAGCCACTCCGCCTTACGCTGCACGTCCTGACCATAGGCACCCGTCAGCGACGGCAAGTTCAGCTGCAGCAGCACCCCCTTGTCTTTCCAGAACCGATAGTCGTTCTTCTCCATATACTGGTAGCGCTCCGGATGCGCCAGCAAGGGGTCGTAGTCCTCCTTCTTGATGCGGTCGATGATGACCTCCATATTCATCGGCGGGATATAATACGAAGTCTCCACCAACAGGCGCGTCCCACTCGTGCCGATGGGCAGCACGTCGTCGGCCACCAAGCGGCGCGAAAACAGCCCGTCCATCATGTGCTCTGCGGCCAACCGCAGCACGATGGGACCCTGATAGACCTCCTTCAGCGCCTCATAGCGCTGGCGGAGCTCGCTCGGCTCGTTGGGAATATCCTCCATGATATGCGGCGTCAGCCACACCTCCTTCACGCCCGCCTTTTCCCACACACGCAGGATGCGCAGCGTCTCGTCAACCTTCCCCACCCCATCGTCCACGCCGGGCAGCAGATGGCAGTGGCAGTCGCAGAAGTCCTCCAGCAGACCGCAGTCCTTTACCGTTACCTTATCATTCAGAAACCACATTTGGTAATATTTTCTTTGTCAGTTCATAAGCAATCCAACGGCAGCTATACGCTGGCGCCAACGGCCACAGCTTCATGAAGTGCGACATCTTGATGCCTGCCGCCTCGATGCTATGGCGCCATCCGCTGAACCCATATCGCTTGTTGTAATGTCCCATATTGCCACGATACCTCACAATGGCGAAGAGCCGTTGCGCATAGCGGCGGTCCTTGTCGCTCAGCGCATAGCCCAGGTCCTCTGCCGGCATCCCTAAGCTCTCCGTCAGGATACATCCCACGGCACGGAACGCCCGTTCCATGCCCAGTGTCCGCAGCATCCCGCGCAGCCGGTCGTGGTCTATCTCCTCCCTGCAGGCATGCAGCATCACCGCCAGGTCACAGAACTGACGGAATCCCACGCCCACGCCTATCAGGTGACTATACAGATGTATAAAAATAAATAATGTGTGCAGCGTGGGCGAGAGCGCATGCACCTCCACCCCATCGACGTTCACCACACAGCCTTCATCCTCGTCCACCCATCGCTGCCAGCAGCGGTTCACCTTCCTGCTGTGGAAGTTGGTCAGGGCGAAATGCGCCTCGTAGATCACGTTCTGGTAGTCGTAATGGATATGACAGCGCGACCCTTGGGCATCCGCCTCGATGCCCCAGGCCTCCCGCATGGCCTCCCGCGCCTTGGGGAAATTCTTCGCATCGCAGTAGTAGTCGATGTCCCCCGCCTGACGCAGCGTCGGGTCAGGGTAGTACGCCCCCACCGTCTGGCCCTTCACCACCAGGAAGTCAATGCCTCGCTCGTCGAGCAGCGTCTTCAGCTGCCGCAGTCCCCCGTTCACCAGCTCATTGCTCCGTTTCACCTTCATCAGCGTCACCATGAGTTCCAGCACCTGGTCCTGCGGCACACGCACCTTGCTACGCAGCAGCGCATCGATGACCAATCCCAGCATCCCCTGTTCCTTACCGCCACGCAGGAGATTAGCCGACATATTTGCCGACACCTCCTCAGGCAGCGCCTCATCGCTCTGCCACAGTGCATTCCGCACCAGCCTCAGAAACAGTTCTATCGTAGTCATCGAACAATCTTATCTCACAGATCCTTACTTTTTCATTTCACACAGAAACCACAGAAATCTTTTTTCAACAACGGATTTCACGAATTCCTGATATTGCGCTCAGTTCTAACTATTCCTCCCCCTACAGGGGGAGATAAGAGGGGGTCGCATATCCCCTACAGCGGGAGTTAGAAGGAAACCACAGAAACCACAGAAATTATTTCTTTTGAACACGGATGGCACGGATTGTACGGATGGATGATATTGCGCTCAGTTCTAACTATTCCTCCCCCTACAGGGGGAGATAAGAGGGGGTCACATATCCCATACAGCGAGAGTTAGAAGGAAACCACAGAAATTATATTCTCAACAACGAATTTCACGAATTCCACGAATTATGATGATATTGCAGCGCAATACCCCTTTCTGTGATTTCTGTGATTTCTGTGTGACCTTTATTCTTGTCATTTGTGACTTACTACTTCGGATCTTCCTTTCTCACACGCTTCACGGTGTGCTTGATCTTGCCAAGGAAGAAATTGATTTCCAGGGAAGATTCGGTCTCGGAGGTTTGCAGGTCGGGCATCACGATATCAGTAAGCACATCTCCGAAGTGTTTCATCTTAGAGGCCTGCTTCTCCTTGTCGGTCTCTTGATGGAGTTCAAGTAACTGGCGTTTCAGGGTCTGTACTTTGTCGAAGGTTTCCACAATAGCTACAGTTGTATCTGCAGCCCTTTCGGATTTCAGGCAAGTTGCCAGCATGTATAAGCCCTTGCGAGTGAAAGCTTTGAAGTTGTACTTGCTGTAGCGACCTTTGCCTTTTGTCGGTTCTAAGGTCGAATAATTTGATCTTTGAGCTTCTAAGGTCAAAAGTTTTGATCTTAGAGCTGCAGATTCCTCTTTGGTCAACTCAAGCACATAGCCTTCTGGAAACTTTCGAGGATTGTTTCGAACAGCCTGGTTCACCTCTCTTGTTTCTACACCATACAACGCAGCGACATGGAAGTCAAGTAGCGTCTTCTGACCACGAACCTCAACTATCTTGCCTTCTACCTCCCGCATCAAGGCTGGCAACAAGTCGACACCTTTCTTCACAATATTGCTCATTGTTATATGTTTTATTTTATCTTGTTTACTTACTCTTATACTATCTGAAAGCGGCACTCAAACCATCTCACAGGGACACTTAGACAATCTATCTGCGTCACTTTGACAGGGGAACTGACATCGAAAGCACAGAAATCTTTTTTCAACAACGAATTGCACTGATTTCACGGATATTATATGTTCTTCTGTTACTCTGTCTTTTTTCAACAACGAATTGCACGGATTCCACGAATTCCTGATATTGCGCCCAGTTCTAACTTGTCCTCCCCCTACAGGGGGAGATAGAGGGGGTCACATATCCCCTACAGGTACAGTTAGAAGGAAACCACAGAAATTTTTTTTCAACAACGAATTCCACGAATTTCACGAATTATAATGATATTGCGCTCAGTTCTAACTATTCCTCCCCCTACAGGGGGAGATAGAGGGGGTCACATATCCCCTACAGGGAGAGTTAGAAGGAAAGTACAGAATCTTTTTTCAACAACGAATTCCACGAATTTCACGAATTATAATGATATTGCGCTCAGTTCTAACTATTCCTCCCCCTACAGGGGGAGATAAGAGGGGGTCGCATATCCCCTACAGCGGGAGTTAGAAGGAAACCACAGAAATCTTTTTTCTAACAACGAATTACACGAATTTCACGGATTCCTGATATTGCAGCGCAATATCCTTTCTGTGATTTCCGTGATTTCTGTGTGACCATTATATATCCTGATATTACACCCGCAATGAAGACATCCGTGAGCCCCTGTCTATTCCAGCTGTTGGACGAGGTCTCTGATATAGGCATCGGAAACATTACTAATGTCTCCCTTGTCATAGATGGTCATCAACGTCACAGACACCTCATCCTCGCTGGACTGATGAATGTTATATGTCAACACACGAGCTCCCCCGCTCTTCCCTTTTCCCTTGGAAGCGATGGCCATCCGATACTTATACGTATGCCGTCCTAGCGACTCACCGCAGAATGGATTGATTTCCAGTTCTTTGAGAAATAAATCGTAGTCAGAGTCAAAAGAAGGATATTTCTTGCGAAGTGCCTTCGCACCTCGCTTAAACTCATCAAGATATCCAATCGTTACCCTCATTCTGCAAAAAGTTTGTGGGCATCGGGATGCACCTTTCCAGAACGCAATTCTTCAAAAGCCCTTGTCAGACTACCCTTGACTTTAGCCTGTTGTGCTCGCGTCAATTGTTCCTGTTCTTCCGACAGAATTCGAAGCAGGAAAGCCTTACGAACCTTCTTGGTCTGCGACTGATACAATGCCCAGAGGGCATCCGTTGGCGACACGGTAGTTTGATTTGTTACTGATGTTGCCATAATCAATATTTTAAGTCCTTTTCTTAATCCTCTGCAAAAATACTACATTTCCCACGAACCACCAAACTTTCCGCAGGATAATTCACTCTCCCACGCAGAAGGAACGCTTTTTATCTCACACGGAAACCACAGAAACCACAGAAATTATTTCTTTTGAACACGGATGGCACGGATTTCACGGATATTATATGTTCTTCTGTTACTCTGTCTTTTTCAACAACGAATTCCACGAATTCCACGAATTCCTGATATTGCAGCGCAATATCCTTTCTGTGATTTCTGTGATTTCTGTGTGACCTTATCTTATATTGCGCCCGCAATATCCATTTTCGCATTATTTTCGCTATTTCGCGTATTTTCGCAATCCCCATCCCACCGCGCAAATGGACAATTCTTTATCGCGAAAAACTGCAGAAAATACAGAATTCCGCGAAAACTGTATTGCGCCCAGCAATATCCTTTCTGTGATTTCCGTGATTTCTGTGTGACCTTATATATTTATCTGTTTGCAGTACCTCTTCAATTCCTATTCAAAGCTGTTCGGCATTCAAATTGTTATTGATGTCGTGAATGACAATTTGCTGGCTATTAAATTCAGTCGCAAAAGCATTCAAAAGAACCTCCAACTCGTGTTCCTCCAAATCAAGTTTTTGCTTAGGGCCTCGTTTCGGATAAACATTGAGAAAAACGACGATGGGCACATTCTTCATCACCATGTAAATAAGACGATAGCCATCTGCCCTTGACAGTCGCTGCTTTCTGTCCGGTAGCCTCAACTTAATGACAATAGAATCATTGTCCATGAGAATCATGTCGCGATTGGCACGTATCTGTTCAATGGATACATTCTGAAAAGCCTTGCAGATCTCCATAGCGACCCCTGCATATACACCACGCCTAACTTTTTGCAAAGCATCAAGGGCAGCCCTGAATGTGGATATGCTCACAAACCTAATCATCCTACTTCAAAGAATCTGTGAGAAGTCAAGTGATCCAATCGTGTCCATCACCTGTTTCAGATTCTCATTGTTAGGTGCATGAACCCGGAAAGTCCTAATATCATGGTCAAGTTCCTCCAAGTCAGCTATTTGCTGGCGCATACGTTCGTTGTATGGTGAGAGTTCACGCCGATGAAGACTTTCTCGCCGTAAAGCTTTCAGCGTACTGATAGCAATCTTCAGCTCAGGACCGAACATTCGGTAATCCTCAGCCGTTATCGTTGGAAACTCATCGTGTAACAGATTGCTCAGCCTGTCCACATCATTCAGCAGACGAGCCAGTTCCCCACGCCTTTCCATGTACATGGGAGAAGCCAAGCGAATCCTACGGTCAAAAGACCTTCTTCCGATTCTTCCAATATGCTGTGATATCATTGCTGTCTGACACATAATAGAATACCCTTAGTCGCTACAAAGTTACACATTTTTTCATAAAGCGGAAATCATAAAATGGAAAAAACATCCACTTTTGCATTATTTAGCTTCTTCCCACCGCCCGGATTCTTTTATCACACACAAACCACAGAAATCTTTTTTCAACAACGGATTCCACGAATTCCACGGATTCCACGGATTCCTGATATTGCGCTCAGTTCTAACTATTCCTCCCCCTACAGGGGGAGATAAGAGGGGGTCGCATATCCCCTACAGGTACAGTTAGAAGGAAAGCACAGAAATCTTTTTTCAACAACGAATTTCACGGATTTTACGAATGATGATATTGCGCCCGCAATACCCCTTTCTGTGATTTCTGTGATTTCTGTGTGACCTTATCTTATTATTGCGCCCAGCAATATCGTTTTCGCACTTTTTCGCCTTTTCGCGTTTTTTCGGGATCCAAAGAATAATCCGTTGAATCCGCGCGATCCGTGGTCACAAGAGGTTCCTCTTCATAAACTCATCCATGGTCATTACACTGACAATAGGAAAAGGAGTGTGCTTAAGGGCATCGAAGTGCGAATCCTCTGAAACGATCACATCAGCACCCGCAGCAAAAGCACAATCCACGAACTTGTCATCATCAGGGTCCGCCGTAATAATCCTCAAACGAAAGTGTGGGTCAACGAATCTCACGTTTCGTTGGTTAATCAAAAGGAGCACGACATTCTCTGCAATCTCTGTGGTTGTCTGCTTTTCAAGAATTTCTTGATACTCTTCCAATATCTCGTTCGAGACACGACAGGGCGGATGTTCATACTCGGCTACTTGTAGGAAGTCCTGAGATGGGCATGACGCAGTTCCTCGAGCTTCTGTTCATTCCAGGCTCCAGACTCCCACAATTCTTCCATTTCCTGATCAACCAGCTCAGCGTAGAACTTCGCCAACTGCTCTTGCAGCCGTTCGAGGCTACGTTCTGTTTTCATACGCGATGCCATATTGAGCACATGTACCTGTGCTGGAGTAAAAGTTACAGCTTCCATATCTTCGTTATTTTTCCTCTGCAAAAATACTACATTTCCCACGAACCACCAAACTTTCCGCAGGATAATTCACTCTCCCACGCAGAAGGAACGCTTTTTATCTCACACAGAAACCACAGAAACCACAGAAATTATTTCTTTTGAACACGGATTGCACGGATTTCACGGATATTATATGTTCTTCTGTTACTCTGTCTTTTTCAACAACGGATTGCACGGATTGCACGGATTCCTGATATTGCGCCCGCAATATCCCTTTCTGTGATTTCTGTGATTTCTGTGTGACCTTACATCCTGATATTGCGCCCAGCAATATCGGTTTTCGCACTTTTTCGCTATTTCGGGTACTTTCGCAATCCAAAATTAAAAATCCGTTGAATCCGAGTTAAGGTTTTACATAATAACCGCCAGTCTTATCCGAATCTCTATACTCAATCAAATCCATTTTCTTCAAGGTCGTTAGCTGTTTCTTCACAGTTGATTCAGATCTCCCCCTTTTCTCAGCCACCTGTTTGATCTTAATTCCGGGATTATTATTAACTATAAGATAAACTTCTCGAAGACTGCCTTTAAGTGAACTTGCAGGACCATTTACAGGACCATTTACAAGACCATTTACAGAACCATTTTCCCTTCTGAACACTATCTTCACAAATCCAGCCATTACCTCATACTCTGGCTCCGGCACTCCCTGCTCCTTGCATGCATCCACTATCCGACTAACACCCGATCCCCAATTCTCTAAGAACGACGACTTAAACAGCACCTCCGCTATCAGCGGATTATACGGAAATGACGCATGCGAGCTCTTGATATTCTCTGGTGTAATACCTATCGGCAACCGCCCCGGATTCTCTATCTCCACACGATCATCATACACGGCAATGCCTGGAGTCAGATTATATTTCTCTATCTGCCTATGGCACAGCGCATTCGTCAAGGCTTCACGCAAAGCCTCTGCAGGAATCTCCAATTGCTCCTTTTTCCTAAACCCCACAATCTTCCCGCTCTGAGACAGATGCTTGAACAGGAACGCCATTCCCGCATCCAGCAGGTCGAAAAAGTTTCCGTCTTCTCGTGCACTGTCCACAAACTCATTTTTGTTAGTACCACGGAAGCGCGCCAGCCGCAGTGCCATCTGCGTGTAGTTGCCCTTCTGTTTAGCAAACAATGCCACAGCACCGTTTAGAACTTTCCCGTCTTTCATCAGCCCCCACTTCCTCAGAATCGACTCCAAACTCTCTGGCTCTGCCGTTGCAGGCATACGCCCGCGCTCCACGCCCAGGCGCACAGCCCCACGAATCCGCTCTTCATTCAGATCATCCAGAGTCACCCCCTCAGCAACCTGACGTTCCCACGCAAACTTGTCGGGCTTAGCAGCCCGCAGCCGCTCCTCATACATCTCCTGCGGCATCACCTTCGTCGTGCTCTCCATCTTATAGTAAGGACAGCCGCGATAAGTGTAAGGCAACTGCCCCCACTTCCAGCTGCCAAAGTGTATCGCTATAACCTGGTCGTCAGGTCGCCCTGGCACGTCAATATATTCCGGTTTAACGTCTGCCACAGGACTGAAGCCACTCAATGCCTGTGCCAGTTCCCGTTGCGTATTATCAGAGACCTGTTGACCAAGTATCTTCAGTGATTTAGGAGCCACCCCGAATACCAGCCAGCCGCCATCCGTGTTCAGAAAAGCACAAGCAGAGTGCATACCATCCTGCAACTCTCCCGTTGTTTTCTTCAACTCCAGACAGCGATGCTCATCCTTAGCCACAAGTCGTTGTATATCTTCAAATGTCATATTATCTCTGTAGCAATTGATTATGTCTTCCTCCTGCGCACCTCGGCCATTCTTGAGCGAACTCAAATGTTTTCGCATTATTTTCGCTATTTCGCGTATTTTCGCAATCCCATCACATCGCGGAAATGATTCTTTATTGCGAAAAACTGCAGAAAACTCAGAATTGCGCGAAAATTGTATTGCGCCCGCAATACACCTTTCTGTGATTTCCGTGCTTTCTGTGTGACCTTATCTTTTTCGCACCTTTTCGTTATTTCGGGTACTTTCGGAATCCCAAGAAAATCCGTTGAATCCGCGCGATCTGCGGTCCTTTTCGGGCTCCCAAGAAAGTGCGACCCGCGTTCTCTATGATACCATGGTTTTGCAGTCCTAATGGAGGATCTCTTGGTAGAAGCCCATCCACCCAGCGGTGATGTCCCTCACATTGAAGTCCCTCAACGCCCGTTCGCGGGCCTTCTCCCCCATCCGCCTGACCAGTGCCCGGTCGTCATACATCTTTCGCATGCATTGGTAAAGCGTCTCCGCATCCCCCACCTCGCATTGCAATCCCGTTTCGCCCACCACATAGGCGTCCTGCACACCATAGACATCCGTACTGATACAAGGCATGCCCACACAGGCAGCCTCCAACAGACTGGAGCTGAAGCCCTCGCGGTAGGTAGGCAACACGAAGACATCGCCGGCATTTAGCACGCGTTCCGGTTCTGTCGTGAACCCATAGTAGTGGAAGTTCCTGCCCGTCTCGATATGGCTATAGGCAGGCAGTTTCCCGATGTAGTTCCCTTCATCCCACCCCACGAGCAACAGGAACACATCCGACACCTCGCTCGCCAGACGGTCGAAGGCCGCATACAGCTCTCCGATCCCCTTGTCGTGATTCAGTCTGCCTACAAAGATAAAACAGAGAGTCCCCTCTGCGATGCCTATCTCAGAGCGCATATCCTGTCGTATCCGCTCATCGGGCACAAACCTTTCAGCATTCACCCCGTTGATGGAGCCGTTGGCAAACACCATCGCCTGCCCTTCTTTCAGGACGCCCTCCTTCACAAGGAATGCCCGCTGCGCCTTGCTGTCCGTCATGAGATGATTGTCCAGGCGCGCGATCATCTTATCTATCGCCTTCAGCAACGCCCGCATCACGCCCTGCCGCGTTGCCCACACCTGACCTGTGAAGATATGCGTCCTGTGCTTGATGCCAGCTAGCCATCCCGCCAGGGCAGCGATCAGCCCCGCCTTTGGGGTCACCGAATGGATGGCGTCGAACTTCATCCTCCTGAAATAGCGGTAGGTCTGCCACAGCGTCTTCAGGTCATGCGTCAACGAGATCTCCCGTTGGATGTCAATCTTGTGCCATCCCGTGAGGTCGAGCCTCTCCACCTCCTTCTCGTCGGTGAGGTTACTGGCCAGATACACGTCATACCTTTCCTTCAGCGCCACGATGTGATCGCGAAGGAACCATTCCGCCGCCACAGGCACCGTCACCACAAAGCAGATTCTCTTTCTCATCACATCGAAAAACAAGGATTGACTCTATCCCACACAGAAACCACAGAAACCACAGAAATTATTTTCAACAACGGATTTCACGAATTTCACGAATTATCATGATATTGCGCTCAGTTCTAACTATTCCTCCCCCTACAGGGGGAGATAAGAGGGGGTCACATATCCCCTACAGGGAAAGTTAGAAGGAAAGCACGGAAATCTTTTTTCAACAACGGATGGCACGGATTCCACGAATTATCTTGATATTGCGCCCAGCAATATCCTTTCTGTGGTTTCTGTGATTTCTGTGTGACCTTATATATGATGTTGCGCCCAGCAATATCGTTTTCGCACTTTTTCGCCTTTTCGCGTGTTTTCGCATTTCCATCCCTACGCGAATCACTCACCACCATTCTCTTCGGGCAGAGACTGACATCGATCAGCAGGAGGCAGATAGTCGGAAGCTTTCTCACTCGAGATAACCGAGTGGCCGACCTGAGCCTCTAACTTCGCGCGGGCATCGCCGGCTATTGCCCCACCTTGATGCCACCAATTTCAGTTGGTGACAATTTGTCACCGACTCATTTCCCTCATTTTTCAGTCGTTCCTTCAGATTCTCAGGCATGCGACATAGCATCAATTGAATAAATGTAAGGGCGTTTTCGGGGTAGCAACCAATTAGTCATAACTTATTAATTATAAAATGATTACAACCAACCGCACTTGTCCTAATAACCATATTTATGGGGAATTTCGTTTTTTTATGGGGAATTTACAACTCAATATGATCAGGCATTTTGATTACTTTATATTTGGTCCCTTTCCCAACTCCCTCTCTCTTCAATACTTGCATAGACTCCAATTTCGCCAGGATATATCTGACTCTGTCAACAGAGACTTTATCTGGCAACAATTCCATATACGTTTTACGTGTAATCACGTCATTATATTTGATAGCGCATGCTTTAAGAGCGCCAAACCAATCAACACTCTTAATTGAATGTATTTCCGAGTAAATATTCTGATAAGCTTTACTCATAGAGACCTTACCTTTTTTTGATCTTAGCAATATCCCTTCGTTAACCAGCCCATCAACAACAGTCGATTTGACTTCCAGCCCATCGCCGAAACAAACGTCATATAATGCCATCAGTTGAAAAACATTTAGTTTATGGTGCTGCGGAAGTTTCGCTTGTTCCTGCCTAATATACACTAAGAAAGGGACATCCCTGATTTCGGTCCGAAAAGTAAGACTCACCTGATAATCATCCGTGTCCGAGTAGTCTGGCAGCGGCTTCGCTTCCATGATGCAGTTTGTGAACATCTTGTCCACGCCCTGCCCCGACTTCTCCACCAGCCCCGTCTTCTGCAGCACTTCAGCCAAACGCTTGCTTCGTGGTGTACTGTTCACTGTCAACACATTGCTCTTGTCAACACCCACGGGGAATCCTCCAGCATTCGTAATAGTCAGTTCTTTTGGACTCAGCTTTATCACAACATCATTCTGAACTATCATCGACCTATGAGCAATGGCATTCAACACCGCCTCTCGAATTGTCTCCCGATTGAACAACTTGATGTCGAATATATACGCATTTTCGCTGATATGTACCTGTGGGTTCAGTCTGGGTTGGTTAATATATGCCCAGATACTATCGATGGCCAGAAACAGTGGCTGCTGAATCTCCAGCCTGTCATCATATTGAATACTGGCAGGATCATTCCTATATTCAATTACCACGTTGTTCTGAGGCATATGTTTTCTAATCGCCTTCGACTTTCCAAGCAACACCAAAGCGGCATAATTCAACTTTCCATCCTCAATGAGGTCCAAATCCTTCAATGCCTGTTCGTCTGGAATTCCTTCAAATCCAGGATTCTCATTTTTCTCAGCATATTTCTGCTTCATCACCTTAATGGCTTCAGCGTCCAGATCATCCATCGTTAGCCCTTCACATGTCTTTGCAGAGAAGTCTGGTTCCTGCTCAGACAGAATCTTGAAAATCTCAGGATCAGACATTTCCCTCAAGCTCTCACCTGTACGCATCAGTGGCACACCCTCATATTTCAGCATCTTTCCTATCGGACGAGATGGCACATTGAAAATGATGACACGCTTCCTATTTGGGTCTTCTTTTGAAGGCTCAAACTCTTCCGTGATAGGAACACGAATCTGCAGCCTGTCATATATCGCATCTTCCAAAGCTCCAAGGTTCCCCTGCTCAAAGGTTGTCCCCACCACCTCATGAGGCCGATGATCTTTCATACCGAAAACCAATCGTCCCCCCTTCTCATTGGCAAGTGCAGCGACATATCCCAATATGCAATGCCTGCGGTCCTTGGGGTCCTTGTGCTCTCCACCATCCCAATTGAAATTATGTTTAGCCTCCTTAAACTCAATATGGTCTTCCGACTCCTTGAGCAAAGACAACTCACGTAACAAAGTATTCTTTATCTCTTCCATAATCTTACATGCTCCAAACTGATTTATGATGATACTTGTCGAATCCACATATTTATCAGTATCCTTTTTCGCAAACGATTCTTTGGTCCTGGCCTGGACTATGTATCATGCAAGGACGGAATGTATACACCCGTTTTTCTGTGATTTCTGTGTGACCATTATATTCCACGCAGAAGGGACGCTTTTTAATCTCACACAGAAAACACAGAAATTATTTCTTTTGATCACGGATTCCACGAATTTCACGAATTATGATGATATTGCGCCCAGCAATATCCTTTCTGTGATTTCTGTGATTTCCGTGTGACCTTTAGTGACCTCCCCTGACCCCTCCTGTAGGAGGGGGACCGATTTGTTCTGTTACCTCCTGTAGGAGGACTGATTAGTTTCTGCGCTCAGTTCTAACTTGTCCTCCCCCTACAGGGGGAGATAGAGGGGGTCGCATACACCTGCGAACCCTTTCGGGTCAACTTCTATGTTATTGCCAATTATTATGATATTGCCCAGCAATATCCTTTTCTGTGATTTCCGTGATTTCTGTGTGCCCTTATATATATAGATATTGCGCCCAGCAATATCCTTTTCGCATAATTTTCGTTATTTCGCGTATTTTCGCAATCCCCAAGAAAATGCGGTCCGTGGTCCTTCTCGGGCACCCCTATCCGCCGTGCCCCTCCTGTTCCCTGAGGTATTCCTCATGCAGATGGTAATACCTCCTCATGAACAGGACATAGGCCACCGCCATCACGAGGGCGGTCCCCAGGAAATACACCCAATGGGCGACCAGGGTATCGGGCACCACATAGATGGCGATGAGCGAGATCACCAGCTGCAGCCCCGCATAGAGACTGCTCACCACCACATGATTCATGCCCAGCTCATTGGCCATCAGCTGATAGGCATGCTTCCGATGAGGATGGAGGATGTTCTCGTGCAGCATCACCCGATGGACGATGGTCAGACCGCCATCGATGCCATACAACAGCAGCAACACCAGCCACGCCCCATCACCCGTCTCCCTGATGAGCCGGAACACGGCGAAGAGCAAGATGAAGCCAATGGAGAGCGACCCCACGTCACCCGCGAAGCACTTGGCCTTGCCTTTGGGACGGAAATTAAACAAGCCGAACACCAGCACGCCCAGGGCAGCCACCCACAGGAACGAGTTGGGAGAGAAGGGTACACTCATGCGATGGTTCAGCAGCAAGAGCGGAACCAGCACCGCCAGTCCATACCCCGCCGTGATGCCGTTGATCCCATCCATAAAATTAATAATGTTCACGCCACCCACATACACGAAGGTAGCCAAGGCGAGAATCACCGCCCCGTGAAACCAGTGGTCCACCTCCACGCCACCATTCTCCAGCATCAGTTGTCCGAGCATCAGGCCCACCACCACAAACATCACAACCAGTCTACCAATGGCAGACAGCGAATGAATATCATCCCAGAAACCCGTGATACCCATCAATAGCAGCCCTATGAAAAAAGGCCAATGAGCCACCACCACATCCCATTCCCCCATCAGTCCCAACTGGATTGCCCACAGGAACATGGCCAAAGGAATGATGATTCCACCGCCTCTCAACACGACAGACGAATGTGACGACTCTTCGTCCGGCTTGTCAACGATGCCAAACCGTTTTGCCACTCTGAAGTAAACCAACTCCGTGACGAATAGCACGATGAAGATCACTATATACGTCCACATACTCATCCGTAGTCTATTTCGCAAACGATTCAATGGTCTGGGTAAGGCCATCCACCGCCCTTACGGGCAGGCGGTCCACGCCCAACGCTGCCTTGATTTTCGCATTACGGCTCACATAGTTCTCAGTCAGTTTCCTCAGCCTTTCCGAATTGAGGGGCAGGTGCAGCCAGTCCCCCATTCTTGCCAAAGTCCTCATCATCCCCTGAGGGACGCTCCAGATATGGGGTTTCTTGCCAGTGACCCGACAAATGATTTCTATCAATTCGTTTGAACTCACGGCCTCATCATCATTGATGTTGTAGATGCCACTGGGCACATCCTTCGTCAAGACACCCTCTACGATGAAGCTCACATTATCCATCGACGTAAAGGTTCTTCTGTTCTCGAAAGCGCCCAACGGCCAAGGAATCCCTTTTTTCACGACACCATACAACAGATTCAGGTTCCCCTTGTTGCCCGGCCCATGAATCATACATGGCCTTAGAATATACGTTTGCTTTTCTGTGTTTTCTGTGCTATCTGCCTGTGGCTGTTGGGGATTTGAAATCCCCGACTCTTGAGCATCAGGATTTGTAATCCTGCTCATGATATACTCTTCCGCCGCCCTTTTGCTCTCCCCATAAGGTCCGCGAGGTCTGGGCGTGACGTTCTCATCGACATACTCCCCCTCAACACTATCGGCAGCCGCCTTGATCGAACTGAAGAAAATAAACTTCCGGGCTGTCGACGACAGGAAATAGTCGTACGCCTTTGTGGTCAGTCCCGTGTTTATTTCAAAATACGCATCGCGCTGCGCCTGGCCATTCGTCTTCACATCGTGCGCCTTGCCCGCCAGATGGATGATCGCATCCACCTCTGGCAACCGCCCGATCCGCATGTCCTCCCATGAATAAGTTCTCACAATGCCCTCTTTCTCAGGCGCAATGATGTCCAATCCATAGATGACATGCTCCTTCGACAAAGCCCTCACCAGATTAGAGCCCACAAAGCCGTGAACGCCAGTAATCAGTATGTTCAAACCTCTCTATTCGCGGTTGCAGGGTCATCCCGATGAATCAGTCTCACCCCTGTCATCAGTAGCGTGTGGCCAGAGTCAGCCCTTTCGAAAGCATCAATACTGTTTGATGATATCAGCGTAATTGCCAATCACATACTCCACATCCTCGTCCGTCAGTCGCGTATGCAGAGGCAATGTCACTTCGTTCTCAAAGAGATGAAAAGCACGAGGATAGTCCTTGATGTCAAACCCCATAGCCTTGTAAGCCGTCATCATAGGCAGCGGTTTGTAATGGACATTACAGGCGACGCCCCTCTCGGCCATCTTCACAATCACCTCTCTGCGCTGCTCATCCGTGAAGCCCAGCAGTCTGGTGATATACAGGTGTCCGCTACCAGCGAAGTCCTCCCCATAATGATTCAGGTAAGCCACCCGATGACCATCGCCAAGGCTCATGTTGAGTTCATCAATCGCAGCGTTGTAACGCTCGATGATCGCCCTCCTACGTTCCAACATCCCCTGATAGCGGCTCAGTTGCGCCAAACCGATGCCCGCCATAATATCAGTCATGTTGCATTTGTACCAAGGACCTATCACGTCATATTCCCAGGCCCCCAACTGCGTCTTGGCAAGGGCATCTTTGTTCTGTCCGTGCAGGCTCAACAACTGGGAAATCCTGTAGAGCATCTCATTCCAACTCTCCCCTTCTATTCTGGGCACAGTGGGGAAATAATCCCCATTACCGTTCGCGTCAACGATGTCGTTGCCGAAGGGTAAGTTCCACACCAGCGCGCCCCCTTCAGCGGTGGTCAGGTTCTTCACCGCATGGAAGCTGAAAGAGGAAAAGTCAGCAATGGCCCCCGCCATTAATTTCTGTGCTTTCTGTGATTTCCGTGTGACAGTCTTCCAAGCCCCGAAAGCGTGGGCATCATCAGCCGCAACGACAATGCGCCCGATTTTTTTCTGAATCTCATTGGCAGGGCGGAACAGATGTTTCTTGGCTTCAATCACGGCAAAGATCTTGTCATAGTCGCACATCACGCCCCCTAAATCTACTGGGCAGACCACCTTGGTCTTTTCTGTAATCGCCTCTGCAAGTTTGTCATAATCCATCTCCACATTGTCCTCTTGGCTATCCACCATCACCACCTTGCACCCCACATGCTGAGTCACGGATGCTGTTGCAGTATAGGTGTAGGCAGGGATAATCACCTCGTCCCCGGGTCCCACACCAATCAACCGCAACGCCATCTCCATCGATGCCGTCGCGCTGCTCAGGCAAACAGCTTTTTCCGTACCGATAAACTCAGCAATCTGGCGCTCAAACTCCTTCGTTCTGGGTCCAGTCGTTATCCAACCAGAACGCAAAGCCTCAGCAGCTTGTTTAATCTCAGCTTCCGACATATCCGGAGGCGAGAACGGAATATTCCTTAATTTCATGGTTACTGTTTTATTATAGACTTAATTACACTTATATACTTTTGAGTACCCACTTCACGGGTAAGATTCTTCATGATGAATTGGCGCCCATTAGCTCCCATTTCTGCACATTGCTCAGGATGCTGAGACAGGTTCTCAATGGTCGACACAAAGCCGTCCAAATCACCAGCCTTTGTAAAAGCGCCGCAATGGTTCTTCTCCAAAATCTCCTTCAATTCACCCTCATCAAAGTTGGCGAGTACAGCCCTACCTGACGACATGATACTCCACGTCTTGCTGGGCATGGCAGCGCCGCCTAAGCCAGGCTTGCACGCCACGATGCACACATGCCCCAAACCATACACCTTGGCGACACGGTCGTAAGGCTGCAAGGGTAATTGCTTGGAACGATACTTTTTTCGGATTTCTTTAGTAACACCTCTGCAAGGCGTGGGAACATATACAATAGTATCGAACCCAGCATCAGCAAAAGCTTGTTTCCTTTTCTCATTTAATGATGAACTAGCCGCTAGTACAGGAAAAAAATAAGCTGGTAAATACAAGACTCTCATCTGTAAACTCAATTCGTATAAACGTTATCGTGCTTGAGAACGGTAACAATTGTTTTGAAGAAGATCCTCACATCCAGCCAGAAAGAGATATTGTTGGCATACCAAGCATCATACAGACGTTTTTTGCGAACACTAATACTGTTACGGAAATAAGCCTGAGTGTAGCCCGTCAGACCTGGCCGTACATTCATCTTGGCAACCTCATCTTCTTTATAAGTAGGCAGTGCATCCCAACCACTGGCGCGAGGACCGATGAGGCTCATCTCACCTTTCAGCATATTCAGCAACTGTGCCGTTTCATCAAGACTGGTTTCGCGAAGGAACTTGCCGACCTTTGTAACACGCGGGTCATCTTTGGCATTATAGGTACTGCCATCGGCATTAAGAATATTTTCAGCATTCACCCTCATCGAACGAAACTTATACATCATTAACCTTTTACTGCCTTTGCCGATTCGTTCGGCCATATAAAACACGGGACCACCGTCTTCCATCTTGATGGCAATGGCCACAAAGAGCCAAAGAATGCAGAAAAAGGGAAAAGCTAACAAGGCTATCACCCAGTCACAGACAGGTTTTATGAAATCTTTATACATAATCAATATACGTTATCATCACCCATGTTGATCAACCAGTTTCGATGGTCAAAAACATCAAAGCAAACACTGCTGCTAATTCCCAAGTCCACAGCACCAAAATATGTTATTGGGTAGCGGTTACGGAAACCAAGTTTCTCCAAGGCTAAATGTTGTTTTGAATTGATGGCCGACCAAACGGTTAATTTCTTTAAACCATTTTGCTTCGCTTTAGCAGTTATAAAACCAACAAAATCATTTACATCAAGAACGCTCTCTGTATGAAGTTCCACAATATTATACATATCCTCATACCGTTTATAAACGCACCAGCCACCATTGCCAGTCATAAGAAAATGGTATTCCACATTCGGTTTCTCGACATATCTCCATTGTAAGTAATCAATATTTTTGTCCACATAAAGATTCTCCGACTGAATGTTCGGAATAACAGATACATCATCCAACTCTCTTAAATTTCTTTTTTCAAACGGAATGCTGCTTTCAATTGTAAGTTCAAGAGTAGGATACTCATAAATGTTCTTCCACCCCAATTTTGTTAAGAATGTGCGATTGGATATATAGTTTGGGAACCCATAAACCATAGCATAGCCGTTTTCTTGCAGATGTCCATACAGAGTGCTTGCGAGTTTTACAAATAGGCCTTGTCCTATATAATCCGGATGAGTCATAGTGTTAAGAGAAAGTGCACATTTGAAACGGACGTTTCCCGAAACTATCCATGATGGAGATACAGAATAATTTGCTACAATTTTTTCCTTATCAATGGCTACACACATTGCCAATTCGTCCAATGGGTTTTGAAGATAACGTTGAGAAACAATAACCTCATCAATCTTATCATTAAAACAGCAATGGTATAAATCGCAAAACTGTTGTAGCCTTTCCATTAATTCATCTTTTCCAAGAATTCTTATTTCCATATCAGAAATACAAATAACAAATTGTAATACAAATCTAAAATCTGACAATTGATTCATTTATAATTCTTTTAGCCTTCTCCGCTTTCTCAATCGCATCATGCACGTCGATGCCATGGGCGACAACATATCCACAACCATCAAGGTTCGTATGATATTCGTTGATTATATCACCCACATGAAGATGATGTTCTATCTCCACATCATTATCCATGGCAATTCTGTGAAAATCCGGCAGATCTTTCACTTTACCTGGAGTAAGAGCTAAAAGTTTGGTAGCCACAGGCATAGGTTCCCTTTGAGGCTTGAAATCAGTCGGTTCACCTACAGCCGCCCGTATCATGTTGCCCATATAATCTATACCTGTACCCAAGGGAATGATATGAGAGCCAATCAAGTTACCACCCATTCTCGCGCCCACGTCAACGATATGTACAGAATAATCCTCAGATATGAGAATATCCATATTTACGCAACCATGGTTTACTCCCATAGCAACCAGTGCTTTCTTTACACACACCTTAATTCTGTCCTCTACCTCAACAGGAAGGCCGGAAGGAATTGCATGGCCAAGTTCAGCATAATATGGTGGTTCTGTCATATCTTTCTGCATAACAGCCAAAACGTGTATTTCACCATTATCCACAAACGATTCTACACCATACTCCTTACCCACCACAAAAGGCTCTGCAACAGCCCTGTGCGAGATTGAACCATTCATTGCAAACTCACAAGCCTTTTCAAAGTCCTCAGGTTTTTCCACTTTCGAAGCTCCACGGCTTCCTGAGCCATCTACAGGCTTCATCATGATAGGAAATTTTACCTGGGCTAGAATCTCTTTGGCATCCTCCATTGAGGTTATCTCATATGAATATCCCGTATCATCAGCATGTGAATCAAACAAGCATTTACGTACCTTAGCCTTGTTCTTGATTAATTGTGCAGAAGCATAATTGATACCTGGCAGCCCCATTTCTTGAGCAATATAGCTCATGGTCAGCACGCTAAAATCCGTTGCAGCTGTCAATACACCATCTACAGGCTTCTCCTTGGCATATTGCAAACAAGCCTCAGGGTCAATAATGTTGATGACTGCACTTTCATTTGCGCTCTCAAACCCTATAGCTTTTGGGTCTGCATCAAGACAATATACGTAATAGCCCATGGCACACGCTTTTTTTATCACGAAATTCTGGAGGAAACCTCCACCAAGCATTAACAACCGCTTCATTACAAAAAGTTTTTAATATTTAACTTCGCTTGTGTCCGGTTAACATCTTACCACAACTCAAGTTGTATTGGTTGATTGTCCGTATCTGTGAAAATATGGTCTTTTTCGTACTCATTATAGCAATTAACAACCATTAGAGGCCTAATTGCTAAGGTACAAAAATTAATCCAAAAATTCAAATAACACTATATTTAATTAATTACCAACAAGTTAAACGACATGCTCCAAATTTAAACTGTATAGCTGTGATTAAACTTATAAAGAGGAAATTACCAATAGCAACCGCCTTCTACTTTATCAGCCATCTTTGGTCTGTCTGCGGCTGAAGGCGATACAAAATATTCATTTATTAATCTAGCCGTTTCCGTTTTCTCTATGTACCGTTTTCCTTTTATTCCAAAAAGGAATTGTAATATCCCTCCCATGTGTATGGCTTTCTTACCCTGACGCTTGATATGGGCAGCCAACGGCATTGCATAGGCACCGCAACCCAGCAATGCCACATCATAATCCTTTTTATCAATCTCTTTCTTCATCCATTCTAGTGCATCAAACCATGAATCGTACCCCACAACATTACCAGCAACAGACTGAACTGCTTTAACCGTCTCAAGACTAGCAAATTCAGGCAGGACCTCTTTATTCTCAAATAAACACGTTCTATGGTTATTATACTGCTCTATTATAGTCTCTGCAAAAGGATGAACAACTAATACCCTCTTTCCCCTTAGAGCGTATGTCCAGGGGTGCTCATGTAGGTAGAATTTATCCAAAGTTGTTTTACGGACATAATCCTTCTTTCTCAGCCATCCTTTAAAAAACAACTCTTCAATACGCCAACTCACCAGCAAATCCATATCCTTGACATCCTGTTTATAGACCTCGTAGAACTTCTTAAGGTTCTGATGTGTTACAGGGAAAAAACCTGAAGCATACTGGATATTATAAAAAGTTCTCTTCTTTAATGGTAAAGAAAAGGGATAGTATTTTATATAGCATAGTGTTTGGAGTTCTGTTGATCCAAGCCGCGATATCATACATGGTTCGTCTGACCCAAGTAATTTTTTTATCGTCTGAGTATCTTCATCGACACCTTTGGCTTTAGGAGCCAAACATTCGTAAATTTTGTCTAAAAAACTAAATGTCCTATATTTCATTTTGTATCTAATTTTATCCACCCATCAACATAATGATCCTTGTGCTCCATTCCATTAACCCATTTATTGGGACAAAACACAATGTGATCTGTTCTTTTGTTAAGGTATGCCCCCCACCAAGAGAAAGAACTATTTGCCACGATATTACATCTAGCCAACGTCATCAATTGCATGTCGCGGTAACTTTCCATTCCTTTATTATTGGTAACAAAGTGTACTTCTGAGTTCCCAAATTCTTGCTTTAGATTATCCATGCACCATTGTTGGTCGTTCGAGAAGATATAGAAAACTGGATTTTCTGTCACCTTCTTGGACTCGACAATCGCATTTCGATAATACGTCAAGGTACATATATCCTTAAAACTTTCCGCTCCCACATAATCCCCACGGCGAATATGGATAGTCACTGAGTTATCTGCCAACAACTGCCGTTCATAGGCCATATTCTGTTCGGTTTCAAAAGGTTTGAAGGAATAAGCATGCATTATTGCATCACGACAATCTTTAAAATAAAGGGGGCTCATCCAATATCCCTCCAAATAACAGTCACCTTTTATCCCTAACACTTCTGGTTCGAAAATGTATGCCCGATAATAAGGTTGAAGAAACTCTGTCTTCAGTTTAGGCAATACTTTTCTAACAATCCGAGACCATCTGTAATTTGGTATAAAGCGTGTAACTCTTTTCAAATCTGTTTTATCTGCCAAACCAATCGGGTAATTTGGGAAGACGTTGGTTAGCTCAAAGCCATTATGTAGTCCATATCCATCAAAATGAGAAGTATCAAGCTTTGTTTCTTCCCCTCGAAATAGTAAAGCTATCGCGAAAGCACCCTGAAACATTTGATTGCCTAGACCGCCTATTATATTAACTATTTTCATGATACATTAATATATAACAGTTTATATATACCAGCTAACTATATGCTTAATCAGCCAAAATGTTTTCTTAATCCTACCCCAAATCGTAGTTGAACGTCCTTTGTTAAAATAGCTGCTGAATTTTGTTTTGTCAACAATGATGATCTTTGCTTTTTTTTGGTATGGTGATCCCTCTGCCGTTCCATATTCTTTATGAAGACTTAGGCATGCGTGTTCCGTAAAGAACTTATTGATATGTGATTCATCATGATATAGAGCAACTATGCCATTCTTGAAATCCTCATCGATATTGTCCATTAATATTCTACACATTTCAAGATACTCTTTTGTACACCCACCATTCACACCAGCATGATAGTACCGATACACTTTTCTTCCTCTCGGTATGTATGCCTTGGATTTTTTCCGACGCTCATAAGGGAAGAAACAAGGATGTGGGTAGACTTTATCATAATCCGCATCCAAACAACATAAGTTCCCATCTTTTTCAGCAGGTAATATACTTTCATCTACAGGTGCGACAAACAGCATGTTGGAATTGAAGAAAAAAACATAGTCGTATTTCCGCAACTCTCTTTCTACGGTCAGGAAAGTCCTAAATCTAAAGAGTGAGTCGTTTGGAAATCCCTCGCATTCTTTATAAATAAAATGAACCTTTTTGTACCTCGCTAATTCTCTATTGTCAGAAAAAACAAAATATGTCTTTTCTGCCTCTGGTATAAAATATTTCTCACAAGACTCATAAAAGTCTTTGAAGAATATATGGTAGTTTCCTGTACAAATATATAATACTGCTATTTTCATATTACTTTCATTATCAAATATTTTCGAAGACCAGGGGAGAGTTCTCTGATCCGTTTTTATCTTTTGTTGTTTAACTTATTTATTTCTTCACAAGTCACTCCTTTGAGTCTGGACAGCTGGCAGTTGGCGCTGATACTAGATTTATCGCAAACCAAAAAGGCAAAAAAGGGAGACAATAAATTGTATAAAAAAAGAATAACAAACAAAAAAACATTACCAGTTTATACTTCCCATCTGGCTGTTGCCGATTATTCCAAACGATTTTCCCTTTCTGATAAAAGAAACACATAAATAGGATAAATCCTACTATACCTTCCTCCAATAAGATTGACATGTATGTATTATGAGCGCGACCTTTGTGATAGTATTCTTGGGGGAATCGAGCATGAGCGTGAAATGATTCGTCATATCCTATGCCAAAAAGAATATACTGAGGATGTGCAAGAAGTAGTGAAGCAACAATAGAAAACTCTTGTGTCCTATATTCGCTTCCACCTTCAGTCGCTTCAAATCTACCTGATACAGTTTCAACCTGAGTGTTAAATCTTGATAAATAGCGACCACCTCCAATTATTATCAGAATTAGAATAATAAAAGCGAGCGATTTGTTTCGCTTTAATATGTTCATTGATGAAGCCAATAGAATAAGAGCAGTAATTGCGATATTTGCTCTAGATGCTGCACTAAATATGAGTGGCAATATCGACAGAATACAAGCCAATGCCAATAGTTTTTGCCAAACTTTCTGACCATGGCTTAACATATATCCACATCCAAAAACAAACACATTGATAGCAAATGAAAAGCAATTTGGATCTCCTTGAAATCCTCCATATCTATAACCTAACTTTACTAATAGCGGATTGGAATAAAGATAATGAATGGCTACTACTATTGGACATACATATAATAATAATTCGATAACAACTTTATAATCTACATTTACTAAATGTCTAAATATTAAAAAACCAATTAAACTATTAAATATCGTTTCTAAGTTAATTTCTTCAGTTACTACTGTGGTGACAAAAGCTATAATCCAGAATGCAATGAATAGTTTATCTGCCTTGGTGAACTTCCAATATTTGGGTGAGTTCACTGCAATGATCAAAGTAATCGCGGATGGCACATAAAAGAGTTTGTCTGGGAATGGTAGTTGCCCCCATTCTGTACTATGACCAAAAACATACATTACCAAGGAGAAAATTGCAAAAATAATGTATAATTTGTCATTTATAGATAATGAACTAAACCTTTTCATATTTATAATATTATCATTTTAATCTACCGTCTATAACCCCAAAAACATCAATCAGATTCATGATGCATACCTATGATATCAGGAACAATATTTATAACTTCAAGACCCAAAACATCGAGGCCATTATTCTTCCAGTCTTATGTAAAACATGCAGGAATGCCATCACTTCGAAACTTTTGTTATTTTATACAATAACCTGAAAAAAGAATCTTTATCGATAATAAAAGTATTAAACTTAAGCATTAATAGATAAGATACAAGAACATACAAACTCCCTAGTCCAACAACTATCCATATTGAAAATATATATGACAGCTTAAGTATCAACAAAGGAAATAACAAACCGAAACATATAATAAAAATAAGGGCAAGTTTCTTCCAAGGAAGAAAATTACTCAAATTTGATTTTGTAACTTTAATCTCATATAGTAACTGAATAAAACGAGGGAGTATAAGATTTATTACAGCCCCGATAATGGCACCATTTACGCCGAACTTTTTTATAAGAATCCATGTTGCTGGAAAACTTATCAAAAAAGACAGAGCGAAAGATATCGTCGAATACTTTGTTTTATCAGTTGCCCTTAGTATGGTTCCTGCACCAAGCATGGCAAACATAAATGTAAGAGTATATATTCTAAAATATGGTGCAGCACCACTATAAGATGACGGATATAAAAAACCTATTATTTCTTCTGCATATAATGCTACCACTAAAATAATCGGTAAGGAGAAAGATAGTGTTTTTATTACAAAATCTCTATATAAAAGTACTACGTTAGGTAAGTCATTCTCTTGATAACTCGTTGTCATATTCATCACATTTACCTGACATAAAGATTCATATATCTGATTAACAAATGGAATACTTAAGAATGCAACACTATATATGGCATATTCATTAGGAGAAATATAACTAATGCATATTATCTTGTCGAGATAATGCGAAAGTTGCAATAATACTACAGTAAAACCTATTGGAATTGAGTATTTTAGTTGTTTCTTGAGTTTTTCTCTATCAACACGAATGAACTTAAATCCAAGAGAGTAAAAAAAGGAAAATAATAAAATGATAACTTGGTAGAAAAATAAACCTATAAATATGTACAATAAGTCTGAAAACAAAATTGCACATAAAACAATTGTCCCTACTCGCAAAATGGCCACTAGTGGCGGCAATAGCATTGCTCCCTTTTTATCTTCCCTTACTGTATAAATAGGAGCGATTATGTTCGTCGGCACAGCTAGTGCTACACATAACACAACGAACAAACGATAATCAAATAGTTTACCATCTGAAAAAAGAGCCTTTTGAGCGATGGGAAACGATAGTATCAGTACGGAAACAATACTCATAAACAACAACAAAAAGAATGAATTGGAAACATACCTCTCTTTATCATTCTTTTTGGCTGTTGGATAATAGAAATATAAATTAGAAGATAACCCGAAACTAAATATTACGCATAGAGCTGAATAAAGTGTAAAGAATTGGGAGAACACTCCATATTCTTCTTTTGAAAGGAATCTTGTTAGTATTAATGGCATTGTAAACACAACCAGCATAGACGCTATTCGTCCCACTGATATCCACAATGCGAACTTGTTAGAAGCATGTCCCATGTTTTTCAATAAAGCTGTTAAACTCTACACAATCCTTAGGATCTTCTATTTCCGCAAGAGCTCCTTCTTTAACGATTTTTGCGGGATTGCCCGCAGCAATGCTATTGTCTGGAACGTCCTTTGTTACAACAGAATGTGCTGCAACTACAGAATTTTCTCCTATTGTTACTCCTTTACATATCCAAGCTTTCTCACCTATCCAGACATTATCTTTGATAATTACTGGTTTGTGAGTTGAATATTTCCATAGATGCAACGTTGAAGTAGCCGGCATCAGCATTCTGACCTTTCTAAACAACACAGAAATCGGATGGGAATTATTATCTTGGATTACACAGCCTGTAGATATAGCAACATAGTCTCCAATAGATATGCTTTCAACGCTCCTAACCTTAACGTCTTTCCCAATACGAGTATGCTCACCTATAGTAATTTTACCATGACTTTGAGTTTCTAATCTTCCATACAATTCGACATAATCACTTAGTACAATATCATCTCTGGTTGAACCATCTTTAAGTATGACTCTCGCATCTTTTCCAACAGTATGATGATTGCCTATTAGTTGGACTTTTTTTGCAATTTTATATTTGCAATAGGAGTATAAGATAATTTTAAGATATTTTTTTATCATCATATTTATATTTATTTGGTAAATTAATTCTACCTTATTAAAGTGACAGGGGTACAAGTTCTTTGCAGCAAAGCTGCGGAGCCGAGCGCCATGTCACATCTCACATCCGCTGGATAATCCCCTGGCCCAAGCCCATCAAGCGTTAACTATGTAGACTTTCCTCACGTTCGGCAATGCTTAAGCGTGCTTATCATTGCTCTCGCATAATCGGAAAGTTGCAACTGATGGACTACTTTACGATACCTTTCTCAAGATACTCAGCCAGATTCGTCTTCACGGTTTCTGAAGCACGCTCCACAGCCACCTTGGCCATGTCGCTCTCGACCATCAGCTTCACCAATTCCTCGAATGAAGTCTTATTGGGATTCCAGCCTAACTTCGCCCTGGCCTTCGTCGGATCGCCCCAAAGGTTCACGACATCGGTGGGACGGTAGAAATCTGGAGAAACTTCAACAATCACATCTCCAACAGATAAATGGGAATTCACAGTAGATAACTGTGGATCGAGACTCCTGATGACGCCCTTTTCATCAGCCCCCTCGCCTTGAAATTCCAATTCGATGCCCACATGATGGAAAGCCAACTGGCAGAACTCACGAACGGAATGCTGCACACCTGTGGCGATGACAAAGTCTTCAGGCTTCTCCTGCTGGAGAATCAGCCACATACATTCAACATAGTCCTTGGCGTAACCCCAGTCGCGTAGTGAACTGAGGTTTCCGAGATACAGTTTCTTCTGCTTGCCCTGTGCAATACGGGCAGCGGCCAGCGTTATCTTTCTGGTGACGAATGTCTCGCCACGACGTTCGCTCTCGTGGTTGAACAAGATACCTGAACAGCAATACATGTTGTATGCTTCGCGATACTCTTTCACTATCCAGTAACCATAGAGCTTTGCAACAGCATAGGGACTATATGGATGGAAAGGCGTGTTCTCATTCTGCGGGACCTCCTCCACCTTGCCGTATAGCTCACTTGTACTGGCTTGATAGATGCGGCAAGTATCTTTCAATCCTGACATACGTACGGCTTCCAAGACACGAAGCACACCCGTAGCATCGACATCTGCCGTGAACTCAGGCGAGTCAAACGATACTTGTACGTGGCTCTGCGCCGCAAGATTGTAGATTTCCGTGGGGCGCACCTTGCCGATGATCTGCAAGAGCGACATGGAGTCACCCATGTGCCCATAATGAAGGTGAAATCCTGGTTTCCCTTCCAAATGTGCGATACGCTCACGGAAGTCCACCGATGAACGGCGAATCATACCATGCACCTCATATCCTTTCTCTAACAGGAACTCGGATAGATATGACCCATCCTGGCCTGTCACGCCCGTTATCAGGGCTATATTCTGTTTTGTATTCATATTGTTTACACCTTAAAAATCGCTTCTTTTTTGTACTTCACCTATTCAAAAAAAAGGTAAGTGGAAAGAAATATCATTTATCTTTTCTTGCAACACGTCAGGATTGAGTGGTAAAAAAAATCGAATGATTATAAATTCTAAATCAACTTTCCCAATATATCTATTGCATTACCAACAAGCTTTTCAACAGCAGCCTTACATGATACTGAAGCACCCCAAACTAAAGCTTTGAAAGACTTTGCAAGCACCTTTGGTTGTGGAGATGCAGACTGTAATTCAGAATGAATATCTAACAGTTCCTGTGATATGTCGTTTAGGCAATCGTCATGGACAGAAGCTATCTTTTCAATTTCACTAACTAAAGAGTTAAGCTTATCTTTTACATCACTGCTCATTGAGCCATTGATTTTTCCTACATTTGTAGAGTTAGATGCATCTATAGAACCGCTACCAGTATTTACAACACCCGCTGTTATATAATTGTTAATCACTTGGGTAATTTCTTTCTTACCTTGACTTGAAGTGACATCAAGTTTTCCATTGAATACTTTCTCGTTAAGATCCATAAACAAATCTATGATACGATTCTGAACATTATCAATGATATGCTGAAAAGCAGAAGGCGGAATAACTTTATGAACGCTCCGAATGTGCGCCTCGCCAAGAACCTTTTGAACTAATGTGATTTCATATGGACTTAACGTCATAGCCATCTTTTCAGGGTGTTTCGTGCATTCTATAATAGATGAGACATTCTCCTTAAGTTTAATGGTCATAACATCATCGTACTTCTCTTTACCAAGATTAAACATTGGTACACTTTGGTCTGGCATATGCCAGGCGCTAAAGCCTTGAGGTACAATATAAGTAGCCTTAATATCCGCTGCTCTAGTTATTCTATATTCTGGAACTTCTTCATTTTGGTAGCCTGCCACAAACTCACAGTTGTACCAAGACCTTAATTTTTCATCACCAAGCAAGCGGACAATAATTTGAATCTTACTGGCAACTTCAGTCAGACTCTTATTGTCTCCCAATGCCGTAAGTACCTCCTCAATCAATTTCTTTACATCCATAAGATGTGTGTTAATTAAACTTTGTGTTTTTAGCACTGCGCTAGCCGACAAGAAATCTTATCTATCTGCAAGAGTAGTAAACACCTATCTTGGGATAATCAACGTGCCTGAATGCCTCCTTGCTATTTTGACTGGATCTGAGCTCCTGTCATTTATATACTCTTTATTTTATATTGCTGGTTCTTTCCTGTTGTTGGAGGTGGGCAAAGCTCCAGCTTGGTGTACTTGCCATTACTTATTGCTTCCTTCAACAGGGTTTCAAACGTTGAGCGATCCTCACTAATCAACCTTCTTGAAGGGGGCAAAAGATTCTTCAGAATATCAACATCACCAACACTTCTGGTCTTTAGACCTTCTTCTAATAAATCTTTAAACTCCTCGAACTCAGTGATTGGACCTTCCAATATATCCTCACATTCCTTAGTCAACACATACAAGCCATTAAGCATATTATGAATAATATCCAACACAAGGCGAATCTGGCGTTTGTCTGGCTCTTTTATTGAATGAACTGAGTCATTGCCCATAAAGCGAATAGAATGAAGCCTATCTCGGTCATTCTTTGTGATAATGCCTTTCTTACAGAGGTTGTTTATCTTTGTTTCTAATGACTTACCTTCTATCTTGTTTTCAAGGCAAATGGCCTCAACAATTACTCTAAATCCAGCTGCTGCCAGCAGGTAACATTCATTGTTTAGAGCATTAATTGTTTCCTTGTATATTTTGCTTATATTACTTGGAATAGGCCATAAGTCACCGATAGACTTTGCAAAACGCTTGTGATAGGGATAAGTTTGGTATCTTGTTGGATAAGTAACTTCCCCAAAGTCATTATACTCTACTTCACCCTCTTCAGTTGTTGCTGTTAGAAATGAAACACTACCACAACCACAACATTTTACAATGCTAAAGACGCAATGCCACCAGTATTCTTCATCTGGAGAGGTAAGCTCTTCAGATGCTTTTATTACATGATTTGTTTCTCTCTCGCAAGAGTCACAATAACATTTTACAAATCCTGTATTATCAGCCATATATAGAATTTAACCGTGAAACTGCAGATAAACACTCTTATCTCTCTCTGCAAGAGATTTGGTGACACGGGGACAGGGGACAGGTTCTTTGCAAGCAAAGCAGAAGAGCCGATCGATTACAAATTTAGTGCTTACATGTCAAGAAAAGAAATATCATTTATCTTTTCCTGCAACTCTGGGGGTAACTCCGTTCATCCTCCCATCTAACTCCCATCAAACTCCCATCAAACTCCCATCAAACTCCCATCTAACTCTCACCTAACTCCGTACTTTCACACAGAAAGCACAGAATGCACAGATTATTCGATGATTGATTACACATCTAAAAACTCCTCTCAGTAAAAGCGGTTGGCGCTACAGTGCTAAACTTTAACTTATTAAGCCGGTCAAAACTTTTGACCACCTCTGAGAATGGATGTACGAAAGGAACTTTTGGCCGCCATCATTGGGGTCATGGGATTTAATCCCAAGCGGATCACACCATTCTTGCTTGGGTCTTCATTCGAACACGGATTCCGCAGAATATTTATTTCACACAGAAAACACAGAAAGCACAGATAAGGAAGGCTGCAGGTGAACAGGTTCTTTGCAAGCAAAGCGGCAGAGCCGAGTAATTACAAATCGAGTGCTTACATGTTAGGATCAATGCAAAGAAATATCATTTATCTTTTCTTGCAACACGTCATTATTGGCAGCAAATACGAATTTTACAGCGATTTTATATCTTTCAAACTTTTTAGTACATATAGCTGAATTGATATAGAGTTGCGACTGTAAATCATTCTCGTAGTCATTAGAGGCCTTCCTAAACTCATCGTACTTCATTTTGGCCACGCTCCCATAGAAAAGAAGTGATTTCTCCTCAATTCCAAATTGATTGAATTTGTCGTAATTCGTCTTTGCCCAAAGGCACAGAAGCAAATAGCACATGGCAAGTAACAAACAAAACATCCCACCAATCAAAGTCAATGCGAGAAAGAACCTATCCGTATCGAAACTGCCAGCCCCGCATTTCCAATATGAGATAAATGGATCTACAAGAACTTCCTTCACCTTACCAATTATATCGCAGGTACATATAATAGCAGTTACAACACCAACTAATGCGAGCAGAAAACTCGCTTTCTGATCACAATTACCTATCCATCCATTAACCCTTTCAAGGTTCTGTTCCAGCTGTTCTTTTGTCAAGCAGGTAGGGGTTGTTGACCGCTCTACCACAACAAATTCCTTCTCGAAAGGCTTCTTCCGAGATATAGCGATGTAGAATCCTTTCAGGTTTGCCAATTTGAAATGAATTTGCATAGAACTAGCAGTTCAATAATTACTTATATTCACCCTACATATTCATTAACGAGGAGACAAAGAGCTCGACCTACCTTCTCTACCCCAATCTCTCCAGTTTCGTCAGCCACTCATTAAAATGCCTGCAAGCTCCGCGAAGCACGTCAACACCTATTTCGTGGGCTACCATCGACCCGATTGCTGGTTTGTTGTTCTCGTAATCGGCGAATACCTTGATAATACGCTTGGATGGTGCTGTCTCTGGCCCTTGGTTGATAAGTTCAGGATTGCCAAATTCGTTGGCAATGGCACGTAGCCTTGCTATTTTCTTTGTTTCGTCAATATACTCTATTCCAAACTTTTCAGGTTCGACAAACAGTAGGGTCTCAAACTCGTGCAACTGGATATAAGGGATAAAGCGAAGGTCTGCAATATCTGCTGCGAATGCTTGTTCTATCTTTGCAACTTTCTCATAAGGGTCTTGCAATAGAAGTGCATCTTGATATCCCGGGAAATCTTCCGGCAATGCGTAGAAGTCAAACATAGTGGTGAAAGCCACATCTGTATTGCTGGTTTCTTCACGAAGCCAGCGCGAGATGTCTTTCTTGGCCTTTTCGTATGTCGTCATTCCGCCACGGAACGTCTTTGCCTTCTTCTTGCCTGTCAACACACAACGCACGTCGGCATACACGCCGAACTGTGCCAAATGCTGCTTTAGCGTCTTGTTGACAAACGATTCCTCCGTCTGTCCTTCAGCTGTTATATGTAAGCGTTTCATGGCCTTCCTCCTATCACATTTTTATCCCACAATTCACTGGTGGTAAACTCATCTTCCCACTCCTTGAGGTCATCGCTGCTGAGTTTACGGAAGAGTGACGTATGTCGCACCTCATCGCGTTCCACCACAACCACCTTGTCTGCGCTGAATTCGTCTAAGAGGCGGGGGGATTGTGTGGCTATAATCACCTGTGCATACTCCGAGGCTTTTTTTATCATACCTGCAAGGATGGTGATGGCGGCCGGATGCAGTCCTAATTCTGGCTCATCGATGATGATGATAGAAGGCATTGTCTTTGGTGGCTGAAGCAACAAAGTGGCCAATGCCATAAAACGAAGTGTACCGTCCGATATCTGGTTGACACCGAACACGTGGTCGCTGTCTTTTTCTCTCCAGTCTAAGGCTATGTAGTCGCCATCCACAACAGTAGGTTCCATTACAAAGTCACCGAACTGCGGCATCACCTGCTGGATGTATCTCACAATACGCTGATAATATGCCTCTCCATTTTTACGGTGCTTGATTCCGTGAAGGAAAGCAGCCAAATTGCCCGCATTGCTGCGAAGAAACTTATTGTCGCCCAGGAAACCTTTTTTGCGGATCTTGGCATCCATCGTAGTGTCGTGGAACTGAAAATAGCGGCAATTCCGAAGAAGGTTCACAAAGACATTGACAGTGTCTTTGTATTCAGACCGCATGGCCTCTGTCAGTTGAGACTCTTTCCTCCCGGCATCCAATTGAAGTACAAAAGGTCTCCTTTGATTTTTCCGCTGAAAAGAGATTGACTCTTCGGTATAGATTAAGATATCACCTGCGGCATACGCCAAACGAAAAGCATACTCGTTATTGCTGTCGTCGCTTGAAAAGCGCAGCTTCGCCTTAATGCAGTCCGTATTTTTTGAGCCATAGTGCAGGAAGGCATCTGCAAATCCATTCTCTGCAATATAAGTCTGTAGAGAACCGGTCATGGCATAGTTAAGCAACTGAAAGAACAATACGACATTGCTCTTTCCAACTCCGTTTGCCCCTATCAGTACGGTCACATCGTCATTGACAGGTAACACCTGCCCATCGTTGTTTACTGACTTATAGCCCTTTAATTCAATGTTATTCAACTTCAAACGCATATCCGAACTTTTTTGCAAAATTACAACTTTTCCTGCACTCCGATAGGGGGGTTAATGATTTTTAACGTTAATTCCCACGAATCCATCGTTCATCTCTCATTAATGGCTCAATTATACGGTCCATTGTATGGCAATTAATGTCCAAAAGATTTTCTCTCTGATTTTTAACAGATTTCTGCACATAGTGCATCAAAAGATGAGGGATTGCCTTTGGCAAGAAATCTTCAGAAAATCAGCTCGAAAACATCTCAATCTTGAATGATTTTTCAGTCTATTGTTGAATGATTTTGAGCGAAGCGACCCCACAACAGCTAAAAGCTAAAGTACATTAATCATTTTCAAATACTCTGGCCACTCACCCATGTCTTTCCAAGCATGTTCACTCACGGGGAAACAACCTACACGGCCTCCACGGGCCTTGATCTTTTCCATCAGATGGGTGATATGGAAGAACTCACCTTCGGGAATCTCGTCGATGCATCTCGGACTGTGATGGTGTCGCCATCAATCTGGTAGGCGAAGTACCATTTACCTTTATGGGCCATATGATAGCCTGCCCATTGGGATATGGCAGGATTACGACGCAGAAGTGCACGCTCTATCTGAAACATCGCATCAACAGCCTCATCTATATTTTTGTGCATCGGCATAAACCTCTTCTACCATCTTGTGCAAATCGGCTCTGAAAGACTCAAGGTCGATAGCGTCACCGTTATGTGCCTCTATCAACGATGGTTTAAGAGTCAATTCTGGATCTTGTTCGATGGCGTGCCACAAATCCTCCTGCGATGCATCTCTTTTTGACGCATTCTGCTCTCGCTCCATACGCATCTGCTGCATACGAAGGTCCACGAGTTCCTGTGCCCAAAGGCGAATGGCTGCCGTGGTGTCCAGCTCGGGACGCAAATCGCGAAGCGCTGCCTCATCAATGTTTATACTTACCATGCACATAATTCAAATTGTTTTTATTTTCAGTGGCAAAAGTACTTCTTTTATTCCATATAGGCGGCTCTGAGCGCCTTTTTAACTTTTTATTAAGAGTTTATTAAGGGGTGACAAGGGGCTCGCACACGGAAAACACAGATTTTATTTCAACAACGAAGTGCACGAATTCCACTAATGATGATGATATTGCGGCTGCAATATCTTTTCTGTGAGTTCCGTGAGTGCTGTGTGACCATTATATTATAATTTCTGTGTACCTGATCTTTATTAAACCTGTCGGGGCATTTTTATACCCTTTACCATTGATCCACGATCTACACCTTCGCGGATTCGAGAGAGATGCATTGACATCTTAAACACAAAGAGATAAAAGCCATAATCACTCAGAGAAAACAAGCGTCGTTCGTCCAAAGATTTTCTGTCTATATACTTTTGACCAACATGCAATATCCTGTCTAGAAAGACTATCGACTCCTCCATGCTTCCTGTCGAAGGCAGGTAAAACATGCTCGAAACTTTCTGAGCTTTCACATCAGCAATGTGATTCTTTATCTTATCAGCTGTTGCTCCATATTTCTCTAGGACTTGGATATAATTGCTAAGCTGAAAGATTGGAGTATACAATATCGTTGTTGGGAAAAGCCGGGTATTGACCAAGTCCATGTCGCATGTATTGGAAATCACCATACAAGGGCGATACTTCACTCCTAAACTCAAATTCTCAACGTTCACAACTGGCATGTCACGAAGGCCATCTCCCTGATAAATGACGTTCTGTTCCAAACCACACGTAAACATTCGCTTGTCTATGTTGGCAGGGAAGGAGCGAAGCTCAGATATGAGTTGCTCGTAATTCTCTGAGGATAGATATTTAGGGAGATATACTCGTATATCGTCAAGAGGCATCATAACATTTCCCAGAAATGGTCATCTACTATTTGCTGTATTTCAGGATCAACACCTGTCATCTCTCCTGCCAGAGACTTACCAAAGTCCATCAGTACCCCAACATTTACGGCATCGGGAAGAGTTATACTGCTATTTGACTCAGGGGCATTATTGTATGAATAGTCTGTAAATGAATTCCACTTGTCAGTATAGTCTACACTACTTGAAAGAGCAGACAAATCATCACATAATTGTACATCTTCATGCAAATTACCAAGTGCTGTCTGAGAAATGCCAGCCAGCATGGTAGTTATAAGAAAGCTATAGGTGTCTGTCCTATTCATACGTAAACGGGATTTAGTGATTTTAGCAAGGGTTCTTTCAATAAAGAGAAGAACAACTCTTTCTCACTCTGATGAGCGCTGTCGAGTTCGTCTTCAATATGCCCCTTGAAGTAGTCATCATTATATTCACGAGAAGTATCAATGTCAATCAGACTTCCTAAATGGCCTTTATATTGGCCATCATTGGCAAAAGATAGGCTATTGACAAAAGCACCATTTGATATAGTAGTACGAATATTCAAACTCTTTATTTGATGCACGTCCACCTCGCTCATCGTAAACGACATGGCAAGTTCAGAGGTTACGTCATGATCAATGAAATTTATATATCGATGGCCAAGACGAGTGATGCGGCCAACAGCACCACTTGCAAAAGCATTGTTCAGCACATTAATTGCTATACGCGAAAACTCAGACCAACCTATATATGGCATCTTCGAACTGAGGTTGATAACATCAGAACCTATCTGAATAATGGTTTTATCGCCCTCAATTCGATATAGTGGCTTATATTTCAAATTGGGATCACTCATTCGGATAGCCTCAGGGAGCTGCGCTATAGGAAGGTTCACCACTACTCCTGGATAATCAGCACGTATCTGATTGTAGATGACACCAAACACGGCACTACTTACGATATTGGTATCAAATCGCACCTCTATGATACTATCAATAAGAGGAGTCTTCTCTAATCGAATGGGTAAACTCATAATTACAAACTTTGAATACTTTGCAAATATAGGACTTTTATTTTTTATATCAAACTATATTGCTGATTATTTAATGAAAATGTATTTTATTATATGTTTTTTTACACTCTATCGTAAGAAAGCACTATCATGCAATCAGATTCTCTATAACTATTATGCTGTAGTCTTTAATTATTGTTGAGCACTCATTTTCATAAATAAGGACAAGCTATACATACTATCTTTTTTCTTCGATATGCGCTTATTGTTGTCAGCTCAGGAAATATAATGAGACGAATCCCTCCTCCATACCATCTTTTCCACGATTCCAACGTCAATCATGATTAATGAATTTATCTCAGTTTCAATTCTTTGATTGTATTACTCCAGCAACTCCGTTCATCCTTCGAGATAACTTCCACTTAACTCCCACTTAACTTCCACTTAACAACGTACTTTCACACAGAAAGCACAGAAAGCACAGATTTTATTTCAACAACGGATGGCACGAATTTCACGAATTATGATGATATTGCGGCTGCAATATCTTTTCTGTGAGTTCTGTGAGTTCTGTGTGACCTTTTGTGACCTTGCCTTTTCAGTGACCTCCCCCAGCCCCTCCGGCCTCACCCCCTATTAGTGACCTCCCCTAACCCCTCCTGTAGGAGGGGAACTGAGATGAGAGCCTCACCCCTAACCCCGGCCTCACCCCTAACCCCTCTCCAAGGGGCGAGGGGAACTTTTAGGGGCGAGGGGAACTTAGGAGGGGCGAGGGGAACTTTAAGGGGGACAATAATAATAGGTGTAGGAGGGGGACTGAAATAGGCTTGAGAGGGGGACTAGAATTGGTGGAGGAGAGTTCTTTGATCCGCTTTTAATCCCTTACTATTTCCTTATTTAGGCATGTCCCCACTCCAGCCATGACCGAGATCCCAGTGCTCATCGTATACGAACTCGAAGTATGGCAACGAGAACTCCTGCTCCAGCAACTCGGTCAACTCGTCCTGAATAGGCTCTGCCCACTTGCCAACGAGAACGATGAACTTATCAATAGTCCATGCCACACGGCCACGGGGCACTTGCGTGTAGTCGCCTTTGAACTTGAGCTTCGCTCTAGACTGCTCACGCTCGGAAGAGCTCGAACTGGTTTGGCTCTCCTCTCGCTCAATCGCAGCCTTGGTCTCCTCCTGCCACACCTCATAGTTCAACTGCGGGTAGTTGATGAAAGGCTTGCCTTTTACTGCTGCCTCCTCAACCATCTGTGGTGTGAGCTCTTTCTTACGGACACCAAAAAATGTGTGGTCTTCCGGATCGTACCAGAAGATTCCCACGCAAGGCATCTGCTCGTCGAAGGACTTCATATCATCCATCTGCATATTATGCTCTTTATCTGATAACTGTATCATAATGGTTTATCTAGTTTTTATTCTTTGTTCTGTTTTAACTCCCACTTCGCTTCGTACTTTCACACAGAAAGCACAGAAAACACAGATTATTTTTCAACAACGGATTGCACGGATTTCACGAATTATGATGATATTGCGCTGCAATACGGTTTCTGTGAGTTCCGTGTGACCGTTAGTGACCTTGCCTTTTGGGTGACCTCCCCTAACCCCTCCTGTAGGAGGGGGCTGAAATAGGTGTAGGAGGGGGACTCAAATAGGCTTGGGAAATTCTCGATGAATCATCTTGACAAATTGGCGTTGACTTTATTTCTCGTTTTAGCGGACGGAAAGTGTTCCTGAGAGGATGTGGAAGCTTCTGACGAGGGCAACCCTGGTTCTCTATGGCCGGATTTCTGTTCTATAGGGTGGCAGGCAGTGCTGAAAGTGGGTGCGAAGTGGTATCAACTGCTGGGTGAACGGACGCAGATTGCGAAGTGATCTGACGCTAATCACGAGGTGATCTGACGCAAATCAGAAAGGGGGTCAGGGCTCCATCTTCACGCGTTATCGATAAATGATTTGTTTACAGCGGGTTACAGGAATCGCTCATTTTTGCTGTTTTTTCCGACCAGAGGACTTTTGTTTTCAAGGACGCGAGTATTGCCCCACTTCCATTCGAAGTTTTCTTGACAAATCCCCAGGTGGAAGGGGCGCACGGAAAGCTATTTCACACAGAAAGCACAGAAAGCGCAGAAATTATTTATTTCTCGAACACGGATGGCACGGATTGTACGGATTATTTTTATCTCACATCGAAAAACTCGGAAAAACCGAAAAAAGTTTCTTACTGATGACAGACCGGCAGGTCTGCTTTAATCTCGATTAAAGGTTTTCTTTGATGGATGTGCTTATGAAAATATATTTTCAATACACATCCAACAAACAAACTCTTCATCAGTAAGAATCTTTTAGTTTCTTCAGCGTTTTTAGATGTTTAATCCTTTCTGTGAGTTCCGTGATTTCTGTGTGACCATTGTATTCCACGCAGATGGGACTTTTTTATTTCGCACAGAAAGAGAATCATCACATGGTGAGTGAATGGCACCCTAAGGAAGTCGCCCCAATCCAATTCGTCGGCCATCGGCTGACGAATTTCACGTAGCATAAGACTTTCGTCAATCATGCTTGCTGCGGCAACTGGCATCTGTCCAGAATTTGACGGCAATTCGTCGGCCACTGGCTGACGATTTACCAGCGGTGCCCACTCCTCGTAGAAGGTGCGCATGTCCTTTAGGCTCGTCTCGCTGTAGCCTTTCAGCCCGGGCATCTCCTTCTGCAACTGGCTGCTGATCTGCGCCAAGGCTCCAGTTCCCCAGAAGTCTTTGCGTGAGTTTTCGGAGATGTAGCGGCCAATCCCGTAGTTGAGCGACAGCACCTCACTGTTCACCACATGGAGCGCACGTGCTTGGCTGCGTTGAATGGCCTCCTTTATGGTTTGCACAGCTGTTGCGTATTTCATCTCAAGCAACTCCTTATTTCTACTGGCATTAATCTCCATAAGTTTATATTGACTGGGGACTTAGTTGCTTTTGTTTGTTATCTCATTAGTTTTTCTCGGGCTTGCGCCCTCGGGGGACAGGGGTTCCAGGGTTCCAGGTTTCAGGTTCCAGATTACGAACACGAATCAATCGCGCTCGGCTTTGCCGCTTTTACAAAGGCGACAGCCGACTAAAAGCTTAGCTTAAGGCGGCCTCCAACTTTGTAAATTCGTTCACGCACGCCAATTCCTCGCCGTCAAGCCCGGCCTCGCGGGCGATACTGTCCCAGCTGATGGAGAAATCGCGGGCGGTGGAGCGCCATGCCACGTCATGCGACTTCTCCTTAATCTCATCGTAGGAGAGTCCGGCGTACTTATCGATGGCTTCGGAGAGGGCTTCCTGCTCGTTGGCTGAAAGCTTGCTGAGGTCGGCATCAACGAGCGGCTTGACGTACATCCAGTTTTCCACCTGAAAGTAGCGGCACAGCCCCTCTGTGTCGGGCAGATAGGAATCACCGCGAACGATCTTCAGCATATCGTATAGTCGCGACGGCACCGGCCCCGCGTCCATGGCGATGTAGGTGTCGCCCGTGATGGGACGGCCCCAATCGGCCAAATGCTGCCGGTCGGCAAAGTAAATCACTTTGAAGATCTTATGAAAATCTTTCCGCTGCACCCGATTCGCCACGAAAAGTAACGCATTGAGTGTCTTCACCTTATCAAACTGTACATTCATATTTTTTCGCTCTTATTACTTTTTTACACTGAATATATCTTTCATGGCCTTGCGGCCGTAATCTCTCACGGAAAGCACAGAAAGCACAGAAATTATTTATTTTGAACACGGATGGCACGGATTGTACGGATGGAGGATACTGCGGCTGCAATATCTTTTCTGTGATTTCTGTGATTTCTGTGTGACCTTTATTCTTGTCATTTGCGACTTACTTCTTCGGTTCTTCCTTTCTCACACGCTTCACGGTGTGTTTGATCTTGCCAAGGAAGAAATTGGCTTTCGCCTTCCTCCTTCGCACCTCGGAATAGCTTAAGCCGCTGCTTGGCTTTCCGCTCGGTTTGGCGTCGTTTTGATTTCCAGCGAGGATTCGGTCTCGGAGGTTTGCAGGTCGGGCATCACGATGTCTGACAAGACTTCACCGAAGTGTTGTATCTTGGTCTTCTGAACCTCCTTGTCGGTTTCTTGATGGAGTTCGAGTAATTCACGTTTCAGACTGCGGACCTTGAAGAATGTCTCTATGATAGTGAAAGTCACATTCCTGGCACGCTCACCTTTCAATACGGTAGCCAACATATAAAGCCCCCGCTCTGTAAATGCTTTGGTGGTACTACGGCGACTATTCTTCGACACTTTAGAAATCAAAATTTTTGATTTCAAATCGCGTAACTCACTGGGAGTCAGTTCAAACACATAGTGCTCAGGGAACTTATCAGGGTTATTTCGCACTGCCTGATTTACCTCTCTGGTCTCCACACCATAAAGAAATGCCACATCGGCATCGGCAATCACCACTTGATTGCTAATCAGCGTAATTCTATCCTCCACTTCCTTCATGCTCAGCGGCATCAAGTCAGTATTATTCTTCACTATATCTTTCATCGTATGTTGCTGGTTATTTAGTATATTCTCGCTATGCCATCATATCGCGGGAATGAACTTTTATTAATCGCGAAAAACTGCAGAAAACTCAGACTTACGCGAAAATTTTATTGCATCCGCAATACGGTTTCTGCATCCTTTTCGCTATTTCGCACATTTTCGCATTCCCACCACATCGCGGAAACGGTCTTATTTTTTATCGCGAAAAATCACGAAAAACTCAGACTTCCGCGAAAATTGTATTGCATCGGCAATACGGTTTCTGCATCCTTTTCGCTATTTCGCACATTTTCGCATTCCCATCACATCGCACAAATGAACTTTTATTTATTAATCGCGAAAAACTGCAGAAAACTCAGACTTACGCGAAAATTGTATTGCATCGGCAATACGGTTTCTTCATCCTTTTCGCTATTTCGCGTATTTTCGCATTCCTATCACATCGCGGGAATCATACTTACACATTACTGTTCAGTATCCTTACGGGTTCCATATACTGCTCATTGAAGTTCACAAGAATTCCAAGCTTATATCCAGTAATTCCCAGATAATTGCGCACCTGTGCCCTGTGAACGTCCGTAAGCTCACTTACCGCCTTCAGCTCAACGATGATCTTTCCATAGCAAACGAAATCTGCAATGTAGAACGTTTCCATCTTCTCATCACGATAGTAAAGATCGTACCGCCTTTCACGTTCAAAGGGAACACCTTGATATTTCAGTTCTTTCTCAAGGGCCTCCTGGTACACTTTCTCAAGCAGACCCACCCCAAGCCGCTTATGTACCTCATAGATTGCACCGTTAATCTTATATGACTCTTGTGGATAGATGAAATCATTCATAATCTTATCAATGATAATTCTGCATACTTTTCGCGTTTTTTCGCATTCCCATCACATCGCGGAAACGGTCTTATTTTTTATCGCGAAAAACTGCAGAAAGCTCAGACTTACGCGAAAATTGTATTGCATCGGCAATACGGTTTCTGCATTTTTTCGCTATTTCGCACATTTTCGCAATCCCATCACATCGCGGAAACGGTCTTGTTTTTTATCGCGAAAAACTGCAGAAAGCTCAGACTTCCGCGAAAATTGTATTGCATCGGCAATACGGTTTCTGCATCCTTTTCGCTATTTCGCGTGTTTTCGCATTCCCATCACATCGCACAAATGAACTTTTATTAATCGCGAAATAACGCAGAAAACTCAGACTTACGCGAAAATTGTATTGCATCGGCAATACGGTTTCTGCATTTTTTCGCTATTTCGCGTATTTTCGCATTCCCACCACATCGCACAAATGAACTTTTATTAATCGCGAAAAATCACGAAAAACACAGACTTACGCGAAAATTGTATTGCATCCGCAATACGGTTTCTGCATTTTTTCACTATTTCGCACATTTTCGCATTCCCATCACATCGCGGAAACGGTCTTATTATATCGCGAAATAACGCGAAAAACACAGAATTACGCGAAAATCTTATCTCACACAGAGCCCACAGATTCCTGCGCTTCGTGCTTGCCTGTGCATGAAATAGTTTATCTGCCTTTATTCATCTTCGCAGGAAGAATCCTATCAACGATCACAAAGGCTTCTTCGATATGATACACATACATCCACTTGCGATTGTGCGAAACCATCCTACGGGCTTCGGGGTGTATGCGGCGTAAGGTCAATGATGTGGAGCGGCCATGGCAGTCAGCATATACGGACAGCATTTTTATCTCTTCTCGCATGTTGTTCGCATAGCGGATGGCTCCTTCTTCGGACAGCATCGCATCAAGAAACGAACGCAGTTCTGCCATGTCCTGAAAAGCGGCATGGCTGATGCGCACCTCATAAATCTGCATAGTCCTTGCGTACCCTATTGATTAACTCGTCGAAGTACTCGTCAACCGATATTGTACTTGCCATCACTCTCTCTTGGGTAGAATTGGCCTTTTTATTATGCATTGCAGTACTGCGGCGCACGCCATAGGCGGCAACAGGCTCCGCTGACATAACTGGCTCTTCTTGTATGTTCTGATACGTTTTACTCATTCCTTATATGTCTTATTGTGCAAATTTGCAACTATTCCATTCATAATCTCACACAGAAAGCACAGAAAGCACAGAAATCTTTTCTCAACAACGAATTTCACGAATTTCACGAATTATTTTTATCTCACACAGAAAACACAGAAAGCACAGAAACTATTTCTTTTGAACACGGATGGCACGGATTGTACGGATGGAGGATATTGCATCGGCAATACGGTTTTCGGATTTCTTTCGTGATTTCGGGTACTTTCGGGATCCAAAGAAAATCCGTTGAATCTGGGTGATCCGTGGTCTTTCTTCCTTTCGGAATCCCTTTTATATTCCGAAAAAGCACGAAAAAGCGAAATTGACGAAAACTCTTGATCAGTAAGAATCTTTTTGTATTTTCCGTGTTTTTAGATGTTTAATATTTCCGCCAGACCATCTTGTTGACGATGCCCACGTAGCTTTGGATGATCTTCACCACTTTCGTGGAGACGTTCTCCTCGACATAGTCGGGGACGGGGATGCCATAGTCGCCGTTGCGGTTCATCTCCACGGCGGTGGCTACCGCCTGGAGGAGGGAATGCTCGTCGATGCCGGCGATGAAGAAGCAGGCCTTGTCGAGGGCTTCGGGGCGCTCCGTGCTGGTGCGGATGCAGATGGCGGGGAAGGGATGTCCCACACTGGTAAAGAAACTGCTCTCCTCGGGCAGGGTGCCGCTGTCGGAAACGACGGCGAAAGCGTTCATCTGCAGGCAGTTGTAGTCGTGGAAGCCCAGGGGCTCATGCTGGATGACGCGGCGGTCGAGCTGGAAGCCCGATGCCTCTAAGCGTTTGCGTGAACGCGGATGACAGCTGTAGAGGATGGGCATGTCGTACTGCTCGGCCATCTTGTTGATGGCGGTGAACAACGACAGGAAGTTCTTCTCCGTGTCGATGTTCTCCTCGCGGTGGGCAGAGAGCAGGATGTAAGGCTTCACGCGCTTGCCTGACGGCAAGATTTTATCTTTAACGAACACGGATTGAACGGATTGAACGGAATCTTTTTCATCCGTGGTAGACTCACAAAGCCCCAGTCGTTCGTGGATATCGGAGTTCATGATCTCAGCGAGGTTCTGATGCAGGACCTCGGCCATGGGGGAGCCGGTGACATAGGTGCGTTCCTTGGGGAGTCCACAGTCGGCGAGATAGCGGCGGGCATGTTCGGAGTAGGCCATATTGACGTCGCTGATGATGTCGACGATGCGACGGTTGGTCTCCTCGGGCAGGCACTCGTCCTTACAGCGGTTGCCGGCCTCCATGTGGAAGATGGGGATATGCAGGCGCTTGGCCCCGATCACGCTCAGGCAGGAGTTGGTGTCGCCCAGCACCAGCACGGCATCGGGGCGGGTCTCCACCATCACTTTGTACGAAGCGGCAATGATGTTGCCCATCGTCTCGCCGAGGTCGTTGCCCACGGCATTCATGTAGATATCGGGGTCGGCGAGCTTCAGGTCTTTGAAGAACACGCCGTTGAGGTTGTAGTCGTAGTTCTGACCGGTGTGTGCCAGGAGGCAGTCGAAATACCGGCGGCACTTGTTGATGACCGCGGCGAGGCGGATGATCTCGGGACGGGTGCCCACGATGATGAGCAACTTCAGTTTCCCATTATTCTTAAATTCTGCCATATGCTTGAGATTATGATTCCTAAAACATCTAAAAACACGAAATCCACGAAAACTCTAAGGAACATCGAAAGACTCTATATTTCAATTCCGAAAGCATCCGAAACTACGAAATAATCCCAAAAATCTCTTTCGTTCCTTTTCGTCATCACCGTCTTTTTCGGAATATAAATCACATCAGATTGCTGTTCAGGATTCTTATTGGTTCCATGTATAGCTCGTTGAAGTTGCACAGGATTCCCAACTCATAGTTGGTAATCGTCAGATAATTGCGGACCTGAGCCTTGTGAACGTCTGTAAGTTCGCTCACAGCCTTCAGTTCAACAATCATCTTATCATAGCATACAAAGTCTGCTATGTATTGTGCATCGAGTTTATGGTCTCTGTAGTAAACATCAAACTTTTTTTCTCTTTCAAAGGGTATGTTACGGTATTTTAATTCTATTGCCAGAGCCTCTTGATAAACCTTTTCGAGTAATCCCACTCCGAGACGTTTATGAACCTCAAAGATAGCCCCAACAATCTTTGCTGACTCCTCTTTATAAACGATGTATCCCATAAACACGTTTTCTATTTTATTCCGAAAAGAACGAAAAAAGCGAAATGGGCGAAAACTCTACCTCGATCCCACAGACTTCTTTTTCGTACTTTTTCGTTATTTCGAGTACTTTCGGAATCCCTTTTAAATTCCGAAAAGAACGAATAAAGCGAAATTACTCGAAAACTCTACCTCGATCCCACAGACTTCTTTTTCGTACTTTTTCGTTATTTCGAGTACTTTCGGAATCCCTTTTTTATTCCGAAAAGAACGAATAAAGCGAAATGGGCGAAAACTCTACCTCGATCCCACAGACTTCTTTTTCGTACTTTTTCGTTATTTCGGGTACTTTCGGAATCCAAAAAATGAACCTTTTCGGAATTAGACCTTTTCGAAGAAGGTGTCGGGGTGGGTGGGGTCGAAAAGTTCGTTGGCCCACATGACCGTGACGAGGTCCTCGGTGTCGGAGAGGTTGATGATGTTGTGGGTGTAGCCGGGGAGCATGTGGACGGCTTGGATGTGGTTGCCTGAAACAAACCAACAGCCCCCCTCTAATCCCCCCTCGAGGGGGAGGTACTGAAGAGCATTACGGATGACCGTAAGGGTCTCATGGGTATGGCAAAGAACTTCTTCATTGGTGAAACGCAGAACGGCGAATCCTTTGGATTGTAAGAAGTGGGTTCTCTCTCTGTCCAACCGCTGTTGCTCTGGGGTATAATGATACCCGCCGTCGACCTCGACGACCAATTGCTTGTCAAGGCACACAAAATCTACGATGTAATCGCCAATGATATGCTGACGACGGAATTTTGCATCAATATTCTTTCCTCTTAACATCTCCCACAATGCGGCTTCTGCCTCTGTGGGATTCTTCCGCATTGTTTCGGCTTTTTCCTTCAACTGCTCATATATTGCTGGGTCGGCGGTATTCCAAAGCCTCCCTTGTTTCTCCCCCTCAAGGGGAGATTCTGCTCCTCCCCTTGAGGGGGAGGATGGGAGGAAGCTGACTGCCCTTTCCTGGATGAGGCCGTGGCCCGCGACGACGATGAAGTACTCCCACTTCGTGTTGTGCCAGTGCTGCCCTTTGGTGATGCCGGGCTTCGAGATGTTGATGGAAACCTGTCCGCAGTTCAGCGTATGGAGCAACTCCGTGAAGGAGCCGCGCTCATCGACGTTCATCTTTAGCGGGAAGGCCACTTTCTCCTTGGGGAGATAGCTGAGATAGGTAGAGTATAGTTTCTTGGCGAAGCTATTGTCAGGGATCTCAGGGATGAGCGGTGCCTGCCCCCACCCCTCTCCTGAAGGCGAGGGTGTGTTCTTCGCGAAAGTATGCAGCAGGTCGACAATCTCGCCAAGGGTCACATGATGGGTAACCGGACAGTAGCAATACCTGCCTGTTTCCTTATCAAGAATTTGAGAATTTGAGAATTCTTCTTCGCCGTAGGCGCAGCCATTTTCTAATTCGCTAATTCTTGATACACTATTTGGTGTCGGAATCACTTCGAGGCCATTGAACTCGCAACGGTGCTCATGGCCTTCAAGGGCGTTGAGCATCTCTGTCACGAGGTCGTCGATGTAGAGCAACTCCAGCTCGACGGTGGGGTCGTTGACCTGAATGGGCAGGTCGTTGGCGATGTTGTGACAAAAAGTGGCCACGGCACTGTTGTAGTTGGGGCGGCACCATTTGCCAAAGAGGTTGGGGAAACGGTAAATCAAGACCCTGGGAGCCTCACCCCCCTTCCCCCTCTCCAAGGGGCGAGGGGGGAGCTGCGCTTTAAGGAACTCGCGTTCGTAGTCGAGGAAGAGGTCTTCGCCCGCTTTCTTGCTGCGGCCATATTCGCTGTTGCCAAAACGTCCTGCCAGCGAAGCCTGCTGAGAGGAAGACAGCATGACGGGACAACGGTTGCCGTGCTTCTTCAACGTATCGAGCAAGGTGGAGGCGAAGCCAAAGTTTCCCTCCATGAACTCGCTCTGCTCTTTCGGACGGTTGACCCCGGCGAGATGAAACACGAAGTCGGCCTCCCGACAATAATCGTCAAGCCATGCGGGATCGGTGTCAATGTCGAAGGCCATGACCTCGTCGATGACCAGTCCTGGCCTGGTGCGGTCTTTCCCCTCCTTGATGTTGTTGAGGGCTGCACAAAGGTTTTTTCCCACGAAACCTTTGGCACCTGTGACAAGTATCTTCATTCTCTACAGATTTATCAGATTTAACGGATTTATGCTCCTTACCCTATATAACAATCGGGGCAATCCGTTTCATCCGTAGCGCTTCTCTACAGATTTATCAGATTTAACGGATTTATGCTCCTTACTCTATATAACAATCGGGGCAATCCGTTTCATCCGTAGCGCTTCTCTACTGATTTATCAGATTTAACGGATTTATGCTCCTTACTCTATATAACAATCGGGGCAATCCCTTTCATCCGTAGCGCTTCTCTACTGATTTATCAGATTTAACGGATTTATGCTCCTTACTCTATATAACAATCGGGGCAATCCGTTTCATCCGTAGCGCTTCTCTACAGATTTATCAGATTTAACGGATTTATCCTCCTTACTCTATATAACAATCGGGGCAATCCGTTTCATCCGTAGCGCTTCTCTACAGATTTATCAGATTTAACGGATTTATGCTCCTTACTCTATATAACAA
>Ga0256407_10001348_pt1 | contig 52410 bp, 37 predicted proteins | sample RumenRJG_04DNA_FD_193489 | JGI IMG/M metagenome (GOLD analysis project Ga0256407, IMG submission 193489) | Bovine rumen microbial communities from Lethbridge, Alberta, Canada - RJG_04 | ecosystem: Host-associated > Mammals > Digestive system > Stomach > Rumen | place: Canada: Alberta... | reverse complement strand
ATCCACTGCCGATAACGCCCGCAACTACTCGTCGTGCGACTCGCTGTTGTTAGGTTCAGACTGTGGAGCACATACCTTCCCCTATATGGATGTTCACAACGACAGCGCCGTCTTCGAACACGAGGCCACCACATCGAAGATTTCGGAAGATCAGCTCTTCTATTGCAACCAGCGAGGCATCCCAACAGAACAGGCCGTCGGGCTCATCGTCAATGGCTATGCCAAGGAGGTACTGCAAAAGCTGCCGATGGAGTTTGCCGTTGAGGCCCAGAAGTTACTCAGCGTCTCTCTGGAGGGCACTGTAGGTTAAGAAATAAGCGATGTGACGTTTGCCACATCGCTTGTTTTTTTATGATAGACCTTCTATTTCTCCGTTTTCTATAGTGATACGTTCTGCCTGCGGACTCTTGGGCAGTCCTGGCATGCGGACCATATCGCCAGCAATGGCTACAATCATCTCACTACCGCAGTTCAGAATGACGTCGCGGATGCGAATAGTAAAACCCTCAGGCGAACCATAGCGTGTGGAGTCTGCCGAGAAGGAGAACTGCGTCTTGGCAATGCAGACGGGGTAGTGGGCTATGGCGCCATCATCGTCGGTAAAGGTGGCACGCAGGCTTTCCAGCTTTTTTTTCACCTTCTGGCCGTACTCCACAGCCGATGCACCATAGATACGCTTGCATACCTTCTCAATCTTGTCCTCCAGACAGTCGGCTTCCTTGTAGGTAAAGCGGATGGGCAGGGGCTGCTGTTTGTCGATGGTGTCGACGACGAGCTGTGCCAAATCCACGGCACCCTCACCACCTTTCAGGAAGGCTTCGTTGACAGCAAAGCCCACCTCCAAGTCCTCACAGTTCTTGCGAACAATGTCAATCTCTTCGTCGGTATCGAAGTCGAAGCGGTTCAGCGTCACAATGACAGGCTGTCCGAAGCCCTGCATATTGCGGATATGACGGTTCAGGTTCTTCAGACCCTCTGTCAGTCCCTTGGCGTTTGGCTCCTTGATGTTATCGAGACTGACGCCGCCATGCATCTTCAGACCCTGTGTGGTTGCTACGATGACAACCAGACGGGGCTGCAGACCTGCTTTACGGCACTTGATATCGAAGAACTTCTCAGCACCCAAGTCGGCTCCGAAGCCGGCCTCCGTCACCACATAGTCGCAGTACGTCATAGCCATCTTTGTGGCCAGCACACTACTGCAGCCGTGGGCGATGTTGGCAAACGGGCCACCATGTATAAAGGCTGGCGTATTTTCCGTTGTCTGTACAAGATTCGGGTTGAGCGCATCCCTCAGTAGTACCGTGATAGCACCAGCCACGCCCAGGTCTTTCACACGGAAGTGTTTGCCGTCGGCAGTAACACCCAATACGATGTTCTCAATACGGCGCTGCAGGTCTTCCTCGCTGGTAGCCAGGCAGAGGATTGCCATCAGTTCAGAGGCTGGAGTAATGTCGAAACCCGTCTCCGATACTACGCCGTCGCCTCGCAGACCAGTCACCACGTTGCGTAGGGCACGGTCGTTCACGTCAAGCACGCGCTTCCAATAAATCTCACGCAGCGAAAAGCCGTCCTTACGATGCTGATAGATATAGTTGTCGAGTAGGGCACTGATAGTGTTATGGGCAGAGGTCACAGCGTGGAAGTCGCCTGTGAAGTGCAGGTTTATCTTCTCCATTGGCAACACCTGGGCATAGCCGCCACCGGCAGCACCGCCCTTGATGCCGAAGCAGGGGCCTAATGACGGTTCGCGCAGGGCTACAGCCGCCTTCTTGCCAATCTTATTCAGGCCCAGTGTCAGACCGATGCTGACGGTGGTCTTACCGATACCAGCCTTTGTGGGACTGATAGCCGTTACCAGAATCAGCCGACTCTGTTTCACCTTCTTTTCGTCAATGAGGTTCACAGGCACCTTGGCCATAAAACGTCCGTATGGCTCAATATCCTCAGGCGGAATACCCAACTGTGCCGCGATATCGCCAATTGGCTTCAGTTCGCATTCGCGTGCAATCTGTATGTCAGTCTTCATAGAATTGTTGATAGCTTAGATCTTAATATTGTTACCGTTTCAGACCGCAAAGATAGTAACAGTTTCTTAAATAACAAAATAATAACCTCGAAAAATAGTCACAGAGCAGGCGAATATTAATAATAAGGTTAATTCATGCTACTCCACGACCACCTTACGTCCGTAAACAATGTATCCCTCTTGGGCAGACCATCTCCTTTTCGAGAGTGAGCGCAAGAAGTGTAATGCAGGCATTAATGCTATCCTCGCAGCATTGGGAAGTCGGGAAGAAGAATAGTGATAAGGAATATGAAAATTGCTATTTTCAACATATTGAAATAAAAAATGGAAGAATTTTTGGTCGTTATTATTTTTTTTCGTATCTTTGTCGCATCGTTTGCCCCCGGATGGAGCCCTATGTCCTCTGGGATGCGAGGAAGCATTTTTTACTAACCCAATAAATAATAAATTATGAAACAAAAACCATTTTACAAAAGTACTATGTACTTTTTACTTTCGCTGATATTGGTTTCGTGCGATTGTTCTGATGACAAACATGTTGATATCTCTGTTAACCAAGTTTTGGATATAGGAGGCGCAGGTGATTTCATGGCTATAAATATGGCAACCAATGACACACTGAAAATAAATGGAGGTATTGGCATCTATGAAAGCAAAGCAGCTATGCCGAAACTAGATGCTAGAAATGGCAACATCATTAAATTTGTCTTCGTCCAAAACGAGAAGTATCAAGATTACACTTTCAATACGGTGTATACACTGCATGACGGAACAGAAATAAAAGACAAGTATCAATATGAATATGCCATTAGCAATACTACTACAGACCAATATTCTGTTGGAATGTTTGCATCTTACCATCGAGAAGATGATAGAAATAATATTTCCATCTCTTCAAGTGGTACATTTTTACTTAACGTAATAGAATGATCAATATATATAGTTACTTGTTGGATGAATTTAAATGATGCTTAGAGCCAATTTTGAAGACAGACTCGCCCCGTCTATAACCTTGGCTATGGCCTGGCAGATAGTCTCATCATGCATCATCGTCTTCTTACGACGCTAGTTATACCTGACAATCAGGATGGGGATGGCTCTTGGACACTCAGCATTCAATCTGTTGAAGAGATAATTTTCAAATCGATACTAAATGACTCCGCTGTGATGAAGAGTGCCACCACCTCAAAATCGGAGAAGGTGGAGACAATACCGCAACTAGTGACATCTCCCTTCTCGTTTACTACAGGTATAAAGTTATGAAGTTTTATCATTCAAATTTGTTGACTATGGTATTAATGAAGAAATTATTTATTTTAGGTTGCATACTGCTTGGCAGTATCAATATGTTTGCGCAACACCGTAACGAACAAGAAGCAATCCGAATTGCCCAGGATTTTTTTAAGCCAGTGGTCAAGAAGTCCCGTCTGGTTGTGGTGCCACAACAAAAAGTGCAGGCGAAACTTGCCAAGGTCTCAGGTTCTAATCGTGCCGCAGTTACCAAAAATAGTAGCTGTTTCATCATCAACGATGAGGTCAATAACCGCTTCGTTATCGTGTCGGCTGATGAACGATTTTATAAGATTCTTGGATATTCCAATAATGGAATATTTGACCCGGAAAATGCTCCTATTGGACTATTGGAATTGCTAGATGGCTATGATGCACAATATGAATACCTTTTAGAGCATGCACCTACAGCTCCTCTCCTTGATGTGCGGAAAGATAACTTTCCTATTGTCGAGCCATTAATAAAGTCTAAATGGAATCAGAATGCTCCATATTGGAATCTGTGTCCTTATGACTATAGTCAAACATCAAGTCATCCTTGTTATACCGGTTGTGTCGCAACTGCTTTGGCGCAAGTCATGTATTATTACAAGTATCCAGATGACGCACAGGGATATTATTCTTATACAACTTCCTTTGGAAGCACGTTGACTGTCGATTATGATACAGTTCATTTCAATTGGGACAAGATGTGCGATACCTATGTTTATTATTATGATGATAATGGTGAGCGACTGCGTGTCCCAGAACGTACAGCTGAAGAAAACGAAGAAGTGGCAAAATTGATGAAAGCCTGTGGTGTGTCAGTTGCCATGAAATATGGAACTGGTGGATCGTATGCTTATAGTCAGGACTTGGTTGCATCACTTGTCAAATATTTCAAATATAATCCTAATATCCTATACAAAAGAAAAGATGATTTCTCCACAGAAGATTGGGATCAAATGATTTTGAAAGATCTACAAGAAGGGCATCCAATTTTATATAGTGGATCTGAAGGTGGATGGACTGGCCATCAATTCATTCTTGACGGATGTGACGAAAATGGTTTGTATCATTTTAATTTCGGTTGGAGTGGCAATGATGATGGATATTACAGCCTAACTGGAACAGATGCAATTGACTATAAATATGGTCAAGCCATGGTTTATCAAATAACACCTGAAAAATATGGTATTCATGAAGATTATAATGTTTCAAGGTTTGAAATGCATAAAATAAATGTCGCTTTGGGTGACGATTGTCAGTTCTCTTTACAGACCGATTATGCTCGAAGTGGGGTTAAAACAGACGCGCTTCCTTTTAACGGTCTGATCGGTGTTGGCTTGTTTGACACTGAATATAATTTTATCGATAGCCTATATAGCAAACAAATCACAGCGGGTACAACATATGAAAGCATTTGGAGAGAAACTCTTTTCTTTGACGGGTCGAAGTTTCTTGATGGGAAAGACTATATTATTGCACCATTCTCTAAAGCTGTCGAAGCCCAACAGCCCGACCTTATACTTAATAAAAATGGGAACATAACTTACTATACTGCGAAAAGGGTGAACAATACAATACATCTTAGTCCTCAGGGAGTAGAGATTCTCAATGTTTCGGGAGTATATAAAGTGGTTGCCACCAATCAAAATGGACAGCAGACAGGATGGTATGCAAGAATTGACTTGAACGAAAAAACATCGGATTATAACTTCACGATATATAATATTGACCCAGCTGCATCCAATATGGAGGATAGCAGAATGTGCAGAATCTCCGGCGAACTCAGCCATGACGGTACACAATTGAAGCTAAGTAAGTATGTTTGCTATGGTTCAGACGTAGTCTTAATGAATTATTCCAATATTAAAGACGATATAATATTGTACATTAATCTAGATAATGGGCAATTGACTATCAATGACACTTGGGGAGCAGTACTGAGAAGTGACAGCAGTGTTGTGTCTCAATACATGAACACTCTGTTTACTCCTATTTCACGCGACGAATTGGAGTTGACAATAGCATCGAATTATGCCGGAGAACTGACAAATAAGATACCTCCAAGTATAAAGAACTTCATTACGTCGTTGACTTTAACAGGAACTATTAATGGAACAGACATCAAATTTATCAGAGAACTTGCTACCACAGGGTCGCTTATGCATCTTGATATTTCCGAAGCACGTATTGTTGAAGGCGGAGAATCGTATTACGAGGATTACCAGACTCAAAACAACGTGATTGGGAAATATATGTTCTATTATTGTGGAAATTTGAAGTCAATCACATTGCCATCAAATATAATCAGCATAGGTGAGTATGCATTCTATAATTGCGATGGAATAGAGAGCATTATATTGCCAGAAGGAATAAACGAAATACCATCGTCTGCCTTCAGTTTATGTGATAACCTTTCTTATTTAAGCATACCGTCTTCAGTTAGAATAATTGCTAATTGTATATCGTATTGTCGTTCGATAAAACGTATTGATTGCTATATAAGAAATGTAGAGTCGCTGAAGTCTTCATCGTATTCCTGGGCAACAGCAGGTGACATTAGAGCCTTCAAGGATGTACCTGATGGCTGTGAATGGCATGTTCCTCATGGCCTTACACAGCAGTATACCAGTCAATCTTGGTGGAATCCAACATGGACTATCAACGATGATTTGAACTTAAACCTTTTGATGGGTGACAGTAATGATGACGGAGAAATAGATGTTGCTGATGTCATGTCTATTGCCCACTATATTATGTTGCAACCACTGCCGACGTTTATGTTTGACACCAGCGACATGGATCATGATGGAATGGTTGATGTGGCAGACCTCATGCAGGTAATACAGCTTATTATGCAACAGAGCTCAGCATCGTCGACACGAAAATCAGCGCGTGGAGTTAATTGTTTGTCACAATTGCTGCTGAATCCTTCAAAAGAATATTCTGTCCTTTCTATTTCGAGCAAAAATGATTATGTTGCTGCTCAGTTTGATGTATGCTTGCCACAGGGGACATACATACGCACTATTTGCTCGAAGAATCATGATGCCAGTATACATTTTGAACGCTTAGACAATAGAACATACCGTGTTGTCATGTTTTCTGTAGATGGCCGCCCTCTTGCCGGTATGGATAATGAACTTTTGACGTTAACGTTCACAGATGAGAGCATTGTACCTGATATATCCAATGTCCTGTTCGTTTCTAATTGCGATGAAAAACATTATTTGGAAGTTGATAATGGTCATACGACCAAAGTAAACGTTCCAGAAATTGGACAGAGTGTGCGGGCATATACAATTGACGGGCGTAAGGTCATTACAGGAAGCCCCAATAAGCTTACCAAAGGTTTTTATATTATTAATGGTAAAAAAAATATAGTAAAATGAAACATATTAGGTATATTGTGGTTGCACTGCTACTCGTGCTTGCTAATCTCGCATTTGCCGACAACACTAAAATGGCTGATGTGACCATATATAAAGGAGAGCAACAGGTTATAGACATTGAACTTGTCAATCCAGACAGGAGCTATTCTGCATTCCAGTTGGACTTGAAGTTACCCGATGGTATTATTGTTGCAGTTGCCCAGAATGGAGAACCTGCAATAGCGCTTAATGAAGGCCGGTCAGATGACCACTCTTTCAAGGTGGTAAAAGTCAATTCTGACACATATAGGCTATTGGCTTACTCTATGGATAATAAACCTTTCAAGGGTAACTCTGGTTCGTTGGCTACAGTTCTTTTGGAAACGAGCAAAACAACACCTAATGGTAAGTTTATAGTGAACATCATGGATCAGAGATTTACTGATTTATCAGGGAGTAAAGTGCTATTTGACGATGTGTCTGCCACCATTACAGTTCAGGAAAAGCCAGTGACAATTACCGCTACCAGCTATACCCGCTACTATGGTGATGAAAATCCTGTTTTCTCATATACCTCAGAAGGAGCAGATCTCCGTGGTATTCCAACTTTAAGTTGTGACGCGACGCCTTTGTCTCCTGTTGGCCAATATCCCATCAAAATGCAGGTAGGCAGCGTAACTAATGGTAATGTAACATTTGTTGATGGCGTGTTGACTATAGTGAAAACTCCTCTCACCATTATTGCTGACAACAAGACGAAAAAACAAGGCGATGATATGCCGGAGTTTACTGCCACATATTCTGGATTCAAAAATGATGAAGACGCCACTGCGTTGTCTGTTCCTCCCAAATTTAGCTGTAATGCTGACGAGTATTCCGAACCGGGCAGCTATGATATTCATGTATTTGGGGCAGAAGCTACCAATTACGAAATCAATTATAAAGATGGATTTTTATCAGTAACGCTACCTGATCCCATAGTGGTAACAGTTAAACAACACTCACGTTTATATGGTGAGGGTAATCCGGAAAATTATGAGTATACTGTTGAAGGAGGAGTATTGTCAGGAGAACCTGTTATCACTTGTACAGCTGACGAAAAATCTCCAGTAGGTTTGTATGACATCATTATCAGTAAAGGAACTGTTACGAACTACAATGTGACCTTTGTAAACGGTGTCCTTTCAGTGAACAAGGCCCCCTTGTTGGTAAAGGCCGATGATAAGGAGATGCTTATTGGCAATCAGGTCCCTGTGCTGACTGCAAATTACCAAGGTTTCAAGAATGATGACTCTCAAGCATCATTAGTCAAGACGCCAGAATTTACGTGCGATGCAACCTCTATGTCGCTAGAGGGCTCTTATCCAATCTATGTCTTTGGCGCTGAATCTCCAAACTATGAGTTCGTATATGAAAAAGGAACTCTGACAGTTGTCGATCCTCCGTTAGTGGTCAAAGTTATAAGTACTATTCGTGAATACGGAGAAGAGAATCCAAAATTTGAGTATGTTGTTGAAGGTGGTAACTTGATAGGCAATCCGCTCTTGACATGTGAGGCAATGCCTAACTCACCTGTAGCGGACTATAGTATCAAGATTTCAAAAGGTAATATCATGAACGCTCATGTAACATATATTGACGGTACGCTGACTGTTAATAAAGCAAATCTATTGATTAAAGCAGAAGATAAAATCATCAGACAAGACGATGAGATTCCTATGTTCACCGCATCATATAGGGGATTTAAACTTGATGAAGATGAAACATCGTTAAGCAAGCTGCCAGAATTTAGATGTGAAGCGAATAACTCTAAACAAATAGGAGATTTTTCTATTTCTATTTTTGGAGCAGAAGCAACCAATTACGATATCTCTTATGTGAACGGTTTGTTGACAATCGTTGAACGTCCTATAACGGTAAGAGCAGTTAGTCAAGTACGTGTATATGGTGACTCTAATCCCGTTTTCGTCTATGAAGTTGAAGGAGGAAAACTATATGGAGAACCATTATTGCGTTGCGAGGCAGACCAGAAATCTGCAGTTGGAGAATATACAATTGTAATAGAGAAAGGTTCTGTTACCAATAGTGCTGTGACATTTGTTAATGGAACTCTCAAAATAGAGAAAGCTTTGTTGACCGTTACAGCAGATAATAAACAGGTAAAATATGGAGATGAAATGCCAGAATATACGGCTACTTATTCTGGATTTAAAAATAACGAGACTCCTGACGTGCTAGAGAAATTACCATCGTTTATCTGTTCTGCAACACCTTATTCAGAACCAGGAGAATATGTTATTGAGGTATTGGAGGGTTACGACAAGAACTATGAATTCAAGTATATTTCAGGTTCATTGTTAATAACTCTTCCCGACCCCATCGTAGCGGAAATATCAAATCCTATACCAGGACAATTAGGAAACCAATTGACACGGGCAGGTTACTCTATTATGAAAGTGAATGAGCTGAAAGTGAATGGTCAGTTAAATGGCACGGACATTAAATGTATCCGCGAAATGCTTATCAGTGGTAATCTTTCTGATCTAGATATTCAGAAAACGTCTATTGTAAAGGGTGGCGATTCTTATTATAATGGAGGTTTTTCTGAGCAATATACGGAAAACGATGTAATAGGTCAATTTATGTTTTATAATTGCAAAAAGCTTATATCTATCCAATTACCTAATACCATCAAACGTATAGAATATGCTTTTAGTGGCTGTGATAATTTGCTACGCTTAGACATCCCAGAATCTTGTGAAGAAATAGGAGCTTTGGCAATAGAACTATGTCCGAGTCTAACTACTATTACAATTCCCGCACAAACTAAATTATTTGATTCTTACAACGGATTGTTCTGCCCAAGTCTCACTTCCATTGAAGTTGATCCTTCCAACCAGTGGTTGACAACTGTTGATGGTGTGCTTTTTACAAAAGATAAAACAACACTTATCAAATATCCAATGGGAAAAAAAGATGAATCGTATACAGTACCTAATGAAGTTACCAAAATTGATGATTGGGCATTTTGTTCTGCATTGTTTGTAAATATCATTCTATCAAATAAACTTGATATTATTGGGAGTTCCGCATTTAAGAATTGTGATGAGTTATCGGAGATAGAATTACCAGGTTCTGTACGGTCAATCGGAATGAGTGCCTTTTCAGGTTGTGATAATTTGAAGTGTCTTTCATTGCCAAATGGACTTACAGAAATACCAGATTTCTTAGCAGACTATTGTAAAAGCTTGGCACGCCTTGATATTCCAAGTACAATACAGACGATTGGCTATGCTGCGTTTTCGCATTGTAGTTCATTGTCTACGATTTATTGCGCAATTCTTGACATTGAATCTGTCAACTTTGATGTTGATTATGAGTCAAAAGTAGCTAATGCATTTATTGGAATAGATGACGAATGTGAATGGCATGTTCCTGAAGGTCCTGATGGAGATTATTACAAATATAAATATCTCTATGTGTCACAGCCTTGGTGGATTTCTTCTTGGAAAATAGAAGAACCTTATATTACTGATGCAATTGAGAATGTGTATGCTTATTCAAACCAAATAGAATCACGGGACGGCAGAATAATTATTCACTCAAATAGTGATACCCCCATTCGTATATACAATGTTAGTGGCTCTATGGTTAGTAAAATAGGCTCAAGGAAGGACGAACAATATCAGATTGAAATACCACGCGGCATGTATATCATAAACAACAAGAAAGTAATGCTTAAATAAATTTCAGCCGCTGTGATGGATAGTTGCAGCGGCTGTTTTCAACGGAATTGAGCAATTTTAACAATATTTTTGCTGTTTATTAAGCGATATTGTCTATCTTTGTAAGCAAATATTTCGATTAACAAAAAAAGTGTAATATGTCATATCGTGTAATGATAATAAAGACAATGCATTGTGTTTCCAAATTCAGGCATAGACCTGTAGGGAATATAATGCGTTATGATTACACAAGAACAAGAAAGCGAAAAAGCCCAGGTTGCAAGGCAGCTGATAGCCAGTGAGGTTTCACCTTCGGGTGAAAATTATGCCCATTTTGTTAATCAGGATTGGGTAAGTGATTTGTTATGTCTGTATGATTCATCAGACAAGTGTATTAACCGTGATAATGCAATCATCAAGAAACTTGGTGAGGTGCGTGACTCTAAGACGGCTCTTGAACTGAAATACCTTCTTGACCACGTAAACAAGGAGGTTCGTCGGGAGTTCGTTTGCAAATTCTTGGCTCTAGGCATCTTGGCCAGCCAGCCTTCTGTGACGGTAAAAGTGGACTGGACAGGCCATACTGATGTGAAGAGAAAGAATGACGGTAGAATCCGTCTTTATCTGATTAAGAATGGAAGGGAGGAACCGGTTTACTTCAAGAGGAGGTCTTCTGTAATCCTGTACCTTATCTATCTGCTAGATGTCTATCAGTCTGAGAAAGCAGATGATTTAGACATCGCCAAGCATGACAAGCAGTTTTGTGAACTATTTAATAAGGTATATGCCTATAATGGTGGTATGGAGAAATTCAAGACCCTGATGGGCAAGGGGAACTCAGAACAAAAGTTATTGAGGGATAGCTTGGGCGACATCCGTCATGCTGTAGGTGACACTTGCAAGTTGTTGCACGAGCCTGCATCTCCCTACATTCTCTCTGGCAAGAACTCTCATCTTTGTATTCAGAAGAAGAATATCGTCATAGATGAAAGGCTCTTGAATGATATTTAGGAGAAAAAAGACGAAAAGCCTTTCTCTCAGTACGTACTAAAGGGACTTTAACTTTGTGTACGTGTACACGGCACCATCATAGGTGCCGTTTTTTCGTACCTTTGCACGCGAGACATATTATTGTGAATTAAAAGAAGAAAAGGAGAAAGGTTATGAAAAAAACGACTAATAACAGCGGCCTTGAGGCTGAGCAGCCTAAGGACTATAAGGCTGAAGGTGAGATGTTCATCAAAGAACTGACAGACAAGAAAAACGGTGCCAATTACAGCCGTCAATTCTTTTTTGACACGGTAGTAACAGATGCCAATGGCAATAAGAAAAAGAAGGCTTGTCAAATTGCACCCATGCGCTCAAAGATGATTTACGACTTAAAGAGAGATTATGATGTGAATGTTAAGCCAGAAGACTTCAGCACCATTCTCTATATGACGCTGTGGGCTGGGGGCAGCTGGGATCCGCTGAGTACTTTCCAAGGACGCAGCTCGTTCTTTGCCTGGCTGAGAACCGTGACTAAGAATGCTATCATGGAATGGCTGATAGAGGAGAAACTGATTAATGGCGTGATCCCTCCAACGATGAGCAACACCCGTCTTGCTTTGCTTTCCCAGGCCCCATCCAAATGTAAGATTGTGATAGATGAGCTGATGGTTGGTAGCAAGTATCATGGCTTGCTCACAGCTATCTATGTTGACCGTCTTCCCAAGGAGAAGGTTATGAAGCGTTTGAACATCAGCGACTGCGAATATGAGTCAGGTAAGAAGTCCGGTGAGAACAAACTGAAGGATGCATTGATTCGCTCCGTAGAATTCACTGAAGAGAATATTCTCCGTGATAAGAAGAAGCATGTGGTTACCGTTTCTTCTGAATTTGTGGCCGACCTGTCTGAGTGGTGCAAGTCCAAGACCAGTGTGAACCTTCTGTCTGACGTGTTTGGCACTAACCTTTCTGACGAGGAGGTATGCAAGAAGACCATTGACTTCCTGTATGACTTCTCTACAAAACAGTGGCCTGAGGAGGTGGGGGGGGCCCAATGAGAAGGATGAGAAGATCATTAAGAAGAACAAGGAGAAGGCAGAGAACAACAAACGCGATCGCCTGATCTGGTGTGAGCGTTTCATTAAGAACACGCCCCCTTGTGGACGTTGCATATAAGGTTAACCGTGACCGTGGATGGCTTGATACCCGCTATTCACGCCTGAACAAGAAGTTCAATAAGGCTATCAAGAATTGGTGGTTTTCACATGCAGCATAAACAATTTGCCCCTCACCCGGATTTGCTTCGCAAAATTGCACATAATTACTGTTTAGTGCAGTATGCTTTCCCTTACGTGAAACCAACTTTTACCACCATTTTACGTTAAAATTGACTAATTTTATCTCAATTTGTTATTTTTTTGACTTTTTTTTTCTTTATGTCCCCAAAAATATGTATCTTTACCACCGATTCTCGAAGTTAAGAGCCTTTGGGTAAACTGCGGACGTGTCCGTTATCGCCCACAGCGCAATTGACAGCCTACGCCGAGCTGAGGAAGGTGACTTCAGCAATGGAGGAACCTGACAAGGTGGGCATTGAGGTGGGAAGAGGGTCATTACATAGAAAGGCGTTTACAAAGCGCTCTGTTCTTGGACGTATCGAACATCTAGCAAATCGACGATAAAATTGTTGTCCGGAACAAAGCAGCGGTAGATGTCCTCGGGATGTGTCTATACGCATCCCTTTGTCGAGTAGCACTTCTGAAAGGTGTGTTCATTAGACATTGGGTACTATATTCATATCGGCGTGGGCTCTAACGTTGTCTGTTCAACAACAATAGGTAATGCTAGAGCCTCGATACGTGGAATAGACAACAGGACGATTCCACGCTTTTTTGTGTACCGTGTCGAACCGACATACATACGCAAAGGTCCGATATGAGCACATTGTCTAATGTGAAAACTCGTCGAGGCGAGGCAAAACCTCCGAGCGTCAGGCTTGCCCCTGATGCCTACCCCGAAGCCAAAAGCTCAAAAACAGGGGAGTCGGTAAGATATGTGCCAGATCCAAACAAAAGTTGGTTCGTTTTTCGTGCAACTCGTGGAAGAGAGGGTAAGGCTTCTGATTTTTTGGTAGAGGATGGCACTTACACTTATATCGCTCAGAAGTATGTTGAGAGATATGTTCGTGGCAAAAAGAAAAGATATCTCCAAACATTAATTCCTAATTTAGTTTTTGCTTATACAACAGAAGAAAAGGCTGAGGAGTATGTTAATCACACGCCTGACCTTTCGTATCTAAGCTATTACTACAATCATTTTGAAGAAGATGTTGACAAAAAGAATCCTCCTTTAACAATTTCTCTCAAGGAGATGGAGAGATATATTAAGACCACATGTAATAAAAACAAACATTTGTTATTTGTAGATACTTCTCAAGTCCATTATAAAAGCGGAGAGAATGTTAAGGTCGTAGAAGGTCCATTTGCTGGTGTTGAAGGAAAAGTAGCACGTATTTCTGGTCAGCAGAGGGTTGTCATTTCTTTATCCAAAATCGGATTAATTTCTACTGCGTACATTCCTACTGCATTTCTACAAAGCCTTGATAACAATGATTAGAATTATGTGGATTACAATCTATTTAATCATATTGAATATAATTACTTTTGGAATTTATGGTTACGATAAGCATTGTGCCGTCATTAACAAATGGCGAGTGTCAGAGTTCACTCTCATAGCATTAGCTTTAGGAGGTGGCTCTCTGGGAGCATTGATTGCAATGCATGGTTTTCACCACAAAACACAGCATAAGTTGTTTCAGATATGTGTTCCACTATTTCTGACTATACAAATATTACTGTTGATTATAATATTATAAGATATGAGCATTTCACTAATTGCCAATACTGGTATCCAGTTCTTTTCATCTGATTTTGAAATAAAACCAGAAGAAAGCTTTGTTGACAAAGAAGGTAACTTCTTAAGTCCTTTAACTATCAAAGATGAAAACGACTTTGATGTTCCCTTGGTGTTCCATGAAAGCTACAACATCATGGATGATGTTTGGACGTTGGAGATGGCTGTAAACTTTACGGGAGGACAAATTGTCAGGCTCGATGATTTACGCAAACATAAGCCAATCCCCTACCTGTATCTTGATTCCGACGGCAATGAGCGTCTGGTAGATGAGGCTAAGATTGATTTCAGTACACTTGACGTTTTGGATGAGAAGGATTGCTATAGCGACTATTGTTTTGCCGGGTCTATCACAGAACGTCTATCAAAAGGAAATTGCCCGTTGGATGCTATAGAGAACCAGTGGCTACCTATGCCGATGTTTGAAAAAGACAGTCAAGGTAATAGCGTATTTGGCCCTACAGGTTGGTGCAGGATGAAACTCGTTCCTTCTTCAAAAGTAAAGAATGTCAGGCGCTATCATCTTGTATGGGCTTTTGATACCACATCTATCAAAAATGACATGTCAGGAACGAAGCCTTTCTTCTATGATGGTGAGGAAGAGAAACACTACTCTATCAGTAAGGATATCTCGCTCCTTTTCAATTTCTTCTCTCCCAAGCCCTATGATTGTGAATGGGTGGATGAATATATTGCTACACTTATTCATGGAAATAAAGAGAATACCGAATTAATCTCTGCTGAAGGTGAGGCATCACATTTCAGATATATAGCCTACTATATTACTATTGTGTCTTATATCCAAAAAATTGGTTTGACTCCTGATGTTATTCTTTACACAGACGATCAAGAAGCGAAACCAGTAGATTTGGTGCTTGACATAGGTAACTCCCGTACCTGTGGGGTTCTTTTCGAGGATGCAAACTTCACAAAAGTGGATATGCTTCAACTTCAAGACTTGTCTGAGCCGTGGAAAGTCTATAAGAAGCCATTTGATATGCGTTTGGCATTCCATCATTGCAAGTTTGGCGAAATGGATATTCCAGACCAGTTCTCATGGCAGAGTTTTCTGCGAATTGGTGACGAAGCCATCAAACTCATCTATAAATCCAGACCAGCAAATGGTGTCGCTCAAAAAACGACCAATTATTCTAGTCCGAAACGCTATTTGTGGGACAATAAACAATTTGACGGGCAATGGGACTTTTTAACCACTGAAGATGACGAGAATTCTTCTCTCAATCATTATATTAATATAAAAGGACTTTCAGAGCAATTTGATAGTGACGGGACGTTGCGACGTAGCAAGAACGGTGGCATCTTCAGCTCCTTCTCACGTAGGTCTCTGATGACTTTCGTCATGATAGAGATTTTCCAGCAAGCTAATTGTCAGATTAACAGTGCAGGCTTTAGAGAGAAACATGGTGATGTCAATATACCAAGAAAGTTGAGAAGCATTATTATTACTTGTCCTACAGCAATGCCCAAGGAAGAACAGATAATACTCCGCCAGTGTGCAGAGGATGCATATATATCTCTTCTTCGTTGCAAGGATCCTGATTTGTATTATCAGCCTTACGATCCAGCTGAGTGGCAAGGAAAGATTCAGATAATCCCATCAGTCAAAGATTTGACAACGAACCCCAACAATCCTGCTACACAACGCATCAAGACGGAATGGGGGTATGATGAGGCAACTTGTTGTCAGCTGGTTTACTTATATGCTGAGGTTGCCCAACGTTATCTGAACCATTGCGAGGATTTCTTCAACCTCTATGGTCATGTTCGAAAGGAGTTCTTAGAGGATGACTATAAGAGGAATTCTTTGACCATAGGCTCTGTTGACATCGGTGCGGGAACCACTGACTTAATGATTTGCGCCTATAAATATGATGAGAAGGGTGTATGTAAACTGACCCCCAAACCTTTGTTCTGGGATAGTTTCTATTATGCAGGAGATGATATTCTTGAAGAAATCGTAAGAGCTGTTATTATAGAAGGTCAGAACAAAGGACTCGGCCAACTTTATGAAGGTCCAATTTTCAATGCTATATGTTCTAACTATATGGCATTATCCGACGAGGACTTTATGGAGGCACTTAATTTGAAAGGAAAGATTAACCTGAATAACTTGTCAGATGCTGAGAAGTTTGAAATAAAGTACACCTACGCGTCTCGTGAGACTTCTGAGCGCATCCACAATTTCTTTGGAAAGGATAAAGCCCTGATGGATTACAAAGACAGAATCATGCGCCAGGATTTCAATGTTCAGGTATCAGTTCCCATGGGCCTAAAGATGCTTGACATGTTACGACTCGGACGCAAGTCTATGAGGCTTAAATATGAGGACTTCTTTGGTGAACTTCAACCTGCGAGTTTTATCTTAGAACACTTCAATAAGCACTTTAGCCTTAAGGCCAATGGAAAGACTTATGTAGATTTTGACTTCAAGAAGATTGTCTGGAACTTTGATGAAAGCTGTCTGGCTAACATCATAATTACCAAAATTGAGCCTTTAATGAAGCAACTCGCCATAGTGCTCAATACATACAATTGTGACATTGTACTTCTTGCAGGAAAACCGACGTCATTAACAGCTATTACAGACCTGTTCCTGAAGTATTATCCTACTTCTCCTAACCGTCTTATCCGTCTTAATGACTACCGTGTTGGCGAATGGTATCCTTTCGCTGATGGACTCGGATATTTTAAGGATCAGAAGTCATTGGTTGCCATTGGTGCCATGATAGGATATATGTCCTCAAATGGCGGAATCAACGGATTCCACATGGACATGACCCATTTGAAGAAGGATATGGTTTCAACCGCCAATTACATGGGATTGTACAATGCTGTCAACCAAAAAGTTGCAGAGGCCATTCTTACACCAGAACAAAATACTGCAACGTTTGAAGTGCATGGTTTCCCGTTATTCATTGGTTGTAAGCAACTTGTATCACAATTCTATCAGGCACGCCCAATATTCGCTTTGAATTTGGCTGAGGATGTTGACTTGCATTCAGTATCTTTACCCTTAAAGGTATCCGTAGTGAGGAATTACTCCCAGGATAAAGAAGAATTAAGAATAGTATCGGCTGTAGATGCTATGGGTAAGCCATTCTCTCAGCAGAAATTAAGCTTTGGAGTGCAAAGTCTTGCCAGTGATGGAGCCTATTGGCTTGATAAGGGTGAGTTCGTTTTAAGTATTAACGGATAAATAAAAACCAGGATTATGAACGATATTATAGAAACCAAAAATAGTGAATTGATTCAAAATGTGACAAACCAAATCAATTCCATTAACAATTTCATTAAATGGGGTGACAGCCATTTACAAGAGAGCCGTCGTGAAGAGACCTTTAAGAAATTGGTTAATATAAGAAGACATTTGAAACGTCTTCGTTTCTCATTGGAAAGCAACCCTGCAATTGCTGCTTTTGGTGAGAGTCAGAAGGGTAAGAGTTATGTTATTAGTTCTCTTCTCGCGAGAAAAGGCCAACAGTTTATGGTGTTGGATCCTAAGACGGGCGACAGCTACAATTTTGTAGAGCAGCTAAATCCAATTACCCGTGACACTGAGGCTACAGGTGTGGCAACGCGCTTTACCCGTAGCTATGAAGTACCTGATGAGAACTATCCCGTCATGGTAAAAGTGCTATCCATCGCTGATATGCTCCAGATATTGTGTGATACCGCATACAACGATGTTAAGTCACACTCAGTTATAGATCGTGAGGATATTGACGAATTCATGCTTGCTCAGGAGAGACGGTATAAAGGTACACCAAAAGTTCAACGTGTTCTTGACGAGGATGACATTATGAATGTACGTGAGTATGTAGAAGAGCATGTCGGTATCACTAAGGCTAAGGAACTGCTTGATTCAAGATTCTTCGATGTACTGGCACGAATAGTTCCTTATGTTCAACCCCGTGAATGGCCTCAGTTAATGTCTAAGCTTTGGTACGACAATTCTGATATAACAAGTCTTTTTGTTAGAATGCTTCAGGGATATGAGACTCTTGGCTTCTCAAAGCGTATTTATATCCCCATTTCTGCGCTGTTGAATACGACAACCACATTAATGAGTTCTCTTTGTTTGCAAAAACTTGACGTTGCTTCTCCGACAACTGGTAACGTTGACCCTAATATGGGTACAGACTTACTCACCGAAGATAAGAAGATTGTAGGAGGTTTCTCTAAAAGTGTTCTTTCTGCAATTGCGGCGGAAGTAGTGTTCCAAATTCCTGAAGAAACAATCAGTGAAGAATTAATATATAATCTTGATGGTATTCAGGAGGATGGCAATCGTCAGCGTCTTCTTTCTAAGGGCTGGAATAAAAAGGTGAGCAAGGAATTCTTGAATACGGTTGACATCTTTGACTTTCCTGGAGCACGTGCCGCATTGGAACTTCAAGAAGAGCAGATTAAGATTGAATTGAATAACAAGATGATGCTTCGTGGCAAAGTTCGCTACCTATTTAATAAATATAGCGATGAGAGATTGATTAATGTATTGATGCTCTGCCACGACCACATGCAGAACGGACCTACAGTTATGCCTGGATTAGTTGAGCAGTGGGTTAAGCAAAATATGGGAGCAACCGTAAGAGATCGTACTGCTTATTTGGACAAGAGTATTGTCTCTCCCTTGTTTATGATTGCTACCAAGTTTAATATTGATATGAGCCATTCTGTTCAAAGCGGAGGTGATGATCAGATTGAAAAGAGATGGGAGGACCGCTATAAGAAAGTTCTTTATGATCAGGTTTTGCAGGCAGATAGCCTTAGCTGGTTTGGTAATTGGACTGAGCGAGGCGGCTTCCGCAATACTTATTTGCTTAGAGACTACAAGTGGTCTGGCGTAAATGGCAATCGTTTGTTTGAGGGATTTGACACACAGGGAATTGAAACATCTGAGATTGACGCGCCGTTCCATCAGGAACTTCGCCAAAGTTTCATAACCAGTCCTTATGTCAACACCTTCTTTGAGGATCCCGAACTGGCATGGGATGCTGCGGCTACTATGAATAACGACGGCGCTACTCGTATAATCGAGAACTTGGGTATTGTAGCCTCGAATGCAAAAGAGAGTCGTCTGTATAAGTATCAGTCAGAAGTAAAGGGATTGCATGCTCAAACACTTCAACTCATGCAAGAGTATTATCACGATGAGAATGATGAAGATGTACTACAAAAGGCCATCGCTCGAAGTGGTTCTATCGTAGCAGAGTTTGACGTGGTCTGCGGTAAGGACAATTACTTCTTCGGTCGAATGATACAGAACTTGCAGGTTAGCGAGAATTATGTATTCGATTTCTATTACAACTCTCTGAACAATACCAAAATGATTTCCGATCGGGATATGAAAGAATATGATTTAATCCTTTCCCGTTGTCATGGTCGTATTTCTTCAAGCAATACTTACGAACAGAATTTGGAAATCTTGCGCCAAGAATATCATTATCCGACAGTCCTTGATTGTAAAGAGTTCTTTGAGGGCGTAAAGGGAATCTCTCTTGAAAAGTTGTTTGAATGTAATTTCAAGCAGAAGAGCAATTCTGAACAATTGGCTGAGGGTATTGTCAACAAGTGGATAGAAGATATTAAGGCTCAGAAGAACTTGAAGTATTATGAGGCAGAGGGTTGCAATACCCTCACTGTTTTAGACTTAATAGAGAATATCAAGGCTGTTGCAGATACTACGAAATTGGTTGCTTTTATTGCAAAAACCATCAGTCCGTTTGTTGATGCGATAGCTGTTCCTCATCAGATACTGGATATGATAGCCGATACTACAGCTGAAATAATCAATGAGTTTGTGGTTACATTCGGCTATAATTATTACTCAGAGGATAAGATTGCAGATTTGAAACTTATCAACGAGAAAAACAATTTGCATCTGTCATTTGATTACGGTATGACAGACAAAGTTCCTATGTCCAATGATGAGCTTTCTGACTTGTTTGATGATATTCGTCCGACAGAGGAAAACGCTATGCTTACCTCTCTCCCATCGTTTATAAACTATAACAAGTGGATAGATTTGTTATTAATATCATTCATTGCCTCTTACAACGTGCCTAATTATGATGTGGAGGCTAATAAACAACTTGGAATTCTACTTCAGTCATTCAAAGACTTAGCAAGTTAAGTTTATGGATATACATCGTTCATCGATAAAAGATTTTATTATGCCCAAAGTAAAGTCTGTCATTGTGATAGACTATTACGAGGGCATTCAAGGGCTATTGAGGTCAAGAGAAGAATTCCCTTACAATGACTTCCTGGCTAATCCTCGATTACGTACTCAGACAGAAATAACGTGGGCGACAGATTCCTTTACCGAAAGGCCAAAACTCCTGATTGACCTTGATGGTGTCTTGAAGGAAAGATATGCATACGCTTTGAAAGAGCGTATCAACTCAATAGAATCTTTAATAAGTATTCTTAAAGAAGAGGAAGGCGGCGCACCATTAAGTGAACTTCTTTCTAAGGCAGTGTCTTATATTGATGAACGCTCTGTATATTGCGGTGACGGAAATGTGGTTGTGGTAAACTGGGGACTAATCCCACGGAGACCAGACCTTGGTTCTGGAAGTATTTATAGAAGTGGTAAGTTTGTAGCAAATTGGGATAAACTGCAAAGGAATCCTGATATGGAAAAACCAAAAGTTGAGGTTGAACCACAATCTCAGTCTTATGGTATAGATGAGCCAATAGTGCCAATAGAGCCAACAGCCCCTATTGAGCCAAACGTTCCTGAGCCTTTGGTTACATCGCAAACCCAGAATATCGAGCCAGAAAGTCCTATTGTAGATGTTTCTCAAAATCCGATTGCTAATGAATCCGAAGAGCACCCCGAATCTCCTAAGGATGTTCAGCCTTCTCAGCCTGATATTACCCAACCTCAGAACGAAGTTATCGTTGAAGAGAAACCTATTATCGAAGAGGTAAGGAAAGAAACGACAGAAAAGCCACGAGAAGAGACCAAAGAGAATCAGGGCAAAAAATCAAAAAAAGATGACGATGAATATACATGGAAAACTTTCTTTGGTGGACTCTGGAAAGGTCTAAAGTTTATTTTGCGCAAGTTGTGGTGGCTTCTTGTGTTTATCATTCTGTTATTTGCTATATTATTCTTTTGTCGTGGATGTCAAGGGCCTATAAGTCAGATAAATCCGTTCTACAATCCTTTACCTGATAATCCTGTAGTTTTACCAATAGAGAATGGAGAGGTGGGAATGAGTGCTGATGGGAAAACGCAAATTGCTACTGACCGTCTCAACATTTTATTGGAAAAAGAGAACGACAACACCATGTTGGATTGGGCAAAAGCGTTTAAGAAAGCCTATCCTGATGAAGATTATGAAATCTTTTATTATAACAAAGAACTCTATAATCTCCAGATAAAAGTTCCATCAAACATGCGTGAGCAAGTTAAGAAGGAGATTAAAGAAAAACTAAGTAATTTTTCTTTTGACGTGTTTGATGAAACAGTTTACCAATCAGAAGAGGTTTCATTTAATGACCCAGAGTTAAAAGATCCAATGCATTCATGGTATTTAAAAGAAATAGGAGCCTATGATGCATGGCAGATTTTGCAAGGAGATTCAGATATTGTCGTTGCTATAGTTGATAATGGATTTGATTTAACTCATCCTGAATTTAGAGGAAAAATAATTCATCCATATAACGTATTAACTCAGAATTCAAATATAAGACCTATTAAAACCAAAGAAGGCGAAAACGCCCATGGAACGCATGTTGCAGCAACAGCGGTCGGAAATGGTAATAATGGTACAGGCTTATTAGGCATAGCCCCTAAATGCAAATTACTCCCCGTGCAAGTAGGAAACGACAATCCTGATGGATCAATGAGTAATCAGGCTATTATGGAAGGCGTAATGTATGCAATTTCCCAAGGAGCAGATGTCATTAACGTTTCGTTGGGAATGTACACTCCAGGCATTGTGAAAACGATGTCTGAAGCCCAGCAGCTTAATTACATTAGCAGTTCTATGAAACAGGAAGAACTGATGTGGTCAAAAATCTTTGAGAAAGCCAAACAAAGGAATAGCATCATAGTATTCGCCGCAGGAAATGATAATGTTGTTTCTGGTATTGACCCTAAGAAACGTAGTATAGAAACCATTCGTGTATCTGCTTTAAACACAGATTTATCAAAAGCACATTTTAGTAATTTTGGAGTATATCCTCAACTTAACAGGTTCTATTCTACCGTCTCTGCTCCAGGCGTTGACATCTATAGCGCTGCTCCCCACGACAGTTATACAAGTATGAATGGTACTAGTATGGCTGCACCTGTGGTTTCAGGTGTTGTTGCTCTTTTAAAAAGTATAGACAAGAGTCTGACCGTTAGTCAAGTAACCTCAATACTTCAGCAGTCAGGACGGAATGTAGGTGACAATATCGGCCCTATGATAAATCTTCATAGAGCAGTATTATTAGCAAAGGGTGAGAAACTGCCTACCAAATGCGATGAAATCTCAGAAGAGGTGAAAAGGCTAAAAGCGAAAATAGACAGTTTAACTAGAATTTGTCCAGATGCTGATGCACCATCAGATACATTAAAATATAATGAAGCAGTAAAAGACAAGCACGGCTTGGATGGACTCTGGAAATCAACAACTAGCCTTGTTTCTACTAATGACCATACCCCTATTGATTTATACATGGAGTTTAAAAAACTTAAAGGGACGTTGACCATTGTTAAGAACAAGGTGCGTTATACGGCTCCATTAAAAGCAACTATCAAGAAAGGAAAGATAAGCATTACACAAAGTTCCCCTGCTTCAAATGGAACAGACCATTTTGTTCCATATACATACGAATGTTCTGCTGACAGAAAAGGAAATTTGATTTGCACTGCAACCAGTACGGAGAACTCTGTTACTTTCAACTTAATCAGAATTAAATAATCAAAAATAATAATAATTATGGCAAAACAGAATTCAGACAATTTGTCCAAAGGAGACATTATTTCGTTTGTAGCTCTCCTTTTACTTGGTGTTACCGTTTTCTTCGGTATGAACTTTAAGACGCTGGGCGATAAAGTGCCAAGCATCGTAGTTGCAATTCTTCTCGTCGTAGTAATGACGGTATTTGTATTCTTGGCAGCTCATGCTAAAGCACAGAATCGCAATCAGGCCATGTGGAAGAATGTGGAGTATGCGATGCTTGGACTTTATGTTGTAGCATTGATACCCTGTTACTTGTATGCTGCTAAGTTCTTTGATGTTCAGTTCGCAAAATCTGAGATTATGACTCAGGTTCAGAAAGATATAGATGGAATTGACAAGATGTTTGCAGATTACAAGCGCAAGTGCGATTCTCGTTGTGGCAGTTATCAAACTGCACTTGAAGCGATGTCAAAGGATTCGCAGGGAAGAGAACGTATCGCAAAACTTCTGGATATAACTGCAGCAAATGTGACCCAAGCCAATATAAAACAAGCAAGCGAAAGTTTCCTAAGTAGTTTGAAGGGGGGGCAATATAAAGCTCTTGAAGCAGAAAAAAACAATTTGGTGACCAACGTGCAAACCAACTTTAAGAACTGGAACATTCTGTTTATTCCACAGTATGCTTCAGAGCTGAATACCGCAAAAGACAAGTATGCTACAGAGTTACAAAACATTTACACAAAGCACAAGAACAACTTTGAGACAAACATTCCTGAGTTTGATGCAAGTTCGTATATAACAGAAAGTACACTTGCTGATACCTTTTCCGAGACTGCAAGTTTTTCTATTATTGGCTTAATTGCTGTTTTAATATTGGGTGGATTAGGATTGGTAAAATATCTGCTTGGAGAAAAGCGTACTGTTATAGATTTTAAAAAGGGAGATTCTTCTGTGATTACTTCAGATGGTGGATTTACTTTCTAAAAATTGTAGCGAGGTTAAGGGTTACATAGCCATTAAGACAATCATTAATTCAAAAGATTAATATATTTTTAAGATATGCCTAAATTATCAGAACAACAGATTAACAACATCTATCTGCGTTGTAATGCTGCCCCCATGTCGCAGCTGCTTGAATTATGTCTGGATCCCGAATCTGGTATAAATATTGATGGACTTCGTGCCGTTCATTACAACAAAATAGACCAGTTAGAGCAACAATACAATGCTCAAGCAGAAGAGATTATATGGGCTAAATCACAAAGTTCAATAGAAGCCCTTTCTGCATTTATAGAGAAATGTCAACAAGGCATATTCTCTACAGCTCATCTTGCGCAGGCTAAGGATAAACGAAAGGAATTAGCTGCTGCAGTTGAAGAGGATGATTGGAATACAACCAAAGTATCTAATGACATTAATGCTTTAAACGCATATATAAAGAAGTGTACTGATGGTACGTACTCTGAAGTTCACTTACAGCAGGCCAAGGATGCTGCGGAATTTATTGACTGGAACACTGCTAAATCATCACATAACCCTGCTGTGATGAATGGGTTCATTCAGAAATGCAATATTGGCATTTATTCGTCTCAACACCTAAATGAGGCAAAAGATTTGCTTGAGTCTTGGGAAAACGGAACAATTGTTGAGGATTGGAATTACCTTCTAACAATTAAAGACACAGACACAAAGCGCAACAAACTGAATGAGTTCATACAGAAATATGCAACTAATCCTACAGAGACGGCCCAAAAGTATATGGGCAAAGCCAATGAACTGATGGAACAGTTGGCCGATGCTGAACAAGCAAGAGTAGACTGGATTGACGCAAAGCAAGAGAATACTATTCTGGCTTATGTAAATTTCTTGGAACAGCATCCTTATTGCGAGTATCGCGAAGAGGCTGAAGAAAGAATCCAAGATATGAAAGGAGATTTGCTTAACGACATGAAGCGCTTCCCCTTTAAATATAATCGTGAAGACATGTATGATTACATCAGCAGCAACGCTCTCACGATGAAGGATTTGGTTGATGACAGTTGTGTTCTTACTGATAGAGGATATAGTCACATAAAGAAATATCCACATCTCATTGATGAGCAGCGTCAGTTGCCTGTATCGCGTTTGGAAAATCCTCATAGTGAAGATGGCAATACAGATGTTTACTTCTTTGGAGTATCAGGTTCGGGAAAAACTTGTGTTCTTGCTGGTCTGATGAGTCTTACGGGACAATTAGGATTCCGTTTCGATCCTAAAGGTCCTGGCGGTGGTGGTAACTATGCCATGGAACTTCGCAACTATGCAAGAACGAGTATGCTGCCACCTGCAACAGACCAGAACTACATTCAGGTTATTGATGCACAAATTAATGATGAAGACGGCAACCTTCATAAGATTGCACTAATCGAGATGTCTGGTGAGAAAACTGCAGAGTTTGCTGCCATTGAGAATCCTACCAGTCTTGAAGATCTTGGAGCTGGTGCATCAGGTTTGTTGTCTAATGACAATAATAAGGTGTTATTTTTTGTGATAGACCCAACTAATGAGAAGAACGTCCAGATGGGACGTGATAGTAGCCAGTGGGTGATGCAGAGTGATGTGTTGGATTGCGTTTCTTCACTCCTTTCTAAAAATCCTGGTTTGATGAAGAAAGTCGTAGCCATTCACGTTATTCTCACCAAGAGCGACACCTTGGGTGATTACGTTGATCAGAGCCTCATTCAAGACAGGTTGACAGAACAGGGTTATTCCGCAGTTCTACAATCAATAAAAGCTATTTGTCAGAAGTATGATATTAATAAACAAACAGGATTCCAAGTCGGTCTTTATCCTTTCTGCGTTGGCAAGTTTATGCCAGGTGATGTCTATACATTTGATGAAACAGATTCTTTGAAGATTCTGCGTGTAATTCAAAAGAACACTATTATTGAGCGTCCTACGGACGGCTTCATTGACTCTCTTAGGAGATGGTTCAATAGTTAATAATTAAATAGTAATTTTCAATGAACAATATAAGTTTAGTTATATCAGGAAATTTAACAGGCTTTTCCCGGTTTTATGCTTCGCCAACAGCTAATGACGTTTTGAATGAGGCGAAGTTTGATTTCGACTATCGAAACTTTCTCACTTTCTTAAATAGCAGCGAGAAAGCCTATGCAATATCTTTTGCCCCATCGGTATTAGCGGTTAGTTTAATAACACGAATCCTTGATTCATTTCGCAGGCCAGGTGTTCTGGTTGTGACATTGCTACTTCCAAGAAGGAGTAAAGTTGAATCTGCCATTAATCCGCAAAACAAGAATGCATTGTATCAGCTACTTAATGAAATAAATAGCAAGTTCTATGAAAAGAATTTCGTTAATGGTATGGTAAATCAGAATGCAGCTGTTCTGATGCAGGACTATTATACTGAGATTCTTGGCAACTACAATCTTGTTCCTGATGGAATGCAAAGGAACATAAATGGAACCATTGAAGTGACTTCGCCCAATAAACGCTTGGGTTATGTTCAGACTTCAGAGGACAATGTTCCTTCTTATCTCGCTTCTCTTTGCCGTCGCAGCTATGAAGGATGCCACCATGTTTTCTTTGCACAGAGTCCTGTACAGAACCTGATTGCCGAGGAACCTGTAGAGGTGGTATACTATCGTGTTCAAATTACAAATAATAGACAAACACTTCCGTCTGTTACATTAAATGATAGAATACCTAATGTACGTCCAGAAGAAGGTGAGATTGACATAGATAAGAATTTCACTTATCAGCAGGTGCTGAATGGTGATGCAGGACGTAATATTGTTGCAGAACTGAGAGGTGAAACCATAGAGCTCACATATCGGTTTGGACTTGAAGAAAAATCCATAAAATTTGTATTCAACGAAGGTGGTAAAGAAATTCCATTTACAGCAATTATGCCTGTTTTGGAATTTAATGGAACATTTATTAACATTCCTAGTGAAACTTATACCTTCCAAGGAAAAGAAATATATGGTCCAAAAAGAATTAAGAGTCGTGGAACTGAATATCGCGTAAAGCGTGAAAGTGAGAATCTTGATTTACGTCGTCTGCAAGACACCTGTATCATACAGGTGGAGCATTGTTTCTCACTCAGAATATTCTTCAACCAACCAGAAGACAGGCAAAAACGTATCGTTTTCAAAAGTAATCATGGTTCATTTCCTTTCACAGACGTGACAAATCATCTGGATGCAGTATTACCAGGTTATCCAGAGGAATATAGCTATACTATTGAGTCCCTTTATTATGAAAGGGAATCTGGTTACTTAGCAACTAACGGTACACATATTCAGTTACCTAAATTAAGACCCGTGAGTAGAAATACTCCGCCAACACGGCAAGGAGGATTAAAAGTTAGTAATGTTCCTATGCAGCCAGTAGGAAGACAATCGATGGGTAATGATAACGGCAGAAGGGATGCACGTCCAAATGAAACCTATACACATTCGACGGGCAAACAATCTGGAGGTGCTTTACAATTAGGCGGCGGAGAGACGAATCAAGAGCCGTTCCATAATTCTAAAGGAGATAAATTTATAAAGGCAATACCTGCTATTTCTGGAATATTATGTGTTGCTATTTTGTATTTTATAGCTGCTATATTTTTCAATCTGCCACCTTTTTCAGAAGCAACGGACAACCCGATACGCTCAGTTGATGAGCCTAAAGAGAATGAAGTCTTCGACAAAAACATTCATATCTCTTATATAGATGCTGATGGCGACCCTGTCATTTCGAATAATATAAGTTATGAAGTGTTTAATAAATACGTAAGTCTGGCAATTTCTCCAGAGTCTTCTGTTGAGAAGGGAGATGAAACCAGACAAGGTGTAATAGGTCAAAATTATAGATTATCTGGCAGAAAAGAGGATGTTCAAGATTTTCAATTGATAGTGTCTTTCGGAAATATCGTTATCAATGATGATTTTACGATTTCTACAGATTCTCTTTTGAATCCTACATTTGGTGACCACATATCTATTCCTTTAAAAATTAGAACATCTGAAATACAATTGTATGAAGACATATCTTCGAAAGTGTCAATTACAAAGGAAGAGAAAAAAAGTATTCAAAAAAAAATCGACAAAGTGGTATTATCGGATGTACAAAAACAGCTCCAAGCAATTTTAAATGATATTAAAGTTGAAGAACCTGTGAAGGTGATTACCCCTCCTGTTACAGTTGAAAAGCCCAAAAAGGAAACTAAGGATAATAATAATTTAAATGGCAATCTTACAAATGGCATAAAAGACAGAATAAGTAGAGCAGCAAGGGTTAGCAAAGCTCTTAAGTCAACACTAACTCAAGAGCAAATAACTGTTGTTGACAATTACAATGGCTGGTTAGATAGAGTTTATAAGAATAAGGACAAAAAGACTCAACAACCAGTAATATTGAATGAGTTAAAGAACTGTTCTACGTTCAAAGGTTTACAAAATGTAGTTAATTCATATCAAAAAGCAGAATAATTAAATCTTATAAACATGAAATTTATCAAGTTAATATCGGTTGCGGTAGTATTGGTAGCTATCATTGCAGTTCTAATTTGGTGGCAGAATAGAGTAGAGCCTATTCCAGAACCTGAGTATTCTTCTGTTACAGCGAATGAAATAAAGAATCAGATTAAATCTCTTTGTAAAGAAGGAAAATGGAGTACTGCTGGCTATACAAAGATTGAAGCGAGAATTCATATGGATAGTGTTAATTATAATATTGAGATGCAAGAAGCTAATTCGTTAAGAATGTTTCTCTATTCAAGTTCATGTATTTACGCTAAGGAAGGTGTTGACAAACTCTTTCAACAGAATTCTTACCCTGCCGATAAGATTACCCATTATGAGACGGCTTTAAATCATTTGCGTGTTAAAATTTCGGAGCAAGGAGCAAATAGCAATTTGACTGATGCTTCAAATCTAATGTCTGCTTATCATCAATTATTATCGGCTCTGACCTTTGGTGCAAGTGCTAGTTATTCCCGTCCATTAAAAGCTTATAATGGAGGAACTGCAGACGGCAGGAAGGCAAAGATTCAAGCTATGGCATATTACAAATCTCATTTCAGCAAGAATTCATCAATTCGTTCAAAAGTTGAAAGAATTGATGCGGATATGAAGGATGCGGAAGAGAGATATTATGAAAGCTTAGAAAAACTTGTTGAGAATCATTACAAATCAACGGGTAGAATAGAAGAGTTGTTAGAGGATCAAATCCGTTTTGACGAGATTTCTACTAATAGCACTTCAAAAACGAGATTGAAGAACTTTGTTAATAACCCTAACAATTGATGATATGAGAAAGATAATATATAATATTGCCTTCATTTGTGTGTTTTTTCTTCCTACGGAAACAAAGGCACAAGATGATATTGATGAAGATGTATCTCAGGCCAAAGAACTTATAGCATTGAACCAAAGCGTAAAGAATCTTGAAGAATGGATTTCTCGTGAGGAAGACAGACTTTTAAAGTTGAAGAAAGAATGGTATAGAATCTGTGTGGATTATTTAAACGGTAACAATTTTAAGATAGAAGAATTTGATGACCTTATTAGACAGACTGATCGTGATATAGATGGGGCTGCCTTATATGATGAACTTTGTAGGGCAAGAGAGGTTTTCGTGTCTGGAGATAAATATGTTCCGAACGACATTCCCGAACCAACAAAGGAAAGGATGCCTGGAAAAAGTAACAAAAAAGACCCCAAATCTCCTCCCAAAGAAAAGTCTACGAAAAAGAAAGAAGTAAAAGTTCCGGAAGAAAAAGACAAAGATGATTCTTCAAAACTAAAAGAAGATACCCAAGTCCCATCAGAACCGACACCAAATCTTAAAGAAGATAAACCTATAGAATCAGATCCAAACAAGGATAAACTAGATGAAGAGAAACCTATTGTTGAGACAACACCAATAATAAAAGAAGATCCTGTAGTTAATCCTGTTCCTAATAGTAAAAAAGTTCCAGAAACTCCAAAAGTTAAGAAGGAAAAAGATAAAGGGGAATTAGGAGAAGGAGAAAGTAAAAAAAATAAGAACAAAGATGGAATTTAAATTGAAATGATTATGAGTAAAATATTGTTAGTAGTTATAATGATGTTCTGCATTGTCAGTAATCAAGTATATGCACAGTCCAAAGTTATTAAGAAACTCAGATCTAAAGAATTTGCTCTGAAGACAGACTCTGCAAATTTGAGTGCAGCATTAGCAACAATTGAAAACAGATCATTTACTCAGGCTAGTCCTGAGGAATTACTAATGCAAAAATTATCAAAATATGAAAATATTGAAGCACTGGCAACAGATGGAGAATTAATTAGATTATTGAATGGAAAATATAGGCGTATGCAACTTTCACATACTTATCTGATAATAATTAATATGTATAATTCACTTCAGGTAAATGGAGGCTATATGAAAAGTCAAAACGATCAATATGTAAACAATTCTGAAAATATTAGGGGTCAGATTACTCAAATAAATCCAGCGCATAGTCAGGGATTTCTTGATAGTTTTGATTCCATGATATCAAAGATCAAAGATTTTCGTTATGCTATGTTCGAACTTAAAAGAGTTTTTGCATTAGTTGATGAAAAAGAAGAAACTTCTACTGATCGAGCAAAAATAAAGAGTTCTTTAAAAGAAGATGACGAAACGGAAATAATTGACAAAATCCCATTTGCTAAGAAATTATTATCTGATTACATTGATAATCCAATGAGAAGGAGCAAGATTCTCTCTCATCCATCTTTTAGTACTATACAATAAAAATGAAATAATATGAAACAGCTTCTAAAAATCAGTAACGCAGATTTAAGCTACAGGCTGAATCTCAATTATAACAATGTGTTCTCTCGCCTAAAGATGCTGCTTGGCAAGAAAGCATCATTGTTTGCCGACATTTCAACAAAATCATCTGGAACTACGTGGTACTCAGATGATGATGCGGAGTATTCTCGTCTAAGTGAAGCACCTAAGGAAGATGTTAATAATCTGTCTGTTGCTTTAAACGATGCTGTTTCTGCTGTACGTAAGGAATTGTCTGTAGCACCAGAGTTGGCAAATTACGTTGATGACATTTTAGAAATTCCAGACAACAGTTTTGTGTTCTATCGAAAAGATGGAGCTGGTTACAAATTTATCTTGGCTGGTTGGGGATGTAAATATGCTCACCAAAGCACAAATGATCCTAATAGCGGTTTTATCAAACGTATTTCGAAAAATTTGGAGATGCCAGAAACTCCGCCTGAAACGCCTCAAAAGAAAGACATTAGCCAACTTCTTGCTGGCATTCATAATGATGAGCCGCAAAAAGAACCTCTGAAACCTGAGATTAATAACGAGCCAAAAGTACCTTCAAAGAAGATAGAAATTCCATCTGAACCTACAGTAGGATTGACTAATCCGGAAATCAATGTTAAGCCAGATGAACCTGAAAAGGAGCCAGAACCTCTCGTGAAGAAGACACAGCATGTGTCTGTTCGTGTAATTGACCAAAACAGCAATCCTGTTGATGGAGAAGTGGTTCAGATTAATTCTTCTAATGGTTTGGCCACAAAAGTAACATCAGAAAAAGGTCTTGTTGATGTTGGAGACCTTCCATACGGAGAAAGTTTTGGCGTATCATTCCCTAATCTGACAGGAAATCAGGAACGGACATTTGAGGTGGAACATGGAGTTGAAACATACGATGCATTCATAAAGAAACTTGTCAAATACACCCCACTTCTTTTTATTGAAGACCAAAATGGCAATGCTGTTCAGGATTATAATGTAAAAGTTGTTATAAAAGGACAGGATACCGTTTACAATTCAGGAATGGATGGTGTAATTCAACTACCGACTATGCAAGAAGGGCAGAAATTTGTGGTAATAGATACTGCCAATTATGCTAATACCGAGGAGTACAATATTACTCAGGCAGAGGCAAAAACACCGTATCATTTCCATATTAAGACCGCTGAGAAGACAAAGGTTGGAATTACTGTATTAGACAAAGTTGGGAAGCCTATTCCAAAAGCTTCTGTTAATCTGCAAATCGGAGACACGCCATGTCAACAACAAACAGCAGACGATGGGCGTGCTGAGTTCCCATACGAAGTGTTTATTGAGGGCGATATACCTGTAACTCTAAACATAAGAGGGAAGGGGAAAATTAAGTCAAATTTACGTTTTACGCCAGACATTACAGAATACACCATTCAACTTCAAGACAAAGCTATTAGCAAAAGAAGATTTGATTGGAAATGGCTGTCACTGATACCCTTATTACTATTATTTGGTTTGGGCGGCAATGAGCTGTATAAGCGTCTCGTAAATAAATCGCCAACTATCTCAGAAATGGAAAGTGGTGTTTGCCTTATTTTAGGTCAAGGCTACTACTACGTGGATTTGCAAGTTAAAGATATTACCATTGATGGACATCCTGCCGTTGCATACTTTAATTATGATGAGAATGCCAGAGAAGTGAAAAATCTGACATTTGACCCTGAAAAGGCAAAAGTTCAAGGTTGGTGGGGAACAGGATTCCTGATTTCTAATGATGGCCTAATTGCTACTAATCGACACGTTGCTGCACCGATAGCCCCAGAGAGTGTCGGTGATGACTTAAAAAAGTGGATGCAAGATCAAAAGGATATGTTCCAGAGAGAAACGAACAGATTGAATGACAAATTACAAATTCTGGGTGGATTTGGTAATATGGGACAAGAGTATATCAAAACTCGTGATACCCTTCAATATTGCCAGCAACAGGTACGAAATCTAGATAAATTGATAAACCTTGGAAAGTTCAAGGTTGAAGTTAAAAGCATTACTTCTGTTGCCTTTACTAACACTCAAATAGAAAACGCTGACGATTTCATTGCATGTTCGCAAGCAAGAGCAGTTGGTGATCCAGGTGGTGTAAAGGAAAAAGATTTGGCAATAATTCAAATTAAAAAGAAAAATGATATTCCTGAAGGAGCATTTATTTTCACGGTTCCTGAAAATGATTTAATGGACGAAGATATACCTGATGATTACAAAATTACAGTGTTGGGATATAATGCGGGAGGAGAAATTCAGGACATGAAACTCCAAGATGGTATAAAGCCACAGGCTCAGCATGGAAAAATCGCAAATAGGAGTGAAAAATATCGAATTGGATATGATGCCCCTATTCTAGGTGGAAGCAGTGGCTCGCCTGTAATTAATGAAAAAGGGCAGTTGGTTGCCATTAACAATTCCCAAATAAGTGGAACTCAAGGATTTAGTTATGGAATAAGAACTAAATACCTAAAGGAGTTATTGGATGAAGTTCAGAAAAAAAATAAAAAGTAAAATCATATGAAAAAGAAATTTGCAACATTATTATTGTTCTTGTGTTCAGTTTCTATGAATGCACAGAACTACACCCAAGCGCAAGAAGAATTGCGTAGTGAAATAAGTTCTTATCTCTCCCGTCAAGGATTAAATCCAGAAAAGCAATCCGATGGACTAAAATTCAAGAGTGAGGGTTCTAACTATTACATTGAAATCGACAAAGAAGAGAAGAAACCTATGTATATTCGTATATGTCGATATTTGAAGTTTGATGACAAGCTTACCCGTGAAAAGGTTATGAAGGATCTTAATGGCCTGAATGTAAAGTACGGTGTCAAAGTGAGTTGTCAAGAAAAAAACGTTCTTGTTTCTTCTGAAATGTTTATAACAAAAGCGACTGAGTTTACGTATGCTTTTAAAGATTTGCTCTCACAGGTAAAAAGTGCATGCACAAAAGTAAACGAGTAAAAGAATAGAATTATGAAGAGATTACTATCTATTATAATGCTTGCTGCTGTAGCAGTAGGTGTTCAGGCAAAGGATTTGAATAAGGAGCAAATGGCTATACGCTTGGATGTAGTTAAATACCTATCTAAAGAAGGATTTCAACCAAAAATTGACACCGACGGCGATGTCAAGTTCAAAAAAGATGATAGAACCTACTACACAATTATCAATGAAAATTGGAATGATCCATACTTGATAACCCTGTATATTGAATATCCATATGAAGATACTGGGAATTTTACAAAGAAGAACATTGAAAGTTGTATTTCCACAGTAGCACAACAAAAAGTAGTAAAGCTTTATTGCTTCAAAGATTCCTATACGTTTAGAGCTGATATCTTCTGTAAAGATGCAGAGATATTTTCTAATTCTTTCTATAGACTTATGGAGGAATTTGAAAAAGCACGTAAAAACGTTGTTTCAACATTGGAGTCTGGACTTGGAGGCATGGATGTTACGGGGAATCGAGAAGGTGTTTTTGAAAAGGCAATGGAGTTCTATCGCAAAGATGATTATGCAAAATCCTACCCTATTTTCAAGATGTTGGCCGATGCAGGTTATGGAAAAGCCTATGGCTATATGGGATTGGCATACGAATTGGGCGAAGGCGTATCTGTTGATCATGAACTTATGATTAAGAATTATGAAAAAGCCATAGAAAGTGGTTACAATTGGTGTGCTTATCGCTTGGGTGACTATTACTATAGTAATGGAAATTACGCAAAAGCTATGAGCAATTATATCAAATGCGGTGCGAACGAAAATGGCTTCCGCTCTGAAGCCTTATATAAAGCAGGATCAATGCATGAAAAGGGAGAAGGAACTGACGTAAACAGGTCTCAGGCTATTCTCTGCTATCGCAAATCTGTGCAGTATGCCACTGACTTAGAGTGTGATGCAAGAAAAGCACTGATGAGACTCGGAGAAACCGTGGACAAAAAAGAGGATTTTGTTGATGCAACAAAGACCATGTTGATGGGATTGTCACCTAAAGAAATGTACGATACAGGATATGAATATGAGCAAGGTATGAATAATCGTTTTGTGTCTTTGCCAAAGGCATATGCATTTTATAAAGCTGCTGCTGACAGAGATTATATAAAAGCTTATACCAAAATGGGCGAAATCTACATAAGCAGTTACTACCCATTTAATGACAAACCCAAGTCTGACAAATTCTACCAAAAAGCTTTCAAGATTTATAAACAGAAAGAAGGATCCAGTGGTGAAGCATGTTATGAGCTTGGGAAAATGTATCAGAATGGATACGGAATTGCAGCAGATCAAGAACAGGCTAAGTATTACTATAAATCTGGTGCTCTCCTCGGTGACAAAAATGCATCATGGCGTTTTGGATTGATTTGTAAGGATGAGATGGAATACCCGGATGCTTATAAATTCTTCCTAAAAGCGGCTAAAGCAGGTCAAGGTATGGCCATGTATGAACTTGCAAAACTATACGAAGAAGGTATGGGCGTTAATATGAGTCGTGAAAGGGCTATTGAATGGTACACGAAGTGTGCGGAAAGTAATTATATTGCTCGTACCGATGCGAGAAAAGCCTTGAAACGTCTTGGAGCTATTGAAGAGAAGGACTAAAACAGACAATCATGAAAGCAATTATTGTTTCAATACTTCTTGGATTCGTCTCGCTAACTGCATTCCCTCAGAGTAAATTGGTGGGCGCAGGCAAAGCATCTAAAGTTGGTAGCACAACTGCCACACAGAAGAAATCTTCATCCAGCAAATCCTCTGATGTGAGAAAGCCTGTTTCTGCTAAGACAACTCAAGTAAAAAAAGATGTAGATTCGAAATATGAATCATTGGCTTATATGGAAATAACAGGAGTTAAGTTTGGGAACACTGATGATAACGGTCATGTAATAGACAAGTATGGAGCCAAACTGTATGCGAGCGAAGTGAAGTATTTGAAGCCACAATTGTCTTATAAGGGACTTGCCTCAAGTGAAAAAGAAGTTACAGTGTATGTTAAAATTCTGAATGAAGATGGAAGTCTGAAAAAAGGCTCCAATTCTCCTGAAGGATATACCTACAAACAAGATATTACAGTGAAACCTGGAGCAAATCAGACTGTATTACTGTTAGGCTGGGGACGTAATAGTGGTGGTAGTTATTCGCCTGGTCAATATAGTTTTGAGATATGGTATAAAGATAAGCTAATTTTCCAAGATGGCACAAGGCTATATTCTGGTTCAACCCCATTAGTTTCCAGTAGTATTTTTAAAATCAACAAAATTGCCTTTGGAAGCGAAGATGAAGACAATAAGGTTAACATCAAAATGGGAGAAACTTTATACGAAGGTGAAGTAAAGTATTTGATAGGCAATATGTACTACGAAGGATTGTATTCAAACGAGCAAAAAGTAACTTTGTACATAAGAATTTTCTACCCGTCAGGTTCTTTGAGTAGCAGAACTGGCTCGCCAACAGGATTCTCATACAAGAAAGATGTAACGATAAAGCCTGGCATCAATGTGTATAAGATTACTGGATGGGGGAATAAAAATGGTACGACTTACAAAGAAGGTAAGCATAAATATGAAATTTGGCTGGACGGAGAAAAGATATATGAAACTACTTTCAATGTTAAAAAGAAAGCTCAATCATCAGAAGTTAATAAATCAGGAACTATTAATGGTCATGATTATGTTGACCTAGGGCTTCCATCTGGAACAAAATGGGCTACTTGCAATATTGGGGCAAGTAGTCCCGAAGATTGTGGTAGTTATTATGCTTGGGGAGAAACTACTACGAAGACAATTTATACAAATAACAATTCAAAGTATTATAATAAGTCTACAGAATCTCTTAGAAATCAAGGTGTAATTAATTATTCTGGAAATTTAACGAGTAGTTATGACCCTGCCTCAAAGTATTGGTCGTCAACATGGAGAATGCCAACTTTTCCAGAAATGAAAGAATTGGTAGATAAATGTACATGGATATGGACAACACTAAATGGAAGAAGTGGATTTAGGGTGACAGGACCAAATGGGAAAAACATTTTTCTCCCTGCATCAGGATGGTACAACTCAGCTTATTCAGGAACTCTTGAATATGTTAATGAAAGAAGTGAATATTGGACTTCCACAATTGTTGAAAATAGCAATGAGAACGCAAGATGCGTGTTCTTTATGAAACTTGACACTTATTATGCTAGCTCTGTCCAACGTTCACGTGGATTGTGCATACGCCCTGTTTCAAAATGAGGAATAGACAAGCGCGAGTGATGCAAAGAGAGCACTTAGGAGGCTTGGTGTTGAAAATCTGATTTGTTTGCTATTTAATGACAGGAAATAAAACTCTCCCCAACCAGTTAAGTGCATTTTTAAAGGTGGCACTAACGACAAACATAATAATTATGATTGTCGGAATAGTAATGTTGTTTGTTACTTCCGATACAAACGGTGTTTATGCAAATAGTATTTGTTCTGCTTGTGCCTTATTTAATAGCATCGGATTAATACTGATCATGCGCTGGCATAAGAGTGGCGTCATGTTTGTTGTTTTTGCTTCCTTGTTATCGGCAATCGCCATATCAATAACTTGTGCTGGGTGGTTGACATATAGCTTTGGTAGCGTTGGAATATATATACCATATATTATTATGGTTTTATATATTGGTGCTTTATTAGCTCTTATGTTCCAAAAGTTAAGGGGGAAGTCAGCATGGCAGCAGATGGACAATAGCCTTGACTTAGCACATTTTAGGCACATATATCAATTATCAACTCTCATTTTTATCGTTATTCTTGTCTCTGCATATTTTGTTATGCCTGCAAGTGCTGAGGCTGAAATTACAGAAAATGATGACATAGATACAGTCATTATAGGTATCTCACAAGAAAGATTGGACAGCCCCAATGTGACCATAGAGGAAGTTGTTTCATTTGAAAAGACATATAATGAAAACTATGCCGTAGGAAATCGCGATAGTAAAATAACCAATAGAATTTTTGCACTCAAGCACTTATTACTCAGTGGCCTTATGCCCGATGTGCACAATCGTGACAATCTAGTAAACATTTGTATGATTCATGCTGGGGCATTTTCTTCTGAGCAGCAGGAGATATTAGATTGGTTTTTGGCTCTTGATGTATCACAACAGTCTGAATGGAATGTTTGTGATAAGGTTAATACACTATCAGAATTTAAAGAAACTGTTCAAAATAAAATAAAGTAAGTATGAAACATCTGTATTCATTAGTGATCATTTGTGGCATTTCGTTTTCTATTTTATCTTGTGGTAATAAGCCTCAGGATAGCAGTAAGAGTGCGTGGGAGAGAGAACGTGACTCTTTGCAGTCTGTTAATGCCCAACAGCAAATGATACTCGATGATATGACAACAACAATGGCTGAAATCTCAATGAGTTTGGATACTATCGCCATGCACGAGAGTATGATTGTCCGCCGTGTTGACGAAGAAGGTAATCCATTAAGTAAAAATGGGTTAAAGTCAAAACTGAATACTCTTGCTGAAATCATCAAGAATCAGCGTGAGAAGATGGCTGAAATGGAAAAGGCAATGGCAGAAGGCAAGTCTTCTATTACACAGTTAAAATCTATTATTGCTTATTTGAATGCCTCATTAGAGCAGAAAGAAGCGGAAATTCAGCAATTGAAGGCAGAAGTAGATTCAAAGAACTTTAGCATCGCGAGATTGAACACACATGTTTCAAGTCTTCGTGATACAGTCGCATCAGTTCGTCAGGAGAATGAAGAGCAGAGGCTGCAGATGGAGCGTCAAACAGCACAGCATGAAACAGCAATGAATGAAGTCTACTACATAATCGGGACAAAAGAAAAACTTCTGAATTATGGGGTTTTATCGAAATCCGGACTGTTTAAGAAGTCAAAAGTGAATTTCTCATCAATCGATAAATCTGTGCTAACTAAAGGGGATAAGCGCAACTTGAAGAAAATATTTATAAACGGTAAGTCGCCGAAAATCCTGAGTGGTGCGCCTAATGGCTCATATTCTTTAGACAAGGGTGAGTCATCAAGTACCTTGAACATACTCGACGCAGAAAAATTCTGGAGTGCGAACAATAAGATATTAGTAATACAGGTAAAATAGCATGTCTTCTAAAATATGGACTATACTACTAACTTAAATAGATTTATTGAAGCTCAAAACAGTCCTGGATTTGCAGGTTATAATAATGCAGTAGAGGAAATTAGACGAGGGAAAAAATTGTCTCATTGGATTTGGTATGTATTTCCTCAACTTAAATCTTTAAGTCAAAACAGCCCTTATGACAAAAAGTTTGGCATAGATAATTTGGAAGAGGCAAAAGCCTATCTAAACAATCCTATATTACGTAAACGATTGGATGATGTTTGCGAGATATTGTTAAAACATGAAGGAAAGAGCGCAAGCAGTATTTTCGGCGTTGCTGATTCATCAAGGCTTCGCTCTTCAATGACATTGTTTTATCTGGCAAGTAATAATGAATTGTATAAACATGTTCTGGATAAGTATTACAATGGTCGTCCTTGCCAGAACACCTTGTATGCCCTAAATATAAAAATGCCCGAATCTGCCAGTTTGTCTAAAACAGGAAATAGTCCCAAACAAGAATCTGCTAGAGAAAGAAGACGACAGGCATTTACAACAAGACCACAGCAATCTGTTAGTTCATCAAGGCTGAAGTCCATGAGAAGACGAAAGATGAAAAAAATGGCTATTTTAATAGTGGGCTTTATAGGGATTGTTGCCTTGTTTGGTGGCATGGGCTATGGAGTATATTCTCTGTTTACAGGCAACGATGAAGAACCAATGATAGCAGAGTCTTCTCCTGAACTGTCCGATTCGCCAAGCGTGAATCTGCAATTAAACGTTGCAGTGATGACATCTGACCAAGAGATTATTACCTTTGGTGATAAGGATAAATACTCTATGTCTCTTATGGCTTCGATGGGAAGTAGTCCTGTCCAATTAGATTCTTCCACCAGCAAATTTAATTTTCGATATAACAATGATAATAGTTTTGAAGAGATTAAGATTGACGCAAGTGTTGAGAATTGTCAAATAGGAGGACAAACGTATTCCTTGTCTAATTATGATGTTAAAGAGGGCTCATATGATGAAACTTTCAATCTTGACGTAAGTAGAGAGGACTTGTGTATTTATAAGGAATTAGCATGGTATCAATCGGAAAATCAGAAAGTATCGAGGGATAAATATAAAAAGTATGTTGATAGAATAAAGAAAGTACAAAATCGAGAGTTCGCAACACTTTTGACTCAGAAGTTATCATCTGTTGGTCAGTTCCAGGAGGTCCCGACGAAAGATGACGTAAAGAAGGATGAGAAAAAGAGAACAGATAGGAGGGAACTCCCTGCTGAAATAAGGGTTCGGGTACAAAGAGCAGCACCTGTACCAATGTCGGCTTATAAATATTTGGAGGATGCTGAGAGAACTTTAGTTGAATCTTATAATAAAGAAGTTGTACGACTTAAGAAACTAGACTTAAAGGAGGCGAGTCGGATTAATATAATTCTTAGAGACTGTTATACTTTCCAACAATTAAAAGCGATAATTGGACAACTGCGTTCAGTGCGAGTTCGAGAAGGTGATAGCAAATGGGATAACGAATGAATGCGAACAAGAACTATTTCGCTCTGATTGTTATGTTAATAGCACTTGTTCAGTGCAAGTCACATGAACGTCTATTAACAAAATCTGCCCCTACACTTGTAATAGATTCGGGCATGTCTGAGCATCAATATGAGGGTAGTAACTCCAATGAGCTTTTAAGAGTAGAAATCACCAATAAAGTTAAGAGTATTCCTCGGTGGGCTTTCGCTATTGTTCCTTCATTAGAAGAAGTTAAGTTAAATTTCTCAGTTAAGACCATTGATGACAATGCATTCTTTTCTTGCAAAAAATTATCAAAAATAAACCTAAATAATGTGGCCGTAATTGGAGAGAATTGCTTTAAGTTTTCCAATCTCGAAGAGATTAGCTTGATAAGTGCTCAAGAAATTAAAGAGTTTGCCTTTTCCAATTGCTTGAAATTGAAAAAAATTAAATTTTCAGACAGATTGAAAACTATTGGAGATTTTGCATTTAGTGGGGATTCAGCAATTATTAATTGTCATATCCCATCAGGGGAAATTGGAGCAAGTGCATTTATGGGGTGTTCTAAGATGGAACAAATATCATTTGGCAAAGTTGTTTCAATTGGCAATGCAGCATTTCTTGACTGTATTTCGTTAACTTCGGTGATTATACCGTCAACGATGAAAGAAATAGGTAATGAGGCATTCTCTGGTTGCGTGAATCTTAAAGAGGTCATTGTGAATAGCCATAACACAAAGATTGCAGAAGATGCCTTTGCTAAAGACGTGATAATAACATATAAAAATAGATAAACAATGAATGAAGGTAAAGAAAGACACGGATGTGTCAATGCGTGGTTGTGGATAGTAATCATATCTAATCTGGGATTGGGTGTTTACTATGCGACAATGATGTTTAGTGCCTACACCAATACTATGTCATTGGGATTTGGCTTGTTGTCAATATTAGCGACACTCAATTTTTTAGGGGCAATATTATTAATGAGATGGAATAAATGCGGTTTTTATTTGTTCGTCGTAAGTTCCGTCTTAGCAGCGTTGGTAAACATTGGAGTATTAAGTCTTGAACCAATAGTCTTGTTATCTGGACTATTTGCTATTCTTATTTGGTGGGGAGTCCTTCAAATCAAGAAGGATGGTGTTTCTGCATGGAGTCTGCTGGAAGATGGATGGGATTATAAACATTGTCGTCACCTTTACCAACTATTTGGCTTTATCATCGGAATCTTGTTGATTTTGACAATAGTAGCATATACGGGAAATCATGAGGGTAATCCATACGAAGGAATACTACCTTCCGATGACAGTGAATTGATAGAAGATTCGGTTGTTGTTGCTGATGATGAAATCGTATGGCAAACGTTCTCAGACAACAATAATATGTGTTCAATAGAAGCACCTAATGATTTCCATACAGCAGAGTTGAATGCTGATCAGATTCTCGGTATAATGTGTACTGACTATGATCCAGCTGCATTGGTAATCAGTGAGACGGCAAGCAGTCTGAAAGGTGCAGGTATCAGTAATACTCGGGATTATGCGAATGTACTAGTAAAAATGAATCGAAATGTTGAAGGTGCAACAGGCTTCAATAAGATAAATGAAGAGGCCTATGGCGATAATTCTTATCTAATTGTATACAGCATGTCTATTGATGGAACTCAATTCCGATATAGCTTGCTTACGAGCAGAACGAAAGCGAATTTCTATTATTGCCAGGTATATTGCCTAGAGGAATATGCAGAGAAATTACAACCAACAATATCGCATATGTTAAGTTCATTTAAAGCTTTGAAATAATGAAGAAAGTATTTTTATTCGCTATTATCGCAACAGGTCTTATGTGTAGTTGCGAGAAGACCACAGAGATTGGCATGTCAACTGAGGTTACTGTTTCAACATTTACAATGTCAGTTAGCAACAATAAAGTAAAGAACGGCGATACAATTGATCTTACGACAAATGTCAAAGCTGTTATTAATGGGAAATCTGTACTTTTCACCGTTGTCTATTATTGTGATGATAATGAGATTGGTAGTTCAAGAGACAGTACCAATAATTACCTCTTCAAATATGTCGTAAAGGACTTGTCTGTGGGCTCACACAAATTGACATCGAAAGCTTCTTACCAAGAAGGTGGAGCGTCATCATCAACAACCGCTTCTTACAGTATAAATGTTATAGAATAGATGCCACAATTGCTTCGCCCTGTATTAACAATCATATTTGTTCTTTTCTGTCAGTATGCGATATGCCATACATATCAGCATACTGCAGAAAAGATAGTGGCACTAAATAAACTTAAAGAGGTTGGAGTAAACGTAGCAAAAGTAAACTTGTCTATTGTTGAGGATACTGGGGTGCTATGTGTATTTGAGGATGCAATAAACAATTCATTTGTTATTGTTGCAAGTATTAAATACCGCCCTTTTTTAGATGATTTGGTTCTCGCTTATGGGACGGATAGCCGTTTCCATGGTACAGAGTCTGCATGGAAAAAGAATCTCTTGGCATTTTACGCTCATGAATTGCAGAATCTGAAATTTAAGGAGAACAACAAGAAAATATTTAATGGCATTCATTTTGAACCTGTTAATTCGATAGACGTTAAACCGTTAGTAAAAACAAGATGGGGGCAGACCTATCCCTATAATTCTATCTGTCCCAAAACAAGTTTTTCCCTATCCAACAAACTAACGGGATGTGTAGCAACAGCCATGTCGCAAGTTATGTACTATCACAAATATCCTAAAAATGGTGAAGGACATTTATCTGTGCTGGTTGATGGACATGTTGAAGATATTAATTTTAATTCCGTCCTTCTTCAGTGGGAACAAATGAAATTGTCGTACTCCACTTATACTAATGCTGAAGAAAATATTTCTCCGATAGCGAAGTTGATGTATACGAATGCTTTGGCGGTGTCTTCTGTATTTGAAGATACAGGGACATCAGCAAACAATCTTGCTGCAAGAACAGCTCTCGTTAATTTCTGGCACTACCACCCTACTTGCCAACTTGTAAAAAGTGATAATCAGGATCGTTTAATTAGGGTTATAACGGATAACTTAAAGAAGAAACTCCCTGTTATTATCTCAGGAGGTTCTCATTCTTTTATTTGTGATGGCGCAAAAGGGGACTATTTGCATTTTAACTTAGGATGGGGAGGCGCTGCCAATGGCTATTACAAGATAAAATTGTCATCAAAAGAAAAGAGTAGCAATAATATTCTTCTTATCAAGGAAGTTCTGCATAATATTCGACCAGATAAAGATGCCGTTACAAAGAAACATATTCAATTAACAAAACCTGGCACTCTTCATGAACTTCTGTCTGAACAAGAAATTTTGAATTTGAGGGAACTCACTATTAGCGGTCAACTTGGAGGTAACGATATTGCTTTGCTTCGACGGATGGGTGGTGCGCCTGATGCTTGGAATGAGGATACCAACGGTCTTATACAACACAAAGGCTCATGGAGTGGAAGCCTACAAGTATTAGATATAGAAGATGCAGTCATCGTGGATGATGAAGTTCACCCCTATTACTGTATAAGAGCAGATGGAAGTTCTTTTAAAGATTATAAGAAAAAATATGTTTTCGATAGAAACATGGATAATCAACAATTCAATAAGTTTAAAAGGACATCTATGAGTCATGGTAGGGGGTACAGATATGATATGCGTGATTCCGTTTATTACATAGATTTCTTCACTGAGGACAACACCATATCGCCTATGATGTTCTATGATTGCCAAAACCTGAAAGAAATAAAGCTTCCTCTGTCAACAAAACGTATTATGGGTAAAGCATTTGGATGGTGTAATTCTTTGAAACAAATTAGAATTCCATATAATACTGTGTCTATAGAATCTGGCGCATTTGAAGATTGCTATCTGTTAGAGGGCGTTGTTGTTTCAAAAATTCCCCGAGAAACATGCCATAACCTTAGTCCAATAAAGGTTGATGGAAAATATGGAGACAAAGCGAATGGATGCCATCTTGGTCTATTCAACAAAAATAGTACTTTAAGATGCAAAGGCATTATTATGAATGGCAAACTTATAGAATCTATTCCATACAAAAAAATATTTTAGTCGTAAATTATTGAGGCTATGAGTATACTAAAGACTATCGAGAAAGAAAAAGTTAAATTCCTTATGGACTTTGACTATAACAACGTTTTAGGCCGTTTAAAGTTTGTGCTTGGCAAAGATGCGTCATTCTTTGCAGACATTCGCGTTAGACAGAATGATGTAACATGGTCAACTAAAGATGACAAGGAATATGGTTCTTACATTGATGCAAACGATTCAGAGAAACAGATTATTAAAGAAGTGGTTGATGAACAAATTGAAAAACTGTCATCTATTATATCTGGGGATTCACTGATAGGACCTCATACAGAGAAAATCATGTCTTTCCCGTCGAATCAATATATATATTATACCGTTAAAGATGGAGTGTATAATGTTATATTGACTGGATGGGGATGCGATACGACAGAACCTAAAGAAAAAGAAGATGGTCCAAAACAAGAACAGGTCTCTGATGAATCAACATCTGTTGTCGATTCGGAGGGAGACAAGAGTATGCTTGAAGATGATAATAAACAAGAAGAGCTTTCTTCTGATGAGCAGAAGTACACCCCTGTAGAAAACAATTCTACGGAATATGTAACTGCTGATACATCGGTCATAGAAGGGCCTAAATCTTCCGTTATGAATTTCTTTTGGGTTAATGGTCGTTGTGGTCGTTTGACCTTTTTCCTTACATGGTTAGCAACGAATGTGGGAATTCGTGTGGCTGATTATCTCTCAAGAGGGAAAACCCATACGCCAGAAGGATATCTGTATCTTTTGATTATCCTGGTATGTGTGTGGGTCGCTTTCTGTGTGGGAGCAAAAAGATGCCATGATTTAGGGCACAATGGTTGGTGGCAGTTAATCCCATTCTATGGATTGTGGCTGCTTTTTGCAGCAGGCGACCCCGACGACAATGAATATGGATCTGCTGGTTGAATTGATAAACATAAAATAACGATAATGATGGTTACTTCTTAATAGGCCCTGACATAAATAAATAAAAATGTTTATGTCAGGGCTTATTAGTGATGAGATTGATAGATTTTTTATTGTTTCGAGAGTTAAGCAAAACGTGAAGAATCAATTGCAATATAAGAGGTCTCTGTTGGAAGACTTGAGACGTAACCCCTCTCAATATAGCAGGGAACGTATGTCCGATATTATTTCAAACAACATCCTTTCAAGAGAAGATCTTGTGGATGGTAGTGGAATTCTTACTGACATGGCATATGACCATATAAGAAGATATCCTCATCTTAAAGATGAGCAAAGAGAATTGCCCCTCTCACATATTGAGAAGCCGTACAGCGAACCAGGTAATATCGATGTGTATTTTTTCGGAATGTCTGGTTCTGGAAAAACTTGTGTTCTTGCCGGGTTGATGAGTCTTGCAGGTCAATATGGCTTCAGAATTGACCCAAGAGGTCCTGGAGGTGGTGGAGTATATGCTATGGAATTATTCAATTACGCAAGAACAAGTATGATTCCACCTTCCACAGACTCAAATCATATTTGGGTTATTGATACTCAAGTTAATGATGATAATGGTTATAAACATAAGGTTTCCTTGATAGAGATGACTGAGGAGAAAATTGTTGAAGATCTAAAAGTTGGAACTCTGGGGTTGCTACCAAATAATAATAAAAAGGTACTGTTTTTTATCATAGATCTAACAAAGGAAGATAGTTTTGTGACTAATGATGGCATGACATTTTGTGTAAAGCAAAAAAATGTACTTGAAAACATTATAAGTCTTTTGTCAAAAAATGAATCGATTTTAAAAAATGTAACTGCGATTCATTTCATTCTAACAAAATCAGATGCTTTAGGTGACCATATTGATGATAATGCAATTAGGGAAAGATTAACAGCTCAAGGATACATTGCTATCCTATCACAGATAAGAAGAATTTGTGAGATATACTATATCAACAATTCAACAGGCTTCCAAGTAGGACTATACCCTTTCAGTATTGGTAAGTTTATGCCTGGCGATGTGTATAGTTTTGATGAAACGGATTCAGTAAAGATTCTTCGATTGCTATCTTCAGCTCCTATTCGCCCATGTGTTTATGGGCCACCTTCTCCTAGTGGTCTGCTTGGAAAGTTTATCAATTGGCTCAATTCTTAATGATAATGGAAAAATATATGCGTAAATATAGGAAAAAGTGGATAATGTGGATTGCTATTATAGTATCTGCAATCCTTGTGATGTTTGTTACCTGTATGTCAATGACGTCTACCGTATATGGGCCACCACCAACACGTTAGTTCTTGCTGTATGGAATTAGGATTGCGAAATACAATACAATTGGAAACGGGACGTCGACAGAATAATCGACGTCGTGAACAGCATGTACTTCAACAGTTGTTTTGGGAATGCACCTTAAGATGTAACCTGAAGTGTCTGCATTGTGGAAGTGATTGCAAAGCTGTAAATGGTCTGCAAGACATGCCACTTGATGATTTCCTATGTGTCTTGGATCAACTCAAAAATATCGTCAATCCTAATAATGTCCTTGTTGTAACAGCAGGAGGTGAACCATTAATGAGAAAAGACATCGATATATGTGGTTGCGAAATATCCAAACGTGGTTATATCTGGGGGATGGTTAGTAATGGTATGCTCTTGACGGATGAGAAATTAAGAAACTTGATAGACTGTGGATTGCAAACAATTGCCATAAGTCTTGACGGTTTTGAGAATGAACATAACTGGATGCGTGGAAACTCTCAGAGTTTCAATAAGGCAGTTAATGCCATAAAAGCCTTGTCGAAATCTCCAATAACATGGGATGTCATTACCTGTGTTAACAAAAAAAATATAGATCAGTTAGAGTCATTTAAACGATTCTTGCTGGATATCGGCGTTACGCAATGGCGTATATTCACCGTGTTCCCATCAGGAAGGGCAAAAGACAATGATGAGTTGCAATTAGATCCGAGTCAAATGAAATGGTTAATGGATTTCATCGTTGATGTAAGGAAATCAAGAGAAATACTGTTAAACTATAGTTGTGAAGGTTTCTTAGGAATGTATGAAAATGAAGTTCGTGATTACCAGTTCTTTTGCCAAGCAGGAATAAATGTGGCATCAATAAGGAATGATGGTGCAATCTCTGGTTGTCTAAGTATTCGCTCCGACTACAATCAAGGAAATATATACCACGATGATTTCAATGAAGTTTGGTTGAACAAGTTTCAGGTATATCGTGACCATAATTGGATGAAAACTGGCGAATGTGCAGATTGTGACATGTGGAGGTATTGCGAAGGTAACGGATTTCATCTTCGAGACGAGAAAGGAGAATTAATGTTATGTAATTTAAAGCGAATAGGGTTATAAATTTAAATCGATATGAAAGAATATCAATCTGAACATAATGAACAAATTAGAATGGAATGGTTTAGTGCTATGCAAGAGGATTCTATAATAGCCTATTACAATTTCCTGTTTAATTATCCGCTTTGTCCCTATGCCTCTGAAGCTAGAAACCGACTTGAAAACTTGAAAATTGAGACCATAAAACTAATGAAAACAAAGCCGAACTATTTTGATAGAGAAGAGATATATGATTACATCATCAATAATATTTTTTCCTATGAAGAGTTGGTTAGTAAGGAAAAACTACTTAGCAAAGAAGCATTTAACCATATTCGTAGATACCCACGTCAAATAGACGAACAAACACCATTGCCTATTGTTGGCCCATTTGAAAATCCCTATTCTAAGGAAGGCAATACAGACATCCTTTTCATTGGTATTAGTGGCAGCGGTGGAAAGACATGTCTTATGGCTTCTTTGATGGCCTTAGTAAATCAAAGAGATTTTTTATTGTCCACTGATAAAGACTTTGATAATCTGTATGCAGAGTATTTAGCAGACTATATGAAGTCAAACAGGTTGCCACCTGCAACCGACCAATGTTATGTTCAGGTGGTTAATACGTTATTAAAAGCTAAAGGGAGTGAATTTGGAGTTAGTTTCATAGAATATGCAGGAGAACAAGTGGCTGACATGGCAGGAAACGCAAAAGACGATGGTTTCGCCCCAATACACTCTGGCATTGGTAGCATTTTTAAAAACAATAATCGAAAGATTTTATTCCTCGCTATTGATCCAACAAATAATAAAACACTTCAGGTGGGATGTGATTCAGAATTCTGGGTATATCAAAGTGATGTATACGAAATGGTGGTGTCTCTGATGAACACAGATAGAAGATTCTGTGAAACAATTATAGGCATACATATAGTAATTACTAAAAGGGATTTGTGGGAAAAAGAACTATCTAATAATTCTAATTTAAAAGATTTCTTGTTCCACAATGGATACAGAGTTGTATGGGAAAACTTGTGTGATTTGTGCAAGAAGAACGAAATTATGCAGGACAACAATTACGTACCATCTATATCTGCATTTTCTATCGGAAAGTTTATGATTGGTGACACTTATTCATTTGATGACAGGGATGCACGAAAAATCAAAGACCTAATATGTGATGATTTATCCAATCATGTTGAAAGGAATTCTTTTAAGGGTAAATTCAAACGGTTCTTTAATTCATAATAGTCAATACAGCATAGCAACGATATGTTCTCTATATTTAAACATAACTATTCCGATACAGATTATGTGGTGGGCATGAAGTCTGGAAACAAAAAGATTCAGAGCCATTTCTATAATCATTGCCGTGATTATTTTAATCAGACTTACTCAAAATTGTTCTTTACTGACAATGAACAAAAGAACGACATATTTGAAGACTCTTTTATTATTCTTTGGCAAAAAATCGAGCGTGGCGAAATATTTACCAAAGATGGAGTTGTAATGGCAAAAGGTGGAAAGGAGATGAAATGTAGCCTTAAGACCTTTATGATGAGTATAGCATGGAATAAGTTCCGTGAGTATACGAGGAAGCATCGCGAAGCATTGTTTGAAGACATGTTTTCTACAGCGAATCAAGTTGGTATTAAGTCTTTATCGTTTATGAATAGTTCTGAAGAGGATGCGGAAGGACTGAAGTTTGAAATTATAGCGACTTGTGTAGCAAAAATGCCTAAACGTTGTAATCAGATACTAACCATGTTCTATTTTGAAGGGAAAAAGTTAGATACAATCATGATAGAGCTAAATACTTTCACAAGTAAGGATGCTTTAAAGACCGCAAAGAACAAATGCTTCACTACTCTTAAAAATAATGTTCTGCTACAGTACAAAACCGCGATGATTAATTATTGAGAATATGGACAATAACACTCAAGATAGAATCGATGCATATATTCGCGGAGAGTTGAACGCTTCCGAACGAGCAACTTTCTCTAGAGACCTTTCTCGAGATTCTGAATTGCGAAAGGATTACGAATTTACCAGAAATGTTGCAAATTCTATTTCGGATAGAGAAAAGAAAAAGCAACAAATCAGAGAATGGAATAGGAAGAATGACAAAACGGTTTATATGTATTCAACCGTAATGAGTATAGCAGCTATGCTGGTCGTCGGGTTTTTCATATTCCGTTACATACCATCAGATAATGCAACAATATTATCTGCGGAGAGTTTATCAAAAACTTCAGAGAACTATTATGCTTTTGCAGAGATTGGTCAATTGATAGAAAATCAGAACTATGGTGTTGCTCTTAAATATATTGAGAAGATTGAGAGCACAGACAATAAAATAGCTTTAGATTCTGTATCGACAGAAAATTCTATATCTGTTTCGGAAAGAACTTATGAGTTAAAATGGTTTAAGGCTCAAGCTCTTTTGGGACTCAAAAGAATTGAAGAAGCACGATCTCTTTTGAAAGACATATCAAGTTCTAATAGTAGGTATAAAGAAAAAGCTGATTCATTGTGGATTGAGTTGCAATATAATGATGAATATAATCAATAATTAATAAATATGAAGAATTTTATTTTTAATTTTCTAACGAGTTTTATCGGAGGATTTATCGGTGTGTTTTTGGTTAAACATTTCATTTTCCCAAGTAACAATAATGCCATTCCAGATTGGGCTTATTGTTTAATTCTTGCATTCTTTTTTGGTTTGTATTCTGCATACAAAGGTCGTCATTCTGATGATGAAGAAAAGCAGGATAATGAATAAATGTTTTTAATTAAGTAAGGCCGTAATGAGAAGATATAAATTTCTAGTTCTTATGTTTGCTTTCGCTGTTGTAGCTTGTGGAAACATAAATGGAAGTACTCATAAGACTGACGATGAGTCTCCTGAGATTGCTGAGAAACAAACTAAACCCATTTCGTTCTATAAGGACTTACTGGAAGAGTTTTGTAAAGTCCATTATCATGAGATGTTCGAAGGTAGAGCATATATCTACACAAGTTTGCATATAGATGAGTGTAAAGAAGTTGCTCCCGGCATAGTTGATGTAAACGGAACCCATGCTTACGAAGGTCGGTTTGGGAAAAGGTATGATGGATTAAAGTTTAAGGCAAATATTCGCGAAATGAACGGCGAACCCAACACTTTTTATATTATCTTCGAAAAAGAAGGAATAAAACCAATAACTCATAGAAAGTACTGGGAAAGTTCAAGCAAAACGTTTGTATTTAAGAATTTGTAGAGATGAAACATGTAATCTGCATAGTCATTGCCTTATTGTTCTCAGTCTCAATCATAACAGCTCGTCCAAAGGTCGGTTTGGTTCTTAGCGGTGGAGGTGCAAAAGGGGCTGCAGAGGTCGGCATACTTAAAGTTATTGATAAAGCCAGAAAATATGGGCTTGAAATAGATTATATAGCAGGAACAAGTATGGGGGCTTTGATTGGTGGATTGTATGCTGCCGGAATTAGTCCTGATGATATAGAAAGGATGATGCTTACGGAGAAATGGTTGTCTTTATACTCAAAAGATGCAGTTGGATATTTTTCTAAGAACTACTGGCGGGCACCGACGGGGCTAGTAAGAGATGATTTTTTGCAAAATAAGTTGGATTCTGTGTTTTCATCATATGGATGTCGCTTCTTCTCTGATACGATTATACCATTTAATTGTGTAGCCGTTAACATAAATGATATGACAGAAGTATACCTTAAAGAAGGAGTGCTTGCGAGATCTATTGTCGCGTCTATGGCATATCCAGGTTTCCTGCCTATACAACAAGATGGGATGAATCTAATTGACGGAGGTGTTCTTAACAACCTCCCTGTGGATGTCGTTAGACGAATGGGGGCAGACATTGTAATCGCTATAGATTTAGAACAAACAACTAGGTCAACAAGAAATTTTTCTTTGAAGGGAGCATTGGGGATTGGTGGAATAGCCAATTGGCTGGTTTCCCGTCCTGATGTCAAAAAACGTAATGAAAATATTAAGGATGCGAATGTGTATATACATCCAAACTTAACTGCATTTTCTATCAAAGACTTCGAATCTTCAAAACTAATCAGGATGATAGAAATCGGCGAACAGGAGGGGAATAAGTTTTGGAACATATTGATGAACCTTAAATAAATCGGCATAGGCTTTGTCTCACGTAAGTGATATGAAGCAATATGTTGTTTTGTAAGCACTCGAAAAAGTACAGTGCAAAAAACGGTCGATATCCACCCACCCAAAACGGGGATATCCGTTCACTTTTCTGATTAGTTCATCCTAATGGCGCTGCAAATTTAATCATTTTTCTGTAACATCACTCTTTTTTGTCGTTTTTT
>Ga0256407_10001346_pt1 | contig 52449 bp, 33 predicted proteins | sample RumenRJG_04DNA_FD_193489 | JGI IMG/M metagenome (GOLD analysis project Ga0256407, IMG submission 193489) | Bovine rumen microbial communities from Lethbridge, Alberta, Canada - RJG_04 | ecosystem: Host-associated > Mammals > Digestive system > Stomach > Rumen | place: Canada: Alberta... | reverse complement strand
TTTTTTTGGTTTTTTTTTTTTTTTTTGAATTTATAATTTATAATTTTTTGATTGATAGTTAAATTTGTCAAAAATTTTCAAACCATAAATTATATTTTTCTAATTCTTGTTCTGAAAAAAATAAATCTTTTTCTGTTGTCCATTCTTTAGAAATGTTTTTAATATAATTTGTATATTTAATAATATTCACATTATTATTTTTAAAATTATTTTTATCTAAATCTTTATCAACAGTAGTCATAAATGACTCAATTTCATTTTTATTTTTTTTTATTGCTTTCATTTCATTCAAATCACATTTTTTAATATCTTCTAAAGTAATTTTAGGTATAAAAATCTTTTTAGGTAAATAAGGAGGATTCATATTTAAAGAAATTAATTCTTCCCAATCAAATCCATTAAACCACAATTGCTTTCTAATAGCATCAAATTTTGCTAATCTATTTAAAGGATTTTTTTCAAGCATATGTTTAATTAATAACATAAATTCTTTATCTCTTACAAATTTTGGAAATTCTAATTTATCTTTAATAATAGAAATATATATTTTCATAGGATCATCTGCATTTTCACCAAATGGAACTCCTCCACATATAAATTCATAAATACAAATTGCAATTGACCAAAAATCAATTTGAAATGAGTATCCTTCACCTAAAATTACTTCTGGTGACATGTAATGTGGTGTTCCTATTATTGTTGATGTTCTATCTTCTATTTTTTTTGATGTTCCAAAATCTATTAATTTTATATATCCATTTTCTATTACTATAATATTTTCTGGTTTTAAATCACGATATATAAATTTTCTCTCATGTAAATAATTTATTGCTAGTAACATTGATGCTGCATAAAAAATTGATTGTTTTTTATTTAATAAACCTATATCTCTTATTACATCAAATAATTCAAATCCTTGTAAATATTCCATTAGTAGATATATATTATTTTTATCTTTTAAAAATTTTATTAATTTTACTATGAATGGATGATCTAAATGAGTTAAAATATCTTTTTCTAATTCTAAATTGTTTGATATGTTATCATATAATATTTGCTTTTTATCTATTGCTTTTATTGCATAAAATATTAAATTTTTTTTACAAAAAACTAAAGAAACATGACCATAATTTCCTACTCCTAATTCTTTTATATAATATAAATCATCTAATTCTATTTTATCATCTTGTAATAATAATCTATTTTCAAGAAATTTTTTCATATTTTTATCAATTATTTTTAAAAAATCATTTTTATATAAGAAATATAATTCAGAATAACCTTTAGAAACAATTGAATATGTTCTTATTTCATTTTTTAATAAACAACTTTCTCCAAAATAGTCTTTTGGATATAAAGTTTTTATAAATTTCCCATTTGAAAAAATATTAACTTCCCCAACTTTAACAATAAAAAAATGTTTGGCTTTTTGACCTTCAGAAATAATTTTTTGTCCAGATTTATATTTTTGTAATCTAATCATAGCAGAAATACTAGATAATTTACTTTGAGGTAAATTTTTAAAAAAACTAATTGTTGATAAAATATCAATAACTTCACTTTTAATAATAACTTCATTAAAATTCATACATTGAAGATAATTTAATACTAAATCAGTTTTTGCTTCCATAAATAAGACATCAGGATGAGGAAAAAGTGCATATTGTAATTTTTCTTTTGATAAATTCAATAATTCTTTTTCAAAAAGAATTTGTCCTCTACTAAATACTATTTCTCCTGTTTTAGACTATTAAAAAATAAAAAATAAAAATTATAAAATATATTCTTACATTTATTAAATTACCATCTATTATTATTACAATATTTGATGATTTAATATGATTAATTGGAAAAGCAACATTATCATTCCCTAAATTAACAGCTTCAAAAAATTGAAAAACATCATCAACAAAATAAGTATTTAAATTATTTAATAATTTAGAACTTTGAAAAGCAGATTTCATAAAATTTAAATATAAAAAACTTCTATATTTTTCTCCTAACATACTTTTCAAAGTAGCAATTGAAATAGAATAACAAACACAATTAGTTTTAGCAACAACATCTAAAGTTCTTTTAGTATCAATTAATATACTTCTTTCACCAAAATTATCACCTTCTTTTAAAGTTCTTATTACAATTCCATTATCATCAATACATTCAACACAACCATTTTTTATTATATATAAACAACTTGATATTTCACCTTTTTTTACTATAATTCTACCTTTTGGAAATTCTTCTTTTACTATATTAGTTGATAAAATTGTTTTTTGATATTGTTCCATATGTGAAAGAATACTTACTGATTCAATAAATTTTAAATTTTCTTCATAATTTATTTTTGTAATGTGTTCTATTATTTTTCTAAAATTTTTTCTTTCTAATGTCCAAAGGAAACAATCTGTAATTGCTTTAATACTTCCTGAACGAGGTGCATCATGTAATAATGCTAATTCACCAAAACTTTCTCCACTTCTTAATATTTTTATTTTTTTATTATCTATATATAATTGTGCTAAACCACTTTTTAATATATAATAATAATTACCAATATCACCTTGTTTAAATATAAATTTATTTTTTTCAATTTGAATTAAAGACATTTCTTCTATTATTGCAATTCTTGCTTGTTTATTTAAATATTGCATAAAGAAATGTGTTAATAAACAATCATTTATTAATTTTTCATCATTTCTTTCCATATTATGAATTTTTATAACTGTAAAACTTTCTTTTTCTTGTTCTAAATTATCTATTATATTTGGACGTTTTGATGTTGTTCTTAATAAAATATCTGAAAATCTTCCATAATTTTTTTTTGTATATCTTGTTGAATTAATTCTATTTTTATTCAATGCACGATTTGTAGGCATATCAAATTGATTTTTCATATTTGAATATATTGAATTTATTTTATTCATTTGATTTATTGGTATTATTCCATCATTGTAACTTACTGCATTATTTATATTAATATCATGAATAGAAGGTTTATTACCCATTTTAATTTAAATTTTAGAAATAAAAATATATTAATTATTATCGAAAAAATATAATATTATTTAAATTTTATTTTCTAATTATTTTTTTTTTTAAATAAAATTAATAATGTCAAATACTATTTTAGAAATAATTAGAAGTAAACATGAAGAAATTGAACAATTAGAAAAAGCACTTGCAAAAGGGATTTCCTATAAAGAAAAAAATCCAAAAGAAAGAGTTTTTGCAGAAATGATTATTAAAAAATGTATTGATAGAATTCAAAATTTATCAAAGGAATTAATAAGATATTACGAAGATGAATCAGGTTTATTTAAAGAAGAAAATTTAGTTTTATTAGGAAAAAAACATTATTTAGATTCTACATTTTGTTTATTAAAAAAAAATAATATTAATTCAAATAAAAAAAAAGTAGATGTATGGGTTAATTTCTATGAAAAATTAAAAGAAATAAAACAAACTAATAAAAGACAAATTACTGGAAATGATGTTAATGAAAATATAACAGGAGATAAAATATTTAATAAATATTTAGATGAAGTAAATAACAAATCAAATTTTTCAATTGATGAAAATAAAGGAAATTGTGTTGATATGTATACTTTATATCAACAATTTATTAATATTAAAGGGATTTATGAATTGAATAATGAAAAAGATATTGATTATTTAAGTTATATAAATTCATTTGGTGATTTTGAAAAAATACCAATTAAAATTAAATTACAAAGTGACTATCAAGACTATATTAAAAATTGTTGTCAATATTTAAAAGAATTTTTTATTAAAATTCAACCTTTAGCAAATATTAATGAAATTCAAGATATTATTGATTCTAAATTTGATAATGATTGGGAAAATAGAGAAATTCCAGGATGGGAAGGATTACAAAAAGAAGATGAAAGTATAAATGACAAAAAAGAAAACGAAAATAAAAAAGAATCAAATAATAATAATATACAAGACAATAACACCAATATAGAAAATATAAAAGATAATGATACAAATATAAAAACAGATAAAAATGAAAATCCTTCAATTGAAATATTTTATTGTGAAATATGTCAAAAATCATTTTCAAAAAAAACAGTTTTTGAATACCATTTAAAAAGTAAAAAACACTTAAAAAAACAATCTCAAAAAGAAAAAGACCCATCATCATTCCCAATATCAAAATATGAAAACCTTCGTTCAATTTCCTATTACGAATTTCAAATATCAAAATATAAAGATCTCCTAAATGATATAATCCAAAATACAAAAAATCAAATTCGAAAAAAGCAAACAATGAATTATATAGAATTAGAAGCAGATATAATAAATGAAAATGAAATAAAAAAATTAGAAATAACAGAAAGTGATACAAAAAAAATATATAATCCAAAAAATATTCCAATTGGTTGGGATGGAAAACCAATTCCATATTGGTTATATAAAATTCATGGTTTGGGAGTTGAATATAAATGTGAAATTTGTGGTGGTGCTTCTTATTGGGGAAGAAGAAGTTTTGAACATCATTTTCAAGAATGGAGACATGCTGCTGGAATGAAAAGTTTAAAGTTACCTAATACTTTACAGTTTAAAGAAGTTACTACTATTGAAGATGCTTTGAGATTACAAAATAAGTTACTTGAAGATCAAAAGAAAGAAGAGTTTAAACCTGAGTATGAAGAAGAGTTTGAAGATGAAAATGGGAATTTGGTTAATAGAACTATGCTTTTGAAAAGACAAAGAGAAGAAAATGATGATTGATTTTTTTTTAATAAAAGAAAAATATTTTTTTTATTTATTTATAACAATTTTTATAATTATTATTATTTTTATTTATATAATATTATTTAATATATAAATCTCTAATTAACTATTTAGAAAAAATATCAATAAATAATATTAAAAAAAAAATCAAATTTATTAAAATAAAAAAAATGTATTCAAATACAGAAACGCCCCTAAAATTTGATCGTTTAATATATTTTGAAAAACAATCAGATGATCGTTTATGTGGAATGCATTGTATAAATTCATTACTTCAAGGGCCATATTTTGATATAATATCATTAAGTGAAATAGGAATAGAATTAGATAAAAAAGAACAATCATTACTTGGGAGACAAAATTCAAATCATAATAATGTAGATTTAAGTGGAAATTACAATATTCAAGTATTAACTCAAGCATTAAATAGTTTAGGTTGTGATGTTATTGGTTTAAAAACACATGAAGCAATATCACTTTTAGATAATAATCAAAATTTTGAAGCATTAATTTTTAATTCTTCCTCTCATTGGTTTTCAATAAGAAAAATTAATGGTATTTGGTTTAATTTAAATTCAACTAATAATTATCCAGGACCAGAAATAATTAGTGATTTTTATTTAGGTGCTTTTATTCAAGGTGCTGAAGATATTGGTTATATTAATTTCTTAGTGAAAAATTTACCTAAATTACCTCCTTTAAATGGAGAATTTTATCAAAATTTACAAAATAATCAAAGATTAGTTTCATATGATGAAATTATTCAAGCTCAAAATTTAAAAAAAGAAAAAAGAAAACAAAGAGATGAAGAAGATAAAAGAAAAAAAGAAGAAGAAAATAAATTTAAACCATTTTCTGGAACTGGTCATATGATTGACTCAAATTATAATAATATGAGTAATAATTATGAATTTGAAGATGATCAAATGAGAGAAGCTTATGAATTAAGTTTACTTGCTTTTGCTGAACAATTAAAAAAAGAAATCCCACCTGAACCGAAGTATGGTGGTTATTCATTTCATATTAATGTAAATGGAAAAATGTATAATAGGAAATTTGAAGGTAAAAATAAAATTGGAGATATTGTTAAATATATTCAAAGTGAAATTCCTACTTTAAATCATGTTTTACTTTTTCAAAATTTTCCTTATAAATCTTATGATAATATAGATTTAACTATTGAAGATTCTGGATTAGGGTTTAATCAAATGCTCTTTGGAAAGATTATTAATTAAAATATATATCAAAATATATTATTATTTATATATTTTGAATATAAATTTAATATTTAAAAAATTTTTTTTTTATTTTTTTTTTTAATTAAAATTAATCAACATATTTATTTAAATCATAATCAAAAAAATTAAATAATTCTTTTTCTTCTTCTAAATCTTCTTCTTTTTTTGATTGATAAACAGAATCTAATGTAACAGAAAAATCAACAATATAAGGATTATTTTCATACATTTGTTCTTTTTTTTTTCTCATTAAACAAAGTAATAAAAGAAATTCATCATTTTTCATATATTTATTATCTTTAATTTTCTTTTTCATATTTCTTTTTTCTTCTTTTCTTTTTTCATCAAGTGACATTTTATCAGAATCATCTGTTAAATTTACTCTTACTTTTTCTCTCATTTCTTCTCTATTTCTAATTTCATTTTCAATAAAATTTTCAAATTCATTTCTAATTTTTGCTTCTTCTTTTCTTTCATTTTCTAATTGTAAAGCTAATTTTTCAATTCTTCTTGAATGAATTATATCATTATATTCAGTAGGAAATTCAGGTTGAATTAAATCATCATAGTCTTCACTATTTAATTGATCTACTTTTGTATCTTCTATTATTGTATTTATTTCTGATAATTCTTTTTTCATTAATTTTTCTTCATCTTTTACTTTGTTTTCATTTATTATTTCTTCTACTGCTTTTTTCCATACTTCTTTTTGAGAATTTACTAATATTCCTAAAGTACCAAATTCACCATATACTTCTCTTAAAAAAGGTTTTAATTCTTCTTTTGTAATATTTGATAATTTTTCTTTTGTATATTCAGCATCGTTTAATAATTGAAGTACTTTTTCATATATTTTTTTATTTTGTTCATTCATTTAAAAATTTAATTTATTATTTAATTTTTAAAATACTAATTTTTTTTAATATTAAAATTTATAAAATATTATTCAAATATATATGAATAATTAAATTACTTTTTTTCCTTTTTATTAATTATTTTTCCAATTAATAATACATTATATTTAATTTAAATCCAATGATTAATTTAATAGATGATTTCATTGAAATTAATGAAGAATTAAATATTGAAAAATGTTTTCTTAATGCAGATAAATCCATATTATCTTTAATTCAAAAAGGAAAAGTTAATTTTTTTGATACAAAAAATTTCAAAGAATTTGCAGATAATTTAGGAGATGAACTATCAAATATTGATATATGCTATCCCTATTATAGAAGTAATATTTGTGTAATTGTAGGAAAAAAAGGAAATGAAATTTTTCCTTATGATGAACTTTCTTTTTATAATATTCAAACTAAAGAAAAAATAGCAAAAATAAAAATAAATTACAATCCAAATGATTTAGAAGACAAAATATATAATGTAATAATTGTAGAAAATACATTATTTATAATTCTCCATCATAAAATATTAATGTTTTATTTAATAGATTTAAAACTATTATATCAATTTACAGATATAAATGGAAAAAAAGGATTTATATCAATAAATTCAATAAAAGAGAAAATAGCATTAGCATATATCTCAAATATGAATAACAAAATAATAAAAATATATAAAATAAGAATGAAAAATTACGAAAAAAAAAAGAAAATATTATATACTCAACACACATTATGTTCAGATTTTGATAAAATTCAATATATATCAATTTCACCATTATGTAAATTTTTAGCAGTAGTTTCAGGTTCAGGTGATAAAATAAATATTTATTCTTTATTAAGTTATAATGCAAGAAAATATTTATGGAGAGGATATGGTAATGTTAAAATAATTGGAATTGAATTTGATCATGAAGCAAAATTTATGTGTTTATTAAGTAATCAAAAAACTTTTCATATTTATCCTTTATTAAGAAGAAATTTAAATATTACAGCTAAAACAAGTGAAGATGATGATCAAGATTATTATAATTATGGTAGAACTAAACCTTCAAAAGTTAAAACTTTATTTAAGTTTATTAGAAATAAATGGGGAAGAAAATATCAAGAAAGTTATGCTAAATATAAAGATGAAAGAGTACTTGAAAATGAAATAATTTTATTTTATTTTGATGAAAAAAAAGATTTAATTATTTTTGATAAATTAGGTTCTGTTTTTATTGTTAAATTTAATAAGAGAAATGGAGGAATGTGTTGGTTACATCAAAGAAAATATTTAGAAGTGACAGAATTTTAAAATAATTTATTTTATTGAATTTAAATTTTAATATTTTAAAAATATATATTTTTATTTCTTTGTAATTTGATTTAATCCATCATAATGAGAAATTTGAGAAATTGAGGCAGAGGAATCTAATATATTACAACTTTCATTTGATACATTTGTAATTGATCTTTGACTTTTCATTTCTGAATTTGATATATTTTCCATACTATCATCTTCATTTAATTTTTTATTTTGTTGTTTTACATTTTTTATATTAATAATATTCATATTTTTTTTTTTATTTTTATTGATTGGAAATTTAGCTGCATTATTCATTTTCAAAGTTTTTGAATGTAATGGATTTATTTTACTTAAAATTTCAATACAATTTAACATATCATTTTTAATAATATCACAAATTTTTTCTTTTTTTAAAAAATTATTATAAACTTTGATAATTAAATTATTTTTTAAACAAATTGATAAATTACTAAAAGCAGAAATACAAAGATAATTTTTTTTATTATTTAATGATAAATCAAAACTAGATATAGTTTTTTCAATAAACAAAGCAATATCTTCATTTGAATATTTTTTAACAATTGGAGTAAGAAGTGAGAAACTTAAATTATTAATAGCTTCACATATTTCAAAAAGAGAAGAATCTTTATTTACAAAAGTATCTTTATAATAATTAATATTAGCTCTTGAAGGATTATAATTTATACTTTTTTTATTTTTTTTAACAATTTCATATTTTTTGTCATTATTATTATATTTTTGATATAAATATTTTTCTTCTTCAGAAATTAATAATTTAGAAATAAGATTAGGAATATCATTTTGACTACAAACATTTCTAGGAGTTTTATTCCAAGTCGTTCTATTAAAAACATTCCCTCCATTTTCAATTAATAATTTAGTAATTTGTATATTATTTGTATTTAAAGATAAATGTAATGGAGTCCAATTTTCTTTTCCTTTTAAATTAATTAAAAATTGTTTTTTAGATTTATTATTTTTATTTTGATGAATAATCCATTTTAAACATTCATAACTTTGTCTTCTTGTTGCAACATGTATTGCACCCCATCCTTCATTACTTATATGATTTAATATTTTATTTGAACATTTATTAAAAAATAAATTTGCAATTATTTTTGATTTTGCTAATTCATTATCAAAGTTTGCAAATATATAATGAAATGGTGTCATTTGTGAATCATTTATTAATTCATTTTCATCTTTAATTGTTTTTAATATTTCTTTTATTAAATATATATTTTTTTTACGAATTGCTTTAGTTAAATAATTAAATTTTTCATTATTTGAGAATAATTCTAAATTTAAATTTTTAAAAATTATTTTTGGTATTTTTTCATTAATATTTTCAGAAAGAGAAAGTGCATGAAGTAAAGGTGGTTTTTTATCTTTATATTTTTGAATTAAATTAATTTTATACTTCTCTGAATTATTTGATAATATTTTCACTAATCCAATAAAATTATTTTGAATTGATGAATATAATATTAAAGTATAATCTATTTCATCATTATCATTTAATTTTTCTATAAATTCATTGAAATCACAATATAATTGTTTTTTATTAAATAAAGATTTGAATAATGATAAAGTTTTATTATAAATTATATTAGGATCATTATTAATATAATTAAACCATTCAAATTCAATTTCTTTCAATTGAGATAATTGACTTAATGCAGTAGGTAATTTTTCAATTTTATTTCCTATTATTTTTAATGAATTAAGTGATTTCATTAAACCTAATTCAATTGGTAATTCCTTTATTTGATTATATGATATGTCTAAATAATTTAAATCTATTAATTTAATTAAAGGATTTGGGATTAATTCTATTTTATTATTGTTGATTGAAAAGTATTCTAATGTTTTTAATTGGGATATATTATGAGGGATTAAAGTAATTAAATTATTATTTAGACTCAATTTATTTAAATTTGATAAATCAAAAATAGATTTTGGAAATTTAAATATTTTATTATCATTTAAATTTATATTAATTAAATTTGTAAAATTTAACCAAAATTCCTTATTAATTTTGATTATATTTAACTTTTCTGCAATTATAGAATCTATATTATCAAAACTTTTATAACATTTTATTATTTTATTATTTTTATTATTTTCTTTTAAAATCATTGTATTATTTTCAATTTGAAATTCTTCATTATCAATTATATATTCAATTACTTCATTCATTTGAATATAAATTTAAATCAATTAATTAAAATAAAAAAATTAATTTGAATTAATTAATCAAATAAAAATAAAAATTCAAATTCAAACAGGAATATAAAAGATAAATAAATAATAATAATTTAATTTTAAATATGAATAATATATAAAATGAAACGAGTAGATTTAGTAAGTGGAACAATAAATTCTCACACAACACAAATGGATGATAATGAAGATAGTGAAACAATAGAAATAATACAACAACCAATAGTAAAAAAAAATACTAAAAAACAAAAATCAAAAAAAAAACCAGGTATTATAACAACAACATCAATTCCAGTATATAAAAAAAAATTAAAAGATGAAGAAAAAGAATTTGTAGAATTTGTTTTAGGTGATTTTCATGATTTTCATAAAATATCAGATTTAAGTATTTTTGTAAAAATGACTTCATTAACTTTATTAAATGAATCAATAACAAATATTGAATCAATAATAAATAATATTCCAAATAAAGAAGCAATGAAATTTTTATGTTTAAATGAAAATCAAATTACTGATATGAAAAGTATAGAATTACTAACAAATTTAGAAGAATTACATTTAAATTATAATCAAATTGTAAAAATTGAAAATCCAATTTCAAATATGAAAAAATTAAAAAAGATTTGGATATGTGATAATAAAATAAAAATATTAGAAAATTTACCTGAATGTATTGAAAATTTATGGTTGGCAAATAATTTAATAGAAAAAATACCAGATGATATTGAAAAGCATAAAAATATTAATTTTTTAAATATTGCTGGAAATTGTATTATTGATTTAAAAGATATTTATAATATTCAAAAATTAACTAAATTAAAAAGATTATATTTAAGTGATATTAATTATGGGGAAAATCCTATCTGTCATTATTCAAATTATAGATCTCTATTAATTCATTTTTTCCCAGATATTAACATTTTAGATCAAATTATTATTTCTCCTGAAGAAAGAAAAGAAATTGAAAGTATGTTTATAAAGAGAAATTTATTTTGTAAAAATAAAATCAGACAAAATCACAAAATTACAAAAATGATTTTTCAAATTTTAAAAACACATAAATTATTTTTAATAAATATGAAATTACAACAATGTAATTATTTTAGTCAAAAAAAAGAAATGATAAATTTTGCAAGATATGAAAAAGAAAGTTTATTAGCAATAAATAATGCATCAATAGAAGAAATATATAAAGAAATAGATGAATTAGAAGAAAAAAAAGAAAAATGTTTAAAAATAATTGAAATAATAAATGAAAGATTTAAAATTATTAAACAATACATTTCTGAATTAAATGATTTAAATATAGTAATTAATTTTTATGAATTAGAATCAAATTCAAATTTTAAAATTGAACCTGGATATATTGGTTATAAATGGGTTAAAACTTGCATTGATTTAATAAAAATGAGAATTTCAAAAGATTTTTATACTAATAATAATTTTGAAAATATTAAATTTAAAAAAATATTTAAAATTACTAATAAAAAATCTAAAGTATTATTTGATTCTCTTTATGATAATTTAATTGATATAAATGGTAAATTTGGTGATGAAAAAAAATATTTTGATTTTTACTTTTTAATATTACCTAAAGAAAAATCTAATTATAGAAGTTTGTTTTATTTATTATTTGAACAACCAGAAGAGGAAAAAGAAATATATATTACAGATAATTTTTCATATATTGATCAATTAGATATTAATAATCATGAAACAAAAAATACAAAATTTTGTGTGATTTGTAAGTGTATTAACTTTGAATCATTAATTGAAGAACAAAAAAAATATTCTGAATTCAAAGATATAAATGATATAATAAGTTCATTAAATAATATAAGAACAAATAAAGGAATTTCAAAAATAATATTAAATAATAGTAATATTGGTTTTTATTATTATAAAATGAAAGGAATTGTTGAACCAGAATATATTATTGAATATGATTATATTATGAAAATGAATGAAAATGATTTAAATATTGATCCAATTATTTGTTCATATTCTGAAAAAATTGAAATTATTAATGATTATGAAAGTCTTTTTAATAAATGTTCTAAAGACTTATATTTTAATAAATTTCCTAAACAATATTATAATAAAGAAATAATTAATAAATATTCTTTTAGTAAATTTGGAGAGTTTAATGAATTAGATAATAATATATTGTTTTTTGCTAAAAATATTATTTTTGAATTCTTTAATAATTGCTTTAAATATCAAAATTATAAAGAATTTACTGATGATGTTGAAAAAATACATGAGAAATTAAATCAAATTACAAAATTTAATTTTACTAAAAATTTCAAAAATATTTTTATGAATGAAAAAGATAAACTTAAATTTGATGAAATAAAATCATTAATATTATTCAATTGCAAATATAATACTGATGATATAATTGATATAATAAAAAAAATTAAAGATGAAGGAGTGATTAATGAAATAGTTGAACAATTTAGAAATAATATTGATGAAATAATACTTACAAAAAATAATATTGAATATATTAATATTGGTTTGTTATGTGAAAATTTCCCAAATTTAAAAAAAATAAATTTATCACATAATAATATTAATAAAATAACTTATGAACCTAAAGAAGTAAAAAATAAAATTAATGAAATCAATATATCATTTAATAATATTACTGATTTTTCAAATATAATTACTATATTAAATTCATGTAATTATTTATCTAAATTTGAATATTATGCTAATCCAATTGAAAAATATTATCAATTTTTATTAGATAATCCTATAAAAAATTCTATAATTAATACAGAAACTAGACAAAATATTATTGATATTTATGAAGAATATTATAAAAAAAGTCATTCTCAAATTGCAACTATTTCAGTTAATTCAGATTCAAGTAAAATTAATAATGAAAATAAAAATTTTGATTATATTTATGATTGTTATTGTTTCAGTGATAAATTTCATTCATTTTCAAATAATATATATTTCAGAGAAAAAATACATAAAGAAAGTGGATATCAAACAATAATTTTATCAAAAAGAAAACTTGATTTAATTCCAATAGTTGAAGGGAAAAAAGATACTCAAGTATTATATATAAATTTAAATAAAATTCCAAAAATAACAAATTTACAACAATTTACAGATTTAATAGAATTATATATTCAAAATAATAAAATAGAAAAAATTGAAAATTTACCAAAAAATTTAATAAAATTAGATATAAGTAATAATAAACTAACAAGTTTAATAGGAATATCCCAAGCTGAAAATTTGGAATGGTTAAACATAGAAAATAATGCAATACAAAGTATCTCACAAATAATTCAATTACAAAAATTAATAAAATTTTATAGTGCAGGAAATTTTATAAATAATTCTAAAGAATGTAAACAATTAGGAAAATTAAAAAATTTAGAAATTTTAGATATTTCAGGAAATGAAGTTTGTAGAATAAATAGAGATATAAGAATTACTATGATTTATTATTGTTTAAAATTAAAAAATTTTAATAGAATAAATGTAGATGCTTCTGAAAGATTAAAAGCAAAAGAATATTTTAATGGGAAATTAACACCTGAATTATTAGAAAAAAGATTAGGTTCTGGTTTCAATACAAAAAATTTAATTGAAATTGACTTATCATCTTTAAAATTAAAAGATGAAATTGGTATTTTTTCAAATGATATTTATCCTAAATTAACAAAATTAAATTTATCAAGAAATATATTTAAAACATTTAATATATTTGGTTATCTTCCAAGTTTAATTGAATTAAATTTAAATTTTAATTTATTTACTGATATTTTACCCAAGAAAGAAAAAGGAATAAATGGAAAAGGAATATTTGGTTTAATAAATTTAGAATCTTTAGAAATGTCAAGTAATCAACTTGTTAATTTAAATGGAATTCAATTTTTTAAAAATTTAAAAATTTTAGTTTTAAGAGAAAATTCAATAAGTAAAATAGAAGCAATAAATAAAATGAATTCATTAACATTTTTAGATGTATCATTTAATAAATTAAGAAATGTAGAAAAAACAACAATTGGATTTTTACCTTCAATACAAATTTTTTTATGTGATAATAACTATTTAAAAAATATAAATGGCTTTACTAAATTTTTATCAATTCAAACATTATCATTTGAAAATAATAAAATACAAGATATTTCATCATTAGAAAGATTAAGTACTTTAGAAAATTTAAAAGATTTTTCTATTTTAAATTGTCCAGTTACAAAAAATTTAAATTACAGAAATAATATGATAAAATTATTTCCAGGATTAATTAAATTAGATGGAGGAGAAATAACAAATGAAGAAAGAGAAATGATAATGATGGATATTCAAATGGGAGAAGATTATCAAGATGATATAAATAATTTTTATCCAAATGATTTTTTTCATAATAAAATGCCAGGAAATACAACTTATAATATTCAAAAAATTCAAGATAAAGGATTAAAAAGAGTAAATTATGTTCAAATTGGTTTAGTTTCTCCTAATTGTGTAAATCCAAGTTTAAAACATATGCTTTCTCCTAAAAAAGGTATAAATTTACCTCAAATTAGACCTGTTTCTTATATTAATTCAAAATCAAATACTTCGGATTCAAGAAAAAAAGCTTATATGAGTGGAAATAAAAATCAAAATAATCAAGTCTATAAAAATAATAATTCTAGTAATTATAATAATAAAAGTGTTAATAATAATTTAAATAATCTTAGTAATGTTAATAATTTTTCTTCTAAAGATTATTATGGTTATATTACTAAGTCTTTAGCTAATGATTTAGGAGGAATTAAATATCAAACAAATTATAATTCTAAGAAAGGATATAAATAAAATGGAAATAATTTTGTAAATTTATTAATTAATTTTTGGTTTATAATTTTTATTAAATTATTTTATATTTAATATTTTTAATTTATTTTATATTTATTCTTTATTATCAATTAAAATATTATCTATATAAAATATATAAATATAAAATATATAAATCAATTATTATTTCATTTCAAATAATGGAAGGAAAGTTTTATCAATTAATAAAAGAAATTTTTAATAATCCTGAAATTGAAAAAGTAAAAGAAAATATATCATCAAAACTCAATAATCTAATTGATAATAAAAATAAAGAAAATAAGGATAATGATATATCACAATTTGTAAAAGAACTTCGAAATCAATATCAATCTAATTTAAATAAATATTTATCAAATAATTTAAATTATATTGATTTGGGACTTTTTTTTACAAATTTTATTTTATGGTTATGTAATAACCAATATATTCCATTTTCATTAACATTAACTATTTTAGAAGATGTAATTGAGACAATTCCAATTGATGGAATTGAAAAAATTTTTGAAGTATTGTCTCAATTTTTAAAAGAAATTGATTCAACTCAAATTGAACATAGAAAATTATCTTTATTAAAAATAACAAATATTGTTTTAAAAAGATTATCATCAAGTCTTGATACAAAATTTAGAGGAAAAGTACAATTATTATTATCAGAAATATTCAAATTATCAGAAAGATCAGGAGTAAATTTAAAAGGATTTTATAGTAATAATTCAACATTAACAAATGAAATTAATAAAGATAATAAAAATGAAATTAATATTTCTTTTTATAAACAATTTTGGATTTTACAAAGATTTTTAACAAATCCTCTTTATGTAAGAATAGAATTTTTTTAACATTTTTTAAACAGCTTTTCAGTAAAGAAGCATATTTATTTCAATTTTTAGATAATTCAGATGATATTTCAAAATGTACTGGTGAATTAGAAAGTTTAGATGAAAAAAATTCTATATCAGATGATACTGATAAAGATAAAGATAAAAATGATAATTTAGAAAAATTTCTTTCAAATGTAAGATATGTAATATCTTATTTTGAAAATAATCCAATTGATCTTTCAATTAATCCAAATGGAAATGAAATTCATATTCAATCATATCCAAAATTTTTAACTAATCCACAATTATTTAATAGACAATTAAATGATAGTTCTTTTAGAAAAATAATTCTTCTTCAAATAATTATTACTTATAATTCTTTTTTAAGACCAATTTCAAATATTCAAAAAAATTTTTTTGTATTTAATAATCGAATTATTAAAATTATTAAAGAAGATATTGAAAGATGTATGAAAATTTTATCAAAAGCAAAAAATAAGAATATAAATATAATGAAAGATGAAATAACTTGGGAAAATTGGAAAGAAAAAAGTTGTCCTGCTTTTGAAAAAGAACCAGATGAAAATTTATTAAACTTAATTCATGATAATAAAGAAAAAGAAGAAAGTAAAAAAATAAATAATAATCCAATATTACATATTGAAAATTCAAATATGAATGCATTTAATTTTGATAAAGAATTTAAAACAAAATTAGAAGATGTTAAAAATATTCAAGTTAATTTTAAAATTGATAATCTTAATAGTGAAGTACCTTTTATTGGTACTTATTTAAATTCTGTTTTAGATGATGCTGATGTTGAAAATGATTTACCAGAAAATGAAAAAATTATTAATAGAGATTCTTCTTTTTCTTGGAAATTTTTAAGATTATTAAGTCAAAATGATTTATGTAAATTAAATATTGATGGAAGAAATAAAGTTTTGTTAATTTCTGAAAATTTATATAATCAATATAAAAATAAGGATGATAATACAAAATTTGTTTTTAAACCACAAATTCCTAATGTTAAAATATTACCTAAAGAAACTATTAGTTTGAATGAAGGACAAAAACAAGTTATAACTATGCCACAAAATCATAAGGATAAAGATAAAAATGATGATAAAAATGATAAAAATATTAATATTAATGAAAAAGAAAGTAATGATAATAAAAATAATAATACCAAAGAAAAGGAAAATAATAAAGAAAAAGATAATAATAAAGAAAAAGATAATAATAAAGAGAAAGAAAATAATAAAGAAAAAGAAAATAATAAAGAAAAAGAAAATAATAAAGAAAAAGAAAATAATAAAGAAAAAGAAAATAATAAAGAAAAAGAAAATAATAAAGAAAAAGATAATAATAAAGAAAAAGATAATAAGGAAAAAGATAATAAGGAAAAAGAAAGTTCTCTTAATCATAATAACAATTATAATAATAATACAAAAGAAAAACAAAAAATAAATGATAACAAAGATAGAAGAGATAGAGACCGAGAGAGAGATAGAGATTATCAAGACTCAAGATATTTGAATAAAAAACATTCAAATGATAGAAATTTACCTGTACCAAATAATAAAAAGCATAAATAAATAAACTTTTTATTTTAATATAATTTAAATATGAAAATATATATTAATATTTATCTTTATAATACAAATGAAATATATAAAATAAAAAAATAAAAAAATAAAAAAAATGTTTTTTTTAAAAAATCATTTAAATTAAATGAATATTCTTAAAATACAATCATCATTAAAAATATTAGGTTCAAATAAACTTTCATTAGACTTTTTCGAAAAAATTGGAATATTAGGCTCAGGTGGATTTTCAATTGTTTGGAAAGCAAAATGTAAAAAAATATCACAATTATTTGCAATAAAACAAATATCAAAAAATAAAATTAAAGAAAAAAATGATTTAGATCTAATTTTAAATGAAAGAAATATTATGAAAGATTTATATTTTCCATTCATATCAAATTTATATTTTACATTTCAAGATGAATCAAATTTATATTTTGTATTAGATTATTTTAGTGGTGGTGACTTAAGATATTATTTATATAAAAAAAAACAATTTTCAGAAAATCAAATTAAATTTATATTAGCATGTTTAATTATTTCATTAGAATACATTTATTCAAAAAAAATTATTCATAGAGATATTAAACCAGAAAATCTTTTATTTGATGATAGAGGTTATGTTTACTTATGTGATTTTGGTATTTCAATTTATGAAAATACATCAGAACATTTTAGTAAAAGAATTGGTACTAAAGGATATATTGCTCCTGAAGGTAATTTTTCTTATTTATCTGATTTTTATTCTATTGGAATTGTTACTTATGAATTAATATTTAATGAAAGATATGATTATAAAAAAGAAAATAATGATTTTAAAGAAAAAATAAGAGAAAAAGGATTTTCTTTAGATTTATATTATTTTACTTTAGGTTTATTAGAAAATAATCCTAATGTTAGATTAGGACATGAAAAAGGAATTTCTGATTTAAAAAATCATTCTTTTTTTAAAGGATTTAAATTTGAAAGTTTAAAAAAAAAAGAAATGATTTCTCCATTTAAACCTCAATATAATCCAAAAGGTTATATTAAATTATCAAAAGATAAAGATACTAAAAGTACTTCAAGTAATTCATCAAGTTCTTCTTTAGATAATTTAAAATATATTGATAATTTTGATTACATTTGTAAGAATAAATTAAATAATGAAAATAATAATATAAAACCAATTTATAGTAAATTATCAACATCAACTAAATATATTTTTAAAACTCCATTAAAACAAAATCATAAAAAAATTAAAAATAATTCTTGTGATGTTGATTCGTCTATTGATTATAAAAATGGATGTTTATCATCTTCTAGGGAAAAATATTTATTTATTTTAAGAAATAAAAAAATGGAAAAAAAAAATATTATGCCAAAAAAATTTTTGTTTAAAAATGCAAGTATGAATAATAATTTATACTTAAAAAAGAACAGTGTATTATTATTACCTTCTATAAACCAAAGAAATAAAAATATAAATTATCTTAATAATAGTGTAATTAAAAGGAAATATATTGAAAATAATTTAATAAATAAAAGTTCAAATTATTTATAGAAAAAATCAAAAGAAAAAAATAATTATATTATAATATTATATAAATATTTTATTTTTATCAATTGGTTTTGTTATAATTAAATCATGTTAATTGATAAAAATAAATAGAATAAAAATGATATAAATAAAAGTATTTTTGGTTAGAAAAATTATAATAATTTAAAAAAAAGAATTGGTTATTTAAAAATTAGTATTATGTTATTTTTTAGGAATATTTAAATCATAATTATTTAAATTATAAAAAATGAATTTAATCGAAATAAATAATAATTATGAAATAATATTTATAAAAAAATATATTAAAAATATATTTATATTTATTTAAGAATATATATTTTTTTTATTTTACTCAATCCATAATATTGAATTATTATTCTAAAAATTATAATATAATCATACAATAAAAATTATAAACTAATTTTTACTATTAACTTTTAATATAATATGTTTTTTATTTTTATTTGTATTTATTTTTTTTCCTTTATTGAATCTTTTTATATCAACAATTTCACTTATTTTATTCTTATAATAATCAGAATAATTTCCAACTTGTCTTAATTTTTTATTTCTACTACTCTTTGAATAACTTCTATTACTTTTTTTTTCTAAAGAACTAGTTTTTAAAATACAATAATCACTATGTTGAAAATCAATTTTTCTATCTTTATTAATATCAAATGATTTCATTTGTCTAACATGTTTTTCTTCTTTAATTATTTCTTTACAATATTTATTTTTTGTAAATTTAATTATATTTTTATTCCCAGAAATATTAGGAGATGGTGGTAATAATTTTAATAAATTATTATTAATTTGATCTTTACATATTTTTTTTGGAATTTTATTTAAAGTTTCTTCAAAAAAATTAATTTTTTGTTTTGTGATAGTATCATCTTTTTTATTATTATTATTAAATAAACTAAAATTTATATCAATAATATCTTTAGTTTCATTTTGAATATTTTCTTTTACTTCTGTAAGTTCATCAAATTGTGTTACTTCTTCTTTATTTAATGAAGATGAAGATGATGAAATTGATAATTTTACAGGTGATGATATTGATATATTTAAAATTACACTTTTATCTTTTGAATTTTTATCAATTGATCTATCATCATTTAATTCTATTTTAAATTCATTAAATTTTACTTCTTCTTCTTCATCATCTGAGTTTTTTTCTATATTAAATATTGATTCTTCTATCTTTGAATTTGTATTATTACTTGTTTCATCTTTTTTTTCTATTTCAAAAATATTATTTTCAATAATATTATTATTAATATTTTCACTATTATAAATCATATTATCTTTTTCATTTTCATTATCATCAAAAATACAATTAACAATATCTTTAGAAGGATTAATAGGTAATTTTCTTTTAAAACTTTTATTTTTAATATTCGATAATTTAAGAGTATTAATTTGAGAAAACGACATATTAATAAAATTATTATCTTCAATACTATTAGAAACATCATTAAAATAATTATAATTATGATAATATAAAGAAGTTTGTATATCACTACTTTTATCTTTTAAATTATTTATTGAATTATTTGAATAATTTGTTTCTAATCCTAAAATTTTTTTTCTCCTATCTACAATATCCATTAATTCTCTTGCACTTAAACCAGAAATTTTATTTGGTTTTTTTATTATTTTCATTTTATTTTCTTGTTCAGATAAGGAACCTTCATTTACATTTTGATAATAATTTAAACTTTTTGAATCTGCTGTTGAAGTAAATCCTGTGTTTATTGAGTTTAAATTTCTATTTGATAAATGTGTATTATTGCTTATTGGTATTTTTTCATTTGATTTTTTTATTGTATTTTGTAAACTTGGTTCTATAATTTCAAATTCTTCTTCATAGTCATCTTTGTTTTTTAAAAAATTTAAATTTGAATTTGTGAAATTATTGTTTATTGAATTTATTTTTGTTATTGTTGGTTTAATTACTTTAACAGGATTTTGGTTGATTATTTCTTTATTTGTTATTATTTTTTTTCTTTTTTTAGGATTTTGAACTTGATTTACTTCTGATAAAGTATAATAATTCATTTTCTTCATGTATTGATTTTAATTTTAATTTAAATTTTTTTATATTTATATTATTGAAAAAAGCTTTTGTTTATTTCTCTAAGAAAAATCGTTTTTTTTAATGAATAAATTTAAAATATAAAAAATTATAACCAATCAAATAGTTATAATCTAAAAATTTAAATTTAAAATAATAAAAAAAAATAAAAAATTCAATAAAATTTTTTATAAAAATAAAAAAATAATATAGTAAATATTAAAAATTATTCATTTTCAGGATTTTCATTATTATTATCATTCCCATCATTATTAACTAAAATATCATTTTTATATTCAACATTTTTAACATTCCCTTGAGGATCAGTTAACTTCCCAACACCATCTTTTAATCCATTAGTACTATTTCCTTCCCATTTACTTCCATTTTTAAAAGTATAAATTCCATTACCATTAATTCTATCATCATCAAAATTACCTTCATATTTAGTTCCACTTTCTAAAATTTTCATTCCATTACCATTCATTTTTCCATTTATGAAATTACCTTCTAAAATAATATTAAAATCTTTATCATATAATGATCCTTTATTATTTTTTTTATCTTTTTTCCAATAACCTACAAATGAATTTCCATCTGATGAAATAAAACATCCTCTTCCTTCTCTTTCTTCATTTTTATTTGCTTGTCCTATATAATTTCCATTTAAATCTGATTTTTCTATGAAATGTAAATCATTATCATTATCTATTGATTCTAAATTTTGAATTAATTCCATTTGTTTTGGATATTTTGAATTTAAATGTTCTAAAATAATATTATCTGGATTAAATTGAGCTTTCATTTTATTTATTCCTTCATCAGTTAAATAATCATAATAATCAAAATTAACATCATCATCTTTTACATCAAATGAACAAAATTCTAAGAAACTAAAATCTTCATAATTATTTGGATTTTCTAATTCTTGATTATTATATTTTAAAGTTTTAAAATATGATTTCATATTAAATTCACATTTTTTATTATTATCAATTTTCATTGCTAAAATAAGACAATAACCTTTATTAGGAAGAACAATATATTCAAATTGTTTTATTTTAGTATAAGGATATAACAAATACATATTATCCATATTATTTTGAAAAATCCATCTTTGATAACAATCATCAAAAGGATTTATAATAATTTTTAAACCTAATCCTGTATAATTATAAAAATTATCATCCATCATATAAATTTCATTATCTTTCATATGAGGTCCTTGATATTGTAATATTGCATTATATACCATTTGCTTTATTAAATGATATTTTGTATCTTGAATTTGAAGTCTTAATTTAAAATATACATTTGCTGAAACTTTTAAATAATATTCATTTATTGCTTCATTACATTTTTCTTTTATTAAATATGTCCATATTACATAATATCCTTCATCTAATTCTCTTGCAAATTCAGGATTTTCATTTGAATTAAAACATCCTTCAAAATTCATTAATTTTTTTTCATCTGGTTCATATTTTGATATACAAATATTTGAAGGTGTTAAACGATTTAAATTATTTTTACTTTTAATAATAAGAGAAAATGCAACTTTAGTATTTGAAGGAATATATAAATTAAAAACTTGAGGAAATTCAATTATTGAATCATCATTTACTGTATTTGAAACTTTAATTATTTTAATATTACAATCAAACATAGTATGAATAATTGAAATTTTATTAAAATTTGTTTTTAAATTATCAATTGACATATAAATAACATATTTTTCATCATCTTTATAATTAATTACTCTTTTAATATCATCATTTAATAAACTTGAACTTGGAGAATAATCACCTTTATAATTTTGATATTCAAATAAATTTCTAATTTTTAATAATTTTAAATCTACTTCATTTCCATTTTCATCATTAGTTTTCACATCAAAAATTTCTATTAATTGATATGCTTTTTTCATTAAAATTCCATTTTTTTCACATCCTTCACATGGAGTAACAAAAACTAAATTTTTTTGTTTATTTATTCTTATAACATTTTCTAAATCTTCTTCATCACTATCAAATAAATTTAATCTCTCACAATTTAAACCAGTAAAAGTAATTAATATTAAATTAATATCACAATTTAATAAACTTCCATATCCTCCATATAATTTAGCAAGAGCTTTTTCCAAAAGTAAAATCCAAATTTCTTCATTTTTAGTTTTTGAAAATAATAATTTCCCATTTTTAATAGGAAAATAATCATCAAGAATTAAAATTTGATAATCACCATTTGTATAAACATATAATTCATATAAACCATCTTTAGTAATTTTTTTAGTTTTAAAAATTTTTTCAATTAAATTTGGATATGAGGTTAAAATAGAAATAGCATGATAAAAACTAGAAAAATGTTTATTTAAATTATCATTATTATCATTGAAATTTATTTGAAAATCAATTTCATTATTTTCATTTTTAGAAGGAAAAAGACATAAATTATCAGAAGTAAAAATTTCATTTATTCTTTTCCATTCAACTTGATCCATCATTATATCATTTACTAATTCATTTCTAGAATTTAAATATAATAATGATTCATTATTAGGAGGAAATAATACATCTGTAAATTGACTTCCTGAAAAATTTGGTTTTTGATTTTTAAAATATGTTTTTACTTTTTCATTATTGAAAATACGTTTTACATTTTCTCTTTTTGGTTCTGACATTTCATTATTTCCTGGTGTGTTTTCTACATTGTTTGTTGGATTTTCTGTGTTTTCATTTGGTGTATTTTCATTGTTTTGTTCTTGATTTTCGTTTTCCATTTTAATTTTTTTTTTTTCTGTTATTTTTTTTGTTTTTTGTTTTTATTTTTTTAATTTGTTAATAATATGTCTGAGGATAATAATAATAAGGATAATGAAAAAAAAGATAATCAAGAAGAAAAAAAGGAAGAAGAAAAAATAAATAATGAAAGTAATAATCAATTAAAATTTGATGAAAATAAATTAATATTGTCAAATGAAATTAAATTTGAATTTGAAAAAATGAATAATCAACAAAATAATAATTTAGAGGTATTAAATAATAAATATAATATCAATTCTTTACTTTCACAAATTAATTTTGAAATGGATTTATTATCAAATCAAATTAATACAAAAATTCCTATAATTGATAATGAAAAAGAAAGTTTAAATTTAAATAAATCTCAAATGAAAGATTCATTTAAAAAAGATGAAGAAATAAATAAATCAAAAAAATTTGAAGAAATAGGAACTCAATATGATGAAATAATAAATAATAAATTAAATAATAATATTAATAATTCAAATGAAGAGAATAAATTAAATATTAATAATTCTATATCAAATATTAGTAATCAAAGAAAAAGTAAATCAAATAGTATTAATTTTAAAGATGAATCAATTCAAATTACATTATCACAAAAATATGAACCAAAGAAACAAAATAAAGATTATTTTTCATCTTTTCCTTATAGTACACAAAATACAAATAGAAATATTAATATTGATAAAATTAGTTCTAGGAATCAATATAATTTAAATAATAATTTTACTACTAGAGACTTCCCACAAACAAAACAATATGGTTTTATTAATACTCCAACACATGTATTTAATAAATATAGTTCAAGAATTAAAAAAATGGATGAATTATATAATATTAATTTTTATCCGAGAATTTTTAAACAAACATCATCAAATAATGATTATAATAATGTTAATTATCAACCAAATTCTTTTAAATCTTTATTACAAGATGCTCATAAAAAATATTCAAATAATATTGAATATAAAAATTTATATAGACAAAGAAATGGAAATATAGTTCAAGCCATGAATGTTCTTTTAAATAAAAATAAATATTAAATTTTTTTATTTAAGTAATATTTTATTATTTATAAAGAAAATATTATTATTGATTTATACAATTTATAAAACATAATTAATTAATTATTATTAATTCAATTTTAAAAATCATTTTAATTTAATATTTAATTTAAAAATGAGTATGTTTACAAAGAAAGAAACAAGTAATTTTATATTTAATATAATCCCAATCCTTTCAAGTAATAATGATGAAACATTTATAAAAACTTTTATTGACAAAATTTTCAATTATTGTATAGGAGAAAGTTATATTGACCTTCCTTTAAAATTAAATATAATAACAGAATTATGGATACACAATTCAAATTATTTTGATGAAAATATGAAAAATTTAACATTAAAATTATTTAAAGAATCAATAAGAAGTACATTTAACAATCAAGAATTAATTTTAAAAGATATGATTTCAATATCACATTTATTTTATTTAATGGAACAATTTGGTAAAAAAAAAAACGAAAATGGACCTTTATTATATAAAATATTAGTATTTTTATTTATAGAAGAATATGATGAACTTCCAAAAAGAGAATTTTTCGAACAACATTTTTCCAATTTTTATTTAATGAATCAAACTGTACCAATTGATATTTTAATAAATCCTTATTTAAAACATTTAAATAATACTAAAAATTATGATTTATGTGATTTTAATTTTTTAGCAATTATATTAGGTCATCCTAGATTAAAACCAGAAGAAGCAGAAAAAATAGTAAATTTCTCATTAAATGTATCATTAAATAATTTATTATATGGAAAATGTTCAAATATGCTTTTAGATATTATTTTTAGTGTTGGAATATTAAAAAAAGATAAAATAATATATGAAAAAATACAAAAAAAATTTTCTGAATATATTAGACAAATATTAAGTTTATATATTATGAATATTAAAAATAATATTTATGATAATGCAATATTAGAAGCACCATATGATATAATGTTAGAATGTTTTGGTAATGTAAATCAAAGTGTTCATGAAACTATTGTTTGGGCTGTTGAAGAATTTAGAAGAATTAAAGATAGACATTCAAATGCTTTATTAGGTTTATTATGGTTTTATAATGATCATGATGAAATTATTTTAAGACTTGAAGAAAAATATTCTAAAGAAATTAGAATTATTAATAATAAATTTGATTATAAAATTGAAAATAGAGAATATCAAAAATCTGATATTGATTTAAATAAAAGTATACAAGATAGTGTTACAAAAGTTTTACAAAAATTAAAAATAGAAAAAGATGAAAAAATAAAAAAAAAAAAAGAAGAAATAGAAAGAAAGAAAATAAAAGAAGAAAAATTAAAGAATAATTTAGAAAAACAAATAGCAAAAAAAAGTTTAGCAATGGGAATAGGAGAACCAAATAGATTAAATTCAATATTAGAAACATCAACAAATAATAATACATTAATTCAAGATGAAGGTTCATTAATAAGAGAAAAAAATCATAATTTATCTTTAGTAAGACCACCAAGTAGAATGAAATTAAATACCTTATTAGATTTTAATCAATATAAATTTATTATTAATTTAAATGAAGAAGAACCAAGAGAACAAAAAGCAATTGATGCAATAAATCATAAATATAAAATTAAAATTAAAAATTTAATGAAAAGTTTATGTAATGAAAATGGTTTAATTACAAAAGCTTCTATATTAAGATATTTTAGAGATAAAAAATTAAATAATAATGATATTACATTAGATGAATTATCAGTTTGTGTTAGAAATTGTTTTAATCAAAATTTAAATGAATTTAATCAAAATCAATTTAAAAATTTATTAGTTATAATATCATATTTTATAATGAGTAAAAGGAGAAATAATTATACAATAAGTGAATGTTATTATAAATTTTTAGAAATAATAATTGATAATTTAAATGGAAAACCAAATGATATGATATCAAATAAATATAATAAAATATTATCATTTTTAAGAGAACATTTAAATAAAAAAACAGGAGAAATTGATGTATTATTACCACCAGGATGTAAAATTATAACAAAAACTGATATTAAAATTAAATCAAAAATACCTAAAACTTTCTTATCACATATTACAGAAAGTTATAGAATATGTTATGAAATATTAAATGAAATTATGTCTAAAGTTTTTGAAGGAGGATTTTTAGAAACTTTTATTAAAATTAAAAAAGTATATGATATTAATATTGAATTAGGTACAATTAAAAATTGGAGTAATGGAGTAATGATTGCTTATTCAAAATTACCAAAAGAATATGAAAAAATTGGAATTGATGTTGCAGATTGTGTTGAAGATATGATGAAAAAATTATTAAAAGGAAGAGATAAAAAAGGTAATTTAATTATTACTAATCATATGAGAGAAAAAATGGAAAATGAAGAATATGAAAGAAAAAATAATATTAGAAAAGAAGAAATGAGAAAAAGAAGAGATAGAGAAATTAAAGAAAAAGTTGAATTGTATAGAAAAGAAAAAGAAGAAAGGAAAATTAAACAAATTGAAGAAAAAGAAAAAGAAGAAAATGAAAAGAAAAAAGCTTTTCATGAAATGATTATTGAAAATAAAAGAAAAAATAAAAAAGTTTTAGAAGAAATAAATAAAAGAAAAAAAATGAAAGAAGATGAGAAATTAGAAAAGATAAATAAAGAAAAGGAAAAGGAAAAAGAAATAAAAATAAAACAAGATGAAGAAAAGAAAAAATTTTTTAATGAACAAAATAAAAAATTATCAGAACAATTTAAAAAATTAAAAACTCAAAAAGAAAATTTAATAAAACAAAAATTAGAAAAAAAACCATCAAATCAAAAATTACCAACAATAAATAAAAATTATTTAGAAGAAGATAAAGATTATATTGAATTTGATAAAAATTTAACAAATAAACTTGAAGAATTAGCAAATGGAAATAATGATATAGGAAATACAATAAAAAAATATGAAGAACATTTAAAATTTTTATTTGATATGTATCATAATTTAGGAAAAAAAACTTTGAGTATGACAGAAAATAATGACATATTATATTTAAATGAATTTAAAGAATTTTTACTTAATTTTTGTATTTTAAATATTTTAATAACACCTGAACAAATGAATTTTATTTTTAAAAGATTATCAAGAAAGAATAATAAAGAAAATAATTCTTTATTAGGAATTTCATTTAAAGATTTTAAAACTAGTTTTTTATTTTTAAATATAATGTGTAGATTTACAGAAAAAAATAGTCATATTATACAAGAAGATGTAGATAATTTAACTATTAATAAAATTGAAGAATTTTTTAATTATTTAGGTTTGTCACATCCTTTTGAAAGAAAAATTATTGAAAATGAAATTAATAAAAGAAGAAATATGAGTGTTAAAGAATTTTTTGAATTTCAACAACAAATTAAAAAAGAAAATTTATATAAATTTAAAGGAAATAAATCAAGATCAAATAGTGTTTCTTATAAAATAAGACCTAAATCACAAAATAAAATAAGAAGACAATCAAATGGTAAAATTAAAATAAATCATAAAAGGGATTTAACAAAGGATAATAATATAAATAATATTAGAACAATTAAAAAAAATAATTCAAAAAAAAATATAAAAACAATTGAAAAAAGTAAAATAGATGAAAATAGTGGAAATACAGAAGATGCAAATGTTGCTGAAATATTTAGAGATATATCAAGAGATAATACAACTTCTGAAAAATTTCCTTTTTCAAATAGAAGTGAATTAAGTAGTGAGCCTTCATTAAGAAAAAATGATAATATTGTTGTAAATAATAATAATAAAGAAAATAATAATAATAATAATAAAGAAAATAATAATAATAATAATAATAAAGAAAATAATAATAATAATAATAATGATAATATTGAAAATAAAAATAATAATAAAAATGTTAATAGTGTTAATAATGATAATGAAAATATAAAAATAAATAATAATAATGATGATTTAAAGATTGTTGATTCTAAAAAATTAAGTAAATTAAAAATTACAAACAATGAAGGAAAAGAAGAAAATTGGAATATTGAAGAAGATTAAAAAAAAAACTTAAATTTCATTTTAAATAATATTATAATAACTTATATATATAAAAAAAAATAGTTAAAAATAAATAATAAAAATATTTTTTTCAAATATATTACTATCATAAATAATTATAAAAATAAAAAAAAGATGGGAGCATGTGACTCAGCAAAAAGACCTAATGAAAAAAATATTAAAAATCATTCAAAAAACATAATATCAACAAGAGAACAAAATTCAGTTTTACCAAAACTAAAAAGAAGACCAAGATTATATTCAGATTGTGTAAATTATCCTAAATTAGAAAATTTAGAAGAAAATAATGAAAATTTAAATAATATAAATAAAACTCCAATAAGTAAAAATAAATTATTTTCATTAGCATTTCAAAGAAGACAATCAATGAATTATTGTAATGAATTTAAACAAAATAATCAAATTCATAATAATAATAGATTATTAATGCATCTTGCAAATAGTTTATCTAGAAATATTATAGATAATAATAATTATAATAATTATAGACCAGAATTTATTATTGATTGGAGAATTCTAAAAAATGAAAAAACAAATTTATATATATGGAAAAATTATGGTAAAATTCCTTTAAATTCTAATTTAATTAATTCTGTAAATAATTTATCAATTGATGAAATATCAAATTGTGATTATTTATATAAAAAAAGAATATTTCTTTTTAATTATATTCAAAATAATATTATTAATGTAAATAGTAATATTCAAAATCCTATATTAGTAATTAATAGAAGTAATATTTTGGAAGAGTCATTTAATCAATTTATGACTACTAAAGAATTAAATGTAATTGAACCAATACAAATTCATTTTGTAGATGAAGTTGCACATGATGCAGGAGGAGTTTTTAGAGAATGGTATTCTGCTTTATTTATAGAATTTTTTAATGAAAAAAATAAATTTTTTATTGAAAATAATAATAATTCAATTATTAAAGAAACTTATTTAATATATCCTAAATATAAAGAAATGAATTTAGATTATTATGAATTTTTTGGGAAATTAACAGCAAAAGCTTTAATAGATCATGTTTATATTTCTAAAATTTTAAATAGAGTTCTAATTAAATATTTACTTGGTGAAATTATTGAATTATATGATATTCAATATTATGATATTGATATTTACAATTCATTAAAACAAATAAAAGAAATTGAAGATATTGATTCAAATAAACTTTTAAATGAAATTAAATTTGTTTGGAATTTAAAAGATGAAAATGGTATTATTAAAGAAATTGAATTAATACCAAATGGTAATAATATTAATTTAAGAAATGATAATAAAGATTTATTTATTGAAAAAGTTATTTATTATGAAACTTTATATAAATATGAAGAACAAATTGAAAAAATTAAAAAAGGATTTTGTAGTATAATAGGTGATAAAATTTGCAAAATTTTTACACCGGAAGAATTTGCTTTTCAACTTACTGGACAAACAATAATTGATTTAGATGATTGGAAAAAAAATACAATTTATAAAGGACATTATAATCAAAATAATAAAACTATTCAATTATTTTGGGAAGTTTTATCAGAATTACCTCAAAATGATTTATTCAATTTTTTTCATTTTTGTACTAGTTTAATTCATGTTCCAATTGATGGTTTTAATGGTTTAAAAGGAATTAATAATAAAATACAAAAATTTACTATTGAACCTAAGTTAACTTTAATTCTAGATGAAAATAAAAATAATGATTTTAAATTAATTGAAGCTAAAACTTGTTTTAATCGAATTTTATTACCTGAATATTCAACTAAAGAAGAGATGAAAAAAGCTTTTGATATTATTTTAGGAAATGATACTTCATTTTTTGGTTTAGAGTAAGATGTAATATAATTAAAAATATCATTTTTTATTATTAAAAAGTTTTTTATCATATATATTTTTTCATATAGGAAATAATTACAAAGTAAATAATAAATATTATAAATATAATATATTTTGAATTTTATTTTTGTTATAAATTTGTAAGATAAAAAATAAAATAAAAAAAATAGATTAAAATTTTTTAAAATAAATTAAAAGAATATAAAATATTAAATTAGTAAATAAAATATGGAAATTCAACCTAAAAGAAGTAGATTTAAAAAAATTACAGAAAATTATAAAACAGATAATGTATTAGATATAATAGATATTGCTGATACTTTAAAAAAAAATCGTTCAATTCCAAAAGTTTCTCTTGAAAGTTTTATATATGAAAGAAATTTAAAAGATAATAATGATTTATCAAATCAAAGAAGAGGTAGTATAAATGTTTCTCAAATATTAAAAAATATAAATAATAAAGAAAGTATAAATTATGAAAAATTAAATAAAAATCCATTTCATATAAATTTTAATAAATTAAAACTTGAATTTCCAAACGGATATTCAATTCTATTTACAGAAGCATATTATCCAATAGAAATTATTGGATATGGATCTTTTGGTTTAGTACTTAGTGCAATTGATTTAGAAACTAATGAAAAATTAGCAATTAAAATTGTAGATAAAAATGAAAATAAGATTTATGATTTAAAATTTTTGAATAACGAAGTAAATATTTTAAAAAAATTAGATAATCCAAGAATATTAAATGTATATGAAGTATTAGATACACCAAAATATTTTTTTATATTTATGGAATTAATTGAAGGAGGTTCATTAAAAGATTTAATTATAAGAAGATATAATAATAAAAATGATAATTATTTATTTAAAGATTCAGAATGTTCAATAATAATAAAAGGAATTTTAGAAGCAGTTGAATTTTTACATCAAAATAGTATAATTCACAGAGATTTAAAACCAGAAAATATAATGTTTAAAAAAAAAGATAATTTAGATTCAATTATTTTATGTGATTTTGGTTTAGCTTATCATTTAGATAATTACATTTTAGAAAAATTAATTCAAGGAACTTGTGGTACTACTTTATATATGGCTCCTGAAATAATAGAAAAAAGAAAATATGATTATTTAGTTGATTTATTTTCTATTGGAATTATTTTATATGTTTTAGCATCGGGAGGTTCTCATCCTATATATAAAAAAAAAATGAATCATGATGAGTATGTTAAAGAATTATTAAAATTTAAAAAAGAAAATTTTGATTTTCCTAATTATATGCCTTTATTAGCTAGAAATTTATTTCTTAAATTATGTAAATTTGAACCTTTTTCTAGATATGGTACTTTTAAAGCTTTAAAACATCCTTGGATCACTAGAAGTGAAAAAGGGAAAATTCCTTTAACTCTTGTTGATGAATATGAAAAAACTGAAAAAATAAAACAATTTAAAGCTTTATTAAGTTTAACAATATTTTTAGAAAATTATAAAATATTAAATCATTATATAATCAAACAAAAAAAAGATGATAATAATGAATCAAATAATCAATTACATAATAATGATAATGATAATAAAAAAATTTCTTCTTCGAGAAATGGAAATAAAAATATTAATTTTATATTTCATCAACCTTCAAGTCAAATAAAACAAAATTATTCAAATTATAAAAAAAATACTCCAATAACAAATAAATTAAAAAATGATAATAAAAAAAATTTAGATTACGAAAATGAATCAAGTAATGAAACAAGTCATATATCAAATCCTCCTCAAAATAAACAAACAGTTTTTTGTAAAACTCATTCAAATATTAATAATAATCATTTAACAAATTCAAATTCAAAAAGGAAAAATAATGAAAATAAAATTAAAAAAAATATATCAAAATTAAGAGAAATTGAATTTAAATCAATTCAAAATAATAATAAAATAAGTCAAAATAAGGTTTGTGTTACCCCATCAAATAAAAATATTGGTAAAGTTAAAATTAGTAAAGGTAATAATATAATTAAAACAACTAAAAAAATCTCTTTTAAAACTTATGAACATGAAAATTAAATGTTATTTATAACTAATAGTAATTTGTAATTATTGATTTAATTGTTTCATTTTTTTTAATTTGTTTATGTTTACGTATTTTCTAATTATTTAAATTATATGTTGAAAAAATTTTTAAAAAATTATTATATATCAAATAATATAATATATTATAAAATATTTTTAAAAAAAAAATTTAGTTTTATTTTAATGGAGGAAATTTCAAATTTTAGGAATCAAAAATTGAATCATAAAATAAGTAAATTAATAAATTGTAATATAACTAGAAATAATTGATATGAAAGATAGAATATCAAAAGAGCATTTAAATTTAAGAAAAAGTCATTTAGATAGATTTTTTTCATCAAAGAGAAAAATCACTCCAGAAAAATATTCAATTAATAATTCAAAATATAAGTTATCTGAAACAGATATTAATATTCCAAATCAATTTGAAATTGATTACAATAAATTTATTTTAAATGTAATTATTATTAATAATATTAATTATTATTTATAAATTTAGTTTAACATTGATTTATTAAAAGATTATTTTTACTCAGATATTCAAGATTTAAATAAATATGCTATTTTAATTGTGAGAATGTTTATTTCTCAAAAAGGAAAAGAAGATGAAAATATTAAAATTATTTCTCAACAAATTGAACAAAATTTACTTAATAAAATTGTTTCTTATCTTGCATTCATTAATGACAAAAAAATTTTATTTGAAACAATTTGGATTCTTATTAATATTTCATATGAAAATGAAGGAGAAACAAAAATAGGAAATGAAAAAAATAATTTAAAATATATTTTAAATTTCATTGTTAATTCATTAAATGATAAAATAATGTTATATCATATTTTATGGTTAGTTAGACATTTAATTTCTAAAAATTTAAGTAATAAATTATATTTTTTTCAAAATAATATATTTGATTTATTTCAAATTATTTCAGATAAATATGAATTTGATGATGAAATTAATAATATCTTAATTTATGTAATATGTAATATTTGTAGAACAACCTTTTTTGATGGATATGATAAAGAATTTAAAAAAGTAATTCCTTTTTTAATAAAGAAAATAAATTTAGTTAAAGAATTTAAAACAATAAATATGATTTTATTTTTAATATATAAATTTTCTGATACTAAAAATATAAATATAATTGATGAATTATTAAGAAATAATATACATAAAAAAATTATAGAACTTTATTATAATATAAAAATAATATTTCATAAAGATGAAGAAATATTACAATTGAAATTATATGTTCTTAAAATTTTTGGAAATATAACTTCAGGTGAAGATGATAATAGTTATGTTTTAATTAAAGATGGTATAATACCTTTTATTAATTACTTATTAAAAGAAAATGATGATTTTATTATAAAAAATTCTCTTTGGATTATTAGAAATTTAATGGCAAGTTTACCAGGAAATCTTTATATATTTTTTGAAAATAATATAATAAATAAAATTATTGAAATTGGAATAAATATTTATGAAATTATTTCTAATAATTATAAAGGAAATGAAAATCTTTTAAATTCATTTAAACATATAATTTATATAATTTATATTATTCTTAATGATCAAGTAAATGAATATTTCTATAAGATTATTGATTATAAATCCTCAATTTGTTTAATGTTTTTAGTTTTTTCTTTAAGAATATTTGAGAATAATTTAGATATTATTCAATTTATTTTTGAATGTATTCATACAATTATTTTAGTTGATGATATTAATCAAAAATATTTTAATTTAATGCTATCTTTTGGATTAGAATCAGCATTAGATAATTTAATGAATTGTGAAAATGATAAAATAATAGAAGAAGTAAAATATTTTCATAATAAAATTATAAATAATAATTATAATTAATTGTATAAAAAATAATTTTTTTCAATTAATTATTTTATTTATATTTATAATTAAGTATTTTTTAATATTTTCATTGACAATAAGTTCCTCCCATAAAATCTCCTATTCTCTCTAAAAAACTTTTATTTGGATTATGTAAAATTGCTTTTTTTTTAATTTTAGATTTAATAGCATTATAAAAATCTTTTTGAGAATAAGAATTAGAAAAATAATTTTCACTTTTATTATCTTGACTAAAATTATAACTATCATTTAAATTATTAATTTTTTTATCTAACAAAGAATATTGTGTATAATCATTATAATTAATATTTTTATTATTTCCTTTTCTTTTATATATCACATTTTCAATAGTATCATTTTGATAATCAATGTCATAATTATTATGTAAAATATCTAAATATTCTTTATTTGAATTTATATCATATGTTGTTTTCATTGGATTATATGAATCAAAAACAATATCATTTTGAAAACTTTCTTCAACATTTGTTTTATTTTTATTTTTATTTTTTGTAAATTCTCTAAATCTAGATAAAATAATTTGATTTGGATCATTTAAAAATAATTTTATCCATTGATATTGATAAATATCTTGAATAGATTTTATTTTATCACTATTCATTAAATCATTTATTAATTCATCATAATAATTTTTCTTATTTTTATCAATAAAACAATTATCTTCATCATAATCTAAACCTTTAATTAATATTTCTAAAATAAAGCCTAAAGGAATAATATCTTCTTCAATAGAATATAAATTTTTATTAATTTCATTATTTATTTCTATTACTTCTGAAAAATCATAAAAATAAATTTGATATTTATCATCTATTAATATTTTTTTTGGAGAAATATTTCTTATTATAAATCCTTGTTTATGAAAAAGTTCAATTGTTATTAAAATTTGATAAAAAATAACAAAAGAATTTTCTTCTGAGAAAGAACCTTTTTCATTTATGTAATCATATAAATTTCCATTTGGAAAATAATCATATATTAAATTAAATTTATTTTCTGTTTTATGACAACAATATAATTTTAGAATATTTCTATTATTATTTATTTTTGGATTTTGTAATATTTCTATTATTTTTTTTATGGAATTTTTTTTTTCTGGAAATTTTTCTATGTTAATTGATTTATTTATATATTTTTTATTATCAATTTTATTTTTAACTAAATAAATTATTGTTTCTTTTTTTTTTGATAAAATTGTTTTATTTTTTCCAGTTGATTCATCATAAATATCATTAAATTTATCATAAGAAAAAGTATTTGAAGATTTAATATGATTACCTAAAATAATTTTATATATAAAAAATTATATTTATACTTTTTCTAGTATTATTATTTTTTCTTAAAGGATATAATCCTGAATTTCTTTCATTTCCTTCCATTTTTTTAATAATATTTAAAAAGAAATAAAAATATTATTCAAAAAAAATATATTTCAATGAATGAAGATTTTAATAATGATTCAGAAAAAGTTCATAATGAAATAAAAAATGAAGATAATAAAAATATATCTTTGGGAACATGTTATATTTGTAAATCATATATTCAAAATAATACATTTCAAATATTTTCATGTAGACATATGATATGTTATTCATGTTTAAGTCGTCTTCTTCTTTTAGATGAATTATCAGGATTAGAAAATAAAAAAGATGTAATAATTAATTGTATTTGTAAAAAAGGAAATATTATAATGTCATATTTAGAATTAAATCAATTTTTAACATTTAATTTTTCTAGAAATGAAGGAAATAATGATAAAACTTGTAAATTTCATAATGAAAATGAATTAATTTCATATTGTAAAAAATGTAAAATGGAAATATGTCAAAAATGTATTGATGAACAAAGACATAATGAAAATGAAGGACATAATATTATTTCTTTAGATGAATATTTTAGAAAAAGAAATATTAGAAGACCAAATTTTACATATGAAACATATGAAGATTTTGAAAAAGAAGTTTTAAATATTAAAAAAGAATTTGAAACTTTTGCAGATAATGAAAATAATAAAAAATTAACAATATTAGAAAATTTAACAAAACAATTAAATGAAATGACTCAAAATTATAAAAAAAAGCAATTAGAAAATATACAGAATATTGAATATATGTTTAATACTCTTTTAAATATATATAAGATATATTATAATGATACAAAAATAAGTAATAAAATAAGTGTTAATAGATATAAAATAATTAAAAAAATAAAAAAAGATTTTAAAGGAATATCATTTATACCAGAAGACTTAACATCACTTCAAAATATAGAAAAATCAATAAATGATTTTTCAAATCAAAATCATTTAAATTATAAATTTAATTTTATTCATTTTAATATGTATTGTTCAGGAATATTACAAGGACATACAAAAGGAGTAACATGTTTATCTCAAATTGATTCTGGATTTTTAGCATCTGGATCAGAAGATCAATATATTAAAATATGGGATATTTTATCATTAGATAATGAAAATAATAATTATAAATGTATTGCAACAATGAAAGGACATAATGATTTTATTTTTTCTTTATTAAATATTCATGAAAATAAATTATTATCTGGAGGAAGAGATGATCAAATTATTGAATGGGATGTTAATGATTATCATATTAATATTAATGAAGGTGAATATAAAGAAATAAATGATAAAAATATTACTACATATTATCCTGATGGAACATTTGAAAAAAAAAATCCTATTTATGGTCCTGAAAATATACCAAAAACTCAATATCAAAAAATAAATTCAATATTTTCAAAAGCAATATTTGTACATTGTCTTAAAAATTTATCAAATGGGAATATAGGATATTGTGGAAGAGATGAAACAATAAAAATAATAAATTCAAATTTAAAAATAACAAAAATATTAAAAGGACATGAAAATACAATATTTTCAATAGATGAATTATATCCAGACATTTTAATATCAGGTTCAGCTGATAAAATGATAAAAATATGGGATTTAAATAAAAATAAATGTATATCAACATATAAAGGACATAAAGATGAAGTTCAAAGTGTAATTACATTATTAAATAAAAAAGGAGAATTTGCATCTGCTTCAATAGATAAAACAATTCATATATTATTATATAATAATAATCCAGAAATTAAAGGAAATAAAATTGAATTAATTAAAATATTAACAGGACATACTGATGGAATTGTTTCTATGATTCAATTAAAAGATACTAGATTAGCTTCGGGATCTTGTGATTGTTCTATTAGATTATGGGATATTAAAGATTATTCTTGTGTTCAAATTATTAATGGACATAAAAATACTGTTTATGGCCTTTGTCAAATGAAAGATGGAAGATTAGTTTCTTGTTCTGCTGATAGAACGATTAAAATATGGAATTGATAATTTTTTTTTTTTAAAAGTTTTTTTATTTTTTTTTTTTTGTAATGAAAGAATCAAACAATAATAAATATTTATTAGAGTGTCTCAATAAAAATTCAATAATTAATGAATTAATATCAATGAAAAAAAGTATTTATTTATCTGCAACTATATCTGATATTGCAGTATTTAATTCAGGAAATATAATATGTGCTACATTTGATGGATTTTTTTTAATATATAATACAAATTTTGAAATAATCCAAAATCAAAAAATTGAAAAAATAGAAGATCAAATTTATAGTATTGGTATAAAATCTGAAAGTGTTATATATTTTGGTTATCAAAAAGGAGATATAGAAATTTGGATTATTAATCATGAAAATTTTCTTTTTGAAAAAAAAAAAGAAATAAATTGCCATAAAGGTATTATTTACAAATTATTACTTTTTCAAGAATATTTTTTTACTTGTTCAAATGATAATACTATTAAAAAATGGGATATAAAAAATAATTATTGTGTTTGTGAATTAAATCAAAAAAACAATTATTTACATGGAGAAATTTATTCAATTATTTATAATACTCAACTTAAAATATTAGTTTCATCTGGAAATAATGGTACTTTTATTTTTTATGAAGATGACAATGAGAAATTTGAGAAATTGACTAATGAAGAAATTAATAAAATGGAAATATCTTTTAAAAGTTCTTTACAGTTATTTGATGAAAATAATAATTTTGTTAAAATTATTATTGGAAATAAAATAATAATTATTTTTTCTATCTCAAAACAATTAAAAATACAAATTAATTATAGAATTAAAAATATTGATTATGTATGTTTATCAATTTGTGTATTAAAATTTGAAGAAAAAATAATTTTTTTAACATCAGAGATGAAAAATGATGACAATGAAGAACATAAAATAAAGTTTTATCAAAAAAGTGGTAAAGAATATTTAATATATAAAGAAAGAGAATCCCATAAAAAAAATATAACAGGAATTATTGAATATCCAAATATTATTAATACTTATATATCATTTTCTAATGATAATTATATAAAAATATGGGGATTAAATTAATAGAAAATAAAATTTTATGATTTTTAATTAAATAAATTTCTTAATATATCAATATGTTTATTAATTTGACTTACCCAAATTCCCCCTCTAAATAGAGAATGTGAACAAGAATCATAAACCATAATAATTCTCATTAATTCAATTAATCTTTTATTAAAATATTTTTTAATATAAATTTCTGGTAATAATGGTTTATTCATATTATAATCATTATTTGGAAGACTTTGATGAAAAAAAATTAAAATAAATATTTCATAAATCCATTGATTATTATTCATTTCTTTTAAATACATTATAAATATATCCATTTCATTAATTTTATCTAAACTCATATTATAATAACTTTTCTCAATTAGTTCAATATATTCAAATGAATAAGAATTAAATATAATATTAGAAAAATTATCAAAAATTTTTAAAAATTCATTTTTTTGTTTATCATTTTCAAAAAATATTAAATCATTTTTTAAAAAAGATTTTATGAATATAATAACACTTTTAAAAGGATGAGTTCTATCAATTATCATTCCAGTATAATCTTCTTTAATATAAGGATTCATTTGTAAATGTTTTCCAGTATCATGAAATAAAATAGTCCAATATAATATATTTTTATCATATTCACAAATTAATTTTGGCATATTAACATAAGCTAAATGAAAAAAAATATTAGAATGCATTTTTGTATTTAATCTTAAATTAAACCATTCATCACACATAAAATTATCAATTTCTTTTAAATGTAAACTTGTTTCTCTTGATAATATTTTCCTTATTTCCATATTAATATTAAAATTTTTATAAACTAATTGTTCTTTTAATTTTTTTGTAAATATTTCATCTATATTTTGTATAAATAAAAATGCATCTGGAAAATATTTTATAAAATTATTTTTTTCGGGGATTTCTTTTTTATCATTTTCTTGTTCAAATTCTTTACAATATGCATAATATGAATTATTTTTACACATATCAACTAATATTTTTTCACTATAAAAATATGGCATTATAATTTCCATATATTTAGTTAATTTATTATTTTTTTTTAAAATTAATGCAAAATATTATTGAAAAAAAAACTAAAATTAATTTTTATTCTTTAGAAAGTTTTGAATATGGAGAAAATAAAAATGAATTAAAGAGTTTTACTTTATATGATTTAAAAATATCATCTAAAGAAGTAAATTTTAAATTTGATAATGACTCTAAATCTTTTTCTTTAAATTTCCCAATTTTTTATGAAGATTTAATTAAATTAATTGATCCATTAAAAGAAGAAATAAAATTTATTGAAAAAAATAAACAAAAAAAAAAAATTCATAATATTGAATATTTTCCAAATTCACACTGGAAAACATTTGTTTATTTTAAATTTAATATTGATGATATTATTAAATTATTTCATATAACTGATTTTAAAAATTTTTTTAATCAAAAATTATACTGTGATTTATTTTTTTATTTAAAAAAATTTGATTATTATGGTGAAATTTCAAATAGATTTATCACAAATAAGAGATTTTATTTATTTATTTTTAAAAATTTTAATGATGAATTTGATAATTTAAAATTTAATTCTTTAGTTATAAAAGTAAAAATTAATTATTTGAATTTGGAAAAAATATTATCTTTTTATTTATTGAAAGATAAATGGTTTTTGAATCATAAAATTTATTCCAAAAATAAAAATATTATTATTCCAACTACTAGTATTTCTGAATTTTTAATAAAGAATTCAATTGAATATAATTGTATTTGGATTTTATTAAATTTAGTTTCTTTTAGAGTGATAACATATTATGGATTATTAAATATGATATTAAATAATAATATAAAAGAATTTTTATTAAAATATGAGAAATTTTGTTTTATTTTAAAAAATATTTGTTTAGATGCTTTTAAAGAAAATATTCAAGATTATAAAATGAATTCTAATGAATTATTTAATTATATAAATGATAATTTTAAGAAATCATTTAAAATAATTATATCAAAAAATGAAATTAAAAATTTAATTATAAATAATATAACTTGTTTTATTCCATTTCCTACCAAAGAATTATTGTATTTAAATTATTTAGATTCTCTTCATAAAATAAATATAAAAAAAGATATAGTAAATTTAAAATTTAGAGGATATATAGAAAATGATAGTTTTTTAATAAAAGATAAATTAACTGTAGCATATATCATGAGAATATTAAAAATAGGAATAAATAATATATATCAATTTTTTGGATATTCAGAATCACAATTTTATAATTTATCATGTTATTTTATAAGAAATACAAATAATATTCAATTAAATAAAATAATACTAAAAAAATCAGGAAAATTATTAGATTATAAAAAACAATTTTTTATTTTATTTAATCCAATTATAGAACAAATTCCAAATGAGGAAATTATAAAAAATGATACAATAATAAAAAAAGAAACTCAAGAAAGTTCAAATTTGAATTGTGATAAAATTTCTATAAGATTGTATAATAAAATAATTGATAAAATTAATAGAAAAACTAGTTATATTATTGGATTATGTAATGGATATTTTGGAATTTGGAGTTATATAAATGATTATAAAGAAAATATTTATATTGGACCATCAAATTTTAATCATCCTCAAAATAATTTATTTATATATGATATTTCAAAACCTAGAAGAATACTTTTGAATTATAGATTTTTAAATTTTTTATTAAAATTTATAGATAATGGTAAAATATTTATTAAAATTTTTGAAAATCAAATTAATGAATTAAATTATTTTTTTTCATTTTTAACATCAGATAATGATTGTATTGAACAATTAATAAAATTTTATTCAAAAATTAGAATTTATAAAGACCAATTTATTTTCAGATTACATGAATCTTTATATAATTTAAATAAAAATATATTAAGAGATGAAGGAATTCTTTATATAAAAGATTCATTTATATTAAGAGGAATATTTAATAATAATGAAAGAGATAAAAAATTAAGACCTGGATATATTTATGTTGAAATTTCTCCTAATAATAAAACTAATGATTCAAATAATTATATTTTAAAAGGAGAAGGATTATTATTTAAATATCCTAATAATTATAGAGTTCAAAAAATAAAATTTTCTAGATCATATAAAGCTAATTTAGTTAATGTCATTATTTTTTCTTCTCAAGAAAAAGACATTTTTAATAATTTAAATATACAAGATTTATCAATTGAACATTTTTTATTAATTTGGGACAAGAGAATTGTTAACAATTGCAATTTGGCAAAATTAACTACTATTGAAAATAATAATAAAAAATATAATAATGAAAATAATAAAAATGTAACTTTTGATGAAATTTATAGTGATTTTTGTCTTTCAAATGAAATAAAAAAAAAATCAATGGTCATAAATCCAAAATATGATTCCATTATTAAACAATTAAATCAAAAAGTAACAAAATATTTGAATGACCTTTACTTAAAATTAAAATTATTTAATGAGGAAAATATAAATAATAATTTACTGTTAGACTATAAAAGTTTAATTCAAGGTTTAATAAATAAAAACAATAATAATTTATCAAAAGAACAATTTTTTTTTATTAAAAAAATAATAATTTTAATACCATTATTAGTGGATTTTATAGATTCTTTATATAAATTATTATTAAAAAATAATATAAATAATTTAGAATATTTATTAGTTTCAAATTTTGATGCCAAATTATTTAATAATAATTTTTTTAATCAACCAAATAATTTTAATAACGATTTACAGCGTATAATTAATAAATTAATAGAAAACATAAAACCTGATACAACTATTGAAAATAAAAACAATTATCATAATGAAAATTTCATAAATTCGTGTATTTGTTATAATTTATTTTATAATTATGAAATTATTGAATTAATAATTAATTCAAATAAAAATATTATTGAAAATATATTGGATAATGAAGAAGATGTTAATATAAAATATAATGATTTTGAATATGAAATTCAATCTTTAGGTTTTGATTTAATAAATTATTATAATAATTTAGAATTAATTAAATATGAAACAATATTTTCAAACAATATAAAAAAAACATTTTTTGAAAATTTATTATTATTAAAATCATATATTAAAGATGAAAGGATATGCTCAATACCCTATTTAATATTTTATAAATATATATTTTTACTTAAAAATAATTAAATAAATTAATTATATTTATTCATTTTTTCTTTTTTGACTTAAAAATTCTTCTTCTTCTTCTTCTTCTTCTTCTTCATTTACTTCTATATTATTATCATCTTCAAATTTTAAATTTTTTCCTTTTTTTTCCTTTTTTTTCCCATTTTTATTTTCCTTTTTTTCAATAGAATCTTTATTTTCTATTTTTTCATCTTCTTTATCTTTTCCAAAATAATAATCAAATTTTTTATTAAAAGCAGTTTTAATATTATTAAACTCTTCTTTTTTTTCATACATAATTTTCATTTCAGAAATAAATTCAGCAAAAACATTTGAATAATTTTTATTATCAAATTTATTATAATCAATAATAAAATTACCAAAATTTATATAATCATCAAATTTAATTTTATCTTTTAAATGTTCAATAATTTCTTCAGATTCTTGTTTCAAATTTTTTTTTATAACATCAATAGGTTTTGGTTTTTTATTTCTTAATATTTTACATTTTTCCCTTAATTTTCTATAGAATCTATATTCAAAAGTTTTTAATTTAGCTAAAGTTAAAACTTTTTCATTTCCATTTTCATCAACTTCAGAAATATAAATAACACAACCTTCACCTCCTTTTTCTAAATCTCTTAATAAAACTTCATCATATTTTTCATCAATATAAACTTTTAATTTATCAAAATTTTCATATTGAGAAGAAGGTTCAATTGGTACATATGATAAATTATATTTTTTAAATATTTCAAATGATTTTTTTAAAGGTAAACAAATTTCATTATCATAATTTTCATTATTAACAATACCAAAAAATATAACATCATTTTTATTATATATTTTTATATGTTGATGTGATAAATCACCAACATGTTCTCCTATTAAAGTATGATTTCCAATTTCTTTTTTAAAATCTTCAATTTTATCTTTTATATTTTCATTTAATATTTTAAACCATAATTTTGCAAAAAGTAATGTAAATTCATATCTATTGTTATTTGGTATTTTTTTATAATATTCTAAATCATTTATATCTTTTGCTGCTAAAGTTACATTTTTTGAACCTATTATCCAACATTGAAATTCGTTATTATATGATACTTGGAAATTTTCTCCATTTGCTTTTTCAGTTAAATATACTATTAAAGGTAATTGTGAATTTTTTACATTTCCTAAAACTCTATTTTCTAATAAAGTTTCATTATCATCATATTTTTTTTTATAATCAAAAAATTTAATTAAACCTATTCTACCAATTCCATATTTTTTACTTTGTGTATTATAAGTTAATGAATCGCCTCTTCTTAAATAATTAAAAATATCATCATCTCTTAAATAATATTCATCTTCTTCATAACGAACTGCTAATTTTATATCAATTAATTCTAAATTATTTATAGAAGTATTATTTTGTTTTTTATCAAATATTTTTTTATTTGATTGTACTTTTCTTTTTTTTTTACCATAATACATATCTTTATTTTTTTTTCCTTCATCTGTTTGTGTAATATATTCATATAATTTATTTGCAACTCTTTCAGTTGGATTTATATATTTTTCCATTTTTTAATTTTTAATTAATAATTTTAATTATTTTATTTATATATTTTTTAGTCTGATTTTTCTTTATAATTTGATATTGTATTTATTGGATTTTCATATAAGTTTATTAATTTTTTATTTTGAATTTCAATTTTAATTCTTTTTAATTCATTTTTTATTCCTCTATTTAAAACTGCTTCACAAGGAAGAGAAAAAGAAATTGCTCCTGGATTAATTTTTTCTTCATTTTTATTATTATTATCTTTTTTATCTAATAAAATCTGAATTTTTCTATAATAATTATATTTTTCAAAATCACTATTTTTTTTTGGTATAAATGTATTCACTTTACTTTTTTTCTCTAAATTTAAATTTTGTAAAATTTCTTCATTTGTCATTTGATGATTATTATTATTAATACCTAATTGTTGATTATAAAATTTTGAATTTATTCCATTTTCTTTTATAATAGGAGATTTACAAATTGGACAATTTGAATTTACCATAATCCATTCTTTAATACATTTAATATGGAAAATATGACCACATGATAAATATTTTCCATTTTCTACTTCATATAAACAAATATTACAAATTACACTTAATTCATTTTTTATTTTTTCTTTTTCTTCTATTGTAATATTTGGATAATTTTTAGTTATATTTTCAAAAGTTGTAATTGATTTATAATCAACTAAATTATTTATATAATTTGAACTATTATAATTATCATATATTTTTATTAATAATTTTAATAATTTCCATATTCCTTTAAGAATATCTATAATATAATATGCATTTATTTTTCCTAAAATAAAAATAATATAACAATATTTAATTTCAAAAATTAATTTGATAAAATATTTTATAGTACTTATTAAACTAAAAACTAAAGGACGATATTCCCAAATTATTCCTTTATTAATAGAAGTTAAATTAACAGATAATTTATAAAATTTTGCCACCAACCTTATATAAAGTATTAAAAATTCTGAACTAAAAATATAATAAACTATTAAATTTGGATTATTTTTATTTTTTTCTAATTCATCAATAGAAATGTAATATTTATCATATAATAAATAATTTATAATTCCTAAACCTATAAAAGATAATATTATTTTAATTTGAATAAAAGGTGATTTTTCATTAGTTGATGCAATATAAGAACTTCTTTTAAATCCAATTGATGTTATAAATCCAATATAAGAAAATAGAATTATTAGAATCATTATTCCAAAATCTAAATTTGGTCTAAGCATAAAAAATAAAAATAAAATTTGAATAAATTTTAATTTTACTTTTTCTATAACTTGACTTAATTCACTTAGTCTTATTTCACCAAATAATAATTTTAATGTAATTTTAGCAAAACATGACATTACCATTACCATGAAGTTTATTATTAAGAAATAATAAAATTTTGATTTTGAAACATATATTGTGAATACAAAAAATTGGTTTTCTTGGAAATATAATTTTAATAAATAATAAAATGTTCCTATAAAAGTTATTAAACAATATAATTTGAAAGTTATCATTATTTTTTTAAAAATAAATAAAAACAAATATTAAAATATTTTAATTATTTAATATTATAATTTAATTAAAATAATTTATAAATCATAAAAAATTAATAAATACTCTTTATGATTATGTAATAATTTAGTTAAAAATCTCCTATTAAATATTATATCATCTCCCATTTCATCTATTTTATAAAAAATTAAATCTTCAAAAACATTATATAATTCATTTATTTCTTTAGCAATATTTATATTATTATTATAATTTTTTTCTGATTGAATTATTCTAAACATCATTTCAAAAGCTACTAAATAATTTTTTATTAATTCCATTATAATTGAGTAATCAAACTCAAATTTTTTTAAAGACATAATTTTTTCATTTACAATTTTATATGTATTCATTTCATTTTGCCAACCTGTTGATGAATTCTTTACCCATTTATTATCACTTGAATCATAATTACTTTCTGTATCATAAGTTATTTGAATATTATCTAAATTTTTTTTTAATTCATGACAATTAGATTTAAATATATTTAAAACTTCAATAATATTATGATTTTCATAAATAGAATAATATTTCATTAATTCAGATGATGAAAAAATTTTTGGATTAATATCAAAAAATTGAATTAAATTTGGGATTTGAATATTATTATTTTCTAAATTATTATTATTATTATTATTATTAATTGCATCAATTGGATTATTATAATTTATATTTTCATTTAAATTATCCAAAATATTATTTAAACTTTCATAAGGATTTATTGATTTTGTTTTATCTAAATCATAATTATCTTCATATGCAATATTAGAAACAAAATTAAATATTGGCATAATATCATTTGTGTTTTGAATAATATTTTTATTAACTTTATCTATATTATTTAATAAGTTTTGAAATAATTTTTCAATTTGATTTAATATATCAACTAATTGAGATACTCTTAATTTTTTATCTTGAGAAATTTTTGAAAAATTTTCTTTTGTTATATTCAATTTTCCAATTATATTTAAGAATTTTTTAAATAATTTATTCATTATTTGTGGAATTTCTAAATTTGATTTTGTAATAAAATAATATTTATCTTCTGGAATTTCATTTATAAAATTTGAAATTTTTGTTTCTTTTTCTCTACATTTTAAACACTCTTTAGAAATATTTTTATTTGATTCTTCAATATTTATTAATTTTTTATTATCTTCTAATGGTAATTTATCTATATTTTTAATTTGATTTTTATTCAAATTATCTGAATCATTATCTATAGTTCGATTTATCTCTTTATTATAATATGTATCATTTATTTTTGGGATATTTCTATTCAAATCTTCATTATATTTTGGATTTGAAATATTATTAGAATATAATATATTATTATTATTTTTCATATTTGGATTAAGTCTTAAATTATTTAATCTTTGAGTTATATTATCATTTTGTTCATTTAATTTTGATATAATATTATCTCTTTCTCTTAATGTTTGTTCTAAATTTAAAATAATATTATTTATTCTATCATTTTCAATTCTTAAATTTGAAATTTCTTGACTTAATTCTTCAATTTTCTTTTCTAATTGTTTTTTATCTTTTTCATTTTTTTCATTTATATTATTAAAATAATTATTATATGATTTATCTAACATTACTAATTTTTCATTCATTTTTTTTCCTTTTTCTTTAACATCATTTTTTAATTTTATGATATATAAAGAAATATCTTTAATTCTATTTTTTAGAATTTCATTATCACCTTTATATTTTTCTCTTTCTTGATATAAATCATCAAAGTTTTTTTTAAACTTAGATATTCTATTTACTAATTCAAAAAGAGATAATTTTGATTGTGTTGGAATTTCTTCTCCAAAAATTTTTGAAATAATATCTTTTAAAAAATCAACAAAACAAAATTCTCTTATATAAGAAGAAAATAATTCATTTTTAAGTAATTCAGTTTTAAAATTATTTGATATGAAAAATTCTTTATTTATAAAACTATTACCTTCAGGAATAAATAATTTTTGGACAATAGCATCTTTCAAATAAAAAGAACAATTATTTTCTTTTATATTTTCATTAAAATTATCTAGAAAATATTTATCATTTTTATTAAATATATTTTTAATTTGGACAAAATAATTTTCTTTTTCATCATTTTTACTATTATTAATTGTATTATAAAATATTTTAATTGTTTTTACTGCTTGTTTTGTTAATTCTTGAACATTTGTTTTATTTTCTTTATTTATTTCTTTAGAAAAATTGATCATTAACTTTAATTGTTCATCTTTTTGTTCTATAATTTTATTTAATTCTAAAATTTTTTTTGAATAATTTTCTATTATTGTTTCTCTATCTTTTATCATTGTTATAAATTTATTTCCTTCAATTTTCAAATCTTTTATTATTAATTCTTTATTAATTGAATCTTTTTCAACTTTATTAAATTCAGATGATTTTAATGTATAATTTCCTTTATATGTTGATAATTCTTTTCTAGTTTTTTCAAGCTCTAATTTTAATAATTCATTTTGCTTTTCTATTTTTTCATATACTAAATGTGCTTTTTTTAAATTATCAAATATTTTTTTATTATCATTTTCTTTTTTTTCTAATTCTTGATTATATTCTTCTAATTCTTTATATTGTTTAATCACTTTTGAATATTCATCTTTTAATAAAGTTATCATTTTTTGAGATTGAGATAATGAATCTTCTTTATCTTTTAAATCTAAATTTAATTCATTTAATGCTTCTCTTAATTGTGACTAATAATTTAAAAAAAATTAATTTTACATTTTCTGAATCCAATAACTCAATATTTTTTAATAATGAATCTTTAACATCATTTAAATTATTTTGAGCTAATTTCATTATTTGATTTGCATTATATGATGATTTTTCTAAATTTGAATTTAATCTTTCATTTGATTCATTATTACTCATTTAAAAATTTTAAATAATAATTTTAATATATGAATATAAATAATAATGGAAAATAAAAAACTTAAAAAGATAATTAAAAGTCCTATAAACACAAAAAATAAAAAAACAATAAATAATATAACAAAAAATAATACATCATCAAATAATGAAAGAATTAAAACTTTTTCTGGAACATTTTCAAATTTTAATGAAAGTAATATAAGTAACACAGAAAGGTTTAATAAATCAAATAATTTAAAATTATTTAAAAATCAACTTTCTGAAGAAGGAGAAGAATTTGAAGGTTTATTTCAAAGATTTAAAGATAATGTTTTAAAAGAAATGAGAAATAAATATAATATTAATAAAAAAGAATATAATAAAAAATTTAGAACTGTAAGTGATTTAGAAAATGTTGTAAAAAATACAAAATTTGATTTAGAAAATACTAATGAAAATAATTTAATGACATTCAATCAAAATAATAAATTGTATTTTGAAAATAAAAGAGTAAAAGAAATAAATTCTTTTAATAAAGATGAAATTTCATCTATTAAATCAATAAATGAAAAAATAATAAATCAAATTAATAAATTTGATCAAAATACTAGAGAAAAAAATTTTGAATCAACAAAACTTCAAAAAGATTTAGAAATTGCAAGAATGAAATGTAAAGAAATATCAAATGATATAAGTGTAATAATTGTTGAAATCAATTCTGGAAAAAGTGGTATAATTGATTTTCATTCAAAAATTCAAAAATTAAAAAAACAATTAAGTAAATTTAAAATTAAAAATAAAAGTGTGAGTGGAGAAATAAATTATTTAATTAAAAAATTTAGTTAAAAAAAAATAAAATTAAAAAATAAAAATATTTTCATATATTATATAATCTTTAAAACTTAAAAAATAATAATTTTAATGAATACACAAAATAAAACTTTATGTATTAAAAATCTTGATTCATGGGTAGATTATAAATATGTTTCTCATTTTTTAAATGAATTAAAAATTTATCCTAATAAAATTATTATTAAATCTAAAAATAATAAAAAAAAAATAGCTTTATTAGAATTTGATTCATATAAATCTGCAAATAATATTTTTAAAAAATTCAATGGTATTAAATATAAAAATATAAATATTAAATTAAATTGGATAAAGAAACAAGATAATAAAAAATCAAATAATACAAATAAATATACAGTAAGTTTAAAATATTTTATATTTATTTATAGTTATATGTTGGAAATTTAGATAAATCAATAACAGAAGAAGAATTAAAATTATTTTTTCAAGAAAGATATTCTTCAATTGTAAAAGTTACTATAATAAAAGATAAATTAACAAATAAATCAAAAGGATATGCCTTTATAGAATTTACGAATATAAAAGAATTTCATAAAATTTTAAATAATAAAATCCCAATATTATTAAAAAAGCAGAAGTTAATTATTAATTGTGGAAAAAATAAATATGATATCCAAGATAATAAAATAGAAACAAAAACTATTGAACATAGTGAATCATCTACAAATATTTCTCAAACTAATGAAAATAATTCTTCTTGTGAAAATACTACATTTTCTTTTTTAAATAATCAAGAAATAAAACCTAATATTGAAAATTTTTTTAAAAAAGAAAGAAATGATGAAGATATAGATACTATAAATTTTTCAAAAGGTTTCAAAAGTGTAAGTCAAATTTGTAAGAATTTAAATTCGAAAGTTTATCAATTATCTCAATGTAATTATTATTGCAATTTAATTTTTTCGAATTTATCTTATAATAATATCAATAAAGATTTATTTTTATATAATGGCTTTTATAATAATTATAATCAATTTTGTCCAAATAATCAATTTTATAAATATTATACTTTGAAACCATTTAATTTTTCTTACATAAAATATGATAATTCTTTATATAGTTAATTGTATATTTTTAGGTTTTAAATTTATAGTATTTTTTTTAATAATTTTAAAACTAATTTTAAACTTAATTTGTTTAAAACTAATATATTTTATTTTATTTGATATTTAATATACTTCTTATTATTAAATCATTTCTTAAATATACAAAAAAAAATTTTTTAAACATAAAAAAAGAATGTTTAAATTTAAATATATTTAAAAAAAAATGTCCTATAATCAAATGGGTAGGATTCCCTATAATAATAATAATACATATTTTTATCCTCAAACTAATTCAGATGAAGTAAATAATGCTTTCAAAATAATAGTAAATGAACTAGGAAAAAAAGATCTAATTATAAAAGAACTTGAATTAAAAGTTCAATCTCTTGAAAATAAAATAAAACAAATTGAAAAAAATTTACCTTATCAAAATGACTTTTTAATGCATAAAAATCAAAATCAAAATCTTCAAGTTAATAATTCAATAAATGGAAAATATTATGAAAATAAACAAAATAATAATCCCTTAAATACACCAATAAGTACACCAAGTGTAAATGGAATAAATCCTAAAAAAGATGTTATAAATTTTTTAAAAGAAGTAAAACAAAAAGCAGATACAAAAACATTTATTGAATTTACAAAATATATTAAATTATTAAAAAATGATTCAGAAAATAAAAATGAAATATTACAAAAAATTAAAATTTTATTTCAACCTAATTACAATGATTTATATGAAAAATTAGAGCTAATTATTTCAAATAAAAAATATTAAAAAAATATTTATGATTATAATTAAATTAATAAAAAATCAATTTGAAAATTATGAAAATCATTATATAAATCAAAATTAAACATTAATATTTTTAATTTAAAGTAAAACAAAAAAAAAAAAAAA
>Ga0256407_10001345_pt1 | contig 52456 bp, 49 predicted proteins | sample RumenRJG_04DNA_FD_193489 | JGI IMG/M metagenome (GOLD analysis project Ga0256407, IMG submission 193489) | Bovine rumen microbial communities from Lethbridge, Alberta, Canada - RJG_04 | ecosystem: Host-associated > Mammals > Digestive system > Stomach > Rumen | place: Canada: Alberta... | reverse complement strand
GCATTAATATATTGTCCGGCACATTAAACGATCCTTCGAACATCAGATTAATCGGTGCAGCATAGCCGCCTGAACCACAGGCTTAGGCAAATTGTTTGAAGCAGGTTCTGCAGATTAAATCCGATGGTCAGTTTAATGTGCAGAGCGGGCACAGGCATTTCTGCTTGCGCAGACGGGGCCAGCCCCGAACCCCGGGGTTTAACGCTTATGTTTCCGGGAGGCAGAGATCCGGCAAGAAAAAAAGGCAGCGTGTGAACACTGCCTCCCTGAAAACCGGCATGGCGCTCGTGTTGCTCCCCAGCATTGCACTATCCTCCATGACGGCAAAGGACAAATCCAGGATCAACCGATGGTGCTGTCATTGACAGCCTGGAATACAGTCTCGGTATTTATGACGGACTGCCCTGAACTGTTGCCGATGACGAGAGCAGAATTGCAGTATTTGTTGATCATCCTGGCAGTGCCGTCAGCGGCATTAAGGATAGCCTCAACAGCACCCTCATCGAATACAGTCTGGCGGCAGCCGGCGCCCTCAAGTTTTCTTGCAATATACTGACGGCCTTCTTCTTTGGAAAGTCCATCGACATTGTAGTTCATGATGATCCTCTGGCGAAGGGGCTCATGAGCAGTCAGATTGAGAGTGTTATTGATCTTAGCCAGGCCGACAAGAAGGATGATGGCTCTGTCCCGGGAATCCATCTCGAAGTTGAACAGGATCTTTAGATCACTGAGAACATTGCTGGAAATATGATCAGCCTCATCGATAATGATGACAGGAGTCTTGCGTTTTTCGACAGAGAGCCTGGTGATCTCTTCCTGGATGAGGTGAAAGTTATCCACCTTTCTGAAAGCAGGCTGAGCACCAAGCTGGAGTGCAAGATCACGGTAAAAGTCGTTGACGGTCAGAGTAGACAGACCGGAGTAGATGACCTTGTAGAGAGAAGGATTGAGAGAAGCGGCCCAGGCTCTGACAGCAGTGGTCTTGCCTCTGCCGGGCGAGCCGGTAAGAAGACCGAAGCCTTTGGTCTTAGCAAGATAGTCAAGGCGGAACAGAGTCTCCCTGTACTCCTTGCTCTCGAACAGTATCTCTTTGGAGTTCTTGAGAAAAGGATTGAACTCAAGACCGTAACGTGCGTTGATGTCCATTTAATCTTCACCTCCGGTAAGACGCACTTTTTCGCGCTTGATCACAGAGTTTTCCTGCTTATTGAGGATGCGAATAGGTGTAAGAGTGCCGTCGTGCTCTACGACATAGATGTCATCCATATCCGGCGAGTAGCGGAGAGTGATCCTCTGCTTAGCGAAGCGATAGTCTACTTCGTACTCGACCTGATCGATCGTAATGACAGCATCTGCAGAAACGCGTCTTTCTATCTCGAGAAGGAAAGAATGCTCGATCTGCTCGTCGGAAATACGGCGTATATACTCTGACTCGGAGAAGAACCTTTCTTCAGGAGATTTTCCGTTAAGAGAAGAATGGATCCTCTGGTTGTAGAGCCTGACATACGTCAGGAGCGAGCCGCGAAGTTCATCGAGCGAGTGGAAATCCTTCATGTTGAGGGTGGCCATCCATTGATCTTTCATGGTCCTGAACCACCGCTCGATCTTGGCCTTCTGGACAGGCGAGTATGGACGGCAGTAGTGGATCGAAGAGCCTATCCTTGCAGCAAGAAGCTCCATCTGCTTATTACGGTAGCTGGCACCATTGTCGAAGTTGAAGACTTTTGGGACGCCATATTTAGAAACTGCAGATTTAGCAACAGACATCAGGTTCACGAAATTGTCGTTGAAGAACACATCGATGCCGACAATGAAGCGACTGGCATCATCAATGAGAGCGATGACATAAACTCTGTGCTTCTTCCCATCATCAGTGGTGAGATACGGACCAACACTTGAATCTCCGCACCAGACCTCATTTATGTGAGGCCTCTCATAGCGGCGCAGATCCTGATTGTTAGTGAATCGCTCCTGCAGCATCATTTCATTGATGAATCTGAGGACGGTAGACTCAGAAAGCTGACCGGAGCGTATGCTGCCGTTATCCTGGAGCTGGCGATAGATCGCGGCAGCAGAGAGTCTTGGGTAGGTGTGCTTGAGATAACGGATCTGTTCCTCGAGATCATGATCGATCTTACGGCTGGTGCCACTGTCACAACGGCCTTTGGGGATAAGGGCATCAAATCCACCTTTACGGTAATCGAGGAGCCAGGATTTCATGGTCCCGGGGGCATATCTTCTCATCTGGCCGCTGGGATGAAGGATGCCTTTCTCAGAAAGATCACGAAAATATGTGCTCAGCGAAGGATATTCATCGGGCAGCCCTGAGATCAGGGGAGCGATGGCTGAGTAGCGCATAAGAGCTATGGCTTGCTGTTTGTCTTTGTCCATAAAAGTACTACCTCCTGTGTTTTTTCTTCATGTTACACAGTGAGGATAAGCATGTCGGGTAAGCTTATGTGGGTGGAGGAACAAGTTTGTTGAAGGCCATTTTTATCTGCATGAACTGCCTTGAATAGTGTGAGAAGCAGATGGAGATGAGTTCGGGAAGACGGTCTGGATATATTCCGGCTGCACGAATGCGCTCACGCCAGAACTTAACATAGCGGCGGATGACAGACTTGACGTTGTTTTCATCGATGTCATCACCGGAGGAGCAGACGGCATTTGGATCAGAACCTGCTTCATAGGCAGTGATGATGTCTCTGTGGGTCTCAGCAGATATCTGAGAGTAAGGAACCATTGAGGACAGAAGCAGGGCATGAGTATGACCGCACTCAGAGCATATGACACGACATATGGAAAGAGCCTTTTTCCCGAAAGGAGTCATGATGAAACGCCTGTAATACCCATGTATGGTGAGACAGCCTGAATGACCGCAGGAGCATTCAAGCTGATGGAACTGCAGATTTTCTATTACGGAATCGTAGAATGCCTGTGTAAATGTATTGAAATCCTGGACTGTTACTGTTAGCATATATTTGTTGCCGGCATGGGCGTGCTCATGTCTGTAGCATGTGTTAGATAGCAGTTAACTTTTCCAGGGTTGGGCTGCTATCTTTCTTTTTATGTACAGAAGCAATGGTAACACAGTTCGAAGGCAACAGGGATAATCTGACGCATGATGCTTAAGAATATTTAAGCCAGCAAGCAAAAATAAAGCGAAGAAAAATGGAGCCAATGACTCCATAGAAAGTGACGAATAATAGCACGGGAATCTACGCCTGTGGAGAGAGTGTCAGACGGGCTCTTGATAAAGAGAACGCAGTTCTCGCTGAAGCAGGAATCCCCCACTTCAAGTCGCCAGACTAAGTGGCGGGAGCGCTCAAGTTGGCATTTAAAAAGGGGGGCCGATGTGATACAATTCATTGGTGCGTGCGAAAGGGCGCAAATTCTGGTTTACGGAGGAAAAAATGATTCACGAAAATGTCTGGACAACATACAGCGCTGATGATCTTCAGAAGCTTGAGAAACTGAGCGCTGATTATATCAACTTCCTTAACAACGGCAAGACTGAGCGCGAGTGCGCGGCTCAGATCGTTGAAATGGCTAAGGCCAAGGGATACAGAGATCTCGCAGAGATTATCGCCAATGATGAAAAACTTTCAAGTGGCGATAAGGTCTACGCGGTAAACATGGATAAAATGGTCATGATGCTCAACATCGGAGAGGATATCGTAAAAGACGGAATGAATATCCTCGGAGCTCACATCGATTCGCCGAGGCTCGACCTCAAGCAGAATCCTCTTTATGAGTCTGAGGAGCTTGCGTACTTTGATACTCACTATTACGGAGGCGTCAAAAAGTATCAGTATGTGACTATTCCGCTCGCTCTTCACGGTGTGGTCATCAAGGCAGACGGCACTAAGGTAACGATCAACATCGGAGACAAGGAAGGCGACCCGGTATTCATGATAAGCGACATCCTGATCCATCTTGCGGCTGCACAGATGAAGAAGAACGTGGCTGAAGCCATCGAAGGTGAGAACCTCGACATCCTCATCGGAAGCAAGCCTCTTGAAGGCGAAGAAAAGGATGCTGTCAAGGCTGCTGTCCTCAGGATCCTTAAGGACGAATACGGTATCGAAGAGGATGACTTCGTATCCGCTGAGATCGAGGCGGTTCCTGCAGGCAATGCAAGGGAAGCAGGCTTCGACCGCTCCATGATAGTCGGCTACGGACACGATGACAGATGCTGCGCATATCCTTCGGCTGTTGCTATGCTCGATGTCGCTGATCCTAAGACGACTTCATGCGGACTCTTCGTTGACAAGGAAGAGATCGGCAGCGTAGGAGCTACAGGCATGGAGTCACACTTCTTCGAAGACATGATGAGAGAAGTCCTCGACAGAATGGGAATATACAGCGAGCTCAATCTCGTGAGATGCCTCAGAAACAGCAGAATGCTCAGCTCTGATGTCAGCGCTGCATATGATCCGCTGTTCGCAGACAGATTCGAAAAGAAGAATTCGGCGAGATTCGGCCACGGCCTTGCATTCAACAAGTACACAGGAGCAAGGGGAAAATCCGGAGCCAACGACGCGAACCCTGAGTATCTCGCGAAGATAAGACAGGTGCTAGATAAGAACGGCGTTGTATATCAGACATCCGAGCTCGGCAAGGTAGACGCGGGCGGCGGCGGAACCATCGCCTACATCCTGTCGCTTTACGGCATGCAGGTAGTTGACTGCGGAGTTCCGGTGCTTTCAATGCACGCTCCATGGGAGACCATCAGCAAGAGCGATCTTTATGAGGCTTACAAGGGCTACAAGGCATTCATCCGTGAATGCTGATTCAGTTAGGGGGACATTTGTTTAAAGCAGGAATAATTACATTTCTTATGGCTATGGTTCCGGTAGTAGAACTCAGAGGAGCCATCCCTTACGGGGTTATCGCGGGCCTTAACGTACCAACGGCGTTCATACTGGCAGTAATAGGCAATCTGGTGCCGATACCGGTGCTTGTGGTATTTACTCGAAAGGTGTTCGAATGGCTGCGTACAATAAGCGCGGGACTCGACCGATTCGTCAGCAGGCTCGAGGCCAAGGCCGATAAAAATAAGGAGGTCGTACTCAAGTACGCTTTCTGGGGACTGGTGCTTCTGGTAGCCATACCGCTGCCGGGCACGGGAGCCTGGACAGGAGCGCTTGTAGCGGCCATGATGGACATGCGTCTCAAAAGAGCCATGCCGGCCATCACGCTGGGTGTTATCATCGCCGGAGTGATAGTGACTACTGTCACATACGGAGCGGGGGCGCTCTTCTCATAGATCCAGTGATGCGCAATCGGCGCCACCCGTAAAACGGGTGGTTCGAGCCGGGGCTATAAGCCCCCTTTACTGACCCGCGCCTCAAGACGCGGGCGTTTACTTTGTTCAAGCCTCAGTGTCATTGTCACTTTGGCCGCCCCTAAAGGGACTTATCTGGCAAACGGATCGTCATATTCTTTCACACTCAACTTATCCTTTGCCATATCTTGTTTCTCCTGATCCCGTATATATTTACGTATCGTTTCTTCGTTCAATCCCACGGTACTTACATAATATCCCTCTGCCCAGAAGTGCCTGTTGCCGAACTTGTACTTCAGATTCGCATGTCGCTCGAACATCATCAGGGCGCTCTTTCCCTTGAGATACCCCATGAAACTTGATACACTGATTCTAGGCGGGATCGCTACGAGCATATGGACGTGATCAGGCATCATATGCCCTTCGATTATCTCTACGCCTTTATATTTACAGAGAGTTTTCATTATTTCGACCAGATCCTCTCTGTACTTGTTATATATGATCTTCCGTCTGTATTTTGGCGTGAAGACTATATGGTATTTGCACATCCATTTCGTATGTGCAAGGCTATAACTTTTGTTTGCCATAGACTCTCCTTTCTACTCTGAGGCTTGAACACTCTCATTGTAGCAAACGGGGAGTCTATTGGTTTAACCTTCACCGCGCACCCGCATAGCGGGTGGTTGCTTGTCTCGGGCACTTCGCGCCCTCGACGGGGCTTATAGCCCCATAATCAAAGAAGACGGCACACCGCCGTCTTCTTTTGATTTGCCCTTAAGGCTGTGTTGCTGTTGTATAGTATTCGCCATATACCCTGACCACATCTGCCGGCTGAGGAGGATACTCCCCTTCTGTTACGTCCGGCACCTGACTCATTATCCTGCTCCAGAGCAGCGCGGCGCTCGCTGAAGAGGAACTCATCGCCGTGTTGTGATCCGTTCCGATCCAAAGCGCGGCAGAGTATTTAGGTGTGAATCCAACGAACCAGTAATCGTAGTTATCATTTGTGGTACCTGTCTTTCCGCCCGTCTGTATGCCGTATATCGAAGCGTTTCTCGCTATTCCTCTCGATACTACAGATTCGAGACAGTCCCTCATTATGAAAGCCACACCCGGATCGAGCACTCTGGTCTCTTCCGGTTTTTTCTCGATAAGAGTCTTTCCTCTGGCGTCTGTGATCTTCGTGTATGCGCAGTCTGAATTTCGCACCCCTTCATTCGGGAATACCGCATAGGCCATTGCCATCTCAAGAGGTGTTACTCCGTATGTCATAGCTCCGAGAGAAAGAGCCGCCGGATTCAGGTCATTCGTGGCCTGCTCCGGATCATCAGCAGCTGTAGTGATGCCGAATTTTTTGAGCATTTCCATGGAATACGGCGCTCCCACCTGAAGCTGTATCTTCACAGCGCAGGTATTGATCGACTGCTGCAGAGCCGTCCTGAATGTGCGGTACCCGGAATACTTTCTTGAGAAATTCAGAGGCCACACCTGTCCGTCAATGACCAGTTTCTCATCCGTCACCGTTGAGCCTGCGGTTATATAATCGCCCCATCGGCTCACACCCTGTCTGCCTATACCGTAGTTGACAAATGGGAACGGCTGATCTTTCTTTGCATAGTCCTCGCTCTTCTGCAGCGCTGCTGAGTACACGGACAAAGGCTTTATCGATGATCCCGGCTGTCGCGGGGAGACTGCACGGTTGAACAGCATCTGCCCTGAAGCGTTTCTGCCACCGGCCATGGCGCGTATGCGGCCCGTTTTTACTTCGGTCACCACCATAGCGGCCTGCGGTTCTTCAGCCGAGTAAGGGAAGTTATAGTCGTTGCTGAACTCCTCATTGATCGCTTTCTGAATATCCATGTCTATCGTTGAATAGATACGGAGCCCACCGGTGTGGATCAGTCTCTCAGCCTCATTAGACGTCATTTTATACTTTTCCGCAATATCGTCTGCCACCTGAGCAGTCAGATAATCGGTAAAGTATGTGAGTTCATTCGCTTTTTTCTCTATATGCGGATGCAGGAGCTCAGCCATCTGTATTTTGGCCTCATCCGCTTCTTCAGCCTCTATATAACCCTGCTCCGCCATAAGATCGAGAACCAGATCGCGCCTCTCCGCAGAAAGATCATTCGCGTAAAGATCGTACTGCTCCATATATGTGGTATTATCATCAGCTTCATCCTTAAGGAGAGCATATGAATCCGGAGCCTGAGGCAGGGCAGCAAGGGCAGCGCTTTCAGCCAGGTCCAGCTCGCTCACATCCTTCCCGAAATATGTATCCGCAGCTGACTTTATGCCGTAGCATCCGTAGCCCAGATAGATGGTATTCAGATACGCCTCGAGTATCTCATCCTTTGAATAGGCTTCCTCTATCTTGAATGCGTATATCATCTCGCGGAACTTACGGCTCAGCGTACGCTGGCTTTTTATGTCAGCCAGGAAGACGTTTCGCGCAAGCTGCTGCGTTATTGTGGACGTTCCGCTGATCTCATCAGACCGCCCTGTGAGCTTGCTGAGCACAGCGCCAATTATCCTTTTAACATTGATCCCGTGGTGGTTGTAGAAAGTTTTGTCTTCAATAGCGATAAACGCATTCCTCGTGGTTTCGGGAATATCGTCTATGGATACGATCTCCCTGTCTTCGGTGTAGTAGAGCTTATCTATCTCCCTGCCCTTTGAGTCATATATGATAGAGCTGAGGTCGATATTGGAATAGATATTGCTTGTACCCGGATCGATATCAGGCACGGAACGGTACGCATAGGCAAACGTGATCCCGACTGCTGCCAGCAGGAGTACCGTCAATCCTATCATCACCTTGACCAGCGGCCTGACAGTTTTTCCTTTCTTTTTTCTTCGTTTGAAAGGCCATCTCTTTTTCCGGATGATCTTACTGACATCTTTACTTTTATCGCTGTCGTTCCAGTTGAAATTTACTTTGTGCTGATTACTATCGTTCACGATTATCTACTCAGGGGAGTATTTTTCTATTATATGCCTGGCGGCTCTTATGCCGTCACATGCCGCAGAGGTGATCCCTCCGGCGTACCCGGCTCCCTCTCCTGCCGGATACAGGCCTCGTATATTACTCTCTCCATGCTCATCTCTCAGTATCCTTACCGGAGATGAACTGCGGGTCTCCACTGCGGTGACCAAAGCGTCCGCCGCATCGTAGCCCTTTATGCGTCTGCCGAAATAAGGCACCGCTTCCTTGATAGCCTGAGCTGCGAATCCCGGAAGAGAGCGAGTTACCGCCATAGCTCGTGTTTTTCCGCTTTCATCCTGTTCTCCGCCTCCCAGAAACTCTGACATGCTGCATCTCGGCGGTGTGAAATCTCCTCCGCCGTTAATGAATGCGAGCTTCTCATATTTTTCCTGAAATCTGACTCCTGCAAGCACATCATCGGAGCCGAAATCCTCGGTTCTGACATCACACAGTATACCACTATTCGCGGTCCCGCTGTCACGTTTTCTGTTGCTCATTCCATTTACGCAGAGCTCGCCGTCAGCAGTTGAGCAGACGACTACCTTGCCGCCCGGACACATGCAGAAGGAGTAAACTCCGCGGCCGTTGGATGCCTTGTAATTGATGCGGTAATCCGCAGGCGGAAGCTTCCCCGCGTTTTCCTCTCCATACTGAGCCGCATCGATGAGCGCCTGCGGGTGCTCCATGCGGACTCCTATCGAGAATGGCTTCTGTTCCATATGCACGCCTTTGCCGCAAAGCATGGCAAAGGTGTCGCGGGCACTGTGGCCCGGGGCCAGCACCAGCGCCTGAGCCGGCTCCCTGTATGTGCGTATCTCCCCGCTTTTCGGATAAGGCCCTGTAAGCACGATCTCACGGAGCACGGAGCCCTCGCAGATCAGCTCCTCGAGCCTGGTGCCGAAGCGGATCTCTCCGCCCAGGGCTTCTATCTTTTTACGCAGTTCAACTATCACCACTCTGAGCACGTCGGTGCCGATGTGCGGCTTCGCGAGATACATTATGTCGTCTCCCGCGCCCGCGTCACGGAACTCAGAGAGCACCTTTCTTATGAGCCCGTCCTTTATGCCCGTAGCAAGCTTGCCGTCAGAAAAGGTGCCGGCGCCGCCCTCCCCGAAGAGCATGTTTGCTTCCGGATCGAGGACACGTTCCTTTCTGAATTTTTCCACAGCTTCTATGCGGCCTTCCATGGATGGTCCGCGCTCTATAACGAGAGGCCTGTATCCCTCCGATGCAAGCTCGAGCGCCGCAAACAGACCGGCCGGACCGGACCCTATAACGACAGGCCTTCCGCCAAGAGCCTCGTTTCCATGCACCGGAGGGCGCATGGCCGCGGCTTCAGCCTCTTCATCCACCGCAAAAAGGTTCCTGTTCCGTCCTTCCTTCAGCTTTTTTCCCGTAACAAAATCGACCGTATATACATACTGTATATGCGGCTTCTTTCTGGAGTCTATGGACTTCCGGCGTATCTCCCACTCCGAGATATCCGTTTCACGGATATGAAGCTCTCTTGCTATCTCTTTTGGGATCACATCTTCCGGATCCGATATCGATGTTTTTATCTGCGCTATGCGGTATTTCATATGTTTTGCATCCTATATGTCTTCGGACTCTTTTGCAGCCGAAGCGATATGATCCGCGGCGGCCAGGCCTGTGACCCAGGCGTTGCTGAGGTTGAAACCTCCGCAGCAGAAATCACGGTCAGCCATCTCACCTGTGATATACAGACCTTTTACGATAAGCGATTCCGAACTCGCCTCATCTATCTCATCGAGCGACACACCGCCCATGGTGACCTGCGCGTCGTTCCATCCGCGGATCTGCGAAGGATGGAATTCCAGCGAGTGCACATGATTGGCGATCGCACGCACCTCTTCATCGCTGAGCGAAGAAAGCTGCCTGTCAGCGAGCATCCTTCCGTTTTCATCATAACCGCTGCCTGAAGAAGCTATGACGAAGTCAGCGAGAGGCTCCTTAAGCACGGTGCGCAGTATCTCTCCTGCAGGCGTGTCAGCGAAGAGACCTTTCTGTCTTTCACGGATGTATCCGGCTATATCACCGCCCGGGAAGAGATCGGCCTTAATAAGGAACTGATCGAGGCTCTCTCCGGCCCGCCTGTCGAATCTCATATGCCTTGTCATGTTGAAGATGCAGATGCCCGAAAGACCATACTTGGTGAACTGTATCTCTCCGGCCTCCTCAAACACCTTTGTGTCTTCTCCGAACACCTCGTCAGGATCTTTATACAGCGACACAACGCCGCTGCTCCTTGTGCCTCCGAGGCTGATGCCGCAAGGCTCATGCCCGGGATCCCATTCGTCGCACTCTATGCCCGTGAGCGCCGGGACCGGCGCCACAACGCTGTGACCGAGATTGCGGGCTATCCTGAATCCATCTCCTATCGTTCCGAAGGTAGGACCGGCCTTTCCGCCCACAGCAAGCACTACATAAGAAGCATATGTGGTGATGCTTCTCAGTCCGTCGCGGTCCTTGATGATCGACTCGAGCATGAATGCATTTTCGCTGCCCGGCGCAGCGTCAGAGACCATGGACGCAGGCATGTGCTTGACAGACATCAGCTCTTCGCCGCAGGCGAATTCAACTCCAAGCGACGCGGCTCTCTCTGTCAGGAGCACAGCCACATCCGCCGCGGATTCTGAATACGGATAGACGAGCCCGTTCTTATACGCTTTTGTGACGAGCCCTATCTCCCTGAAGAACTCCATTATGCGGCTGTATCCATCCGCTTCCGTATTGCTTATGTTGCAGCGGCCGCTTCCTGCAGCGCGTATCTTGCGCCCCGGCTCAGGCATTTTCTCAATTACGAGCACGCTAAGATGAGGGGCCCTCATCCCCAGCTCTATGGCCGCCGCCAGCCCGGACGCGCCGCCGCCCGCTATTACAACATCTGCTCTTCTGATCTCTCTGTTCATTATATGTTTTATTTATCGGTACTTCCGAAACCTCCGTTGCGTGCGCTTTCAGACCCGGCTCCGTCAGGCACCTCGTATCTTACCACGATGCCCTGCGCGAATGGCTTGCCCTCAGCAAGAGGCACTGTCTGATCGGACGGATTTACGAGGCTCACTATTATGTGCCCCTCGTTGTCCGAGTCGCAGTAGTCCGCGTCTATGACTCCCACCGTGTTTGACAGCCTGATGCCGTATCTGAAGCCCAGTCCGCTTCTCGGCATAACAAGGAGCACCTTGTCCCTGTCTCCCTCATCGCAGACCCAGCGCACACCTGTCGCTATCCTGAAGCTGCTTCCGCCCTCAAAATTCAGATTGAAAGGCATGTAAAAGTCGCAGCCCGCGGAGGAGGCCGTTGCCTGCTTAGGCAGCTTTATTGCATCATACCACTCCCTGAGTCCGCTGTCGGAGAGGCCCTTTACTCCGCAGTCGGCCTTCCACTGTTTGAAGGAGACCTTCTCAAAATGTGACATTCCTTCCTCCTAATTGCAGGCGACTGCTTTTCTGAGTTCATCTGCCTTGTCTGTATCTTCCCACTTGACGCCGAGAGCCGTTCTTCCCATCTGACCATAGGCCGCGAGCGCTCTGTACTGAGGCTTGTCGAGTTCGAGCTTTCTGATGATAGCTGCAGGACGCATGTCGAAATGTTTTTTGATCAGGTCCGCGATCTTTTCTTCGTCGATAATGCCCGTTCCGAAGGTATCAACGCATACGGATACAGGCTCGGCAACGCCTATCGCGTATGCCAGCTGCACTTCGCATTCCGCAGCGATGCCTGCGGCAACTATGTTTTTCGCAATGTAACGCGCCATATAAGCTCCCGAGCGGTCTACCTTTGTAGGATCCTTTCCTGAGAACGCTCCGCCGCCGTGCGAGGAGTGACCGCCGTATGTATCAACGATTATCTTGCGCCCGGTGAGGCCGGAGTCGCCCATAGGGCCGCCGATGACAAATCTGCCTGTCGGATTCACGTAGAACTTCGTATTCTCATCGATGAATTCGGACGGTACCACAGGATCTACCACGTAAGTCATCATGTCATCTCTAACCTGATCAAGCGACACATCCGCGCTGTGCATGGTGGATACTACTATGGTATCTATCCTTGTGACCTTTCCGTCGTTATACTCTACGGTCACCTGTGTTTTGCCGTCCGGCCCGAGGTAAGGCAGTGTGCCGTCCTTGCGCACCTCGGCAAGTCTCATTGCCAGCACGTGCGCCAGCTTCGTCGAAAGAGGCATGAGCTCCTCTGTTTCGCTGCAGGCATAACCGAACATCATGCCCTGATCGCCCGCGCCGATAAGCGCGAACTCGTCCATTTCTTCGCCCGCTTTTACCTCGAACGACTCGTTGACACCCATCGCGATGTCTGCCGACTGCTCCTCCATGTGCACGATAATGTCGCAGGTGTTGCCGTCGAAACACTTGTCTTCACTGTCATAGCCGATATCGCAAATCACCTTTCTGGCGATGGCTTCGTAGTCGACATCAAAATTGCCTGAAGCTTCACCGAAGATCATGAGAAAGCCCGTCTTGGCAGCGCATTCACACGCTACGTGAGCCTTAGGATCCTGCGCGAGTATCGCGTCGAGCACGGCGTCTGACACCTGATCGCACAATTTATCAGGATGTCCTTCAGTAACTGATTCAGATGTAAACAGCTTTTTCATTATTATCAATAGTCCTTTCACTTCATACCGGCCAAACAAAAAGATCCCTCTGCCGCATGCAGAGAGAACCTGACATCCTCATCTGCCGGGGTATGGCCTTTACCCCGTGGGAATTGGCACCTTCACTTCCTGTGAGGTTGCCGCGGGGTCTCAGGGCCCATTCCCTCGCCCGCTCTTCATAAGGACAAATCAATTATACTCCCGCAAAAACTAAAGTCAAGGACTATCCGCCGCGCTTTTGAAATGCTGGCACGCAGCTGCCGCGGAATGGCATATGGCGTATGCCTCCGCTTATCTGTTATACTGTATGCATGGCTGAACTCAAACTTATATATGGTAAAAAATCAGATAAATATGATCACTTCAGGGAGTTCGACTTCGAGACCTGCCGGGCGGTATGCACCAGGCTTATGGGAGTCGTTGCTCTTAAAGTGACCTGGAGAAGCAAAACTGACAGACGCGAGCGCATGTATCAGGTGATCCACCTGGATTACTCCGAATACGGCATCGATGAGTATCAGGAGTTCATCTGCACACCGGGCAGCGAAGACTTCGCTGACAAGAAGGAAGAGATGAACGCCCTGTGGAACCACTTCATCTATGTCATGGGCGGCAAGACCGACAGCATAGACGCGGCCTGCATGCTCAGGCTGATCGAAGACGCCCTGCCGCTCGCTTCCGAGGATTTCTCTCGCGAGTATGACAGCGAAGAGAACCGCGCATTCCGCGCCTATGCCAGGATGCGTCTCAGCCTTATGCAGGATGCACTGAACTGCGAGGGCATCACCTCGGCAGACTGCAGCACCAGAGATGCGATCGAGTGCACATCGCCTCTGAAGCTCTCCGCCTATGAAACGATAAATTACTTCATCATGAGAATGGTGGACAACGACCTCGACGCCGCCTCGTACCTTTCATCAATGCGCATGGAAAATCTTTGCGAGTGCGATCTTACCGGGCCGGGAATACAGACTCTTATCAAGTGCGATATAGAAAGAAGCGACAGAAAGAAAGATCCGCCGGCGGACGGGCTTTCATTCCCTTTCCGCTGCCGTCTGACTACTCTGGCCAGAGACTCGTATTATCACTACACTCTGGTAATATGGCTGAACGGAAACCACCGGGCCAAAAATCCGCTGATCACGGATATAAAGGTAGGCTCCATAATAAAACTCTCCGATTATGAGGCGGCTCTGCAGATCCGCCGCTCGGAGTTCCTCACCGTATTCGACTGCAAGGACGAATTGATGAGAGGCTTCGATCCGAAGTATATAAGCCTGTTCGCCAACTCCACTCAGATGGCGGTCCCTAACGGCTGGCTGTATACGGCATACAAGGGAGACAACTCGCATGTGGATACAGCTTCGTACAAGCTCAACGATGATGTCTACGGCTTTGCCCTGCTTTCCATAGCGGGCGAGCTGATACTGATGAGCAACGATCTCAGGTACATCTCGATGCTCGATGACGCCGCTGTTTTTTCCATGTACGCACCTTTTATAAGCACAAAAGGAAGGTACCGTCTGGACACTCCTGTGTTCCAGACTCTGTGCGGAGCAGCCGGAGCCATATTTGAGGATATGGTCGAACCTGAGGGCGACTGATCAGGATTTTTAAAAAAACAAAAAAACGCGTTTTCACTTTTTGTTCGATTTTTACGCACATTTTTTCAACAAAACAGGAATGCCTTTAATTTATATGGTTTGCGACTTTTCCACAAAGATTCAAAAAATCGTATACAATCTTTTCCACTTGTGCATGTGGAAAACTTCCGAGCCGCAAACGTTGAAATTTCAGCCTTTGTAACGACTTTTTCCTTGTGTCAACAGGATTTATCCACATATTTTTGAGCTTTTGCAAATCCGATTTTTGTTCGATTTTGTGAAACGCGTGAAACATCAGAAAGGATCATAAATGCAGACAAAAAGATTATACCAGACCGACCCCTATGCGGCAGAAAACGATGCCGTGATAACAGCTGTGCGCGAGAAAAACGGCTTTGCCGTCTTTGCCTGCGACACATCGGTCTTCTATCCGGAGGGAGGCGGACAGCCTTCAGACACCGGCAGCGTGTACCTTGCCGGTCAGGACCGCAGTTATGCCGTGACACGCGCCTTTGACGAGTCTCTTACAGGAGATGTGTGGCATACCACTGACGCTCCCGCCGGCACATTCAGTGAAGGCGATAAAGTCAGACTGAGCATAGACTGGGATCTCCGCTTCCGCAACATGCAGCGCCACTGCGGCGAGCACATGCTTAGCGGCACCATGAATACACTCTTCGGCGGAGTCAACAAGGGCTTCCACATGGGCGAAGACTACATCACCATAGACATCGATCTCGGCGGACGCATTCTGACTGATGACGAGCTCGCTCTCGCGGAGCGCACAGTAAATGAAGCAATCTGGGCCGACCTTCCCGTGACTGTGACCTGGTTCGAAGACTACGAGTCCTCTCTCGCACTTCCGGTGCGCAAGAAGGTGCCTCACGATGGCAGAGTATCCGTAGTGACAGTCGGAGACCTCGATGATCCGTATGACTGCATCGCGTGCTGCGGCACTCACCCTGCACGCTCATCAGAAGTCGGTCTGCTCGCGATCTATAAAAGCGAGCCTAACAAGGGTATGACCCGCATCTACTTCGACTGCGGAAAGGCCGCTTTCAGCAAGCTCAGCGCGGATTCAGCGATACTGGCCGAAGCCGCAAGGCGTTATTCATGCGCCCCTGCTGATCTCTTAGGAAGGCTCGATGCCGAAGCAGAGAGCATTTCGGCTCTCAAGGCCAGGCTCGCCGTAATGACTGCCTATGTAAAGGATTCGGAAAAAGAAAAGATACTCGCGGATATCGGAGATGCCGGCGCCGCGGGCCATGTATACAGCTCAGACATCCTCGGCCCTGACGACCTTCTCAAGCTGGGATTTTCGGTAATCAACGAAGTGCCGGGGCTCTTCCTCATAATGAGACATACTGAGTCCCACACATGCCTGCTGCTGTCATCTTCAGAAGAACGGAAATGCGGAGCGATAGTAAAGGAAAACGTCAGGAACTTCGGTGGCAAAGGCGGAGGACGCGATGACAACGCGAGAGCCATCTTCCCTTCCACCTCCGACATGGACGCTTTCATAAAAGAAATCCGCTCCTGAAACGGACTTGCGTGGTAAAATAGACTTACCGATAAAAGGAGGACAGACATGGACGATAATAAGATCATCGTAACTATAGACAGAGAATTCGGAAGCGGCGGTCACGAAGTCGCAAAGCGCCTCGCCGACAGGCTCGGAGTCGCCTTCTACGACGAAGAGATCATCGCCCGTGCTGCGGAAAGCACAGGCTACAACGCGGAATACATACGCGAAAACGACGAGAAGGCTCCGGATTATTCATTCAGCGCCCTTTTCACAGGCTTTGACTCGTTCCAGACCTCGCCTTTCGCCAAGGTGCAGGAGGAGGAATTCAACATAATCCGTGAGATCGCCGCTGAAGGGAGCTGCGTGATAGTAGGACGCGCGGCTGATTACATACTCTCAGACGAGCGTCACGTCAGCATATTCCTCTTCGCGCCGTTCGAGGAAAGAGTGAGAAGAAAGCTCCAGATCCACAACACCATGGAGCCTGAAAACCTCTACGACATTACGACTGTGGAGCGTCAGGTAAGGAACATAGACAAACAGCGCCGCAGGTATTATGAGTTCTATACCGACAACAAATGGGGCGGCCGCGATGAATACGACCTTCTGATCAACACGAGCCGCGCAGGAGTCGAAGGCGCGGTGGACATAATCGAAGCGTATATAAAGGGCGGCAAGGATAAAGACCTCATGTCAGATCTGGCCGAAGCTGCAGCCGATGAGCCGTCCTTCTGACAAAAACAAAATTACCCGGAAGCGATCGATGATCTGCTTCCGGGTATGTTTTATCTTGCTGCCTTTCTGAGGCTCTCCACCTCGGCCGGGCTGAGCCTGCGGCACTGTCCCACGGCCAGCCTGCCTATCTCGAGATTTCCTATCCCTGTACGGCAGAGCTCCAGCACAGGATGACCCACCGCCTTGAACATGCGGCGCACCTGCCGGTTTTTGCCTTCATGTATAACTATCTCAGCAACAGTCGAATTGCGGTCGTGCTTCAGAAGATGCACTTCGGCCGGAGATGTAACAAAGCCTCCGATATCCACGCCTTTCTCGAGCATTGCCGCCTCAGCCCTGGTTACTATGCCCTGCGCTCTTACAAGATATCTCTTGCTGAGCTCATGGGACGGGTGCATGAGCCTGTTTGACAGATCTCCGTCATTTGTAAGTATAAGCAGACCGGTCGTATTGAGATCGAGCCTGCCTACGGGAAACACCCTCACCTCATCAGGGACAAGCTCTGTGACCAGAGGCCTTCCCTCCTTGTCTGCCGTCGATGTCACATAGCCGGCAGGCTTGTTGAGCAGGTAATACACCTTTCGGTCCGCCGGAGCTATCCTCACTCCGTCTACCTCAACGATGTCTCCGTCTTCCACATGATATCCCGGTGATGTAAGGACAGCGCCGTTCACCTTTACCCTGCCGTCCGCTATGTATTCATCTGCCTTGCGGCGGCTTGTGACGCCCGCCGAAGCTATGTACTGGTTTATTCTCATTCCTTTTCCTCAAAATCTATGGCTATCTGTCCATAGCCTTCCTCTTCACGATCACGTCTCATCTCCTCATACTCAGGCACCTCAGGAAGGTCCTTGAGCGAGGCAAATCCGAACTTTTTAAGGAACTCCTTTGTTGTCGAGTACAGCAAAGGCCTTCCCACACCCTCAGATCTTCCGGACACCTCTATGAGGTCCTTGTCGATGAGTCCGTCGATAACTCTCTCGCTCTTGATGCCTCTTATGGAGTCGATCTCCGATCTTGTTACCGGCTGCCTGTAGGCGATTATGGCGAGCACCTCGAGGGCGGCCTGTGAAAGTCTTCTTACCCTTACCGGAGTGCACAGTTTTTTGAGGAAGATGTCGTTATCTGCCAGGGTGACAAAGCCGAACGAATCATCTGCCTGCCGTATCCTGATGCCTCTTCCCTCCTGCTCATATTCTGCCTGCAGCTCTTTGAAGAGTCCTCTTATGACGTTCTTATCCGCTTCGAGCACCTCAGCCGCGTCTTTTACTTCGAGCGGCTCGCCCCACATGAACATCATTGTCTCGAGAGCTGATTTCATCGTTTTATTGCTGTACATCTGCGGTCTCCCTCTTCTTTATTACTATTATAGCGCCGAAATTCTCGGTCTGCTCCGCGTCATAGCCCTGGTTCCTTATCATCGAGAGCAGCGACATGAAACTGAGCGTGACGTCGTATCTGTCCGGCTTCTCGGGCAGCAGTTCGCTGAATGACACTCTGCCGTTTCCTTCACTGAACTTTCTTTCGAGGATCTCAGTCATTTCACTGATGCGTGTTTCTATGGTCTCCTTGCGGCGGCGCACCCTGCTGTAACGCCTTGTGACCTCCTCGATCTTCCTCTTGCGTGTGAGGAACTGAATGAAGGCGTTGACCATCTGCTCGTCGCTCACCTGCAGTATCTCTTCAGGATTCTCCAGGTATACTGACATGTCTTCAGCCGGCTTTTCATGGACCGCGAGGTTATACTCCTCCGCAGCCATGAGGATCTCAGCCGCCTTCTTTATGCGCATGTAGTCGAGCAGCCTTCCTCTGAGCTCGATCCTCGGATCCTCTATTATCTCGACCTCTCCGGCCTCGTTGATCCTAGGCAGAAGCATGCGCGATTTGAGCCGTATAAGGACTGCAGCGAGCACAATAAACTCAGTATCGACCTCTACATTGAGCTCTTCCATCTCCTTGAGATAGCCGATGTACTGTTCCGTTATCTCGGCGACCTTTATATCGTATATATCCATCCTCGCGTTCTCGAGAAGGTATATAAGAAGGTCGAACGGTCCCTCAAATTTGTCTATTCTGACTTTATACAATTTATCTCCTGTCGGTATTTCCGAAATATATCTCTTTCAGGTAAAGTCCCTGCGGAGGCGCCGTGAATCCGGCCCTGCCGCGGTCGAGGCTTTCTATGGCTTCGCGGACGCTGTCCGCTGTTCTTTTGCCGGCTCCGGTCTCCACAAGCGTACCGGTGATTATCCTCACCATATTATACAGGAATCCGTCGCCAGTGATCTCTATCACTATTGAGTCTTCTTCATCGTTTATATCTAGCCTGCTGACCGTGCGCACAGTCGTCTCGCGCGGAGTGCCTCCCGCTGTCTCAAAGCACTTGAAGTCGTGAGTACCTGTGATATGAGATGCTGCCTCACGCATCGCGGCTATATCGAGATCAGCTGCGCCAGGATACTGGAACGCGCGGTTTCGAAGGAATATGTCGCCTGTCTTGTCTATCACATACCTGTAGGTTTTACCGGTGCATGAATACCTTGCATGGAAGTCAGGCGGCATCACTTCGGCTGAAAGTATGCGTATGTCTCCGGGAGCACCGCTTCTGCCCTCGCCTCCTGCTCCGAACCTGCGGTTCATCACCTCCGGGAGCTTTTCAACGGGCATGTTTGAATTCCAGTCAAAGGTGGCGCACTGCCCGAGAGCATGCACACCGGCGTCCGTGCGGCTCGTGCCGTGTATGTGGACATCCTCGCCGGCGATGTACTTCAGAACATGCTCTATCTCGCCCTGCACCGTGCGGACATTCGGCTGTATTTGCCATCCGCGGAATCCTGTACCGTCATATTCGATTTTTATGAGTACGTTTTTTCCCATTAGAAAAGGTTCTGAAGAATGATGTCTCCCGTGTTGAACAGAAACAGAAAGTACACCGTGACCGCGGCGCATGCCGAAGGAAGCATCGGATTCCTGTCCCTTATGCTGCCCTTCCCGGCCGCTATCAGTATAGCCGAGTGCACGGCAAAGAACAGTGTCGTAAGCACGTATATGATGGCTATGCCTGTCCTGCCTGTCACCAGGCCCATGCATGTGAAGAACTTAATGTCAGCTCCGCCTATGCTTCCGCTCCTGAAAAGGACCATCCCCAGAAGCAGCACAGCCAGGGATATTCCCAGCCCAAGAGCCGCGCCGGCCGCAGGCTCCCACCATTTCTCGTGATACTCAACAAATGCCGCAGCTGAGATGGCAAGCATTATGCTGAACTCATCGGGTACTACCCTGTACAGCTGGTCAGATATAGCCATCTCAAGAACTATGAACAGCACGCACAGTACGGCGATCTCATACATCACGCTCCCGCCTCTGATGGCAAGGTATATGCCCGTAACAGCAAAATATCCGGTGAACGCGTACTTCCACGGGCTGCTTGGCAGCCTCTGCCGGCCCGTGTTATCCGCTTCAAGCAGCTTCGGCGGGAGGATCTTTCGGGGCTCTTCCGCTGAGGCGCCTGTCTGATCCTCGTCGTAGTCCTCAAACCAGCGCGGTTTTATGCGATTGAACGCGACAACACTGCCGTTGCCAAAAAGAATGGCCATTACGGCAGCGATGATTATTCTGGTCAGCAAAGCAGCGCTGTATTCCATCCGGTATATGCGTATCCCCTGCTATCTGATGCAGTCGTCAAGGAACTCCAGCAGGTCGGCATAGACCTGCTCTCTGTCGGTCTCGTTGAGGATCTCATGCCTGTCGTCGTCGTAGATCTTTATGGATACCTCGCACTTTGTGTTTTCGCTGTAAACCATGAAGGTCTTGCGTACGCCCTCTCCCCATGCGCCTACAGGGTCTTCCGCTCCGGATACGATCAGGATAGGCAGACCCTCCGGAAGCTTCTTCATGCGCTCTATATCGTGAGCTTTCTGCATGCCGGAGAACATGTGGTAATAAGCGTTAGGCGAGAAGTGGAATGTGCACCACGGCTGTGCCCTGTACCAGTCGACGATCTTTTCGTCTTTTGTCAGCCAGTCGGAAATGGTGCGCGGGTTCTTTATCTTCTTCAGATATGAGCCGAAGGACATCCTGTCAATAAGGCCTGCCTCCTTGCCCGCCTTGTTGATGCCGAGCATCTTTGCCACGGCCTTGCCAGCCGCGAGCACAGGTGCAGGCTGCCAGCCTGTACCCATGATGATGACGCCCGAAAGCCCGTCAGCGTAGCCGGCGCCGTTTTCTGTTATATACTGCCTGATCAGGAAGGATCCCATGCTGTGGCCCAGCATCAGATAAGGAAGATCAGGATACTCTTTCTGCATCATCTCCCTGAGGTGATGGATATCAGCGATCACCCATGCGTTTCCTTCCTTGCCGAAATATCCGTGATACTCATCGGACTGCACGGAAGCTCCGTGGCCGAGGTGGTCCTCACCCGTAACCAGATACCCGTGATCGGCAAGATATGAAGCGAAACCGTCATATCTGTCGACGAACTCCACCATGCCGTGGATTATCTGCAGGATCGCTTTTGGTTTGCCTTCAGGCTCCCATCTTATTGCGTGGATCTGAGTCTTGCCGTCAGTTGAAGGATAGTAGAATTCTTTCTTGTTCATATCGCCCTCCATGATCGTATTTATGCCGGCTTGCTGCAAAGCCCTTTCCTTTGATGAAACTATTTTAACATATATCCGTTCCGTCAGGCATCAGTCCTGATAGAGGTTAGGATATACAGACCTGTCCTTGCTGATCAGGACACACGACGCTGCTATCGTGACCGCGCCCGCGGCCATTATGGCGATCCACGCCTGCATGGCGCCTCCGCCTCCGTATATCCAGCCCAGCACCAGCTGTGAAAGGCTGGTTATCACCGTGCGCACCACGGTCACCACTCCGTTGATCCTTCCCCTGTGGCTCGATGGTATCCTTCGCGACAGATAAGGACTTTCTGCCGTCATGGTGAATATCTCTCCCCAGGTAAGGATTATCATGGATATGTAGTACATCGGGATGAAAGACCTGAACAGCGCGAAGAGGACAAATCCCGCGGCGACAAGGGATACTCCCGCCGTGAGTCTTGATGTCTCTGACTTTGCTCCGAAGAGGCGGGTGATCACCGGAGTGAACAGCACAACGACCACGCAGTTGACGCTGGTGACCGATCCATATATGAGTGCCCCTCTTTCACCCTGTATCTCCGCCAGATCGAGAGGGATAAGATATACATATCCCAGCTGATATATGGCGAAGTATCCGCTCAGTACAAGAATGAACAGCAGTATCAGCGGATTGTCTTTCAGCACCCTGACAACATTGTCATTGTGCTTTTCCTTCTGATATTCGGCCTTTGCCCCGGTCTCTACTGAAGGAACAGTATCTATGACGAAAAACTGTATGAGCACCGCCGAGCAGAATATGGAAAGCCCGTTGATGAGAAACACCAGCCACAGATGGCTTTTGAACAGAAGCCCGGCCAGCGTAGGCGACATCACGAGTCCGAGATTGGCGCAGAGATACTGCAGCGAGTACGATCTGTCGCGGTCCTCTGTAACGGTAAGGTCTGCTGTCAGCGCGTTATAGGCCGGATTCTCCATGTTCTGGCACAGTGAGCCAAAGAACATGAGCCCTATGCTTATCCACGACATCGGAATGAACGCGCAGGTAACGAAAGCAACAGTCGACAGAAGATCGAGTATGACTATAGTCTGTTTCTTGTCTCTTTTATCGGATATCCTTCCGCCAAGGTACACCGCCGGGGCCATTCCCACCATCGCTGCCGCGAGCAGTACTGAAACGCCTTTCGCGCTCACACCCATCTTCTGGCTCAGTATGAGAGTCATCATCGGCCATACCATCGAGCCAAGCCCGGTGACGAGACGGCCGAAAGCCAGTATGTAGTTTTCTCTTCTCAGTCCCCTGTACTGCTCAAGCATTCCGATGCACTCTGTAATATCGTCTCTTTGTTAATGATCTGACTCCGCACGCGGAGGCCTTGCCCCGTGATACTGATAGAACTGTGTCTCTATGGTGCCGTTATACAGCTTGCGCCTGCGGTAAGCTCTTCGTCCCGTTATTTTCTCTATCTCTTTTTCAAATTCCTTGTCAGACGTTATCAGAAAGAACGACCAGTTAGGGCATTCGTTCATCAGTCTGCCTATGTGTTCATATATCCTCTGCAGGGCTTTGCGGTCCCCGATCCTTATTCCGTACGGCAGGTTCGAGATGACCACTCCGTATTCGTCACGAGACGCCCCTTTCGGGATGCCCTCTCCCGGCATCCATGACGTAAGGTCGACACAGGCGAAGTCTATGTCATCGATCACCCCCGCCTCATCGGCGTTTGCCGTCGCTGCCCTTACCGCCTGTCTGTCGATATCCATTCCGGTTATGCTCAGTCCGGAATCAAAGTCCGCCGCCTCATATGCCGCTTTCTTCTCTTCCTTCCGCACCTCAGGCGGAATGATGTCCCAGCCGTCAGAGGCGAATTCGCGGCTCATTCCCGGCGCTATATTGCGGGCGATGAGAGCCGCCTCTATCGGTATGGTGCCCGATCCGCAGCACGGGTCCACAAGCACGCGGTCCCTGTTGTAAAAGCTCAGCTGCACCAGGGCCGCCGCCAGAGTCTCCTTCATCGGAGCTGCCACATCGCGCACCCTGTATCCTCTTTTATGCAGTCCGGCTCCGCTGGTGTCGAGCAGCATCAGGAACACATCCTTATGAGCTATGAATCTTATCCGGTACTCAGCCCCGGTCTCAGGCATGGTCTCACGGCAATAAAACTCGGACAGCCTCACAGAGACTGCCTTTTTGATTATCCTCTGACATGCCGGCACACTGTGCAGGGCCGATTTTACCGATCCGCCCACCACGGGGAACGCTCCTTCGAGCGGTATGATGCTTTCCCATTCCAGAGCCTTCGTCTGCTGAAAAAGGTCTTCGAATTCAACCGCCCTGAACTCACCCATGCGCACATACACCCTGTCGGCCGATCTGAGCCACAGGTTGGACCGTACTATGGCGCGTTCGTCACCCATGTACGTGACACGTCCGTCTTCTGTTTTTATCACTTTATAGCCAAGCGCCTCTACCTCGCGTCTTACCACCGCTTCGAGGCCGAAAGTCGCTGTGGCTACCAGTTCGAGTTTCATGGTCCGGATCCTCCGCGCCTATATCTGTATCTCAAAATCAAATCCCGACTTGTAAGGCACCACCATGCCCTCGTCGCCGTCAGCCCTCGCCCTGCGCGTTTTGTTCATGTCTATCACGCGCTGGTTCTCGGAGCCGCAGTATATGAGAGTCAGGTTGCGAAGCTTTTCGTCATACCTTCCGTCTACAAGCATGTCAAGCATGCCCAGCAGCTCGTCGGTCGCTTCATCGTGCCTTGCTTCGAGCTCTTCAAGCGTATAGCCGCTGTAGCTCATGAGAGTGAGTCCGATGCTCTTTATCTTCTTCGCGAGTTCCAGAAGTGCCGGGACCTGTTCGAAAGGCTCGCCGCCCGAGAAGGTGACGCCCCTCAGGCCCTTCCTTTCGCTTATCTCTTCGAAGATCTCATCCACAGTCATGTCGGCTCCGCCTTCAAAAGGCCATGATTCAGGATTGTGGCACCCGTGGCAGTGATGCGGGCATCCCTGTACGAAGATCACGTACCTGAAACCGGGCCCGTCGACTATCGATTCGGGCTCGATCCCACAAACTCTTATAACATTATCTTTATCTGCCGCCATCCGACTGTCCTTCCTTTGTAACTATTTTCCGGCTCATGCCTTCTCTGAAGAAGCCCCTGAACCGCCCCCGGACTCCTGTGCCGACTGCCTGCGCATCAGCTCGTAGAAACCGCCCTTCATGTCCATGAGCTCGTCATATGTGCCCTGCTCAAATATAGTTCTGTGCTTCTCCATCTTCTCCAGTAAAAACCCGGCTTTCTGACAGTAACTAACCGTATAATTGTATCATATTTCCGCCTACAAAAACACACTTTGGATCCTGTCAGGTGCTGCCGCGCGGAGCATTTCATATCCTATCCCTGCGACGCCATAGTAAAGACCCGGTGAAAACATATACGCAGTGCCTTTTTTAAGGCATCTATAATGTCCTTCCTCTCCGGCTCTTGCCTTCATCTGCGAGATCCTCCTGCGGGCTTCATCCCTAAGATCTTCCCTGCTTAGCCCGCAGCCGAGGGCGTCAAGCAGATCAGGTATCGCATTCTCAATGATCGTTGTTGATTTATCCGGTGTCATCATGAAAAAAAGGTCTGAATAGAACAAACGGGGCCTGCAAAACTGCCGACCCCCGTGTCTGTAAGGTTGATTATAAAATTATCAGCAAAGCACCTCGCCATTGCAGACATAGCCCCATGACGAAATCCAGTTTCAACCCTTGAAAATTACGTACTGATTAGTTGTGGGACAGTCCGTGCTTTACTCTGTCCTGTACCTCGGCTCTCTTACCGTTGTTGAATCTGTCGAGAGTTCCGACGAGATATCCTGTGATCCTTCTGATCCTTTCGAAGCCAACGCCTTCGCCGACCTGGCCATTTACATTCTTTACCACCTTGTTATTCATATCGGTACCTCCGTACTAACCTTTTTCCAAACCTCAATCATTTTATGCCCTGTCCGGGGATTTGTAAAGCAATATTAATGTATATTGTTGTATATTTTACATCATACCACAGCATCTTGTGGATAAGTCTGTGGATAACCCTGTGGATAACAATTCCTGTACTAGCGGTTGCAGTCACATGGGACCGGAACACTAGGGAATCTCATGCGGAGCTCATTCAGTCTCTCGATCGTCACAGGCTCACCCTCGCGTCTTCCGCATCTCGGGCAGACATCATCGATAACTCCCGTATATCCGCATACAGGGTCTCTGTCTACCGGGTGGTTTACTGAGCCGTATCCTACGCCCGCTTCCTTCATGAATCTGATCACAGATTCAAAAGCCTCAGGGTTCTTGGCTGTGTCGCCGTCGAGCTCAACGTAGCTGATATGGCCCGCGTTGGTGAGGTCGTGATAAGGAGCCTCGATAGCGATCTTCTCAAACGCTCCGATCGGATAGTAGACCGGAACATGGAACGAGTTGGTGTAGTAGTCCCTGTCTGTGATGCCAGGCAGCTTGCCGTACTTTTCTCTGTCGATCTTTACAAATCTGCCGGACAGTCCCTCAGCAGGAGTAGCCAGAAGAGTGAAGTTAAGGCCTGTCTCTGCGCTCTTCCTGTCGCAGAACTCCCTCATATGTTTGACGATCTCGAATGCCAGCTCTCTGGATCTTTCGTCCTCGCCGTGGTGCTTGCCTGTCAGAGCCTTCATGGTCTCCGCAAGTCCGATGAATCCTATCGAAAGGGTTCCGTGCTTGAGGATCTCGGCAACGCTGTCGTCTGGTCCGATGTTGTCGGAGTCGATCCAGATGCCCTGTCCCATCAGGAACGGATAGTTGCGGCCCTTCTTGCTGCACTGTATCTTGAATCTGTGAAGCAGCTGTCTGGAAACGAGCTCCATCATGGAGTCGAGCTTTCTGTAGAACACTTCGAAGTCCCTGTTCGACCCGATAGCAAGTCTAGGCAGGTTGATCGATGTGAACGAGAGGTTTCCTCTTCCGCATACTACAGCTTTCGTCGGGTCATAGTTGTTGGCCATGACTCTCGTGCGGCATCCCATGTAAGCGACTTCTGAGTTGTAATCGCCCTTTCTGTAGAACTTCTTATTGAACGGCGCGTCGAGGAAGCTGAAGTTAGGGAACAGCCTCTTTGCGCTGCATCTGATCGCCAGCTTGAAGAGATCGTAGTTAGGATCTCCCTCGTTATAGTTGACGCCTTCTTTTACCTTGAAGATCGATACAGGGAATATCGGAGTCTCGCCGTTTCCGAGGCCTGCCTCAGTTGCAAGCAGGAAATTCTTAATGACCATGCGGCCCTCAGGAGTTGTATCGGTACCGAAGTTGACCGAACTGAAAGGCACCTGTGCGCCCGCTCTGGAGTTCATGGTGTTGAGGTTGTGGATAAGAGCTTCCATGGCCTGGTAAGTCATCTTGTCCGTTCTTGCCCATGCCGCCTCAGCAGCCTGAGCACTGCATCTTACCAGCTGCTCTCTTGTGAGCCCGCCGGCATCGCCGCCCCTGTCAAACCAGTCAGCCAGGATCTCTCCGTAAGAACCATTGGTCGCAAGAGTCGGAGCCTCTGCTTCAGCCTTGATCCTTTCAGAAATCCCTTTGGCAGCATCATACGACACATCGAGTCTGGCCGCGATGATCTCTGTAAGAGCGGAGAAGAACTCCTTGATGTATGTTCTGGCAACGCCCGGAGCCATCGAATAGTCGAAGTTCGGCACTGACTGGCCGCCGTGCATCTCATTCTGGTTGGCCTGGATCGCGATGCATGCCAGCGAAGCATAACTCATGATCGACTGAGGCTCTCTGAGGTAGCCGTGACCGGTGCAGAATCCGTCCTTGAAGAGCTTGATAAGATCTATCTGGCAGCATGTCTCTGTGAGCATGTAGAAGTCCTTATCGTGGATATGGATGTCACCGTTGATGTGCGCCTTCGCGATGTCTTTCGGAAGCACATAGTTGTCTACGAAATACTTTGCGCCTTCCGAACCGTACTTGAGCATCGTTCCCATCGAAGTGTCGCCGTCGATGTTTGCATTCTCTCTCTTGATGTCGGCATCCTTCGAGTAGGAATAAGTGAGCTCGTTGTAGATGTTCATCAGATCCGATTCAGCCTCACGGATCTTTGCGTGCTCAGCACGATAAAGGATGTAAGCCTTGGCAGTCTTCTCCCAGTCGTACTTGATGAGCATTGCCTCGACGATATCCTGCACCTGTTCTACTGTGCATGTCTCGCCGTCGAGCTGCTCCACTACCTTCTTTGTAAGATATGTGAAGTCAATGCTCGTCATCCTCTCGCCTTCTACAGCCTTGTTGGCGGCGTAGATGGCGTTGAAGATCTTAGACTCGTCGAACGGCATTTCCTTGCCGTCTCTTTTGATAATGCTTTTCATAATAGTTCTCTCCGTTTTGCTTGCAGCTATATATGATATTTCCCTAAGTATTATCTGTTTGTGTCCCAGGCTCCCAAGGCCTTGTATTCCATACTTTTCAAGCACTTTTCAAATTTAAGCGTAAAAAATAGCGTTCCTTTTCCGAACACTATATATTGTAGTCGAGCCATTATTACGTGTCAATATGTTGTTATGCACTTTTTATTCCATTTATGTTTTTAAAGAAAAACCTCAGCTCTCTTCCGGGCCTGCGCGTATTGTATTGGGCACGGCATTCGGGTATCATTTTAGCAAAGGAGATGATTCCATGCATAACCTTAACACGAAAAAAGACATAGATTTAATCGGAGTTCAGATCGACTTCGGAGCCTCTGAGAAAGGCGTCGCCATGGGGCCGCTTGCCATCCGCTATGCCGGAGTCCGGGAGGATCTGCGCAGGATGGGCTATACCGTCCGTGACAAGGGCGATATAATCCCGCCGCCTGACGGCATGAGCCTCCGCCACATGATACGCTTTGAGCAGGTGAACGCCACAAACAGGCAGCTGTACAACACCGTTTACGAGACTCTTTCTGACGGTCACTTCCCTCTTGTTCTGGGAGGCGATCACAGCATCGCCGCCGGAAGCGTTTCCGCGGTGGCCAAGCATTATGAGCCTGAGGGCGAGATCGGAGTGATATGGATCGACGCTCACGGCGACTGGAATGACGACAAGTCAACACTCAGCGGCAACATGCACGGCATGCCATACTCGGCAGTCTGCGGATGGGGACCGGCGAGTATGGTGGATTTCGGACAGACGCCGCACTATGTTCCGACAGCTCACTGCGTGCAGGTCGGCGGTCATGACTTCGATGAGCCCGAGGCCGCGCGCATGAAGGAAGCCGGCATGAACGTCTTCCCCATGGGAGACATCGACAGGCGCGGCATGTACGAGGTAATGAAGGACGCCATTAAGATCGCGGGCGAGGGCACCGTAGGGATACACCTCAGCTTTGACGTTGACGCCATAACGCCTGAGTACGCTCCAGGAACAGGCACCCCGGTCCCTGACGGCATCACGGCAAGAGAAGCATTCCTGGCCGTGGAGATGCTGGCAGCTTCGGGAAAGCTCCTGTCCATGGATCTTGTTGAAGTAAACCCTATACTCGATGAGCGCAATAAAACAGGCCTGCTGGCGTCAGAGCTCATCCAGCTGGCTCTTGGAAAAATTGTATACTGACTGTGCGCAGACGCAGCAAGCCGGTGGATCGCCACCGGCTTTTTATTAAACAAAGAAAAAGAGAGACAAGATCTCTCTCGTCTCTCCCATTCGCTTGATTTTCAAGGCTTAGTTGCTTAGCCGAAGTATCTCTTCAGGAGGCCTGCAAATGCCTTGCCGTGTCTGGCCTCGTCTCTTCCGATCTCATGAACGATGTCATGGATAGCGTCGAGATTGAGTGCCTTTGCTTCCTTAGCGAGGTCTGCTCTGCCCTGTGTTGCGCCGTACTCAGCGTCAGCTCTGAGCTCGAGGTTCTTCTTTGTGCTGTCTGTAAGAACTTCTCCGAGAAGCTCAGCGAAGTGAGCAGCGTGCTCAGCCTCTTCCCATGCAGCCTTCTCAAAGAAAGCGCCGATCTCAGGATAACCTTCACGGATAGCGACTCTTGCCATTGCGAGGTACATTCCTACCTCTGTGCACTCACCCTGGAACATCTCACGGAGACCGTTCTTGATGTTTTCAGGAGCATCGCTTGCTACGCCGAGAACATGCTCAGCAGCCCATACCTTATCATCTTCCTGCTTAATGAACTTTTCTGCAGGAGCCTTGCAAAGAGGACACTTTTCAGGAGCTGCATCTCCCTCATGAACGTATCCGCATACGCTGCATACCCATTTAGCCATAATTCTTCCCTCCTTTGAATATGTGGTTTTTTCTGTCAGTACATTTCTGTCTGTTGTCTCAACGATGTTATATTACCATAAACAAATATTTCATGCATCGAAATTCATACACTTTCATATGGTTTTTATAAGTACAATTGTCAACCTATTTCTATTTGATTATAGTTGCCTGTTATGGTATTGTGTAGTGGATGCAGAAGTCACCCCCCGTAATAAGGAGAACCACAATATGAAGATTCAGCAATCAGCAGAAGATTATCTAGAGGCGATGCTAGTGCTCCAGGAAGAGCTCGGTTATATTCGATCTATAGATATAGCCAAGCATCTGGGAGTCACCAAGCCAAGCGTTTCCTATGCTGTAAAGCGACTCAGGGAGAGCGGCTACATCAATATGAATGCGAACGGGCCGATCACGCTGGCTCCTGCGGGCTACAAGATCGCCAAAAGGATCTACGAAAGGCACAAAGCCCTTACAGCATTCCTTGTAAAGCTCGGAGTCAGCCAGGAGCAGGCTGAGGAGGATGCATGCAAGATAGAGCATGTCATCTCGCACGAAACCTATGTTGCCATCTGCAATTTTGTAAATGAAGGAAGTAACGAAAAACTGGGCAACTACGATTTCGAATAACGCCTTCTCAGGTGTTTGCCGGATCACGCAAACTAAAACGCCTTACCGCAATCGGTAAAGCGTTTTTTATTGCCTCTGTATATTACTTGAGGATGATCGTGTTGTCGATAGCCGAAGAATCTTCTGCAATCGCCTTGAGTCCGTCTGAGAGATCGGATACTGTAGCGTGCTCAAGATCTGTTACCGAGAAATCCACTGCTGCAGGAGCGTCAACTGCTGCCTTGTCGATAACGATAGTAGGAGCCTTGCTGATATTCTCTGCTGCAGGGGCGGCTTCTGCCTGAGGGATCTCGACTTCCTCTGCGAGATCTCCGACAAAGTCGAAATCATCGTTGTCAAGGCGCTCAAGCTCGGACTGGAGCATCTTGCGGAAGCTGTTCTTGAGTCTTCTTACCGTAGCGCTCAGAAGCTCATGCTCATCATTGAGCTTTTTGACGTTTACCTTAGCGTCGAGGAGCATATTCTCTGCCTCGAGCTCAGCATCTCTCATCATGAGCTCAGCTCTTCTCTCAGCGCTTGCGGAGATGTCTGCCATCAGCTTCTTTGCTGTCTCGAGAGTCTCTACCATTGCGTTGTCGTCTTTCTGAGCCTCTTCGAGCTGCTTCTCGAGAGCTTTGATCTTATGAGCCATCGACCTGTTGTCGTTGAGCACCTTCTCGTAGTCTGCTACGATAATATCCAGAAATTCGTCTACCTCTCTGGAGTTGTAACCTTTTTTATCACGGCTGAATTCTTTCTTATCAATATCGATCGGCATTATCATAGTGTCTGCACCTCATCTTTCCTTCATTATCTGCTGTTATTTACGGAGTGGAATTCTATTTCCACGGACTTTCCTTTGTTGTTGATTTACCGGCCTCTGTGGCCCTGTCTACCATTGCCTTAATGTTAACATTATGAGGAGCAAAAAGGTAGATGTTCTGGTTGATTCTCTGGATGTTGCCCTTCAGCGCATATGTAGCTCCGCTGAGGAAATCAAACATCTTGCGGGCAAGATCAGTCTCGACCTTTTCGAGATTGATGATCACAGGCTTGTTTGCCCTGAGGTTGTCGATCAGCTTGCGGCATTCATCGATATTCTTAGGCTCGATAATAACCATCTTGAAGGCGCCGGAGTCGTTGCGCGATACCCTGTCCGCCGGCTCTCTGTTTTCAGTAAACTTCTGCGGCGGCGCTACTTCGTTGAATGCGAGCGGGCTGATACCCGTGCTGAGAGGTGGTTCAGGCGCGGCTGCAGCTGCAGCTGCCGAGCCTCTCAGTTCGTTTTTATAAGCATCGATCTCTTCCTGAGAGATGTTATCATAGTCGTCATCATACTCATCAGTGATTCCGACCAGGTCTTTCATTTTGTCCATGAAACCCATTTTGCCTTTTCCTCCTCTATCTGTAATTGCGCGGTCCGAATATCGAACTGCCGACTCTGACTATTGTTGCTCCTTCTTCGACCGCCACTTCGAAGTCTCCCGACATTCCCATCGAGAGTTCTGTCGGCGCAAATCTTTCGGTGTTAAGATCCCAGTTCTTCATTTCTTTGAAGAGCTCAGCCGCTTCCCTGAAGTATGGCCTGGAATCCTCAGGCTCCGCTGCGATAGGCGGTATGCACATTATGCCGCACACTCTCACACTGGAGCATTCCTCCGTTATTTCTGTTACTAGCTGCTTAAGATCATCCGCGGCGATGCCGGACTTCGTCTCCTCCATCGCGGAATTGATCTCGATCAGCACATCCATCGTGATGCCAGCTGCAGCCGCGCGCTTGTCTATCTCGCGCGCAAGCTTAAGCGAATCGACCGAATGGATCATTACCACCCTGTCGATCACCTGCTTCACCTTGTTGGTCTGCAGATGCCCTATAAGATGCCATCTCACAGGCTTTACATCATCGTATTTCTCAAGAAGCTCCTGTACACGGTTCTCGCCTATGTCAGCCGCACCTGCCTCTATCGCCTCATTTATCTCTGCCGCGGTATGAGTCTTGGTGACTGCCACGAGCCTCACCTCAGATGGCTCTCTTCCGCTTCGCAAAGCAGCTTCGTCTACCCGTCTTTTTATTTCCGTATATCTTTCAGCTATGCTCATTTTTTCAGTCTTTATCGTTTTCCTTTTTTGTCTTTTTCAGACTTGCGACGTCATCATCAGAAGGCACTGCGATGACCTCATCATAAGTACCGATAGTCTCGACGTAATTGCCCTCATCATCGACATAGATGTCGGAGTAAACCACACACTTTGTGCCGTCGTCCGCCTTTGCCCTGACCGGTGTAAACACATGCTCACCCAGCTTGTTTATAACGAAAACGCCTCTTTTGCCGTCCGGCGCCTCGACTATGCTTCCGTCTTCGAGTACCAGACCCTCAGCGCTTTCTACAGTGACTTTGGTACTAAGCGTGCGGGTATCGATGAAGCCGTCATAGAAGGTCTTGCATGCCAGTGTGATCCTGACGCTCTTCCCCTCTTCCCTGACATCCTTTACCGACGCAGGCACTTTCTCACCATTCAGCTCAACGTATACGGTATCACCCGCCGCATATTTTGCCGCATCGTCTTTTTTCAGGTAGTATATGAGGTACCACCTTTTATTGCAGACGATCTTGTATACCGGATAATCTTTTCCGCAGCTCTTCGATGGGGTCTTTACAGCGCTTCGTCCGGTCAGTTCCTTAAGATCGCCGCGGTCGAGACTCTCTATTGCTTTTGTGCTGAGCCTTGCTTCCGCTCCGTCCACTGCGTAGCTTACAAAGCCTGCTGTGTGTGTAGATCCGTTTTCAGTGACCACATATGTATCCCCGAGATCCTTCATGATCCCGGAGTACCTGCTGCCCTGCAGTCCGAGTTTAGCGTCCTGCTCAATAGCTTCGGTCCCTTCGCTGCCAGCCTTTTCGTCAGAAGCAGCGGTATCTTTGTCTGCAGAGTCCGTTTCCTTTTCCTGGTCATCTGCGTTCCTGTCTTCAGCCTCAGCGTTTTTATCATTGGCATCAGCAGCCTTTTCGCCCGCTTCCGCATCTTTATCTTTATCCTGTGTATCCGCAGTCGTATTCTTTGTGTCAGACTCGGCATCCTTTTCCGCCTCGGTATCGCCTGAATCCAGATCGATCAGGTTTTCATCCGTTGGTGTGAGCTCTATGACTTTTGTTCCGGCCTTGACAAGGTCGCCGCTGTCCGCGAGCCTCTTGATATTACTCTTCCGTGACGCGGCATATACTATTTCGTCTCTCACAATAAAAGCAGAGACCTCATCAGCGACGTCTATTTTACCTTGTTCCGCTATATAGGTCCTTTCGAACATGCCGACTACTGAAGGCACGACATAGAGCGCTATACAACACAATGCGACAAGTCCTACATATATCAGGAACGCTGCTATCCACTTTTTGTTAAATAGCCCTCTTCGATTGGTTTTCATAGTTCAGAAAGATTATACAACAAAAAAGACACGCAGTACAATATGTATTTACCCGCATGTCCTCTAATAACAACATTTTGTGATTGTCTGATCACCTGTATTTTTCAAGTATTGCCTTCTGTTTTTTGGTGAGCGCCGGCTCGCTGTCCACATAGGCTTCAAACAGATCAGGACGCCTTTCCTTAGTGAGTGAAAGCGACTGTTCCCAGCGCCACAGGTCTATCTCTCCGTGATTCCCCGACAGAAGCACCTCCGGAACCTCGTCTCCCCCGAATACCCGCGGTTTTGAGTACTGGGGATACTCAAGCAGGCCCGAGTATATGGACTCATCGCTGACCGACTCATCTCCTGCCAGAACGCCGTCAAGGAATCTTGCCACGGTGTCGATAAGCACCATGGCAGGAAGTTCTCCGCCGGTCAGTACATAATCACCGATCGACACCTCACGGGCACAGAGCCTGTCAAGAGCGCGCTGATCCACGCCCTCATAATGACCGCACAGGATGGTTATCTCATCCTTCAGGGAAAGCTCTCTGGCCATTTCTCCAGACAGCATGTCGCCGCGCGGCGACATGTAGATGACATCTCCGCCGAAGCCGCTCGCCTCGAACGCGTCAACTATAGGCTGCACCTGCATCACCATGCCGGCTCCTCCCCCGTACGGGGTGTCATCGACACGGTTATGCCTGTCAGTCGTGTAGTCTCTGATATCTGTGATATTCAGTTCTATGATACCCTTGTCTGCCGCTCTGCCGAGCATACTCATGCGAAGAGGAGCGAACATATCAGGGAAGATAGTGAGTATGTTTATCTTCATTTCAGTCCAAAAATCCCGGTATGAGCTCCACTTCGATAATGCCGGCCTCTTCATCGATGTTTCTGAGGAAAGCATCTACCGCCGGAATAAGAACGCTCTTTCCGCCGGCTGTCCCGACCTCGAGTACGCTCTGGGCAGTATTCTGTATCACGTCCTTAAGAATACCGACTTCACTGCCGTCCTTAATGTCCCTGACACTGCAGCCGATGAGATCGCGCACATAGTGCTCGCCCTCAGGCAGCTCCTCAAGGTCTGACGCGTAAATGCTTACCTCCATGCCTCTGATATCCTCAGCGGCATTTCTGTCGTCTATGCCTTCGAGTTTCACGACAGGCCTGTCCTTCTGATATCTCAGCCGTTTTATCGCAGACGTGACAGTTTTTCCTGCACGCTCAAGAAGGAGGACTTTGCCCTCCTTCAGATTGGTCGAATCCTGCGCATAGAGTGTGATCCTGACTTCGCCTTTGATCCCCACAGGGCTCCCGACTTTGCCTATTAAGACTGTCTCGTTTTTACTATCAGTCTTCTTCAACTATCTCTACCGACACTCTGAGATTCTGCTTGATGGCCGCAGCCTTCACCACGGTCCTGATCGCCTTAGCTATCCTGCCCGACTTGCCGATTATCTTACCTATATCTTCGTCGGCTACCTTGAGCTTAACAATTATGTCTCTTCCGTCAGTCTCTTCGGTGACAAGGACCTCGTCCGGCTTAGTGACCAGCGCTTTCGCGATTACTTCTACCAGACTTCCCATGCCGCGCCTCCTTATTCGATAGCGCCGGACTTCTTGAGAAGTGCTCTTACTGTATCAGTCGGCTGAGCTCCGTTAGCGAGCCATCTCTTTGCAGCCTCGTTGTCGATGATGATCTCACTTGGGTTCTTCAGAGGATCATAAGTTCCGATTTCCTCGATGAACTTTCCGTTTCTCGGTGTTCTTGAGTCAGCAACAACTACTCTGTAGAAAGGCTTCTTGTGAGCTCCCATTCTCTTAAGTCTGATCTTTACCATTTGTTTTCTCCTTTTTATTAATATTAATTGATATCTATTTAATTGATGCGAAGTATTTTCGTTCACAGCGCGGATGCAAGCGGGCGAGCAGCGGAGCTTACCTGTAGTAAGTGAGCAGCGCAGCACCGTGCAGCAGACAAAGCTGTGGGCGAAAAGACGAGCATCAGAATCCCAGATTGCGCATCATAGCTCTCGCCTTTTTGGAATCCGGATTCGCGATGACTTTTGTCAGCTTCTTCATCTCCTCATATCTCTTGATGAGCTGATTGACGTCCTGAACAGTATGGCCCGAGCCTGCCGCGATGCGCTTTCTGCGCGATGCATTGAGCACGTTCGGCTTTGCTCTTTCAAAAGGCGTCATGGATAGGATTATTGACTCCCACTTTTTGAGCTCCGCCCTGCTCTGCTCAAGATCGATGTCTTTCTTCTGAGCAGCGGAGATACCCGGGATCATGTCAATGATCTTTGAGAGTCCGCCAAGCTTGTTGATCTGCCTCATCTGACCGAGGAAGTCCTCAAGATCGAACTTATTGCGGCGGATCTTCTCCTCGAGCTTGCGCGACTCCTCTTCATCGAAGGCATTTTCTGCCTGCTCGATGAGCGACATAACGTCTCCCATTCCGAGTATCCTGGACGCGATCCTGTCAGGATAAAACGGCTCAAGCGCGTTGTACTTCTCGCCGGTACCCATGAACTTGATCGGCTTGCCCGTGACAGCCTTTACCGAGAGTGCTGCACCGCCTCTTGAGTCACCGTCCATCTTGGTCATGATTATGCCATCGACACCGAGTGCCTGGTTGAATCCGTCGGCAATGTTGACGGCATCCTGACCTGTAAGAGCGTCTACTACGAGGAGTATCTCATGAGGCCTGATCGACCATTTCAGTATCTTGAGCTCATCCATGAGCTGCTCATCGATCTGAAGACGGCCGGCAGTATCGACTATCAGCACGTTGCAGCCGCGCCTCTGAGCTTCTTTGATAGCTTCCGAAGCTATCTGCTCTGCGTCGTGGCATTCCCTGTTGACATATACAGGAGTGTTGACTGCCTTACCGACTATCTCGAGCTGATCTATAGCCGCCGGTCTGTATATATCGCAGGCAGCCAGCATCGGGTGCTTGCCGGTCTGCTTGAGCCATGCCGCGAGCTTGCCCGCAGTCGTGGTTTTACCGGTACCCTGGAGACCTACCAGCATGATGACAGTGAACCCGCTCGGCGAGTATGTCAGCTTGCTCGCGGTGCCTCCCATCATGTCGACCAGCTCGTCCTTGACGATCTTGATGACCATCTGGTCTGGAGTCAGGCTCTTGAGAACTCCGGCACCGAGCGCCTTCTCTTTAATTGTGGCGACAAATTCCTTTACGACCTTGAAGTTTACATCTGCCTCAAGAAGAGCCATCTTGACGACACGCATAGCGTCTTCAAAGTCTTTCTCGGAGACAACGCCCTGACCTCTCAGGTCCTTGAACGCTCCCTGTAATTTTTCGGATAATCCTTCAAATGCCATTTATGCTCTACTCCGTGATCTCTTTTATGAGCGCCCTGAGTCTGTCCGCTTCCCCTTTGCTGAGCCCTGAGTCTCCGATTATCCCGAAGGCTGCCGCGGCCCTTTCCTGATTTTTCTCATACGCGGCTACGAGTCCAAGCTTGTCCTCATATTCCTCAAGCGCCTTTTCCGCTTTCTTTAATGTGTAGTGGACAGCCTGCCTGGTCTGTCCGAGCTCTTCAGCTATCTCGGAGAGTGAGAGGTTGTCTTCATGATACATGGCCATGACTTCGTTCTGAGCCTCACTCAGAAGGCTGCCGTAGAAGTCGTACAGCATGCTCGTGTATTCCACTCTTTCGATGTCGTCTTTCATAACACTCTCCGTAAAACGATAAGCGGCATGACCTTCCGGTCACACCGCCATATACTAACATATCAGTTAGTTTCTGTCAAACATTTTCTTTGACAGTTTTTATCCGGTTATTTCAGTATTTCCTGATACTTTCTGCATCGTTACGGTACCCGGAGTAATTACTTCATTATACTTGTAAAGTATGAACTTCTGACGGCCGTTTGTCGGTGTGCAGATGTAGCACTCAAAATTATCCGGCACCGTTATACTGAGCTTCTGTGCATCTTTGAAGCGGGCTACCGCATCATCTTTGACCCTGCTTCCGAAATTGCTGCTTGTGGCCCATCTCAGCCAGGCATCGGTTCCCTGCTGTGACATCTGCACCAGGTACATGAACCTTGCCGCATTCGTATGCACCTGAAAGCCGGAGATCGTTTTGCTGTCGCGTATCCAGTCCTTCTGGTACCCGTAATAATATGCTATTTTAGCTACCAGAGATGTATTTGCCGCTCTCGACATCGTTGCTGTTCCTGATGCTTCGGGCTCAGTACCCGCCTGGCAGCAGCACCCTATATAGTTTCCATCTGTTGACCAGAATTGCCGGCTGTTGCCGAACACTCTGCTTCCGTATTCAACGCTGTTTCCTCCGGCTGCACGAAGCATCGGGGCTTTCAGTACCGGGGTATCCTGCCCGGCCTCACCATCCTCCTGCCCGGTCCCGTTTGCGGCCTGCTCCGGACCGCCGGACTGCTCAGAGTTTTTTTCATTCTGATCAGGCACTGTATCCTGTTCGGGAACCTTTGTCGGTTCAGACTCTTCAGCCGCTTCACTTTCTGCACTCTCTGCCCCGCTGCTTATCACCGCCCCGTCTTCTGCGAATACCGATATCACGGACGCGGCGAGAACAAAAGCAAGCATCACCGTCAGCATCAGCCTGATCCTTTTTTTATATACCTGGGATCCTTTCATTTTTCAGCCTCCTTCTTACATATTTTCTCCGCATCATCTGTCGCTTTTAGTCCTGCCGCGCCGTCTGAGCGTTAAGAGCACTAATGCGGCTGCGGAAAGTGCGAATGCCAGTCCTGGATATAGCAGCATGTTTGTATCTCCCGTTGGCGGTGCTACAGTGTCTGTATAAATGAGCTCCGTCTTATCCTCGCTGCCGGCCTTATAGACGAGCACATAGCCATGGCCGTCATTCAAAGCTATCACCTTCGCCCTGTATACGGTCTCATCTTTGTTTACGCCTTTCTTTTTTGTCGTCTCCCGCGTGATGGTATACCACCATATTTCCGGTCTGTCACAGCAGATGCTTCCGAAACTGTAACTGCCTTCGTCACTGATGGCTATCGTTTTCTTTCCTCCCTCGCTGCCTTCCGGCATCGGTGCCCGCGGATCGTCCGCTGTAAGTGTGAACTTGTCTCCTCCAGCAGTACTCACATTTCCGTCCACTATGTATGTAATATTGACATCTATAGTCACAGGGATATTTTCCCTTGCAAATACCCTTGCGGGTATGGCTGCTGATGCAATGAGCAGTGCCATAAACGCGGTCACCGCCACAGCCGTCGCTCTATGTTTATGATTATTCATAAAGGTCTTCTCCTTACTATGGTAAACACTTTTCCTTTTATTGACTTGCGCCGGACCAGTCCAAAATGCCTTGAATCCTGTGCTGTTTCTCTGCTGTCTCCCAGAATCAGATACTCTTCAGCTCCGATCTCACCGGTCAGATCCTTCTCCCCGGCATATGTTTCATCATACAGGCCCTGCCTTTTCTGAACCGGCAGTATATTTCCGTTGACAGTCAGCATGCCGCCGTCTGTTTTGCCAATAGTCTCTCCCTGCACGCCTTCTATGCGGCCGATCTGCATGCCTGCCCCCGGCACTTCGTAAAGGACTATGTCCGTGTTTATGATGCGGCCGGGCCGATAAAATATGATGAGATCGCCTTCATGTACAGACGGAAACATATCGTTTGTTGGGGCAAGTGCGATGCCGAATATAAGGCTGAATGTGAAGATCAGCCCGGCGGCAAACCCTGCTGTCTTTATCAGGGCATCATGTTTCAGCTGTTTTATCAGCCTCGTTTTCCGCTTTATATCCGCATCCGTTTTTTCTTCGCTGGCGGCTTCCGGGAACAGCCCTGTCTGCCTGTTCTTATTTTCCATGAACATTGTTATCACCTGTGTGCTCTCTTTCCGGTAAGCCCGCAAAACACGACTATCCTGTCATCTGTCATTTCACCAAGACATGTCGAAAGCGCGAGAACATGCTTATGTTCTGCTGCATCTCTCAGATTGATCGCTTTTCCGGTCAGATAGCTGAAGGGAATCGTTTCTCCGGGTTTATATATCTTTCTGTCATACGCATTGAATACTCCTGCAGCGAACACTTCTATGTCATAATCATATTCAGCCGTCAAAAGCCTACCGGTATGGTTTTTCCTGAAGAAACCCTCATTCAGATATTTCTCCAGATCTCCGAACATCGCTCCGCCTGCCATATGATGTCCATGTATGATACAGTATGGATCGCCAAAGCCTTCGTTGTCCTTATCCATAAACAGCGTTCCACCCGCATAGAAATTCCCTTCAAATCCTTTATCAAGATAATCAAAGTTGTCACTGCTTCTGACGACAGGATGGTCTATATGAGTTCCGTCCATAATAAGCCACGCCTCTGTATCGGGATTTATCTCAATAAGCTGAGTAAAGCTGTGATACTTTATGGTTCCGAAGCCTTCCTCAAGGATCATCAGACTGTCAATCAGACCCGACCCTATGAATGTGATCATAAACAGCAGTATCGACAATATGACACGGTCGATCCATTTGTTGATCTTTCTCCATCTTTTGAACCGGGTGCTGAGCAAAGCATTCAGCTCCTCTTTTTCGCTCATACAGTCAGCGATATTCCTCTTCATCATATTCCCTGCGCCTTCTTATAACTATCAGCGACAGTGCTGACAGTACTGCGATCGAGGCTGCATATACTGCGTAATCAAGTCCGGCAATACCGGTAAGAGTTGCGATATCCCTGTTGTTTTGGAACAGAATGGTCACAGTACCGTCAAATCTGTCAACAAATTCGATCTCTGTAGACAGATCTGAGTCCGGATCCGAATTTGCCTTGCCAAGATGCGCTGCATCATTTCCTCCCGGTGTGTGTGAGTTTTCACAAAATACCGCTTTGCCATTCTTATTTGTTGATACGATATTGTACTGTGCAACGTGGTCTGATGCCTCCTCCGTCACCTGATACGACGCCGCCATTGGAAGCGCATTCAGGACCAGAACATCGCCGTCCTTCAGCTTCACCCTGAACTTTACAGTTCCTGTTTTGTCAGCAGTGAAACTTTTTCCGTCAGCTGCCAGGCATGCCGGCGGCTCCATATCATAAAGCTTTACTCCTGCTGACGTTACATCATTAGATTCGATTCCGGCGGATGATGTTTCTTCCGTTGAGCCCGAAGGTATATCGGTGGTATAAGTCTGCCCGTTTTCAAGACCTGTGATCGTAACCGAGAATATGAACTCCTTCGAAAGATCGCCAAGATTTCCTGTGACATTTTTCTTCAGCACTACATCATGCGTGATCTGCCCGTTCCACATCCTGTATGCCTCAAGAAAGTCCGGATCATCCGGTGAAGATATCCCCACCTTTCCGGGATTGTCGTGAGTAACATCTGAAGGTCCGCCGGCATTGTTGTTTTCGACCCGGCCTGTATTTGGTTTTGCCGGATGTCCTCCGTCTCCGTATCCGGTGCTGTATTTACTGTCAACATCCTGGCTCAGCATAAGATCGTTAAGCCAGTTCTCAGCGTCAGCCAGGCCGTCTGATGATCTCATGGTGTTGTCAGGCTTATAGTCAGTGCCGGCATTGTTTGTCCAGGATGTTATTGTATGAACATATACACCAGAACATGTATCGCCTTTCTTCGTGCCTCTTCCATACTCATCTGCCTTGTTATCAGCTGCAGCCTCCCTGTTGCAGACGTAAAACACGACATAATATGTGTTGTTGTCATAATCGACACCTGCAACATCCTTCCTCAGATCGCTCAGGCTGTCCGCCCCTCCGTTCGGACGGGAGCCTGCCTCTTCGATCCTGTACATGTAATAGCCTGCCCTGGAAAAGCGGAATGACACATCAGTCACTCTCGTCCTTCTCCTTCCCTCATCGATGCCGTAAGTATTGCTCGGATCGTCAGAGTTGACATGCTTTTGTCTTCTGTCTCCGTACTTGCTGGATGTATTGTTTTCATTCCCGTTCCGGAAGTTGCCTAACGAGACCAGCGCCGACCAGGGAGCATTATCCACATTGTCCGGAGATATTACTATAATGCTGTGATGAGCAGTACTTGAAGCTGCGGGCCTGGGCATATTTGCCTGAGAAACAGCTTTCCCGCTTTTTGATGTTTTTACATTGGCATTATCCCATGCAGCTACCGGTGTGATCTTATACACGAAATCCTCTATATTCGGGAATTTGCCTGACTGATTGACAGTAAGGATCTTACCGAGTCTTATAGTTCCTGTTTCTGACGAATTTGCCTGCCTTACAGCAGTACTGTTTCCTGTCCTGTTTGTGTTATAGTCGGTCCTGTCGCTGTCTGCCGCTCCCGACACAGCAAACGCGTTTGCTGTCATCATCACGGCAATAATGAGCGACATCACAGCTATGCCTGCCTTTCTCTTCATCATTTCACTTCCTCCTGTTCCTTACTGAACCTGTTTCGCTTTGCTGCAAGCAGCACCAGACCGGCGAGTGCAAGAACCATTGCGCATGCCCAGATCCCGGAATTTGAATTTACAGCCGTTATTGTTGCAAGGTCCCTGTTGTTCTCCCACAGCACGACAACTGTGCCATCGAACTGATCCACGGTCTCAAGAGCCGTTGAAAGCGACTTTGCTGTGTCGCTGATGTTGTCGGCTGAAACCTGAACTATCTTTGCACCCTTGCCGGCCATGTCCTCTGAGTACAGTTTGTATGCCGCAACATGGTCTGATGCCTTTTCTGTGATGCGGTATTGTGAGGATTTCGGCAGCTGCTTTATTCTCACCTCCTGCCCATTCGTAAGTGCGAGAGGTATGACAGCCCGGCCGGAAGGATCAGCGATAAATGTCTTTTCATCGTCACCTTCTATCTCATATGCTTTCCCCGGAGTCAATCCTGAAAACTCAGCAGTATATTCAAACCGCTTTGTAATGTCTCCAAGGTTTCCGGTAACGACCTTTCTTATCCTGATATCCTGACAGATCACGGCTATCTGACTTTTGTCGTTTTTGTCTTTATGCGCAGCGACAAGGACTTCAGTATCTTTTCCATCCACATTTCTGATAATGTAAAGCTCCTGAAATGCTGTGACGCTGTGGCCTTTGACTTCTTCATATTTGTCGGCGCTGAGTTTCATCTCTGTTTTTCCGGATGTGTTCTTTCCTGATGAAAGCCTGACGCTGCCATCAGAATCCGGCACCTTCTCCCCTGTCACGGTATCAGCGAGCCATCCCCTGAACACATAGTTCTCATTCGGCAGCAGACCTTCGTACGAGATAACGTCCGTGACTTCCCTCTTGTCTTCGCTTATGGATGCACTTGTGGAGAGCACCGGACATGTGATGGTCTGCGCCGCGTCATTGATATCCTCGTGTTTCTGGAGTTCAACCGGCACCGTCTCGTCATGGACCTTTGACACACGCAGCAGTTTTTCGAACACGACCGCCTTTGTTCCCGGTCTTAGTGCCGACGCATCCACAGTGAATTTCACCTCGACATCCATCACATCCTTTGTTGCCCTGAATTCCTTTGATGCGGTGATCTCCTTGTTTTTCGCATCCTTCAGAGGCAGGCCGGTGCTCTTGTCCATGAGTCTGCCGGTTACCCTGTATTGTCTCCCCGGGTAGAGACCTGTAATGTGTACTGAGTCTGTAATAGTTTCCTCTTTACGAGCGCATCCTATGCGTTTGCCGGAGCTGTCAACGACTGCCGAGGTGCTCAGCGTCACCGGACTGTTCTTCACTTCGACCCGCGAGTCCTGATTGCTGGCTGCAGTAAAGGAAGCATCATCAGATATGTCATATCCGTACGGCGCGCTCAGCTCTCTCAGCGTATAAGATCCTGCCTTCAGGCCCTTCACCTTATGCTCCTCTTTTGAAGTCACCCATTCATCAATGACATCGCTGCCCTTCAGCAGCTGCAGTTTCGCTCCTGCCATACCGGTCTGTACGCCTGTATCGGTCTTCTTTATGTATGTGTTGACCGGTTCATTCTCAAATATGAGAGTTTTTGCATGAAGCCTGCTGTCATCTTCAGCGCCTTCGATCTCCACAACCGCCTTGCCGTCCGCATCCTGATAGACATGCCCGCAGCACAGCCTGTTACTGCGTTTGAAGCCATCAGGCGCACGGGTCTCTTCGATAGTGAACCAGCCCAGCGGGAGCACCCTTCTGCCGTTCTCGTCTTTATAGAACATGGAGCCTGCTGGCCTGCTTGACGAGACCGGTTCATCATTCTGCCAGTCGAATCCCGCCCCGAAGCTGTCTGCCGGAGCTCCGGATGGAGCGATTTTTTTAGTCGTTTTGAATACCCATTCGTCTTTTGGTGAAGCATCAGCGATCTCATCTTTCGCTGCAACATCGTAGTACTTCACGGTGAACAGCGCACCTGCAAGTCCGGTGTATGCAGCCTCTCCGGTCTTGTCTGTCTTGAAGACCACAAGCTCCGGTACGCCATACACAGGAGGCTCTTTTGAGGTGAAGCCTGCAGGATCCGTCTCACTGTCTGCGCTGTTGACAGTGATGGTATAAACCTTTGGATCAAGCTTATATCCCCGGCTTGCCTTTACCTCTTTTGCGTAATAAGTTCCGGGCGCCATAGTGAGCGTATTGGCTTTTCCCTTTGCGTCTGTTGTCAGGATCGCCTCATTTCCATCAGCATCTTTTGCGGCAGCATTACATGCTGCATCAGTATAGAGCCGGTATTTTGCCCCTTCGAGGCTGTACTGGCTATTACCTTCAGCAGCATAAGCACCCTGTGCAATGAACCCTGCTCCAATCAGGCATCCCAGACTTATCACCATAAGCAGTGACATTTTTTTAAGCATGTTTTATTCTCCTTTCATGATCGTCCGGCAGGCGGGCCCGCCGGCAGGCTGCCTCCATTCTATGCCCGTGAAAAGAGCTGTCAATCTGTTGAAAACACTGGGTTACAGCCGTTTTTGAATAACGGTCATCCATTGCAGGAAATCGGTCATTTTTTGTCGGATATCGTGCAAAAAATGTTTTGTGAGTTTTCCCTCACAAAACAGCGGTACACCAAAAGGCTGTGTTTTTGGCAACAATAAAAAAAGAGGTGAGATTGCTCTCACCTCAGCGTTATGAAACCTTTACCTATATATCCGATCTTGCCAGTATCTGTGCCGGAGTCTTTCGCATCGTCGTAAATACCGGTATCAGTCCAGTGATCAGGTTGAACACCAGCAGCAGGCCAAAAGTCACAGCAGCCACAACAGGTGTGATCATGTATTGACCCTGCAGGTAGTATGTTGTCTTTACGACCTGAGACAGTGCCAGATACATCACAGCGATTCCCGGAACAGCCGTGATAAAAGTCATGACAAGGATCTCTCCTGTGAACATCTTGTAGATATCACCTTTCTTCAAACCTATTGCCCTAAGGGTCCCTACCTCTTTTATTCTCGAGAGGAACGACGACCTGAGCATAAGGAACATCTCTATCAGTGAGATCAGCACGATAACAGCAGCAACGAGTATCGAAGACATGAGCTGGTTCTTATGGATATTGATGTATTCCGCTCTGTCTCTTGTGTCATTCAGGCTGGAAGAAACACCTGATTCATCCAGTATGTATTTCAACAGCGCGACATCCGAGGCATACGCAGAGATGTATTTCTGCTTTGAAGCATAATGCTTACTGATTGTATCAGCGTTGACATAGTAGGTATCATCGTCAGCAAGATCACTCTTATAAAAGCCTACTACTCTGAGCTTTTCGCCTGCCACCTCTACATTTATGGTGTCTCCGATATCTACCTCATCACGGTGCATATCATTTATGATGACTTCCATGGCTGCATCCGGTTTCTGGCCTTTTTTTATGTCGATCTTATTATGGGAAAGATCAAGGTCCATGATCTTTCCGGCTTTTACATAGTCCATTGCTTCGCCGGTCCCCTGTAAAAAGCCCAGCGACATTCCACTGTCAGCATCATCAGCATTAGTGATTATATACATTGCCTGCTCAGGATCAACGAACAACGACGGTGATTCCGTATCTGAGATCCCGACTATTCTGTATTCATCAAGATTCGGGACCTTGATGCTTCGTCCTATAAAGTCCTCTGCCGATTCAAGGCACACCACCCTTCCGAGGTCATCCCGGAGGAATCCATCGAGAACAGACCGGTCTATGACGACATCATGCGGATCCGCCGGCATGGAACCTGCTGTCAGATCCTCAGGTTTCAGTACACTTGTGAACACTATGGATACTGTGACAGTCTCTTCCGCGTAGCTTGTCTGTATATAATCGTCCAGCGGGAGCGTGACAGTTTTCTTGGTTTCGCCAGGCAGAACGTAATCGGCTGTCTCAAGGCTTCCGATTATATCCAGCATCTGCTCTATCCTGTCCGAAGCAGGGATGGTAATGTAATTTCCGTTTGTAGTTCTGTAGTCCACTGGTTTGACTTCCAGGAGACCATAAACATTACTTATAGCAAGGAAGGCAAACATCGCTGCAAAAACAAAGCCGAGAAGAAGGAGCTTCCTGATCGGGCTGAAATTTCTGACAGTTTTCCAGCCGTTTCCAATCATGTTGGAAAAGCTGTATACCGGTGTGTATTTTGCCTTATATCCTGACGGAAGATGCGCGGTATAGTCGAAGTCAGTATCTTCGAAAATGGTTTTGTCGATAGCTTTATAATGCTCATCGATAAGTTCCACATTCGAATCAGAATCCGCCACATTATATTTACCGCCGGTATCTATGTAGATATTATTGCCCCTGACAACCAGCTTTATATCTGTCTGACGGTCATTATCGCTGTAGACATCAACGGTGACATTGTCCTGCTTCAATCCCTTGTGGAACTTCATATCCTTAAGATATATTCTGTTCTCAAGCTGATACTCAAGGGATCCGGAAGAACCGTTATCACATATGCTTTCGATCTTCCCGTCTTTTATCTCTGCAATATAGTCCGAATAAAAATCAGCTATATTTCGTTCATGCGTTACCAGTACAACAAGCTTGTCCTTTGAGATCGTTTTGATTATATTCATGATCTCAAGAGTATTTGTGCTGTCGAGGTTTCCGGTCGGTTCGTCAGCGATTATGATCGAAGGGTTCTTTACTATCGCTCTGGCTATCGCGACTCTTTGCCGCTGGCCGCCCGAAAGCAGCCCGGCACGTTTATTCCTGTACTGATCGATACCCACCTTTTCAAGGCAATATCTGACTCTGGATTTTACTGTTGCCGGATCCTTTATTCCGATCATCCGCAGCGCTATTGCAACATTCTCGAATACAGTCCTGTCATCGATCAGGTTAAAGTTCTGGAATATATAGCCTATATTTGCATTCCTTATGTTGTCTATGGCAGCCGATGATGCGCGGGTAATGTTCTGATCATCGATGGTTATAGTTCCGCTGTCAACGCGGTCCAGCCCTCCTATGGCGTTCAGCAAAGTGGTTTTGCCGCAGCCCGAAGGCCCCAGAATACAGAATATCCCTTTATCAGGAAGCGTGATCGAGGTATCATCGATGGCATGGATCTGATTTGATTTGCCTTTGTTGTAATACTTATTGACATTATCGATCCTTATCATACTCTACACCTCCTCCCTGAAAGTCTTCATGGCACTCTTCGAGAAGATATGTCTGGAGTACGTATTGGCGATGAGCAGTGACATCAGCAGAAGCAGCGCTCCAAGTATGCCATAATCCAGAGGTGAAAGATAATAAAGCATCTTAGTGATCTTTCCGAACTCATATCCCGTAAGCTGCTGAAGCATTCCCTTGTTTACAAGCACTGCAAACAAGACTATCACTCCATAGGCAATGATCATCATAAGAATGAGCTCGATCCTCAATATATTGCCTGTATTACTCTTTGATGCACCAAGGATCCTCAGGGTCGAATAATATGGATTCCGTGATCTCATGATCAGCCTGATTACCGCATAGGCGACGAAGAAGAGCACTATCAGCTCCAGAGCCAGTCTTGCATAAGTCATAAGGTCGATCATGCTGCCGATATCACCCTTAGGATCCGACAGCGAGTCCTTTACCACAAGTGCATCAAATCCCTTTTCAGCAAGAGCCTGCTTAGCAGCATCAGATTCCTGCTCGTTGATCAGAAAAACACTTATCTGATAATGGCCTTTGTCATACAATTCTCTGAAATCATTGCCGCTGATAAATACACAATTGTAGATGGCACCATAGTCATCTTTAGGCAGCCCTATCAGCTTATTACAGTTGTCCTTTGTTATTATTTTATCTACTGTGTATTTTCCTTCGGATTCAAAAAACTTGTTTTTGACTTTGATGCTGAATTCTTTATCTTCTGCATCCTCGTCCTCATAGTAGAAGCTCTGGCTGTCAGGGATGTAGACTTTGCCGTCAGGTACATTTGGCGAAGCAAATACAAATTGTCCGCTTTCGTTGATGACCCTTGTTCCCGCATAGCTGAACTCGGTCACCGATGCCGCGGCCATAATAGAAGTCTCAATTTCATTTGACACAGCATCGCTTACGTATATAGTGGAATAACCGTAAAGGGCATCGCCGGTGTCATCGTCATCCATAAATACTATGATTCCCGCGACTTTGATGCCCTGCGCAAAGTCATAATTCAGTGCCTGCTGAGCATCGTTGATCACAGCAGTTCTCCCTATATACTCTTCGCCCCGGTTAGCCATGGCAATGAACTCATCGGAAGCAGCTCCAACTCTGATCACTATCTCGTAGTCATTTTGAGGTTTGTGCCCGAACGTGATCTCCTCAGGGTCCAGCTGATCTGAAGAAACTATGGAGCCTTCTATAGCACAATCTCCCAGATCTATACTTACAGGCCTGTCAATGGAAATATCATTTTTCGCTATCCTATCTATGTTTGGGATGCTTTGTATTACAGCAAAATCACTGTCTGTAAAGCTGCTTTCATCTGTTTTTTTGACAATCAGCCGGTCTGAATTTGTATTCAACAGGTACGGGTTGCTGCCAAGCAAAGAGGTTTCGTGCATGCGGTTTATCTCAGTTGTATACTGACTCAATACCGCTGCGGAAACGAAGAAGTACACAATAAACAAGAGAATAAATTTTGCAGGCAGGTTAAAAGTGTTGCGCAGACCCAGTCTGAACTCTGAAGCTCTTTTCATCTCGCCGATGCTGCCCAGATCGATTGTACTATCTGCGGAATCTGCCTCCGTAAGGTTCACACTTTCCGCAAGATTCTTGTACAGCTGATCTACGGATATCTGCTCATCAGCATTTCCCCGTTTTATCCTCTTGTCCTCTATGATATGGCCATCGTGCATGGTCAGTTTACGCGTTGCATACGGCTCCGCCTGCTCATAGTTGTGTGTCACTATGACAACGAGCTTATCCTTAGCCACATTCGCGAGTGTTTCCATTACGGATCCTGCAGAAGCACTGTCAAGATTTCCGGTAGGTTCATCTGCGACTATGATAGGTGCATCCTTTGCGATCGCTCTGGCAATTGCGACTCTTTGCTTCTGACCGCCGGAAAGCTTTGACACTTTGGTATTGCGGAACTGACTAAGCCCCACCATTTCGACCAGCTGATCAACACGGTCCCTGATCTCGCTCCTCTTCTTGCCCGATAAAAGCAGCACTATCTCAATATTCTGGTAAACAGTGTAGCTGTTTATCAGATTGAAGTCCTGAAAAATATTCCCTATATAAGTTTTGCGGTAAGACTCATATTCTTCGGTACCGTAAGCGGTGGTGTCTTCACCGCAAACGATCATCTCACCCTCCTCATATGTATCGAGCCCGCTTATAACGTTCAGAAGAGTAGACTTTCCGCTTCCGCTCTCACCTGTGATAACGACGAATTCGCCTATATCCAGATCGAGATCGACACGCGAAAGCCCCATGCTGACTGAATCTTCTGATGTATAGTATTTTGAAACCTTTTTTAACTCAATTGTATGAGACAATTATTATCCTCCTTAGACATTGCCATACTGCCATGTCATACTCCAAGACATTATATCACTTTGAGTGGCCTCATAATGAACTATATAAAATAATACAGAGAGGTGCAGTGCACCTCTCTGTAAATCTTTTTATAATACCGGTTATTTATTTCCTATGCTTCCGGCTTACTTGTGAAATGTGCTATAGCATGAACCAGTGCTACTACACCGAGGATTCCTGCTGCTACCCAGCCTGTTGCTCCAACTGCCGAGCCTGCAATGCTCGAGAAGTATGTGCCGGCCTGTGTTCCGTAGAACGCGCCGAATGCTCCGGCAGCTGCTGCGAGAATCGCAAAGATTCCTGCACCCTTGTTCTTCTTCAGGAAGGACAGGATAGCTGCGAGTACAGCGAGAACTCCGGCTCCGAGGAGCGCGCCTGTTCCGACAGCTCTTGCAGTGATCTCTTTTGTGATCAGAACGCCGTCTTCAGCCTGATAGCCTCTTCCGATATCAACAGCTGCAAGGCCCTCTTCGAGTTCGAGATGCAGATCGCCGTTATCGAAATCAACGTCGCCTTTCAGTCTGTCCGCAATGCTCTTCAGATCGAGATCAGCCTCAGTATCTGTAAGAGTCTTGAGACCATCTCTTACCTGCTGCTCACCATCTTCATACTCAGCGAGCTTAGCCTTACCATCAGCAAGCTGCTTGCGTCCGTCTGCGAGCTGCTTCTCTGCGTCTGCGAGTTTTTCAGGTGCTGCTTCATAATCTGCCAGGCCCTGTGCATACTGTGCATATCCGTCAGCGAGTTTGGCCTTACCTGCTGCGAGCTTAGCCTCTCCATCTCTGAGCTTTCCAGGTGCCGCTGCATAATCCTGAAGACCCTGCTCCTTGATTCCCGCCAGAACTTTTATCAGACCAGGAATGACTGTACCGGAAACGGTCTTCATGTCATCATTGAATTTATCAAGATCATCATTAGCCAGTCTGTTTCCGCTGTATGCCTGGAGCAGTTTAACAAGATCCGGTGCCTTCTGGTTAAGGACAGGTCTTACTTTTTTATTGTTAAGTGCACTCTTGAATCCGCTTGAAAGGCCAAATGCGAGAGTATCTTTACCTTTCTTGAGCTTAGAGTATCCATTACACCAGCTCTCAAATTTTCCACTTGTGCTTTCTGCCTCGTCAGCACTTTCCGCAAGCTTTTCAGCGAGAGAACTCATATCACTTGCAAACTTTCCTATTGTCTTTGCGAAAGTTGCATCGTCAGACCAAAGCGGCTGCGCCTGCTGGGCAAGAGTCAGGACTGCCAGATCGCTGGTCAGATCATTGTAGAGATCCTCATCAAGTTTCTTGACCATAGATAAATTGCCAGAGCCTCCCAAAGCATCAAGCGCATCACTAATATTCTTTGCAACCTCCTTCTTGAGGTTAAGCGTATCACTGAGCTTTTCGATTCCGGCATCATACTTTTCAATGCCGTCATTGATTGCTTCCAGCTGGCCTTTAATAGTTGCAAGAGCGGTGCTTGCCTTTATCTGATAAGCTTCAGGGATGTTGACAATCTTGTCACCGGCTGGAATTTGAGCAGGTACAATTGCATCATTTCCGGCCTTCTGTGCATAGCCGCCAATAACACTCTGCAGCCCTGTCAAATTTTCCTGCTTTTCCTCAAGGGTTGCCTTTTGTCCCTTAATATTATCGATCTGAGCCTGTCTTGCGGCAGGGTTACCGATCAGGGTCGCTGCATTGTTGAAATCTTCCGACTTTGATTCAACAGCTTCCGTCGCTTTTTTGCTCAGAGCGTTAAGTTTAACTGCAGCGTTTTTAAGAGGCTCAATGCCGCTTTTAAGCGCATCATTGAAATCCGCATAAGTTTTTGCTGTAAGAATCTTGTTGGACAGGCTAGAAGTCATTTCGCCAAGTCCTGGTCCTGCAGCAGTGTCAAGAGTCGATTTTTTCTCTTTAACAGTATAAGTTATAACGCCTTTAGCCTGCTGGAGCCCTGCATCAGAATAGTTCTCAGTATCTTTCGCCTTTGCCTCGAAACCAGCTTTCCACGAAGGGCCTTTAGAGCCGTCTTCATTTATCGAATACTTTTCATACGAAGTCTTTGCTAACTGGAGATTTTGGATGGACTCATCCAGCTGTGCAAGATTGCCAGGAGCTGCCTTATAGTCAGCATAGCCCTGTGCAAGTTCTTTCTTTCCGGCTGCAAGCTCTTTTTCGCCGGCTGCAAGCTGCTGTCTTGCGTCAGCAAGTTTTCCCGGGGCTGCCTCATAATCAGCGAGTCCCTGTGCATACTGGGCCTCACCGTCTGCAAGAGTCTTCTCGCCATCAGCTACCTGATCTTTACCGTCAAGGTATGCCTGCTCATTTTCCTTGAGCTGATTAAGTCCGTCTTCCAGCTTATTCATGTTGGCTGTGGACTCTTCACCTGCTTTCTCCCAATAGTCCTTGCACGCAAGCACGTCATTCAGGTTTGTGCCGCCGCCATAAAATCCGAAAAGTGCCGCTGCTACGAGGAGAATGCTCAATCCTTTTTTCATGTTACTTCCCTCTCTATAACAAGCGATAACTTGTGTGATAACCCCTAAAGGCGCGACAATAAATCGCAACCCATATTGATGAAACCATTTTACCATTTTCAGTATCCAAAAACATAACGATTGTTAAGATTTGGTGAAGTATTTTATGTACTAATTCAAAAACATATTTGAGACAACAAAAAAGACAACGTAACGTTGTCCGAAGCGATAAAAATTCAAAAGAACTGTCGAACGGTAATTGACGAGACAGAGCGTTCCCATGATACCGGTAAAAATATCAAAAAATGAAAAAAGCGGCGACGTCCTAATTTCCCAGAGGGTCACCCCCCAAGTATCATCGGCGCTAAGGAGCTTAACTACTGTGTTCGGGATGGGAACAGGTGGATCCTCCTCG